>Ga0099364_10005191_pt1 | contig 19439 bp, 24 predicted proteins | sample TergutTh196P3_FD_73070 | JGI IMG/M metagenome (GOLD analysis project Ga0099364, IMG submission 73070) | Microcerotermes parvus P3 segment gut microbial communities from Pointe-Noire, Republic of the Congo - Th196 P3 | ecosystem: Host-associated > Arthropoda: Insects > Digestive system > Gut ...
ACTGGCGTAGGTCAAGACCAATCCGAAGCCGACGGACAGCGAGAAGAAAACCTGTCCGGCGGCGGCGAGCCAACATTCCGGATTGGCCAAGTGCTGGAGAAGCGTCTTGTCGGAACCGGCGGTGCTGCAAATAAACTTCACGCCGTCGAAAAAACTCTGGCCGGGTTCGCCGGTCGGATTGCCGAGCGTTGCGACCCGAACGAAAACGATCACCGAGCAAACGAGCAGCGCCGGCATCGCCAGCAGGCAAAAACGCTCAATGCCTCTACTGATTCCTCGGTAGACCAGCCAAAAATTCAGGCCGAAGGCGGCATAGATGCAGAGCAGCACCGGGTTCGTCAACGCCGCATTGAATACGGCGCCGTTTTCCGGCATTCCGGCGAGATTGGCGAACAGTTTGCCGTATTCTTCCTGTGAGCCGAGGTTCATCAATCCCCGTGCGTACTGGACCGCATAGAGCAGACACCAACCTTCGACAATAATGTAGAAGGAAAAAATGGCAATCGGCATCATGGCAAAGAGTGAGCCGCAGTACGCCACGCGTCGCCGCTTGACGATGCTCCGAAAAATACCGGGAGCCGAGTTGTGTCCGCGCACGCCGCCGTAACGGCCGAGCGTCCACTCCGCCCAAGCGAGCGGCAAGCCGAGGAGCAGCAAGGCGACGAAGTACGGAATCATGAACGCCACGCCGCCGTAGAGCGCCATCTGACCGGGAAAGCGAAGGTAATTGCCGAGCCCGACCGCGCTGCCGACCACGGCAAGAATGACGCCGAGTTGAGATGTCCAGGATTCCTTCTGTTGCATGGGGAGATGAATAAAAGAGGCAGCCACTTTCCCTACTATACCCCACTGCCCTTCGAAGATCAAGGAGTCATGCGTCAAGAGCACGAGGATTGCAACGTCCCCGATGGGGTAGGTTGCCGACCTTTCGGACGTTGCAATCCCCGTGACGTCAAGAGAGCGGTCGGGTGGGCCATTGCAAATGATCGGTTTTCATTTTACGATGACAAGTCGTGATGCAGTTAAGCCGTTTTGTCCAGGCAAGGACAATCAGAAACACAATGCCGCACCCTTACGAACAAAAGCTGGCAAAGGTCGCCGCGCTGTTGAAAAAGTCGAATCGCGTCTTGTTCATTACGGGAGCGGGCATTTCGGCGGACAGCGGACTACCGACCTATCGCGGCATCGGCGGACTGTACAATCAGGACCGCACCGAAGACGGTTACGCCATCGAAGAGTGCTTGTCGGGATCAATGTTCCGCACTCGACCGGAAATTACGTGGAAGTATATGCTCCGGCTTGGCGTTGCGATTGCGGAGCATCAACCGAACGACGGCCATCGAATCCTTGCCAAATGGGAAAAAGAGTTCGCCGAGCGCGGCGGCAAAGTCGTTATCTTTACGCAAAACATCGATTGCTATCACAGTGCCGCCGGTTCGAAAAACGTGTACGAAATTCACGGTTCGCTCGGCACGCTCCACTGTACGGAATGTGCATGGTCGGAATCCTTCAATTTCGACGACGACGTTTCGGACCGACTCAAAGCGTTACAACAATCGCTTCCGCCGAAGTGTCCGCAATGCAACGCCGTGATTCGACCTCGCATCGTCTTGTTCGAGGAAATGCTTCCATTGAAAGTGCTCGAAGATTTTCAGTACGAATTCAACGACGGACGCGGATTCGATTTGGTGTTTTCAATCGGTACGTCGGGAATGTTTCCGTACATTACCGGTCCGATGCGTATTGCTGCAGAGCGGGGAGTTGCGACGGTCGAAATCAATCCGATGGAAAGCGACCTGTCGCATTACGTCGATGTTCATCTGCCGATGAAAGCCGCCGAGGCATTGCGGGAAATCGACAAGCGTACCTCTCTGGAGTCGCAAGGCCCCGGCTCTTGATTGACCTCAAACTTTAACCCTATTTCCGTCTGATGAGCGATTCTGAGCGTCCGATCAACACTGGCCATGCTTTCTGTTCGCTGATTTTGCCCGGCTTGGGACAACTGCTCCAAAAACGTATCGGAGCAGCCGTCGGATTCTTCATCCTGTTCCTGATGAGCGGATTCCTGCCGGGACTGATCGTTACCATTCTCTTTATGGATCGATTTTCCCACGAACCGCTCCGGGTGCATCTCCTCCACATCGCCGTCTTCGGAGGACTCTTTCTCCTGTTCATGGCCGCAATCTTATGGGCTGCTCTCGACGCCGCATGGAAACCAGAAAAGAAACAAGAAGAGATAAAAGAAGAAAAACCGGAAGAGAAAAAGGCCCCCCCCGCTTGGTTTAAGCTCGTTGAATTTCTTGTCGTCATTGCAATCATCGGCATTTTGATTGTCCTGTTACGCCCGGCAGTCCCCGTAGCACGTGAAGCGGCAAGACGGATGCAATGTAGTAACAATTTACATCGAATCGGTATTGCGTTGCAAAATTACCACCATACTTACGGTTCGTTTCCCCCGGCTTTTACGGTCGATGACAACGGTCGTCCTCTCCACAGTTGGCGGGTTTTGCTTCTGCCCTTCCTTGAGTATGGTGAGGCCTTGTACAAAGAAATTCGCTTGGACGAACCGTGGGACAGCGAGTATAACCGACAGTTTCACGCCGTTCAAATTGGTCCCGATCGCGTTGGTCCGTTTCAGTGTCCTTCGAGCGGACTGCCCGGTCGCTTCAGAAGAGAAATGCCGGATTTGGCGACCGATCTGAATTGTTATTACTCCGTTGTGATTGGCGAGGCCACGCCGTTTCCTGGTGCGGAGTCAACGGGATTCGCCGATATTACGGCGGGCACGTCCAACACCGTTCTCGTTGTTGAACGTTTGATGCCTGTTTGTTGGATGGACCCGAACAACGAGATTCGCTTCTCTTTGGCTTGCGACGGTATCAACCGTAAACTCGAAGGCATTGGCAGTGCTCATCCGGCCGGCGTCAACGTTGTGTACGGCGACGCTTCCGTCCGCTTTATCTCCAATACGATCGATCCCGATGTCTGGAAAGAACTTTTAATGCGATTGCCCGATCCGGGGACTGCGGCGAGTACGCCTTCGTCCCCGGCTCCTTAATGCCGTTTTCATCCATTTAGCCGATACTCCGGTGCAAACACAGAGCCGCAATCGTAAGATTGCGCAAGATCAACCTTCTTCGCCACGATGCGTCCAATGAGTGCTCTTTTTGCGGTCGGATTGCTTTTGATTTTTGCTTTGACCGGATGTCAACACAACCATGACATGCGTATTCAGCCGATCAAGGGAGTCGGCACTATTGACTGGGCGGTTCTCAACCATGATGGAAGCCGCATAGTTATGGGATCGGTCAAGTCTCCAAGCGGGAAAGAAGCGATCGTTCTCTATGATATAAACGACAAAACCAAGCAAATTATTCGGGAGAGCGACCACAACATGTTGTGCGCCGCGTTTCACCCGATCCAGCAGAATATTCTTGCCTGTTGTGATTCGACTTCAATCGCGTTGATTGATCTTGAAACAAAAACGGTTGCCTTCCACATCCCCTTGGAACACGGATTTATTCCCGGAATGGCCTTTTCTTCCGACGGCACACGTCTTTATGTCGTTCATTCCTATTACAGCAAATCGGTTCCCGTCGATTGGGACCGAACCGTAAAGGGGCCTTATTCTGTAACGGAAATAATCGAAGTCGATGTCGCTGCCGGTACGGTGATAGACAAATTGTTTATAGAAAATGGCATTGCGGTTGGGGCAGATTTCGACATGAACAATGGCCAGGTCGGTTTGCGTTACATGGGCGGAAAGTGTGAAATATGGAGTCTCGACGATCAAGTCTGTATTCTATTGATGACGCACATCCGTGGTCGATGCTTTGTATTTTTGGGTGACGAATACTTTATGACGAGTGGCTGCCCACCGGCTCCGGCATCATTGGAAGAAGTCATCTTGTGGGATCGAAAAACAGGAAATCAAGTACGTGCGTATTCTCCTCACAGCATGGCCGTTTCGCGTATGGGCGTTGTGCGTGATAAGAATGACAAAAATTTGATTCTCTCTGGCGGCGAAGACCAGCAAGCGTGTTTGTGGGATGTAGAACAGGGAAAACTTATTTGGCGAAAGCGGTTTCGCTTTTTCGTCGGAGTTGGAGTCAGTGCCGACGGCCGCAGAGCCGTTGTTCATTCCTTCGGCGATCCCCTTCTGTTGGAATTCTGATTCAGGAATACATTGAAGCCGTAATCGTAAGATTACGCAACAAAAATAGATCATTTAGCCGGTACTCCGGTGCAATTTTCCGATTTTGCCTCTGTTTGTAACGTCGCCACGCACATGGTACAATACCCACATCACGAAAATCGGCGTTTGCCCATCTTTATTACAAAACAACATGAACGATGAAATTAGAAACAAAATCAAACTATTGAGCGATTCCATATTGAACGATCCTGCAACGTTTGATTCGGAAAACTGGATGGAGAAACTCTACGAAGACGTAACTGATATTTTCGCCGCAAATGGAGGGAAAACTGAGGAAGTCATCGAAAATCTTCCCGAAAAAATACAAACGGTTTTTTGGTTGGAAAGTTTGAAAGGTGCGATCGTTCACGATGGTCTCCTCTCGGTGTTCTACAGTGAGTCCCTCTATGCAATTAAGCGGTTGCGTCGCGCCCTTGATAGTTCCGGCTCGACGATGGCAGGCGATCTTTTTGATGAGGCTTTTCAACTGGTAAAAAGCAAATTCACATGGTCGAATGAACACATAAATTTCATTAGCCAAAGAGAGAATAACGTACTTCCCTATGAATTCTTCAGTGAAATAATTGATCGGACTGAAGAAATTGAAGGACAAATTTCCGATATTGTCTTTGTAGACGAATTTGACAAACATTTAGAATCCTATCTAAAATCCTAACTATGAAATATCGTCGTTTTTACTTGTTGGTGCGGCGAAAACATCGCCTGAATAGGGGACTGCGCGCCGTAATGTTTTCTGGCCGCTCCGTCCCCGGCTCTTTTTGTTGCGCAATCTTACGATTGCGGCTCTGATGCGCCCGTCAAAACAGAAAAAACACAACTTCGTCAATACGATGTAATCACGCCATTCAAGTCCCATCCCCGCTCCAGTGTGCCTCGCGGCTAATGACACAAAGGCGACATTTAGCCGGTACTCCGGTGATTTGCGATTCCGTCATTACACGGCATCCTTGACGATGAAATCGTCAAACAGTACAATACGTAAGTCGAGGATGCAACGGTACTCTGCGTTGTCCCTCTGGAGGCCACCATGAATTATGCCGAGCAACTTCAGCGTATCAAACGGAAACTTCAATCCGTTCGCAAACTTGATCCGACGGGGGAGCGGTCTTACGGGGCGGAGCGTCATCTTTACCGATTGGGCAAGCCGTTGACGGAATCACAAGTCAACATTTTTGAAACGGAATGTCGGATTTCCTTGCCGGAAGATTATCGTGCTTTTTTAACGACCGTCGGTGGAAGCATCGACGACGAACAATACGGTGCCGGTCCTTATTACGGGATTTACTCACTGGCAAGAATTGCAAATTACAGAGGGTACAGTTCATCGGAAAAAGAATATAATCCGGACCTCTGCAACTCTTGTACCGTTTATCCCAATATGAGCGAGGAAGAATGGGAAGAGGCATCCAATGACGAGGCGGTGTATCCCTATCGCGGAATGATGATTTTCGGAACGCAAGGTTGTGCCTACCCAATGATGTTGGTTTTGAACGGCGAATATCGCGGAAGAGTCGTTTACATCGACGAAGAACGCAGCAGACCTCCCGTTTTTACCTACGAAAAGAATTTCCTTGATTGGTACGAGCGTTGGCTTGACGAGATCCTTGCGGGCTATGATCTTCGAAGTTTCGGTTACAATATCGGTGGTGACGAACAATCGCTCATACGTTTGTTTCAGGAAACGGACGATACGGCATTGCAAGAGAAGTGTGTCGGCAGTTTTTTCAAATTTCCCTCCGTCGACGAGCAAACGCTTGCTTTTCTTGAAACTGTTGCGAAAATGAAATCGTCTCCCGTCAAATGTCTGGCGGTCCAGATGTTGGTAAAATCGGATTATCCGCGTTCCAAACCGTACCTTACTCAATCCGTTTTTGGAACGGAAAATGAGAAACTGGCCGCGTTCCAAGCGATCCACTGGTACGCCTCAAAGCATCGCGACGATTGGACGAAGCCGATTCTTTCGGTATTGCCGGAGATCAAGGAAGAACGAACGCTGAATTTCGTTTCGTATATTTTGGGGGAAAGCAAGGATTTTCTCCAAACTTTATTGGCGATACCCGATCCGTCCTCGATTGTTCGGAAGAAAATGATTGAGAAACTCGGACGAACTTTCAAACCGGACCGCTTGGACATTTTTTATCAGGGCTTGGACGATCCCAATGACATCATTGTTCTCACGACATTGCAAGCGGTGCGATTGATTACCGAACCAGGCTTTTTGCCTTATTTTGAAAAATTGATCGTCCAATATGCGCAACGATATGAAAAACGCAAGCAGGACAACCCAAACGATAATGAATTGATAGAGGAGCAGGTAAGGGAACTCTTGAGTGAAAAATTTCCCCGACAAGTATGGGTTCCCCAAACGATTGAGTCTCACATCCTTTGGACGATTCTCGCCTGTCTGAAACCTTATGGTCAGATCGCTGATGACCTTGTGAAGAAGATGACCGAATTGCAGCATACCTCCATTGCGGCGATTGCCGAAGACGATTTGAAACAGCGAGAACGGATTCGAGCCAAGCAGGAAAAACGTAAAACACCGTGGGCAAAATTGTTGCGTCTCTTGCGTTGGAGATAAGGATAACCTATAATCGTGTAACGAAATATTACGACAAGTTGTTTTCGCTTCGTATCCTGTGCCCCGGAGTACCGGCTAAATGACAACACGGCAAGAGAATGGTTAAGACAAGTATGTGGAAAAGCAGAAGCAACACTAATGTTTCGGAAATCATCTCCGATGTCATGTGTTACGGAATTGCATTGACCGTTTTGGCCGTGAGTATTCCGTTTTACGCACTGGCTCGAACTGCGGATAATCCTGTCTCCCATTACGGTCTGACATTTTTGTGTCGCTATTTGCCGCAAACAGAGGCCGGTTTTCTCGAAAATATCGTTTCACTTTTGAAAGCGTCCCCTACCCTCTGCGATGGAATGCCCAGCGGACTTTGGTGTCTGGCATGGACTTTGATCTTGTTGACCATTTGGAGGCCGGAACTCATCCATCGTCGGGAAGCCCGACTGTGGTGTTTGCTGCCGTGTTTTGTCAACGGAATCTGGGAAGCGTTGCAATATATCGGCGTTATTTCCGGTACAGGAACTTTGACGGATTGCGTGTTCGGCGGCATCGGATCGGCACTGGCATTGGCAATCCACATATTTGTTACACGTTATCAACGAGGACACGCATGACGACGAAACGAGTATTATCGATTTTGCTTGCCTGTTTCTTTATCGCCATCGGTGCGGCAACGTCCGTCGGGCCAAGCGAAGCGGAAATCCAACAGCGACGGCTGATGGCCGAAGTCAAAAGTCTGGAAGACAGGCGGGATGCGTTGTTGAAACGCATTGAGAAACTGGAGAAACAGTGTATGATATTGGAATCCAGGACTGACCAACCGGAGGAGGTTTGTGATGAGTGAACAAGAATTGCAAAAGAGCGAACTGCCGGACAAGAAGAGTTTTTCCGTGGAGAGCGTTATTCTTACGGTCATTAACATAATTTTTTGGAGCGGAATACTTTTGGTGATATATGTCCTATACGATATGAACAGGGGTTGGAATGATGTGAGGGATAACGTCAAGGGGTATCGTTTGGAAGAGTTCAACCGAAACGCCGAACAGACCAGCCAACGATTGGACGATCTTGACAGTTCTTTCGAGGCCATTCAACAAAGGCTGGACGCCTTGGAGAAACATTTGTCCGTTGAGTGAGAGCAAAAATAACGTGAGAACTCATCCGGGGGACTACGCGCCGTAATGTTTTTTTGGCCGCTCCGTCCCCGGCTCCTTGAATAACGATAGAATCAGGATAATTATGCCGAAGAAAAAGACTGCGAAAACCATTGTGAAGTCCCGACGTCCGAAGCGTTCGGAACTGTTCGGTCGCGTTGCGTCCATTTTGGAACAAGCCCGGAGCGGTATCGTTCGTTCCGTCAACTGCGGTACGGTCCTCGCCTATTGGCTCATCGGACGAGAGATCGTCCATGAACTGCAAGCCAACGCAGAACGTGCCGAGTACGGAAAACAGATCATCAAAGAACTGGCGGAACAGTTGACGCAACACTACGGTGATGGATATTCCATAACAAATCTGAAAGCGTTTCGACGGTTTTACCTGACTTATTCAAACCGTTTTGTGGAGATGCCAATTGGGCACCCAGTGGGTGCCCAATTCGAATCTGTCCCAATTCGCTACCCACTGGGTAGCGAATTGAGTGAAAAACCAATTCGGCACCCACTGGGTGCCGAATTTGAGATTGCCCCAATTAGCCACCCACTGGGTGGCCAATTCAGCGAGTCCCCAATTCACCACCCAGTGGGTGGTGAATTGAAAGGTTTCCATCCGAATCTCAGTTGGTCGCATTATCGTGCGTTAATGAGAGTCGAGGATGCCGAGGCACGGGACTTCTACGAATCCGAAGCGGTCGCCGCCGGTTGGAGCAAACGGGATTTGGAACGGCAAATTCAGTCACAGTATTATTTCCGCCTGCTCCGAAGCAAAAACAAAAAAGGAATGCTCACGGCAGGAAGAAAAGGACGCCAAACGATTTCCGCTCTCGATATGCTGAAGGACCCCGTCGTGTTGGAATTTCTCGAACTTCCCGACGTACCGCAGTTGCACGAAACGCATTTGGAAACGGCAATAGTCAATAACGTGCAGAATTTCCTGCTCGAATTCGGCAGAGGATTTGCGTTCGTCGCCCGGCAAAAGCGTCTCCGATTCGATGACGAGGATTTTTACGTCGATCTCGTCCTGTACAATTATATCCTCAAGTGTTTCGTGCTGATCGACTTGAAACTCGGCAAACTGACGCATCAGGACATCGGCCAGATGGATTCTTACGTCCGAATGTTCGACGAACAATACCGTGTCAGAGGGGACAAAGCGACCATCGGGTTAGTCCTTTGTTCCCAAAAGAACGATGCCGTGGCCCGATATTCAGTATTAAACGAAAGCAAACAACTCTTCGCCGCCAAGTACCAGATGCATCTGCCCAGCGAAGAAGAACTCCGCAACGAATTGCAACGCCAACGACGACTCCTCGAAGAACGGGGTATCTGCCGCTAAACCGCAGAAGTATGATAATACCCACAAAGAGGTGGGATGGCGTAGGCCTCAGATGGGATAAATGACCAATAAACGTTACATCAATAAATCGGCGATATTTAGCCGGTACTCCGGTGCAATGACAGAAAAAGAGCTGTGAGATTCGTCGCAGTAAAGTCCTCGGATTACGTTAGCGCCGCACCAAGCCTAAAATTGTAGATTCCCTATCCGTCATTTCTGCGAAGGCGGGAGTCTAGACAAAAGGCGTTCAAGCCGTTCCACTAGGCTCCGTCTTCGCGGGGGGGACGAGTATTCACAATTGCGGCATTAGGCATACGTGCGAAAAATATAAGCCATGAGGAACGTTCTTACATGCCTTCTTTTCCGAATAATCGGAAAAATTCCTAAAAACAGTGCAATGCACACAATCGGAACGCCGATACTGGGAAAGGATCGTTTCGATGGTTTCCCCCGGAAAAATTACCCTAAATTAGAGGAGAAAAAATCCATGCAAGTCAAAGTTTACACGCCGCGAATCATTGAGATTGCGAGCGAATACCTTCCGGCGTTGGCCAAACGAGCGGCGGACAGCCTCGGCGAACGGGCGAACGAGATTTCGGCAACACGTGGACACTTGGTACGCCAAGCAGTCCAGGACGGCCTGTTGCGTGAGTTCGATGATCTGATCGGCGAAGACGGAACCGTCGACCTGGTTTGTGATCCCGGTATGGAAATTCCGCTGGAACTCGAAAACCGAACACTAACGCTTACGGAACTGCTTGAAGCACTCCACTACAAGCGAACTTGGGCCGAAATGAAATCGTCACGTGACGCCGCGTAAAAAGGAGTTAGAAGTTAGGAATTAGAAAGAAGGCTGGATTTCCGGTCTCAACTCTTACTCCTTTCCCATTCTAACTTCTGACTCCTAACTCCTAACTCCTTCCATGTCCAGTAGCGTTCTCCAACCAGAAACTTCGTCGGCTGCACCGACTGCGTTTTCGTTCCGCGAGTTTCGGGATGAGGAGATCGTCGATTTTTTCGCCAACGGTCAGCAGACGTTTCGATTACCGGCTGCTCAGGCCGGTGGGGTTGGACGCCAACGGATTGTCGGTGCCGCCCATCAGCCGTCCGAGCGCAAACCGACGGCGGCGTTTCGTGCTGCCCAAGTTGGGAAAATGAGTCCCCACAATCTGTCCATCCGGCGGGAAAAATCCGTCCTCTGTAATTTTCAGACGCCGACGATTCCACTTTCGGCGGGAATGGACAAATCGGTTTCGACCATTCATCCGCTCGGCAAACAGACGCGATCACTCGCCGCAGTTGCGCAGGGGGGCCGGAAACTTCCACCGAACGCCGGTCGAGCGGCCAAGGTACTGTTTGATCCACTTGCCATTCCCGCTGTCGGCCCCAGAGAACGACCGGCATGTCCGATGGGTATTCCCATCGATGGCGAACTCGACCATCTCGGCGAAAATCCGCCGATGAAATCCGACAACGAATTGACAAAAGTCGTCGAACGCTGGCCGCGACTCTCGTCCGCCGTCCGGAAAACCATCGGAACGCTCGTCGAAACGGTACAGTAATCCAGAACGCAAGCAATTTGTTAGCCTTCGGCAACGTCAACTTGGCGTGTTTGGAGAAAATGGGATCGTCGATGGTCGGCGACTTCTTCCAACAGTCGCCGTGCCCGAAGTACCGGACGTGATTTTCAGAGAAAATCGCCTACTGCTTATTGGCGGGTCTCAATATATGCGGGACATTGTGAGGCAAAGTACTCCTTGATTTTTAAGGAGCCGACCGCTTTCCGGTCACTTGTATTCTCACCTGCCTTCTATTCAAATTGTGGCATTAAATTTGCCCGTTTTACCAACCGCCCCGTGAACGGTAGGGAAATTCCACGAATTTTTGCAAAATTGCGTTTTTCTGGTGATGTGGGTATTTTTTTCTGTAAAAGCGGGTAGAACGTCCTGTAGCGGTTAGTTTTCAGGCCACGATTCCTCAAAAATCGAAAGGAGCGAACCATGTCAAACTTAAACTGGGCCATTGTTTGTTGTCTCGTGATCTTCAACTCGGCAGCACTGGTTGCCGGGTTCAATCGCGGCGTGCAAGGGGCGGGGTGCAATCCGACATCTTGTACAAGTGCCTCATTCATTTTTTATGAATGTTATCATCTTGCTGCTGACCTCAATGGTGCGCCTTGTCGTGCAAACCGTTGTATTTACAACGGTATTACGCATTCCTACTGTAGTGCAGGTGAAGGAGACTGTGAGTTCAAAAATGACTCAGAGGCCCAATGGGTTTATCAATCATTCAAGTGGTCTAACTGTTCTTCAGCAAGTACAGTTACTTGGAATCCTCATATAAACACAGACCCATGCAAAGCGACAAACTATTATGAAACCGCCTGTGAAACTTCATCGTGTAGCGGTGAGGAATATAAAACGGACTCAAGAAAGGGGAGAAAAGTGTGCAAAAATTAGGGATTTAGAAAAACTTCCCGCAACCCAAGATTGCCAAACAAAACTCTACAATTATGAGATTGAATATTTTGTTATTGACAATCCTTGTCTTTCCAATGCTGATTTCTCTGTCTGTGGCAATGGAACCACGGGATATACTGAAGACAATCAAAAGTCTGGACGATGTGTATGAGGCTTCTTGTTTTTCTACAGGCAATCGCAAAAGTGTTACTCCACGTTACGTGGATCAAACGAAAAAACAAAAGGCTGATTACGATTGGCAGTATACACAGGAAGGTCATCGACGCGCACTCCTCGAAATATCTCGCATCTCAACGCCGATGGATGATAGTGACAGTATACTATTTCATCGGCAAGTTTATTTATTTGACGAAAAGCGTTCTGGGAAGAAATTGACGTCTTTATTGCCAGAAGTTCCTGTTCAACAATACCTTTCTTCGCAAAAAAAAACTCAAACGTAATTTTTGATTTACACGCTCCCGATTCAAAAGTTTTGTCGTTTCAAATGGATCTGTTCCTTTTTTCTTTGGGACGGGGGGTCGGCAAAAAATTTGACTTGTTGAGTGAAAATTCCGAGTTCGAGACAGTTGAGTGGAATGGCGAAGTGTGTCAACGCCTCGTTGGATACGGTGAGTATTTGTCTGGAAATGGTACATGGGATATTTGCGTTTCTCCTGATGCTTCTTTTATGATTCGGCGAGCAAAGTATACGAGAGATGATGAAGTTTTAGTGGAAATCCAGACAGATGGCCTCAACCATCAAAATGATTGTGTGTATCCAGATAAATCTACCATTAGAATACTCCCGAAAGACGAAGGCATTGTTCACGAATTCATATTTACCGATGCCAAACTAGAGTTCGACACTAAACTCTTTGACTTGGTTACTCGTGAATTTGACGGCGATTTGCCAGATGGCTCGCTCAAGATGGACAGTTCTTCTGGCAAGGACACTATCCAGGTCATTGGCGGTGCGGAACCACGTGAACCTTACCTTCTTGAACCTCGTTCTCTTGGTCGTCGTTTTCTTTTCATTGCTGTCGTCAACGTTCTCGGTATCGCTTTGCTTCTTTACCTCATTCGCCGCGATCTCCGAAGGAAACGGGAACAAGATACCAATTCCCCAAAGTAAAAAGTTGCCATGAAAAAGCCGATACTGGTTGCCGCCTTGCTCTTTATCTGCGTGAACATCGGCGTATTTCTCGGCTTTTTCTTCAGCGAGAAACCAAAACGTGTTACAAATACTCCGCCGAATCGCCAAGCCGCTTGTGGCACCCTTTGCCGCCGAATCGCAGCGAACCTATACGGCATCCCTTGTGACGAGTTTCACGCTTTGACTCTTTGCCCACCCGACACAGACGGTACATGGCTCCACGATCTCCAAACCAAGTTCGGTCAGAAAGCGAACACCACCAAATTATCATGGCAGTACGATCAATGACACGTTTGCAGTCCACGCTCCTTGCAACGGGCAACTCAAACGTGTCGAGGCGGCGCTGCTGGAATTCGTTTCATGTTTGGATTTCAAGGCCCTATGCGAGAAGGTAACAGGGGAGAATCAGGGCAAATACAGGAAGTTGAATGTCAATGACAGCTCACCGCTCGGTACGTTCGCCGGTAGCATTGAACTGGATTTCAGCAATGAAGGGGTGGTCAGTGTCCCGGTTATTTACTAAACGTCAATCAAAGCAGCAAAATAGACATTTTTCTCAAAACAACGTTTGATTTTTGTTGCGTTTTTGGTATATTGTACTATGGGTGACAGGTGATCCTTTTCAAACGGAGAACACCCAATGACCAGTGAGGAACGACTGGCAGTCATGGCGATCATCGAGAACTCACCACTTTGCGATGCAGCAACGGGATCGTCGATGGTCGGCGACTTTTTCCAAAATCGCCGACCAACCAACTGTCCCTTGAATGGTCTTCATAGTAATCTATTGCACATCCACCCCACATTTCCATGACCTTTACTCAATGGATTCAATCCAGTCCCTTCCTTTTGGACGGCGGTTTGGGAACGCAACTTCAAGAACGCGGTTTGGAACTCGGAAAACATCCGGACCTCTGGAACCTCGAAAATCCCGAAAAAGTGTTGGAGGTTGCCACCGCCTACGTTGCAGCGGGAAGCGACATTATTCTGACAAACACCTTCGGTTCAACCCGATTCACGCTGGAAAAACACGGAGCCGCCGATAAGGTTGCCGAGATCAGCCGCAAAGGTGTCGAAATCTCCAAACAAGCGGCAGGCGGTAAGGCAAAGGTTTTCGCCTCGATGGGACCAACCGGTATTATGTTGATGATGGGAGCCGTATCGTCGGATGATATGTACGCTGCCTTCCGTGAACAGGCGGAGGCCATCGCCGAAGCGCAGCCGGACGGAATCGTCATCGAAACGATGAGCGACGTTACCGAAGCGGTTCTTGCCGTCAAAGCCGCCAAGACGACAGGGCTGCCCGTTGCGGTGTGTATGGTCTTCGATTCCGGCAAAAACAAGGACCGAACGATGATGGGCACGACGCCGGAACAGGCCGTCCAGCAATTGACAGACGCCGGGGCCGATATTCTCGGTTCGAACTGCGGACAAGGAATCGACGGTTTCATTCCGATCTGCGAGCGTATGCGAGCCGTGACAACGTTACCGCTTTGGATGAAGGCGAACGCTGGCTTGCCGGAAATCGTCGACGGCAAAACGGTGTACCGCCAGTCGCCGGAAGTGTTTGCCGCCAAAGCCATTGAACTGGTCGCCGCCGGTGCAAATTTCGTCGGCGGTTGCTGTGGCACCACGCCGGAATTCATCGCCGCTGTGCGAAAAGTTCTTCTCTGAGAGACAAAGACTCAGTTCCTTGTCCCCACGCGCACTGCCAACTACTACACAATCGTGGAAATGGTATTCGTCATTCCCGTGAAGGTGGGAATCTAGACCATCGACGTCATTGAGTTTGTTTCATCGCCATAAACGTTTGCCATTAAAGAAGATGTGGGGGCATGTTCTCTAGGCCCCCGCCTTCGCAGGGGTGACGGTGTTTTATGCCGTTGTGGAGTGCGAACTCCATACATAATGTCGCCCGGCACTTTCCCAATTTTACCGGTTTGGTTCACTGACACGATGAAGGTTGCGCATATCATTACCCGGCTGATTATCGGCGGAGCACAGGAAAACACGTTGCTCAACTGTAAAGACCTGGCTTACCGCCGGGGAGATGACGTGTTGCTGATCGTCGGTCCGACGACCGGACCGGAAGGCAGTCTCATGGACGAGGCCGCTGCTCTCCCGCATCGGATTGTGCCGAATCTTGTCCGCCCAATCAGTCCACGCCGGGACTTTCTCGCTTATGTTGAACTCAAGCGTTTACTCCGGGAGTTCAAGCCCGATGTTGTGCATACGCACAGTGCCAAGGCGGGAATCCTCGGCCGTGCGGCGGCGTGGAGCCTGGGTATTCCGGCCATTATCCACAGCGTTCACGGGGCACCGTTTCATCCGTACCAAAATTTACTCGTCCGCGAATTCTACAAACACTGCGAACGCCGGGCCGCATGGCGTTGCCATGCCTTTGTGTCTGTTGCCGACGCGATGACCCGACTGATGGTCGACGCGAAAATTGCGCCACGGGAAATGTTCACAACGGTTTATAGCGGAATGGAAGTCGAACCGTTTCTCGAATCCGAATCGCACCGTGTCGTCGTTCGCAGGGAGTTCGGTTTCGCGGAAAGCGATGTCGTCGTCGGAAAGATTGCCCGGCTGTTTCATCTCAAGGGTCACGAATTCGTGATTGCCGCCGCTCCGAAAATCGTTGCCGCCGTTCCGAATGTTCGGTTCTTTTTCGTCGGCGACGGAATTTTGACCGACAAGTACAAAACGGAAATCACTCGACACGGTCTGAACAAATATTTCGTTTTCGCGGGTCTTGTGCCGCCTTCACGAATTCCCGCCGTGATTTCCGCGATGGACGTCGTTGTCCACACCAGTCTGCGGGAGGGACTTGCGCGGGTGTTACCGCAAGCCCTGCTTTCCGGCAAGCCCGTTATCAGTTATGATATTGACGGTGCCGGTGAAGTCGTCTGCAACGGCGAAACGGGATTCCTTCTTCCGCCGAAGTCTGTCGACGAACTTGTCGCCGCCGTCGTCGAGATCGCTGGAAATCCCCATTTACGCAACACAATGGGACGCACCGGACGGGAACGATTTGCCGAACAATTCGATTACCGTTACATGACGGATCGGATTCGTGAAGTTTATGTACGTCTACTCAACCAATCCCCTCCGAAGGGAAAACCGTGATCGCATCGATGGAATCATTTCTCAACCTTGCCTCGCGTCGATACAGCGTTCGCAAGTTCAGTGACAGGCCGATTGACAAAACGACACTCGATCTTATTCTCGAAGCGGGCCGGATTGCGCCGACGGCGTGCAACTTTCAACCACAACGGATTCTCGTCATTGAGAGCGACGAGGCCCGTGCAAAATTGAGGGACTGCACGGCGAGTCATTTCGACGCCCCGCTTGTACTGCTCGTCTGTTACGATCAAACGGTGAGCTGGAAGCGCAAATTCGACGGTGCCGACGGTGGCCCGGTCGACGCAAGTATTGTAACGACACAAATGATGTTACAAGCATTCGAACTAGGTGTCGGGTCCACTTGGGTCGGCAGTTTCGATCCGCAAAAGGTTCGCACGTTGTTCAAGTTACCGGAAAACTACGTTCCGATTGCGCTTTTACCACTGGGTTATCCTGCTGTCGACGCCGTACCGAGTCCCAGACACACCTTGCGGGAACCCCTCGAAAACACCGTGTTCTCCAACGTGTTTCCGAAACGGTAAGCTACTTCTGCGGGGCCTTGGAAACTCTACGAAATGGAGTTAGAATTATCGCATCAATTGGATTCAAGGAGTTACACAATGGCAGACGACCAGAAAACCAAAGAAGAAGTCATCGATCTTACGGGAACTGTGATCGAAGAGGTTCGCGGGGCGTTCCGCGTCAAACTTGACGATATGGACCACATCATCCTTTGTCGGTTGGCGGGCAAGATGCGGAAGTTCCGAATCCGTGTCGTTCCCGGCGACAAGGTGACCGTCGAAGTCAGTCCGTACGACATGAGCCGGGGACGAATCACGTTCCGGGAACGGTGATTCTTATGTTTTTCCTCTCGAAAAAATCGAATTTCGAAATACAGGCCGTGGGACGGTGTGTCCTTGCTGTGATTTTCGGCCCTTTTTTCGTCCTGTCGGCCTTCAGTGAGAATTCCGATATTCGATTTCTCGACGGACTCTCGGAACGCGGCCTGTTCGAATCGGCGGAGTTTTTTTACAGCGACCGGATTCAGCGGGTTCCCGAATCCGAAAAGTTTCCCCTCGCCACGGAATTCGTTCGAACGTTGACCCAATGGACACTCCAGTCGGAACCCCATCGGCGACCGGAAATCCTGCGAAAACGTGAACAAATCAAACGAGAATTTCTCGGTCCCGTCGACGACGGACGTAATCCGCAACGGACTCTTTCCCGCATCGAACTACGGTTTCAATCGGTCATCGGCGACTTTGCCCTCGGTGATACACAACGACTTGAGGCGGTCGTCGTAGCGGAATCGGAGCGGTCCCAAGCCATCGAAGAGGCGAGAAAGCAACTTTTCGACGCCATCGAAGAGATCAGAGCGTGTCACGAAGCGGTCAGCGAACTACGGCGACGAGTCACCGACGCCAAGCTCGAAAGTCAAACGCTGTCCCTGTTGCGAAACGTGCGTTTTCAGTGGGGACTCGCGCAGAAATCCGTTGCGCTGACCTTTCCAAACGACAGCGATGACCGGGATTTCTGTCTGCGGCAAGCGGTCGACATTCTTTCCGAAACGGCCCGATTGCAGATTGACGATGACACTGTATTCCGCAGCCGGGGCGAAACGGCAAGTTGTTATCGGTTGCTGGGCAACCTTCCCCAAGCCGCCCAAGTGCTCGGAACCCTTCACGGCAAGCCGCTCAGCCTCGAAATGCAGTTCCGAGCTTCGACGGAGGCACTCCGCCATCAACTTGCGATTGGCGAACTCGATACCGCTCTAAAAGAATTCGACGGTGACCGCGCCGGTTCGGAAATATTCCCGGAATACGATCTCGCCCGATTGGAACTGTTTCTCGCCGAGTATCAGCGGCAATCGTCCGACGAGGCGTTAAACAAAATCATTCGGCTCGTTCGGAACATCGAAGACCGGAGCGGTCCTTATTGGGGACGCCGGGCGCGGCTCACACTGATTTCTTCGGAATTTTCGATTGACAACGCCGAATTGCTGACATTACTGGCCGAGGAACAATACCATAGCGGTCGCTTTGCGGAGTCCGTTCGGCTTTACGACCGGTCAAGCGAAGCGGCGGAAAAGTCGGGTAACGTCGAAGACGCCTTCCAAAACGCCAAGTCGGCTGTTGCCGTGCTGAATGACGTTGCACAGCGACTACGCTCCACAACGGCGGCACCGGAAGACCAACTCGCCGTCCGACGGCAACTCGTCGACGGTCTGCGGAAATTGGCGATTCGTTTTGCCGAACATTCGGAGTCGGCGGAACTTCATCTGCGAGCCGTTGACGAAACGGCGACGCTCGTTTTGGAGAAGAGTTTGCCGCTCGGACGGTACGTCGAACTCCTGACGGAACACGTCGATCATTGGCCGACTTCCGAAAAAGCTCCGCCGCTGTTGCTCCAAGCATCTCTGATCCTCGAACAGCAACAACAGTCCGCAGATGCCCTTGTCCTGCTTACGCGGATACCGAATAGTTCCCGCATTGCACCGGAAGCCGTTGCCGCTGCCGTCCGGTGCTTCGAGCAACAGAAAGACGTCAAGGACTCCGACGTTGCCGATTGGTTCGAACGGCGACTTCCCGCCGACGGCCTGTGGACGGACGCCGATGTTCGTTCTGCGATTGAATCCGCCGGACACCGACTCCGTACCAACAATGCCGATGCTGCAAAGGCCGCCGAAAGGCTGTTGCGACCGCTCGAAAAACGTGACGACCTGTCTTCCGTCGACAAGGCAAAGGTACTATCAGGTCTCGTGATGTCATTGACGTTACAAAATCGTCAAGCGGAGGCGGCAAGGATTCTCGACCAACTGGACGACGACAATTTGCCGCTTGCCGAACAGCGGAATCTCCGTTTGACAAAGGCGCGGGTTCTCGCCGAGGTCGGAGAGGTTCAGAATGCGATCAACCTCCTTGTGGGCTTTCTGAAAGAGCATCCGAAAGACTTGGCATTCGGTGAAATCCTCGCCGAAATTCTATCGAAGCGGAACGAACCGGCGGCCCTCAACAAGGCATTGGATTTGTGGAAAGAGATCGAAGGCCAATCGGCGAAGGAATCCGAATCGTGGTGGAACGCCAAGGAAACCCGTTTGCGCATCTTGCTCAAACTGAATCGAAAGAGCGCGGCACTTGAGGAATACAAACTTCTCGAACTGCTCTATCCAACACTCGGCGGAACGGCGAGAAAGGCAAGATTCGAGGCAATGTTCTGAATATCCCTCGCCCTTCGGAAGAGGATTGAGGTGAGAGGTGCCATTTCACATTGTTTCCCCTCTCCAGATGGGGTGTGTTCACTTCCAGTTGCGCGATTGGGCAAGATAGGTTAGACTGGTAGTTTTCCCTCTAACTCGAAAGGATTTTAGCCATGTCTCAACGTTCCCCCCTCGATGCCCACACAGCCAAGCAACTC
>Ga0099364_10005192_pt1 | contig 19437 bp, 23 predicted proteins | sample TergutTh196P3_FD_73070 | JGI IMG/M metagenome (GOLD analysis project Ga0099364, IMG submission 73070) | Microcerotermes parvus P3 segment gut microbial communities from Pointe-Noire, Republic of the Congo - Th196 P3 | ecosystem: Host-associated > Arthropoda: Insects > Digestive system > Gut ...
CGCGGCGGCTGTGGACAGAAACTCAGAAAATGTTCTCTTATTGATGAATGTCCCGGAAATAGCCGGGATATACTCACGGGAATGGCAGCGGCTGTGGAATGAAAGCAAAGAGGTCAAACCGAATTACTGATCCTGATCTCCCGGAACTCTTCCGATTTATTTACATAACAACCTCGAGTCACCGATCCCCGGCAGAGTCCTTCCCTTAAGGGTTGACGACCCATTTTCTTTCTCCAGCCAGCCAACTTGCCATGTCCTCCGGGAGCTCCGCCCTGAAGGTTTTGCCGGAAACCTCCGAGAGCGCCCCTGAAGAAAACCCGCCGGGAAATTTCAGCTCGAAAGCGTGAAGCAGCGGGCGGCCAACTTCGCGCCGGCGCCGGTTTGCCTCGACGCTGCCATATTTCCTGTCCCCCAGGATCGGATATCCTATATGGGCCATATGGACTCTCGCCTGGTGCGTGCGCCCGGTTATAAGCTCGATAGAGGCAAGGGAGAGATCCCCGTTCACCCACAACCGCTCATAGCGCGTCAACGCGTTTTTCCCATTTTTTCCGTTTTTTCCATTTTTTTCATTAACCACGCTCACTGTGTTACGCGCCTCGTCCTTCAAAAGCGGCGCGTCGATGACTCCTTTTTCCGGCAGCTTGCCCACGACGACGGCCAGGTAGCGTTTCATAACAAGCCTTTCCCTGAACAGGCGCTCCAACTCCCGCAAAGCCTCGCCGGAAAGGGCGACAACCAGCGCCCCGGTGGTATTGCGGTCCAGCCTGTGAACCGCCGCGGGGGAAAAACCCGCCTCCCGGCCGCCGAACATGGCCCATATCCGCGTCACGACGCTGTCGCCCCCCTTGACGTCCGGCTGAACCAAGAGATTGGCGGGCTTGTTCACCACTGCCACGTTATCGCCGCTCCACAGCACAGGCACGCTATGTCGGACGCCGCGCCGCAGGGCCGCGTCTTCCGCGCGAATGGCCTCGATATCCGGCGGCTCCCACGGGACGTAAAGCTCCTGTCCCGAGCTGACCCTCGCCCCGGCTTCCCTCACGCGCGCGGCGTCCAGGCGGACTTCCCCCTTGCGAAGCGCGCGCATGATAAGAGATAAAGGAAGCGCAGGCCAAATCGAACGTATGGTTCGATCCAGCCTGCGCCCGTCGTGATTTCCGGTTATCATGACCTTGCAAGTCATTTTTCAGGCGTTTCCGGTGGGATGCAGCCTTTCCAAAAACGCCGCTGGACGGACGGAACGTATTCCGTGACCTCTTTTCCTCCCTCCAGCAGCGAGGTATGCTCTTTCCAGCAGTACAGCTTGAAGTCCAGCTCGTCCGCCGCCGAGACTATCAGGGCCTCCGGGGCCGAAGGCAGCGCGGGGGAACCAAACTCCCGGGTTCCATGGTGGCTGACAAGGATATGGCCTATGGCGAGCACCCGATTTTCGCTAAGGGCGTCCGCGCCCTTTTTTTCCCGGTATTCGCTGACCAGTGTCATAAACCGATGGTATCCCAGGACAATGTGATCGACCACGTTACCCTCTACCGTCACCTCGGGCGCGGGAGACAGGCGGTACGATTCCAGCTTGCCGAGGTCATGCAGCAACGCCCCCGCTATAACCACGTCGAGGTCGATGTAAAAAACGTCTTTATAGCTTCGGGCCATGGCGGCGGCCAGGCGGGTAACCGCCAGAGAGTGCTCGAGCAGCCCGCTGACGTACGCATGGTGCATGGACACGGCGGCCGGCCACGTGCTGTAGGTCTTCCAGACGCCGCGCTCGAAGAATATATACTCCAAAAGACCTTTTATATGCTCACCGCAGGTGTTGAGGAGTTCCATGAAAACGCTTTCCATTTCTTCCACAGGAAAAGGCGACCGCCTGACGAAACTGTGGGGCGGGTACTTATCCTGATCCACATAATAAACGGCGTTGAAGTTGCACTGGTTCTGATCCCGGAATTCGACGATTTTGCCCTGAACCCCGACGGTTTTCCCCTCAAGGCTCCTGACCGTCTCGTCGGCGGTCGGGTCAATTTTGTACTTGTCGCCGCCGGAGATGTTCCACCACTCCGAGTTGCCCCATATCTTGCCCTCTATCTGCCCTTCGCCGTCCATCAGCGCGATGTCCCAGAAAGGGTTGTCGTTTTTGTCCCTGCGCTGCGCGAAACGCGAAACCACCCCAAGTACGTAAAACGTAGAGTCCTTGGGGAGCTTTTTTACCTCCAGGGCGCTCATACGCCGTTTTTCTTTCTGCTCCGTCAAAATTTCACCCCGCTAAAGATTGCCCACGGTTATGCTCTGAACCTTGCCGTTCTGCAAACGCACCGCCACTCCCCGTACGGGGTTTCCGGAATCGATTTCCACGTAACGCAGCAGGTTCGACCTGAAATCCGACGGGTATCCGATTCTCCTGTAAAGCACATCCTCGTCCATACCCACGGCTAGTTCGTTCTGCAAAACGTGCCGCGCCCCGGTGACCTGCATACGGATTATATCGTTAGCGCCCCTGAAATCCAGAGAGATGCCGTTCCACGTCATAACGGCGGGCGTTTGCCTTGTCGGAGACCCCAAATGCTCTATCAGCTCCGTCCTGTCCGAGCCGAAGGACTTGAGCAGCGCGTCCGTGTAACCGCTTGGCAGCGTGGCCTGCCGTCCGTCCAGGGGCTGGAAAAACTGCCCGAAGATCCACCCCTCTCTCCCCTCGGAGCGTATATTGAACCACGTGCCGGACAGCGCCCCGGAAGTCCCGGTCCACTGGCCTATGACGTCGGTTCGCACCCCGGAGTTGAGCCTTGTTACGATCTGTGCCGCCGTGGAATGGCTCTGGCGGACGTTGACGTTCGTCCCAGTCACGATGCCCCTGTTCGGGGCTTCTATCCGCAGCCGCTCCCATATCGTAGGCGGTGGTGGAACGACAACGGGAGTTAGCGGAACTTCAGGCTGCTGGGCCACCGGCTGCTGCGGAGGAGGTGGTGGTACCCTGCGCACGCTCAGCAAAATCCATGCCGCGCCCGACACGGCCAGCAGCAGAACAAGCGGGCCGACAATACGGCGCGTCAAAGAATTCCGCTTCCGCTTGCGGCGGCGCGTGTAATTGGAAAACTCCTGATACGAGTTATCGGGATCCACCGTAAACGGATTTTTAAACTCCTTATGAAACTCCGTTTCGTCCTCCTTTGGCGGTTTTACGAAAACTCTGTGAGGCTCGGCTTTCTCCGGGACTTCATCCCGGACATCATGAAAGTCCTCTTCTTCGGGTTCTTCGTCGTACTTACTCAGGGGAGATACCATCTGAAATTCTTTGAAAGCTGAAGGAGCTCCCTGAACCAGGGGAATATCGGCGTCCGGCCCGGCAGGTTCGGCGTCTGTTACCTGCGGCGCGTGCAGCGAACTGCCGCATATATAGCAAAATTTATGCTCAACTCCGACGCTGGCGCCGCAAGCCGGACATACTTTCGAGGAACGAAGCCTGAACGGCTCGCCGCTCAAACTGTGTTCTTCGCCGTCCAGCTTAATCCTGGAGGCGCGTTCCTGCCGTTTGGCGCCATAAGAAAACTCCCGGTGTTCTTCGCGTTCGCGTTCACGTTCGCGTTTGCCGCCGCGCGGGCGGGCGGCGAAAATATTCCTTTCTCTTTTTTCCTCTTCGTCTTCATCATATTCTTCAGCGCCGTATTCGTCCGCATCGTCGAATATGTAGCCGTCTTCGTAGTATTCGGAAGAACTTCGGATCATGAAAGCCAGCGCCCCCCCGACAAGATAAATCCACCCGTAAACACGGGTGCTGCTGTGCGCAAACAGGCAGATCAAGGCTGCCGCAAGAATAAAGATTCCGCCGATTTTGCGCCTGTTAAAGGCCATTATTCCCCCTATGAGGGCTGTAATGACCGACGCCAGCAGGAGAATAGCCGTCATCCATGTAAAAGCGCTGCCGCCTACCGTTATCGAGCCACCGCTTGACGCCAATTGCCATGTAGCCAACACTCCGTGGATCAGTGAAACTATTGTAGCGCCAAGAGACAAAGCCAAAATTATCCAACGCATTCTTCATTCCTCCATATATAAAGACCGCACTGTAGGAATCGATTCTTTTTAACAATAAAGAATCATACCTATAGATCAATGGTTTGGCAAATATGTTTTCCGCGCTTTCCTGGAAATTTTATCACTATCCTGCCCGAACAGCGTACATAAAAATATGGAGTACAATTATCGCGAACCCAAACTGCATTTGGAGGCGAATTTTATGTATTCCATGGACTTCAAAAAAATCAACGAGCTGGCTGAAAAATATGAGCCTGACATGACGCGCTTCCTGCGCGACATGATAGCGGTTCCCAGCGAGAGCTGCGACGAAAGGGCTGTCGTCCTGCGCGTCGAGGAGGAGATGAAAAAGACCGGGTTCGACAGGACGGAAATCGACCCCATGGGCAACGTCATAGGCTACATCGGTAACGGCGGGCGCGTTATAGCCATGGATGCCCACATTGACACGGTGGGCGTCGGCAACCGGGCCAACTGGAAATTCGACCCCTATAAGGGGATGGAAGACGGCGAAACGATAGGCGGCAGAGGCGCAAGCGACCAGGAGGGCGGCATGGCCTCAATGGTATACGCGGGAAAGATCATAAAGGAACTCGGTCTGACCGGCGACTACACCCTAGCGGTGGTCGGCTCAGTGCAGGAAGAGGACTGCGACGGGCTGTGCTGGCAGTACATCATCAAAGAAGGCGGGCTAAAGCCGGAGTTCGTGGTCAGCACCGAGCCGACGGACGGACGTATACACCGGGGGCAGCGGGGCCGCATGGAGATCCGCGTCAAAACGACGGGCGTTAGCTGTCACGGGTCGGCCCCGGAGCGCGGGGACAACGCAATATATAAAATGGCGCCCATCCTGTTGGAGCTTCGCGCGCTGCACGAAAACCTCAAAAGCGACCCATTCCTCGGCAAGGGAAGCCTTACCGTGTCGGAGATTTTCCACACGTCGCCCTCCCGCTGCGCCGTGGCCGACAGCTGCTGGATATCCGTCGACCGACGCCTGACCAGGGGCGAGGACGGGGAATACGCCCTGAACCAGATACGCGCCCTGCCGTCCGTCAAGGAAGCCAGGGCCGAAGTGACCATGTACACGTACGAACGCCCCTCGTACACGGGCCTCGTGTACCCGACCGAGTGCTACTTTCCCACGTGGGTAATCGAGGAGGACCATCCGGTCGCTTTGGCAATGGCGGACGCGTTCAAAAAAGTTCTGGGACGCGAGCCCGTAGTGGATAAATGGACGTTTTCGACAAACGGCGTCTCGATAACGGGGCGCTTCGGAATTCCCTGCATAGGGTACGGGCCGGGAAAGGAAGCGCAGGCGCACGCTCCCAACGAGATAACCTGGAAAAAAGACCTGGTGGAGTGCGCCGCCGTCTACGCCGCTTTGCCTCTCATTTATCTGGGGAAGTAAGCGTATGCGCCTGCGCAGGCTTCAGGGCGCTGCTCCCGTTTTATTCGTCATTTTTCCTTCTCCAGAGCAGCCGGCAGTCCTGAACGAACGGCTCCACCCTGGTTTGCTCGGACAGGTACGTCAAGTGGGCGCTTACGCTTGTCAGGTTCAAAAGCAGGTGGGCGGCGTCCATTTCGAGCCCGTTGGCCAGCGCCACCTTCGCGAGAATTTCCTCGCGGGTCAGCGGCGAATCCGCAAGCGCGCCGAACACCGCCTCTGTGATCCAGGCAAGCCCCTCTTTGTTTTGGCGCACAAGTTCGGTGATGTCGTTCGTGGGTTTGGCGTGGCAGGGCACGAACCATTCGGCTTCGGCGGCGGCGATTTTATCCAGCGTGGCATAAGCGGCGCCGACGTCGAGCATCACGCTGAAACGGTATTTTGCGAGTATTGAGGGGTCGAACAACGCGTCGGCCAGGAAAAAAACTCCGTCCGGCGTAGTTACGCCTATCATGTCGAAGTAGTGGCCGGGAAGCGGGACAGCGGTCAACGCGGTGTCCATGATGGGGCCGTCCGGCTGGATGAAGGTGACCTTGGACGGCTTGGCCTCGATAAACTTTCCGCGAATCTCTTTGAAAGGCCGCGCCGACCAAAGCATAGTGGGTTCAAGCGAGGGTTTTTCGGTCAGAAGCCCTTCTATTAAAGTCGTCCATACCTCGCAGCCCGTGCGCTTTTGGATGAACGCGTTTGCCCCTATATGGTCGGCGTTGGAGTGCGTGTTCACGATGGCGCGAAGCGGAACGCCCCGCTCTTCTCTGAGCAGCTTCAGCAGTTTGCGCCCCTGCTCGTCATCCAGCCCGGAGTCTATCAGATAACCTTGCCCGTCCTCTTCGTAATAGCCTATGTTGACATGTCCGGGAACATACCACGTACGCTCCCCTAACTGCGTAAGTTCCAAAACGGCGCATCCTCCTATACGGCAGATAATATCGGCTTGCCTATTATCAACATACGTTTTATATTGTAAAATATATTTTCAATTATGTAAGCGGTTGGAATGGAGGATTCTCAGTTGGCTTCAGAAGTGGTTAAACCTTGGTGGAGAGAGACGATAGAGACCATTTTATGGGCTCTGGCATTGGCCTTTTTGATTCGGACTTTTGTGGTGCAGGCTTTTTGGATACCGAGCGGTTCCATGCTGCCGACCCTCCAGGTCGGGGACAGGGTGCTTGTGGCTAAGTTCTGGAACTGGTTTACCGCCCCGTCGCGGGGGACTATATACGTTTTTAAGTATCCCGAGGATCGCTCGCGTGATTTCATAAAACGCATAATAGCCGTTCCCGGCGATACGGTAGACATCAGGGACGGGGTTGTATACGTAAACGGCTCTACCGTAGACGAGCCATACGTCGTAAATAAAGATCACTATACTTTGCGCCCCAACAAATTTTATCCGACCGTGCCGTTTACCGTGCCGCCGGATAATTATTTCGCCATGGGGGACAACCGCCCGAATTCCCAGGACGGCCGTTTCTGGGGATATGTCCCCGCGCAGGATATTCACGGGCCGGCTTTTTTCCGCTACTGGCCGCTGACGCGAATAGGTCTGCCTCGTTGAAATGAGCGGCAGAACCGTATGGTTTCCCGGCCATATGGCCAAAGGGGAGCGCAAACTCGGTGAACTGCTCGAAAAACTTGATCTCGTCATAGAGGTGCGCGACTCGCGCGCGCCTCTTTCCACGTCTTCACCCCTGATCGGGGGTATTGCCAAGCTCAAGCCCGTTGTGCTGGTTTTGTCCAAAAAAGACCTGGCGGACCCCGCCCGGACTGCCATATGGATAAACGAGCTTGAGGGCAAAGCCTGGGCGTTCGACATGCGCAAGGACAGCCTTACGCCACTGCGTAAGTCCTTGACGCGCTTTTCCCCGCCGCATCGCGAACTGCGACTGGCCGTCGTAGGCATACCGAACGTCGGAAAATCCATGTTTTTAAATTCCCTTGTGGGTAAATCACGCGCAAAGGTCGGGGGGATTCCCGGCGTCACGCGCGACGTGAATTGGTATAAAGTCGGCAATTTTCTGGCCGTCGATTCCCCCGGTATCCTTGACCCACGCGCGGAGCCGGGGGTTCATCGCGTCCTTTCCTGGCTGGGCTGCGCCAAGGCCGAGGTTGTCGGAGGGTATGAAGCAGCCGCGCTCGAATTTGTCGGGTTTCTGAAGGCGCGCGGGTTGTGGGGCGCCGTCGGAGAAAAGTGGGGCATAGAGGATATAAACGAGCCACCGGACGAAACTCTTTCCCGGGTAGGCCGCCGGCTGGGCTGTCTGGTTGCCGGGGGAGCCGTGAACATGGATCTGGCCGGAAAAAGGCTTTTGGAATCCTTCGCCTCGGGAAAATTGGGGGCCGTTACCTTGGAACTGCCGGGAGAGCCGTTATGGATGCCGAAGGAAAATTGAATTTCATCAAAAAATTCGACGGAGTGACGGCTGGAACGGACGAGGCGGGACGGGGTCCCTTGGCGGGGCCGGTCGTGGGCGCGGCGGTGGTTTTGACGGAGCTTCAAAAAGAGACCCTTTTGAAACTTGGGCTGAGAGACTCTAAGCGAATGAGTCCCGGCAAACGAGAAGCTCTATTTCACACGATGTGTGAAATAGGCGTCGTGTGGCGGGCTCAGGCCGAGAGCGTGGAGGAGATCGCCAGGCTCAATATAAACGCGGCCTCGCTCCAGGCGATGGGAAAAAGCGTGCGCAAGCTGCCCCTGGCGGTTGATCTTGTCGTGGTCGACGGACTGTACGAGCTCCCGGGGCTTGAAGTTCCCCAGATCCCGCTGGTGGGCGGCGACGACCTCGTTCCCTCGGTGTCCGCCGCTTCCGTGATTGCCAAAGTCCTGCGCGACCGTGTTATGATAGTTTGGGATCGGTATTATCCGCAGTATGGCTTTGCGCGGCACAAGGGATATCCTACGGAGGCTCACAGAAACGCGATTCGGGCGTTCGGGCTCTCTCCCGCCCACCGAAAATCCGGCAAAACCCGCAAAAAAGGTGAATATGATGGCGCAGATTTCAAATCTTAACGTGCAGGTCAATCAAAATCTGGATCAGAACCAGGTCGGCCAGGGACGGATAGGTGACGTCCGGCAAATTCCGGACGCGCGCCTGTTGCATGGAATACGCTCCGGGACGTTGGTGGAGGGACAAGTGCTGTCGCGGGGCGCCGACGGAAACTACATGGTGCGCGTAAGCGCTCAGGGCGGACAGCCTCAAACCCTGCTGGCCAGGGCCACGGTCAACCTGATCGTCGGAGAGCATTTCCGCGCGGTGTGGGATTCGTCGGGCCCGGACAAAGTTCCGGTGCTGCGGCTGTCGGAGGCCGAGCTGTCGTTCCTCTCCAAGCTGCCGGCGGGCGACCGCGAGATGGCGACGGCCCTTCTCGCCCGCGGGATGCCCCTTTCGGACGAGGTTATGCAAACGGTGCGGGAATCGTGGCGGCGGATGGGCGGCAAACCGGCTCAACTGGGGCCCATACTTGAGCTTTGGGCGCGCGGTTTGCCTATGACGCCCGGCAACGCGCAGATCATTTCATGGTACATGGGGCTGAACGGGGAAGCCGCGAGTTCGATCTGGGCCCACATACGCAGGAATTTGAAGGAACGCTCGCGCAAAGGAGAGAACCCGGTCGATGTCCTGCGCGGGATGAAAGAAGGGAAGAATCCCGGAGAAGAGGAGATCGCCAGGTTTTTGCAGGGACATTCAATGCTGCTTAGAGCGCCGCGAAGCGACACTGACCCGGCGCTTTTGGGCGCGCCTTTGTGGCCTGCGGGCGACGATGCGCCGCATATCACGGCGCGGGTTTTCCTGGGGCGAGTACAGGAAACTGATGACCGCGGGTATTGGCAGGTAGGTTTTGAAGTGGAAGGCTCAAGGCTGGGTTTCGTCGGCGGCGACGTCGAGAGCGACGGCCGTTCGTACATCCTGAACCTATACGCGGAGCAGCTTGCAACGTGCGAATTGCTCAAGCAAAAACGCTACGCCGTCAGAAAAGAGCTGGAGGGAATTTCTCTGGCGCTTCAATTCATCGGCATATCTCAGATCGAATCAGAAACAACGCGCCGTAGGTTTTTGCACGGCAGAGGATTGGATATCACGGTATGACAAAGATGACAAAAAAGCGAGATAAAGCGGCAGCCTTAAAATACGACGCCGGGCGGGACAGCGCCCCGTCCGTCACGGCCAAGGGCGAGGGGTTCGTGGCGCGCCGAATCGTGGAGATAGCGCATGAAGCGGACGTGCCGGTCGTGGAGGACGCCGCCCTTGTGTCGGCCCTTCTGTCGCTGGAACTGGGGCAGGAGATACCCGTCGAGCTTTACGAGGCTGTGGCTCGCGTACTTTCCTGGATCTACAGGCTGGAAAAAGGCGAGCCCGCGTGACCGGAAGCAGCCCCAAACACCTCGAACTGGGCAGAAAAGCCGAAGATCTGGCGGCCGGACACATCGAGTGCCTGGGGTGGCGAATCTTGTCGCGTAATTTTTCGTGCAGGCTGGGTGAGCTGGATATCGTGGCGATGGACGAAAAAGGAAAAGAGCTGGTGGTAGTGGAAGTGCGCTATCGCACGTTTGGCGACACGCAATCCCCGGAGGACTCCATCGGCCCCAAAAAACTGCGCACGCTTGTCAACGCCGGGCGGGTTTACGTGGACGGTATGGGATGGACAGGCCCGTGGCGCGTCGACCTTGTGGGGATTACGGCTCGCCCTCGCGAACCGTCGGAGCGCTGGCGGCTCGAACACATCGAAAACATCACGGACGGAGCGTTCCGCCCGTAGGATATGAACAACGGTGTTTTACGTCGCGCCGTTGCTGAACCGTTGACGATAGAGATTGAGTCGGAAGAAATAAACGTGAGACATCGCCATGGTCGTAATGAGCGATAGAGTGAGGTAATCACTGTGGAGCATATAACGACTTACATGGGTAAGGACTTCACACTCCTTGTTCCGAGCGTAAATCAAATTCATATTGAGGACATAGCTCATGCGCTGTCGCTTATGTGCCGTGCCAACAGGCATTTTATTCGTTTCTACTCAGTTGCACAACATTCGATAAACTGTGCCAATGAAGCAAAGGCGCGAGGGCTTTCCGAAAGAGTACAGATTGCCTGTCTGCTACATAACGCAAGTGAAGCCTATTTACCAGACATCACGCGCCTAGTTAAGGCTCATTTATCAAAATACCTTGAGATTGAAAAACGTTTGCAAGACACCATTTATAATAAGTTTTTAGGTTCGCCACTTTCCGAAAATGAAGCTGTTCATGTAGACCAAATCGACCATGATGTGTTGGTATGTGAGTTCAACGCTTTGATGACGAAGAAAGTCTTTGACGATTGTCCAATTATAATCGGTAAGCTTTCTTTTGAGTTTTGCGGATTCGCGGAAATCGAAAAAGAGTTTCTCGAAATATTTCGAGGCATAAAGACCTTATCTCCGTCAAAACATAAAAGCCTTAAAGCGCAAATAGCTGATATTGAAAACGGATTGAGGTATAAAGTTGATGTTCTTGATTATGTGAAACAGCATAGAGTTACCGAAATGCTCGCTGAGAAACTGTATATAAAAAGGCTTTCGGCACAGGTTGATGTCGCCATTCACGCTTATGGTATTTTGGTTGCCCTGTCAAAGATTTTAGAAGATGACGAGGTCATTGAACACCTTTCGCTTGGTGCGGGTACTAAGCCGGGCAAGACATATGATGTAGTTACTTCAAAAAGAATTGCGGAATTTAAGTTTGCCGAGTGGGACAGAGGCAGTAACACCATACGTCAAAACGGCATATTCAAGGATTTCCTCGAATTGGCGATTAACACCAAGGGCTGCGGAAAAACAAAGTACATATATTGTTTGAGTGCCGACGATATAATAAAATTTTTAAGCAGCAGCGAGAGAAACCTTGGGAGTGTGTTGTCAAGAAACATGATGGATAAGAAATACCCGAAATATCAAGAACGATACAAGACAGTTAAGGCGTTCTATCAAGAGTTCAAGAACGAGGTCGAGATAGTTGAATTGGGTGATTATATAGAACCCAAAGAATGATATTATCCGAATAAGACATTACGAACAAACCAAAGATATGACCATAGAAGAAAAAGTGGCCTATGTTAACAACAAAGCCGAACAAATACTCAAACCGTATGGTATCCAACCTGTCTATATGGATATAGTGCGAACGATAAAGTAACTTAATGTGGGTATGAATTGGCGAAAAACCTTACCCACGAAATATAGTTAAGTCGTAAATTCGCACAGCGTGGCTTCACCTCTCCAAACACATATCTTCCGTTATGGTTATCCCCTCCAAGGCCAGAAGGAACCTTTTCCTGTCCAGCCCTCCCCCGTAGCCTGTGATGGCGCCGTCGTGGCCGACAACGCGGTGGCATGGGACGAATATGCTTAAGGGGTTGCGCCCGGTGGCTGAGCCGACGGCCCGCGCCCCAGTGTTCAATTTGGCGGCCAGCGCACCGTAGCTCAAAAGACGTCCGTAAGATATTTCCGCTATCCCCGCCCATACCCTTTGTTGGAAAGGCGTGCCGCCGGCGGGACGCAGAGGCACGGTAAACACGCGCAGCTTCCCCGCGAAATAAAGTTCGAGTTCGCGCGCGGCCTGTCCCAGCAAATTATTTTTTGAGTTCCCCCCCTCCGGCAGAGATGGAAAATATTTCCCACCTATGAAGTACGCCCCGCAAAGGGACGTCCCGTCAGAGATCAGAACCATTTCCCCTATGGGGGTAGAAATATTAACGTAATCCGTCATAGCTTTTGCCTCTTTTCTTTTTCTCGTGTCCGAGCGTCACGAGGTTTGATTGTATGATAGAATAACTTTTCAGTTCCGGTTTTTCTCAAAAAGATGAGGAGCCTTTACATTATAGGAGGAGCTTTGCAAATTATGAAGACTTTTTTATCCTTGATTCATTTTGTTTTGTGCATAATGGTTATGGTGATCGTTCTGCTTCAGCGCCGTAAACAGGGCGGGTTCGGCGGTGCGTTCGGCGGAGGCACACAGGCGGACTCCGGGCAATGGCAGAGGTTTACGGGCTTGACCAAGCTAACTATCGTACTGTTTGCGCTTTTTATGCTGACTTCCGTCTTTTTAACCTTCATCCTAGCGTAACGGCGATAAACCTGATAAAATAACTTGTTGGTTTTTATCTTGATTTAGGAGGAAACAAAATGGCAGGCAGCGGTTCCTACCTGGCTAGACCTGAGACAGTCGAGAGGCAGTGGTACATAGTAGACGCCACAGACAGGCCTGTCGGTCGTCTTGCCGCGCGTATAGCGCGTATATTGACCGGGAAACACAGACCTACGTTTACCCCGCACGTAGACACCGGCGACTTCGTGGTCGTCGTGAACGCGGAAAAAATCAAACTGACGGGCAAAAAGGGCGAGCAGTCCCATTTTCACCGTCACACCGGGCATAGCGGCGGCTATCGCTCAATCCCGTGGGAAGTGATGTTGCAGAAAAAGCCGGAGTTCCTGTTCGAGCGAGTGGTAAAGGGTATGCTTCCGAAGACGCGCCTCAAATATGGCCGGAAGCTGAAAGTTTACGCCGGGCCGAACCATCCTCATGCCGCCCAGTCGCCTGTGGCGCTTGAGCTTTAATTTTATTATTTATAGAAGGAGAGAGCCATGCAAGACAGTAGCTATTTTTGGGGAACAGGCAGACGTAAAAACGCGCTTGCGAGGGTACGGGTGCGTTCGGGCAACGGCGAGATAAGGATCAACAACAGGACGGTTGAGGATTATTTTCCGCGCCTCGTATGGCAGGCTCAGGTTCTGCGGTCTTTGAAAGCCGCGAGCCTCGAAGGTAAGGTGGATGTTTTTGTCCGCGCGTCCGGCGGTGGATTGACCGGTCAGGCCGGAGCCGTCACAATGGGCATGGCCCGCGCCCTGATAAAATTGAACCCGGATCTGCGGCCCGCCTTGAAAAAAGAAGGGCTTTTAACCCGCGACCCCCGAATGGTCGAACGCAAGAAGTTCGGCCAAAAAGGCGCGAGGGGTATGAGACAGTTCTCGAAGCGTTAATTTCGCGCTTTTTTTACTTCAGCTACTTCAGCCGATAAAAAAACAGGCCCTTGAGAAGGGGCCTGTTTTTTACGAGGAGGCAACGATTACCAACATGTTTTTTGTAGACGCGCACTGTCATATAAATTCCAGACAGCTTAGGACCAGCGCCTCGTCCGTGGTGAGCCGTGCCGCCGCCGCCGGCGTGAGGCGTATGCTCACGGTGGGCAGCGATTTGCCCCACAGCGCGGAGGCCGTGGAGTTGGCCTCCCTGTACGGCGACCGCGGAGTTTACGCCACTGTGGGGGTTCATCCGCACGATGCCGCAGCCGCTGCGGAAGGCTTGCCGGACGAACTGCTTAAGCTGGCCGAGTCCCGAGAGGTAGTGGCCATCGGCGAGACTGGGCTGGATTATTATTACGACCATTCGTCACGCAATGTACAGCGCGACGTTTTTCGGATGCACGTCGAATGGGCTGCAAACGTAAATAAACCCCTGGTGCTTCACGTCCGAAACGCCGAGGGCGACACCCTGGCAATGGACGACGCCCTTGCCATTCTCGACGGTATGCCCGAAAAACCGGCGCTGATGTTTCACTGCTACGCGGGAGGGCTTCGCTACATGGACGCGATGAAAAAACTGGACGCCTATATTTCGATAGCGGGACCCGTTACCTGGCCCAAGGGCGGTGAGCTGAGGGCTGTCGCGGCAGCCGTACCCGAGGGGCGTCTTTTGTGCGAGACAGACTCCCCCTGGCTCTCCCCCCAACCCCACAGAGGGAAACTTAACGAACCCGCCTACGTCCGTTTCGTATACGAAGCGATAGCGGAAGCGCGCGGCCTCCCCCTGGACGACCTGGCGCGTATAGTTGACGCCAACGCGGCGCGCCTTTTCGGGTGGGAGCCTCTTTATGTTCGAGTTTAAACTTTCAGCCGTATGCGGCAAGACCGGGGCCAGGGCCGGAGAGTTCGTCACCCCGCACGGAGTAATAAAAACCCCTGTTTTCATGCCGGTCGGGACCCTCGCCACGGTAAAGGCAATGTCGCCGCGCGAACTGGAAGAGGTCGGCGCGCAGATTATCCTGGGCAACACTTATCACCTTTACCTGCGCCCCGGCATGGAACTTATGGCCGAGGCAGGCGGTCTGCACAGCTTCATGGGCTGGAATCGCCCTATCCTTACGGACAGCGGCGGGTTTCAGGTTTTTTCGCTGGCCAGGCTGGGCAAAATCACGGATGATGGAGTGAAGTGCCGCTCGCACATCGACGGCTCGCCTCACATGATGTCGCCGGAATGGGCTATGGAGGTGCAGCAAATCCTCGGCGGCGACATAGCGATGTGCTTTGACCAGTGCATCCAATATCCAACCACCCGCGATGAGGCAACCCAAGCTCTGGAGCGCACCACTCTATGGGCGCGCCGGTCTAAAGACGCGCATAACAGGCCGGATCAGGCTTTGTTCGGCATAGTACAGGGTTCCGCCTTTGACGACCTGCGGGTGCGTTCCGCGTTGGAGCTTATTGAAATGGATTTCGTGGGTTACGGCATAGGGGGGCTTTCGGTGGGGGAACCGCACGAGGACATGTACCGCGTGCTGGACGTCCTGAACCCGATAATGCCCCGGGACAAACCGCGTTACCTTATGGGCGTCGGGTATCCGCCGAACATCGTGGAAGGGATCGCCAGGGGAGTGGATATGTTCGACTGCGTCATGCCCACCCGCAACGGGCGCAACGGAACTATTTTCGCCTCGTTCGGCCGTATGAACATAAGTGGGAAGAAATACGAACGCGATTTCTCGCCGGTCGATCCCGAGTGCGACTGCTGCCTCTGCCGCAATTTTACGAGAGCCTACCTGCGCCACATGCACCGGTGCGGCGAGATACTGTCCGCCAGGCTCTGCACCCAGCACAACCTGCGTTTTGCCATACGGCTGGCCGAACGGGCGCGCGAGGCTATTCTGGCCGGGGAATATCCCGATTTCATCAAGCGCTTCCATGAGACTTTCAAAGACGGCCCAACAAACGAAGAGCAGACATAGATGGCGCGTATTCTGAAGGTAGACCGATGGAACCCCGACGCGGAAATTATGCTGGAGGCCGGTTCGATCCTGAGAAACGGCGGCCTGGTGGCTTTTCCCACCGAGACGGTTTACGGCCTGGGAGCGGACGGGCTGAACCCGGAGGCGGTGAGAAAAATTTTTCTGGCGAAGGGACGCCCCGCCGACAACCCATTAATTTTACATTTGGCGGACGCAAAAAACGCTGAGGATTTGGCCGAAGTTGACGCCCGCGCATCGGAGGTCATGGCGGCCTTTTGGCCGGGGCCGCTTACGCTTGTGCTGCGGGCGCGTCCCGGCGTCCCCGCCGAGGTTACGGCCGGGCTTCCCACGGTGGCGCTGCGAGTGCCGGATCACCCCGTGGCTCTGGCTCTTATCGGAGCGGCAGGGCGCCCGGTTGCGGCCCCAAGCGCGAACCGGAGCGGCCGCCCCAGCCCTACCGACGCGGAAGCCGTGGCGGCCGATTTAGGAAACAAATCCGATCTGCTGCTTGACGCCGGGCCTGTGGACATCGGCCTGGAGTCCACAGTAATAGACCTGACGGGGCGCAAAGCACTGTTGCTGCGCCCCGGAGGAACGGATATTGAAAAGCTAGAAACCTTTTTGGGGAAACCTTTGGAGCTGCCCGATGACGATTCCAAAAAGCGCTCGCCGGGAACGCGTTACAAGCACTACTCCCCGGCTGTGCCCGTGCGCGTGTGGACGGCGGGAGAAACGCTTCACGATTCCGTAAACCCGGCCAAGTCCGGTTTTATGGGCATCAGCCCGCCGCCCGCCAAATTCGCGCGCGTTATCCTGTTCGAGTCCGAAGAAAGCTACGCCAGGGGCGTTTTTGCCGGTTTCAGGCAACTGGAGGCAAAGGGCCTGAGCATCGTGGCGGAATGGCCGGAACCGCGCGGCATAGGCCTTGCGCTACGCGACCGCATACGGAGGGCGGCTGCCTGTACGACCCCATGACCTGAATCAGTTTGCGTAGACTGTCGAACTGCCGCAAACATCGCAAAAGCGCGCGTCGTCCGGATAGATAAATTTCGTCTTATGCCAGTCACACTCACAGTTTGTACAAATATTTTGCGCGGGCGTATTGTCATTGACATTTAAGGCTGTCCCGCACTTCAGACAAAACCGTGATTCGACCCTATACGAATCAGAGTTACACGTTGGGCATTGCTTCATAGTATTCACCTCCTCCCCTATTATTAATACCTGATATCCCTACATACGATATTTCTTTCTTAACGCGTCCATCTCTCCGCTGCTTTCCATTTCCCTCAAGGCTCCGTTGATCGCGTCCAAAAGACGGGGGTCATCTTTCCTGACAGCCAACGAAAAACCCTCTTCCGGGCCATGTATCTCTTCCCTGAACACCAATTGCAGGAAACCTTTGAACTTTTCGCTGTCAACGTAGTTCGCACCCACCACAGTATCCAGGAACACCCCGTCGTTGCGGCCCAGAAGCACCTCGCGCACCGCGTCGTCGGTTTTCTGGTAGCGCTTGACATTTATCCACGGGAGGTCAAGATTGGTCAGGTATAAATCTTCCACCGTACCGAGCTGCACTCCTATAGTTTTACCTCTCAGGTCCGCAAACCCCTTTATCGTGTCGTCCCCCGTCCTGACGACGATGGTTGCGTCCGTAACGTGATATACGTCCGAAAAATTCACTCTCTGCCTTCTCTCCTCCGTGGCGGTGACCGCCGACGCGATCAAGTCGATTTTTCCGGTCAGCAAAGCCGGAATGAGGCCGTCAAAGGGCATGTCCACCATTTGTATTTCCTTGCCGATCTTCTTCCCTATGGATTTGACCATTTCAATGTCGAATCCGGTAAGGTTGTTATCCTCATCGTAAAACTCGAAAGGCGGATATGTGCCTTCCGTGCCGACAACCACCACCTCGCGGTCCATCACGGACGCCGCCGCCTCGCCGGTTAAAAAAGTGAAAAAAGCGCACAGAACGAATAAAATAACCGATGCCGTAATTACAGAAAATTTCTTTAACACTTTAAACACCTCCGGGATATTTTTAGGCCGCGCTCCATTTTTTCTCCAAATACCTGAGGCATATGCCGGTCACGGTAGTCAGAGTCAGGTAGATCGCTCCCACTATTATAAATGTCTCGAACGACGCATAGGTCGCGCTCCGCACCTGCTGCCCCGCCATGGTCAGTTCCCGTATGGCCAGGGTGGACAACAGGGACGACTCCTTTATGAGCGTGACGAACTCGTTACCCAAAGCCGGCAGCATGGCCCGGACGGCCTGCGGAAGAATTATGAAGCGCATGGAACCGAAATAAGACAGCCCCAGCACTTTGCCGGCTTCCCACTGCCCCGCCGGTACCCCTTCTATGCCGCCGCGCATTATTTCGCCGACGTAACCGGCGGAATTGAGAGAAAGGCCGATGACACCGGCAGTCATTGCGCTCAAATTTATTCCGACGGCGGGCAGGCCGAAGTAGATAAAAAACAGTTGAATCAAAAGCGGCGTGCCCCGTATGACGAATATATAAGCGCCGGCCAGCATTTGAAGCGGCTTGAATGGAACAACCCTCATAACGCCGACGAATAACCCAAGAGCTGCGCCAAACAGGAGCGACAGGGCGGACGCTAGAATCGTCACCGCCGCGCCGGAAATAAACATGCCCATCCTCGGCAGGACAAGCGAGAAATCAAGCTCCATCGGTATTCACTCCTGACAGGCCGGAACCCGGCTTTCCGCCGGACAGTCTCTGTAAAAACTGCCGCGTCCTGGCCTGCCGCGGATTGAAGAGCAGTTGAGACGGGACGCCCTCCTCCACAATCAGGCCGTCGTCCATAAATACAATTCTGTCTGACGCGTCCTTCGCGAACATCATTTCGTGGGTGATAACCAGCATGGTCATGCCCGAGCCGGCCAATTTCTCCATAACCTCCAGCACCTCCCCCACCAGTTCGGGGTCAAGCGCGCTGGTGGGCTCGTCAAATATCATCACCCTGGGGTTCATGGCAAGCGCGCGGGCTATGGCAACCCTCTGCCGCTGCCCGCCGGAAAGCTCACGCGGTCTGGCGCGTATTTTGTCCGACAGACCAACTTTCTCCAGCAGATCCGCCGCCAGTTCCTCCGCCTCGCGCGGAGCCATTTTCAGCACCCGAACCGGCGACAGGGTGATGTTTTGCAGCACAGACATGTGGGGGTAGAGGTTGTAGTTCTGAAAGATCATTCCCACAAGGCGCGCGATGTCGCTGTTTTTGTGGCGGCCCTGAACGTCCGCGCCACATACCGACGCCGAACCGCCGTCAATACGCTCCAGTCTGCACAGGCACCTGGCCAGCGTGCTCTTGCCCGAACCGCTTGGGCCTATCACCGACACGACCTCGCCTTCCGCCACCTCCAAGTCTATACCCCTGAGAACCGCAGCGTCGCCGAACGACTTGCGAAGCCCCCTGACCGAGATGATACTTTTGGCAGCGCCTTTATCTTCTGCATCTTCTGCGCTCAAAATGTTTTCCCCTTTGTCTTTAGCCGTCGAAGCGGGGGCGGTTGTCTGTCGGGAAGTCCTGTGTCTGTCTCTTTCTCCCGCGAATCGCCGCTGCGGCCCAGAGCAGCAATGCCGGAAGCGCGAACGCCTCTGTCGCGGCGCATCCGCCGCTGCCGCCGCCGTCGTTTATCTTAACTACGTACGGCGGTTTCCAGGAGAAATCCAGGACGGAAAGTTCCGGCAAATATATCCTCATAGTCAACAGGAAAATCCCTTCAGGAACCGGCAGCCAGTTAGGCTCCAAATCTTTGCCCGGAGAATCGCTTTGCAGATAAAAGTCCACCGATCCGTCCGGATTATGGATCCAGTTTTCCTCATCCTCATCCCTGATCGCATATTTGTTCAGCGGGTTATCAATCAGGAATCCATCCTCATCGTATGCGGTTATGGACCA
>Ga0099364_10005193_pt1 | contig 19436 bp, 18 predicted proteins | sample TergutTh196P3_FD_73070 | JGI IMG/M metagenome (GOLD analysis project Ga0099364, IMG submission 73070) | Microcerotermes parvus P3 segment gut microbial communities from Pointe-Noire, Republic of the Congo - Th196 P3 | ecosystem: Host-associated > Arthropoda: Insects > Digestive system > Gut ...
ATTTATTTTCCGTGCCATTTTTTTTTAGACGGCTTTTTTGTAAAGCGTTTTATTTAATTAATAATTAGTAATTAGTAATTACTAATTACTAATTACTAATTACTAATTACTTCCTACCCCCTACTCCCTACCCCCTATTCCCTATTCCCTATCCCCTACTCCCTACCCCCTATTCCCTATTCCCTATCCCCTACTCCCTACCCCCTATCCCCTATACTGCATAAAACAAGAGCCTTTTTAAGATGCTCTATATCCTCTTGATTATGATATTTTGAAAAGGAAATTCGGATAGTTCCCTCTGGATATGTTCCCAAAAATTTGTGAGCTGCAGGTGCACAATGTAAGCCAACCCGCGAGACAATGTCATATTTATAAAATAGTTCATTTGCTATGTCAGATATTTTTTGTGTTTTATGACTTATAGATACCAAAGGGGCTTGTTGACTACTATCATTTGCACAATGGACGACAAAATCTGTCTTTGTTTTTAAAAAATTTATAAAATCAAGGATAAGCTCTGAACTCTGAACTCCTCCCCCCCCTTCCCCCCCCATAAATGTGGGGGGATATGGTGCCCCCACTTCGCAAGCTACTTGGGGGGGGCTTATCAAACTCCGAACTCCGAATTCCGAACTCCGAACTCTCAACGCCGCCCAAAGCCCAAAAATACCTGGTATATTAGGTGTGCCTGCTTCAAATTTATCAGGTAAAAACTCTGGCATTTCAAAAGAGTCAGATTTACTACCTGTTCCACCATATATAAACGATTTTAAGGTATCTGGATTTTTTATATACATTCCACCTGTTCCAGCTGGACCACAGAGACCTTTATGTCCAGTAAAGACAAGAAAATCTATTCCAGATTTTTGAACATCGATGTCCTTTATCCCGACTGATTGTGCTGCATCAACCAAAAGAGGAATTTCTCCGATATTATTTTTTAACTGAGATAGGTCTTGAGTCAGTCCATTGACATTACTTGTGTGATTTAGCACTACAAGAGCAGTATTTTTCTTGATATGTTTTTTTAGTTTGTGAAAGGCAATACTGCCGTCAGAACTCGCCGGCATCACACTATATTTCAATATTTTATTTTTTCTTAAAAATTCAAGAGGTCGCATGACACAATTGTGTTCAAGTGGACATATGAGAATATGTTTTTTGTATAAATCAAGCCCAAATAAAATTTTGTTTATAGCGATTGTGGCATTGGGTGTCAAGATGACATTCTCAGACTTTTCAGCATTGAAAAGACTAGACAGCATTTCACGAGTTTCATAAAAAACTTCTGCTATACGGATGCTATCTCTTGAGCTACCTCTACTGAAATTGCCCTTTATATTTCTGACGCAATCAGCCATAGTTTCAGCTACAATGTCTGGTTTCGGATAGCTTGATGAAGCATTATCAAAATAAGTGTTCATAATTCCTTTTTATATATGAAATAAGAAAACAGAATACAGAAATATTTCCGTATTCTGAAATAATCTTTATTCTTTTTTATAAATTTTAAAATGGAGGGCAGAGACGATAAAAAAAGGAGAATTCTCATGAATAAAGAGAATAAATCTCTGCCCAATTTATTATTAATCTTCTATTTTTTAAAAAAGGCAGAGACGATAAAAAAGGAGGTTTCTCATTATGAAAAGAAGAAAATGAGTTGTCTCTGCCCAAATCTGTTTTTTTACAGGACGGATTAATCCGACTCCTACAAAAGATATCATATCTTGAAATATTTGTTTAAATCCTTTGTCCCTTTCAATACAAATTTTCCATTTTTCACGATATCGATAGTGTCGCCATTTGCTTTGATAGCTTGAATCAAGCCTATCTCGTCATAAGGCAAGGTAATGTCTGTATGAACTTGCAAATAAGCCTTCATCTCGTCTTTCTTTCTGATGATTGACTGTTCATTGTCTCGAGAGATGATTTCCTTTCCATCTGGGTTAAATACAGGAGTGTCCTCTTCTCTGCTGTAGCAAGTATCACCGATAGCAAAATGCGGTCCCATTTTTTCTATGATAAGGATAGGTAAAAGGGACAAAATCTTGTATTTTTTTGCCACTGCATAAGCGAGGGTATTTGTGCCGATAGCAAACTCGCTCATAGGTAAAGATTTATGAGGAAACATAAGATTTTCTTCGATATACTTTTTATTTGCCTTATCTGTTTTGTAGTTTTTACAATTGTATGATGTAATTCTACCGTTTTTAAAGACAAGCTCAAGGTCTTTGTAAAGAAAGCTATTCAAAAATGTGCTTGGAACATGTAAAAGACCATTTGTCCCTTTGAGCTGTGGTGTATTAAAAACCTCACCTACAGGTATATTTACAGTCGCTCCACAATTGCAGAAATTTGTTTGTTTCTTGGGTTTTTTGAGTTTTGGGAGCTTTACATAAATGTCGGTTTTATTCTTTTTTCGACCCAAAATGTGAACCCTATCAGCTTGATCTAGAGCATCTATCATATATTTTTGGATATCCAGCCATTTATCATGTTCAAGCATGTTTATTTCGATAGTTTTATCAAAGATTTCCTCAAAGTTTTTACCTATATCTGGAGTGGGAAAACCTATGATACAAAAAGATGTTTCGCTCCTTTTGTAATATTTGCTTAAGAGCATAGAACGGGTAGACCTGATTTGTCTGCTCAGCTGTATTTGCTCTTCTGTGTATTTCAGGCAGGCATTCTTGTCTTTTGGTGCAAAAGGCTTTTCGCCAAACGGGTCAAAATAGATACCACCTGAGATTTTTTCTATCACTGGTTGAAAATTATCATTAACACTTTCAAGCACTTTGAGCATGAAATCTGCATAATCTTTATCTAAAAAAAGAGCATTATCAAATCTGTGGTCATACTGATACTGTTGGTCATATTTACAAGTGCTAAGACCTGGTATCAAGACCTTTAATCTATATTTACTTTCAAGCTCTTTAATCAAGCTCCTCGCAAGCCGCTCCATACCTATACGGAAACTAAGTATCACGGTCTGTTTCTTTTTATAGTCCTTGTTACCCTCCTCAAAGCCCATTATATAAGCCTTTGCGGTCTGGTGCATGACTCTATCTATCTTTTCCTGAGGGAGTGAGTTGAGAAACTCAGCTGTCCTGATTTCATTTTCACTGACATAGTTTCCATAATAAAATAGATACCTTATGTCTCGCAAATCGGTTTCCATTACCCAGTTTACATAAGAATCATATTCATAAGAAAATCGTTTTGTGTATTCTCGATTGAAACTTTCACGGAGATACTGCTGATTGTAGGATTTAATTCTATTGTGAAATTTTTCATAATCAAGCTCGACATTTTTACCCGTTTCTGCTTGCTTTCCATACACACTATCAAACCACATCATAAAATAATCACAATAAAGCTTCATGACATTTTCCATTTGAGGTATATGATACTGTTGACAATTTCCAGCCAAACTCATTAGATATGTAAAAAACACACTATTTAGCCGACCAAATTTTCTGTCAAATACTTTTACGCTATACTCTGGGTTCAAAAATGAAGTTTTGTAGTATTCTGGTAGTTTATCTCGATGAATCTCTTTGTTTTCTTGTTTCAAAAAATCAAGACTTTTTTCTTTTACATGGTATTCGTTTGTATGCCTGCCCTCTGATGCAATTTTTTCAATCATCAAACTGCCCGCATTAAAGAAACTATGCCATTTTTCAGGATTTCCAGCAGTAAATTCTTTCACTTTTTTGCAGCATTCCAAAAGGTCATCGTATTTTTTACAAGATCCTTTGCATTTACTTGTAAAATAGTCTTTTAATAAATCTGACATCTTCTCAACTCCTCACGATTTAATCTTTTTTTTGCCAAAATATTTTTTTTGCCTAATTTGTCAAACTTTTTTTTGGTTTCGTTATCGACAATGGTTACAGAATAGAATATTACTCATTTAAACTCACTCTCATTGACCTCAACCAGAGATTGTTGCTTTTAATACAAAAATCAACCTGTGGATAATCCGTGGATAATCGGTGGATAACCCGTGGATATCCCGTGGATAAGTCAATTCCTACTAAATCATATCTCTCTATTTTTTGAATAAGTTATAAATGTTTCCTATACCCTCCCTGTAGCCCTCCTGTAGCTTCCCTATTTAAATTATACAAAAATAAAGGGGTTATAAGAAGAGAGTTTTAGTGTGGATAAGTATTTTTTTTGCTAAGAAATTTGTAAAGGATGTAGCAACTCTGTCTCAGAGTTGATTCATATCTACATAAGCTCTTTATTGTCAACGGCGAGACGAAGTTGCTACCCATAAAATCTCACTATGTGAAACCTCAAAAAGAAGAGACCCAGTAGTTTTTATTGTAAAGATTTTAAAAGTCTATTTCTCTCATTTATTTTTGCTGTCAATGAGTTTGCTATTGTGATTATGCCCTCTTTATTGTCTGAAAAGGTCTTTTTTTCTAAATCTGTTACCATCTCTATTATACTTGTTTCAAGCTCTTCTAATTCTGGATGTGTTTTCACAGGACTTGAATAAATCAAATCATAGACCTGCTCTACTTTTTTTCGAGTTTCCTTGTCTTTTATTTCATCAAGTAACCCTTTTAATTTTGCCGAAGTCGTTTTGATAAAATCTATTTGAGGCTTTCTCTTTTCTTCTGCTTCTGCTGTCCTTTCATTTGCTATCAATAATGATACCAAAATTATGCTATACAAAAGAGCAAAACTGAGCTGAACCAACATGGCTACTACAGGGCTTTCGGAGGCTATCAAAATAAAGATAATACCTGCTAAAAACTCTATTATGAAATAAATCGTTGAAACATAGTAAATAGAAAAACCAAAAACAGCTTGGCTTTTACCTTTACGAACAATATGAGGGGTCAGTAAAATCATCAAATAGGCAAAATGGATAAAGAAATATGAAATCCAAACTGATAATTCATTTTCTGTTCCCCTCAATGTAAAGAAAAAAACATTGAATGCCACCAAAAAGATTGTATTTAGGATAGTCCAAAGGATATGTTCTTTTTTCATTTTTACTCCTTTACATTCTACTCATTATTTCTGCCTTTTTGGCATCAAACTCTGCTTGCTCTATCAAGCCTAAATCAAGCATTTCTTTTAGCTTTTTCAAAGTCGCTACGGGATCGTCGGTAGGGGACTGGGTAGTTTCGGTAGATTTTTGGGTAAATCTACCTGATGGTTGTTGAGGGGGTTGTTGAGGTTGCTGAACTTGTTGATTTAAAGGAGAAAACATTTGCTGAGCCATTCCACCGAATACTCCACCTGCTGCCATACCCATGCCAAGACCTGCACCAGTAGCCGCAATGCCACCGGAGCCTGGATTTGCGGCGACTGATCCGAGTATATTTGCTGCTTGTTGTTTTGCCCAGTTGTCACCTAACACATCCATCACACCTTTATCAGCTTGAGCATTTCTGAGTTTAGCTATTGCATCCATACCTATTTCATCATAGCGTCTGCGAAGTTCATCATCATCAAGGTCAAGAGCTGCTATGGAAAACTTTATCATTCGTAATCCATATTCATCTAGAATTTCACCAAAAAATGGTTCTACTGCTTCGGCAAACTCTTCAAGTCTTGCCTCTATACCAAGTAATTCTGTGTTAGTCTCATTTAATGCCCTTGTTATACTCGATTTTATTTTACTTTGAAATTCATTGGCAAAATAGTCATCTAATAACTCTTGATTACCTATAGCATTGAGATTGTTTCCAATGAGTTTAGTCAAAAATTTTTGAGGGTTTGATACTTGTATCTTATAAGCACCTCTTGCTCTAATTTTTGTAGCAATTCCAAGCAGTTTATCCCTGACTTGGATAGGTGAACTTGTCCCCCACAAAATCTCCATACTATGTGTTTTTCTGACAAAATAGACCACACAATTAAAGGTGCTAATGCCTCCAGTAAACATATTTCTGAGTCTACTTATAAAGGGGTAATTTTCTGTAGAAAGCTTATAAGTGCCATTGTCAAAAGTCTGCTCTATCACGCCACCTTTGATAAAGATAGCTTCTTCTCCGGGCATGACAACTAGAGTAGAATTTGTATTGAAATCTTCTTCTGGTTGTCGCCAAATCAATAAATCACTTGAACCAGAGTTTTTTATGACATCTGCCCAGTGTTTTTTTCCGCCTACATAAGCGGCCTCGTTTGGATTTTTGTTAAAAAGTCCCATAATATTTATTCCTTTTATTCATTTTTTCATTATAGCCCCCCCCTATCGTCATTGCGAGGTTCCTCACTTGAATTTCCCTAGAAGCAATCTCGGAGAAAGGGGAAAGGCTAAATACAGAAAATTGACTTTTCAGATTAACTCATTCATTTATTTCATCATCAGGTGATGAATCAGTGCTATCAGCAGATAAATCTGGTGTTTCATCTGTTACATCTGCTGTTTCATATTGTGGCATGCTGATTGAATAATCTGGGTATTGTTGTTGTAAATCATTCAATAGTTTTTCATCGTTACTCAGATTATCTGATTCTGGTGGGTCTGTATCACCTTGTATATCTGATGATGTTGGTAGATTTGCTCTGTCTTCATTTTCTAAATTTTGTAATTGCTGGTCTATTGGGTCACCATCCTCAAAATTTGTCATAATTTCTTGAGCATGAGTTTCTGGTCTAGGTTGTGGTGATTCTGTTTCATTCACATCATCTATATATCTTATTTCTGCTGGAACAGGTGGTGGAGGTGGAGGGTAATAAGCTTTTGACATTCCTCTTTTTGGGTTTGTGTTACTGTTCAAATCTTGGTTTTCACAAGCATTCAAATCTACTCCATTTTCAGATGCAAGGTCATTTGTGGATATTGTATCGGAGGTTTCTATTTTCCCTTGTGTTTCGACTTGAACATCCTTTTTTATCTCAAAATTTTTATTCATTGTGCCTACCTTAATATATTTTTAAAGAGTGCGAAAATAGTATCAGAGTGAACTGTTGCGACAGAATATATTCTGTCGAAACTGATATTGATGCTCTCTGTGTTCTCTGTGACATCTCTCAAACCCTCTGTGTTAAAATCCTCTGCTATCTCTCTTTTATCTCTGTGGTAAAACTCATTTTCTCACAAACCCATCAGCAATAATCCTTTTTCCATTTTCAGGTCTCTCTCTGAGAGTTACCAGAAAATTGTAAACTCCGACTCCATCCATAAAAGGAGCAAGTTTGAAAATCATTTCTGCGGTATAGCCCTCAATTGATAGCATATTTTTTATAGGAAACACACGACTTTCTATCCAGCTTTCAAGCTCTGCTTTGATATCATCGTGTCTTTCAAAAGACGATGCTATTTTTTCAGCCACAAGAGGCTTTTGTTTCTTTTCATTGATTAAATAATTTAATATTTTTTCCATTGTTACCTTCCTTTCTCACTGGGAACGCAGGCATCTTGCCTGCAATCACTGATTATTCCGATATTTTGCAGGCAGCGGTAGCCTTGCGTTCCCAGTGAATATACTAAGAAAATCTATCTCTATACCCAGCTGCAAAATCTCTTGCTTCAGCCTCGACCATCTGGTTTTCATAAGCCTCAAAGTCCATATCGGGTGTGATATAATTATCAAATCCCTCTTGATACTCTGCACCTCTTGGATTTGAAGGGTCTTGCGAGCATTCATGCTGATAAGCATGCCACATTTCATGAGCTATAGTATCTGCTGCCTCTGGTCCGTCATCAAGCATATTTTCATTGATTTCTATGGTATTTGTTTCTGGGTTATAGCCTCCATAATTATTATCATCCATATCTCCACTAAAGACTACTTCTGGTGGGTTTTTCATGCCTGTATCTGCGATAACATCATTGGCGAGGTCATTCATTGCGAGCTTTTGGTCATCAAGTGACATATCGTTCCAGCTACCTATTTCTTGGCTTTCTACAGCTGGGTCGGTGGATTCTAAAACTCCATCTTTACTCATTGTTTTATTAAAGTCAGTATATTCACCACCAGTGTATTCATTAGTCTCAGGTGGTGGCTCTACCTCTAATGGATTTTGAACTTCTCCACTTTCAAGATAATCATCGTAGGTATAATCATCACTTTCCTTTGAATATTTATTTAAATCTAAACCTGTTTCATTTCCTTCTTGTAATCCATGGTTATTTCCCATTTCGGTAGGTTTATTGTTTAAATCAACCCCTTCATCAGTTGCCAAATCATCACCAAAATCATTTTCTTTATTGCTGACATCATTTTGAGATATTTTATTATCTGGCAAAATATCTCGACTTATTTCATATCTTTCATTCATATATTTACCTCAACATTTAATTAGTAATTACTAATTTACTAATTTATATTCGAAAGTGTCATCTTTACCGTTGCATCAGATATCTTGATTTTTGTCCCATACCGTATCCGTCTCAATAGGTGCAATTCCACACAGGCAAGCAATTTTTGGTCATAAACCTCATCATTTAGCTCATATTTTATCAGGTTTTCCATCTGAGCAAAGACTTTTTTTACAATAGAGGAATCCGCACTATCAGGTTTGAAATGCTTTACAAATATCCTGCGTGCAATTTCTCTACCCAAAATCCGTTTCTCATAGTCACATTGCACCCCCTCTGTAGAGCCAGAGCTTGCCTCTGTGTTTGCGGAGGTGGGTGGGGAAGGGGGGGGATTACAATATCTACAATACCCACATTCATGATAGGGTCTTAGCATATATCCACGACTATTCCAATATGTAGACAGCGACTTTATATTTTCATCTGATAGGGTAATACTGATATTTTGAGTGAGCCTGTAGTCCTCTGTTTTTATCTCTTCTGGTTCATCGAGTTTTCCAAAATAGAGAAATGCCTCACCTGGTTTCAGTTTTGCGAGCCTCTGTTCTTGTATTTCAGTCATATTAGAGCTATTTGCAAGTATTTCCTTGTCAGTTCCCTCTACTAGACGAAATGCGAGCTTTATATCAGTCAAAGCCACCACATCGGTTGTAACTTTTCGAGGCGATTGGTCGGCTATGACTATCGCTACTCCATAAGAGCGTATTTCGGCGAGCATCCTTTTTACAAGACCTTGAGCTATAGATGCTGGATTAGCCTCACCCTCACCTGCATTGGATTCAGCATCAAGCAATACATGAGCCTCTTCGAGTAAAATAACATTTTTTAGGTTTCCCTCTCCAAGATAATTACTATTCACATAAGCTAAAATAGAGAGAAGAAGGAGTGATATAATCAATGCTTTTTGGTCGCTATTTTCTATAGCAGCAAGCTCTATGATTGTAGGTTTTGAGAGTAAATCCTCTATTGGTATACTATGGTAGTTATCAAAGAGGTTTACCAGACTTTGCAGTCGCACAAGACCTGCTTTTCCTATATTTTTGGCATCTCCAGTATATCCGATAGCCTCAAAAGTCTCTTCAAAGCATTTAATAAAATCGGAGATATTAAATATTTTTCCCTTGTTGTCTGTCGTGTAATTGTCAAGCCAGCGAAAATCAGAATAGCAGTTATTAACAGTTTCCTCAAAAATCTTATCGAGCGGAGAGGACATTGATACAGCTGCTGCAAAAGCCGTTTTTAGTGTATTCTTGTAGGTCTCAAGTTTGACATTTTTGGGTGGAACAAAAGGATTGAACACAAAAGGTGAGATAAAATTTTTACCTGGTGTAAAGACCTGCAAATCGGGAATACTTTGCACCAAAGCTCTATATTCATTTTTAGCTGGCTCTATCACGAGAAAAGGGATATTGTGGTCTTTCCATAATCTATCAAGCAGGCTCACAGAAAATGTGGTTTTTCCAGAGCCGGGTGTCCCAACTATCAACAAATGTTTTGTCAGGTCTTTTAGAGTAATGCCTATAGTATCACCTTTTGATGATGATTTTAGTTTTCCTATTGATATATCACCACCACCTACTACATTATCGGCATAAGTCCTGCTTATCTTTCCAGACTCATTGACTACCAGACCTGCAAAGACAGTGTCACTCCCTATAGGTAGCCTAAAAAACTCAGATGCCTCCTCAGCTGTGATGATATAAGGCAGTCGATAAAATGTGTTTAAATTTATTCCTATATTCCAGACAGTTGGGTTTCGTTCAGAAGCAAGCAATATCTCCTGAACTGCCCAAGGAAGCGGGTAAAAATTATCATTTTTTCGCACATCGTCAGGGTAAAGGGATATTATCCTCAGCTCGCTATTATTGTTTAGCTGTGCAAGTATACGCGTAGCTATAGCACTTGTCTCGCTGTGTGAACCATAGACAAGGATATTAAAGGCAAACTCTGCCGTATTCTTGTTTTTTGAATAATATTTATAGGTCTCTGCATGCTTTTCAGCTAAAGCAAAGCTGATATTACCTATACTCTGATCAAGCACACCCTTTGAAAGTGTATCAAGCATCTGAGTAGTATTGTCGACTGCTGTAGCCTCTTCAAAGGTATAAGTCGTAGGCATCAATTGAAATGAAATCGCACAATTGGGAAAATCAATGAGAGAACTTACTATCCTGCTAAGGTCATTTTCTGTCTCTGTTATCCTTTCATAAGTATAACAATAAGGTAAAAGCTGATTTTGGAGATTTTCGAGACCCTCTGTTTTGACAATAGACTTGATGGATTGATTGTTGATAGCTTTGATTTGCGGTAATAACTCATTTATATTGACATCTTGATATTCATACTTCCCAAAATCGAGGGTGCTTTTACAGATTCTCAATAGAGAGGATAATGTGTTCTCAATCTCTGTCTCATTATTACCAATAGCTCTGATGATGATATGAAGATTGATTGAGGCTTTATAGGGTTGGTTTTTTACTTCCTCCGTTGTCCATAAAATCTCTAAGGATATGTCGGTGATGCCACCACTTTGCCCCCCCCATGAAGTATGAGTGGGGGGGGGAGGGGGGGGAATCATCTTATATGTCTGATACACCTCTGCCAGCAGTCGAGCCATATCCTGCTTATACTCAGTGTCAATATTAGCTACCGCAGTAAATCTTTTTTGAAGTATAGATAAATGCGGTATACTGCTTATTTCTATAGCGCATACACCTACAAGCTCACCATTTTCTAACTCAATAATGGAAATATTTTTGTTTTCGATCATTGTTTATTTTTTCCCTTTTGTTGCGTTGTCTATTGGATTTATTATCCATATTTTACATCGTATTTTGCACCATATTATTTCTTTTCTCTTCTTTAACTTGATTTGTAGGGAACGCCTTTAGTCGTTCCGAGTTTTGATTATTTTTTCGGAACGGATAAATGCGTTCCCTACAAATCAAGCTACCGCCACGACGGTTCTATCCTCAAGTAGTGGAAGATTTAAAGGATACTTTATTGGATACTTTACAGGATATTTTTCTCTGACATTTACACCGAAATTTGCACTGTATTTTGCACCGAAAACTTTCTTTTCTACATCTGTTATTTTCATTGTTTTTTAACTTCCCAATAGCCTGTTTTATTAGACCCTTTTCGTTCTATTAACCCTGCTTTCTTCAATTGGTCAATGTTCTTTTTGATACCGGGTATGGATATACTTATCTCGGTTGCAAGTTTATCAATCGTAATTTCAGGATTTTTTTCCAAGACATCAATTATTTTGATTTGAGTGTCATTTAAAGGATACTTTATAGGATACTTTATAGGATACTTTTGGGTATCCAATAAATGCTCATTTTGGGGTATTATCCAACTACCTGTTTTCCTAGAGCCATTGCGTTTTATCAGACCTGCTTTTTTTAATTGGTCTATGTTCTTTTTTATACCAGGTATTGTAAGACCTATCTCAGTTGCTAGTTTATCAATCGTAATTTCAGGTTTTTTTGTCATGATATTGATAATTTTGTTTTGAGTGTCATTTAAAGTATACTTTAATGGATACTTTTTTGTATACTTTATTTGATACTTTTCGACAAAGTCGTTTTCACCGACATTTACACCGACATTTTCACCGACATTTTCATTGTAAATTTCTCCATTAAATGTAATATCTGTTCCAGACTTATTTGATGAAAATATTGGTAATGGTTTATCATATTCTCTACAGGCGAGCATGATTTTCTCTATTCCACGACCCCAAGCCTCTATCATTCCAGAGCGAAAAAACCCCTCAGCTATAAATGGATTTCTTTGAACGGAGCTATGAGTAGATAAAAGAGTTTCTACTGTCCAGTTTTCAGGAAGTCCACCAGTATTAAAAACTATCACCTTGTCTGGAAATACCTTTATCTGTATCGGCACTCCAGTGCTATAGTCTTTGTGAACTACTGCATTTAACAAAGCCTCACGGAGAGCAGAGCGAGCTACAAGATAAGAATCTATACGCTGTAGACCTTTGTAGCTGATGATGCCTTTTAAGTATTTTACATAAATTGTCTCGATAGCTCGGTCTGGCATTGATATGAGCGGACCTCTTATTTCATCTTGATATATTAAATCCGCACCAGTTTCAAAATATCCTATCTTTACATAAGCCCCAGGTATCCAATACTCTGGATTTTGGTGAAATAACAATATCGCTGCTCTTTTTAAATAATTGTTTTCTGTGAGAGTTAGGTTTTGTATCAATTGAGCATTATCAATATCTAAATCCTCTTTGGATAGACGCTGGCTTTCCAATGCTTTCTTTCTAAAAAATCTTAATGCGTCCCGTTCTAAATCATCTACTGTAACATAAGGCATTGGCACGCCATCCCATGTTTTACCTTGCTTCCGTAATATAAACTCATCCAAAGCATTACCTGTCAACTCCTGTGTTGTGCTGCCAGAACGAATATAATATACACCACGATAACTGATAGGAAATGGATAAGAGCCTATTTTGATAGAGATATATTCTTTTCCAATATCTTGCCCCTCCCATGAAGTATGAGTGGAGGGGGAAGGGTGGGGTATACTATGAAAATCTATATCTGCTATTATCGCCATCCCATTCTTTATTTTATTTGGTAATTCCTCCATGAGCTTTTTGGCTTGTGATAATCCTACAATATCACCTTTATCATTTCGACCAATCTCAAGACATCCACCAGAGGCATTTGCAAATCCACAGATAGTTTTTAGATGTTCGTCTTGCCAAGACTCTTTAAACTCGATATTTTGAGTTTCAATTAAGTTTTCTACCATTTTTACCTACAAAATGACTTATTTTCAAAATACCAAATTATTTTATTTTCCTTATTTGTCAACCATTTTGTTTGCTACATACCTTTTTAATTCTTAATATCAATTGTCATTCCTTATAAATATCTTCGATATGTGTAAGGAAAATTAAATTATTTGTTTTTGTGTTATAAAAAACCTCATTTCTACCTAATTTGCCAAACAAAACAACCTCAGTAACAAGAGAAACAACACACCATTAAACCTAATTACTTAACTCTATATTTACATTTGTCCTTTATAATTCCTTTATATTGAATCCCTCCGATATAATTCTTTTACCATTTTCAGGGTTTTCTCTGAGAATGATTAAAAAATTGTAAACATCAACTCCATCCATAAATGGTGCAAGTTCAAATATCATTTCAGCCGTACAACCTTCAATTGATACGGCATTTTCTTTAGGAAATATTCGACTACCTATCCATTTTTCAAGCTCTATCCTGAGATCGTCATGCCTTTCAAAAGAGGATGCTGTTTTTTCTGCTACAGATGGTATTTGTTTTTTTTCATTTATAAGATAGCTTATTATCTTTTCCATTATTTGCTCCTGTCTTTTTGATGCATATAATCTCTATAGATTCTGGATAAAACAGTAAAACTTTTCTACAAGCTATATAGGTGAGGAACAGCCAATACATTAGCTGATCCTGCACCTATATACTTATCTTGGACTTTGGTTTTAGCTGTATGAACCATTTGCTGGTTGAAGATGTCTGATAAGAATTCGGATAAAGTCTATCAACCAAAGTATCCCAAACAAACCACCTGTAAAAAGTTTCAGTATACCCATCCAAGGATACCCTAAATAAAACCTATCTATCCCTAATCCTCCAAGGAAAAAAGATAATAGTACTGCTACACCATAACTTTTTTGCATACTTCCCTATCCCTCCTTTATTTTTACTTATTTATAACTATTGATTTTTAAGGCAAATCTTCACCATAATTAGGCATATGACACCTTTTAAGACGTTTTAAACCCTTAATCACACCAAATAATACACCATATTTTTCTATGCTCAAAATCATGTAAGCAGAACAGCTCGGAACAAAAACACAAGAATCTCTGATGTGCTCGGGAGCATACCTTTGATACAAACGTATAAACCATATAATTATACATTTTAGTCTTATTATGAAATAAAGAAAAAAAATCAATAAAGCATAAAAAAAATTAAAATATCCTATTATAAGGCATACTATTATTGTACACAAGATATGTAATGCAGATAAAAAAAAATCAATCTCAGGTCTTAACAGTTCTCTTTTTTCAGTTTCATACTGAAAATTGTTAAAAGACCCATCGGGGCATAAGGTCTTTAAATGCCCCGAAGGAGTCAAATAATCTTTTTGAGATAATATGGAATCTTGAATGTTTTGTTTCTGCATCTCTTTTACTTCATTTTAACCTTTTTTCTCTCTCAGTTTTTGTTTCATGCCACTGACTGATTCATCTGCATTGGGAACTCCACTAATGGAGCAATAAAACTTGTCTCCAGGAACCACAAGAGCAAACTGATTATATTCAGTTGTAGTTTTATGTGGTTGACCTGAACAGCCCTTAAGCTCAATCGCCTCAATTGTTTCTGTTGATGTAGAAAAATTGACGATATCTTTGTAGAAATATTCCTCTGTTGATTCTTTTTTGCTGTCTGAAATCATATCCAGTGTATAGCTGTACATATATACTTGTGTACTACTGAAGAATAACCAAGTAGCATCATATTTTGTGCTTCTTAAACGACCATCTTTGCCTACACGCACATAAGTATCTTTACCACAATTGTATCCATGTAGAAATACTGGTGGTATTTCTCTTAATTGGTCTTCGTCAAGACCTATTTTTCCAATAGCTTTCTGCTTTAGGTTCAATCCATTAAGCTTAGCCATAACCATTTCGCCATATACTTCATCTTTCATTCTTGTTAATGAAGCAAAACATCCTGAATCCAGGAAATATTTAAGTACTAGCTTTTGATCTGGGGTCTTCCCCTTTAGTAAATGACCTGGTACTGCCATAATTTACCTCTCTTTATTTATTTATTTTTTTTCTATTTTCAGCCTACCACCACAGCTACTACATATCGCTGGTTGAAGTGCCATCTAAAATACCTCTCGATATATAAGGTCTCACATTAGACTCGTATTTGCTTCCATAGGGTCGCTGAGCAGTGGTGTAATCTCTATATCTCGAAAAGGTTGTTCATTTAGCCTCAATCCTATGGCTCTGTCAACCCAGGGTCTGATAAGGATATTGTAGCTTACATAATTTATAGGAGGTCCTTTATCTGACTCTTGCAAAGAAGAGTTGATAACAACGTTTTCTATTGTATATAAAGCACCAAGCTTTTCAAGATGACTTATAAGAGCATAGACATCGTTAGTGTTTCCTATTCCGCTGATAGTATAGTCAAATTCTCCGCTACGATTTACTACTGTAAAATCAAATTGAAATTCTGGATTGATATGATTCCCTATGCTTCGTAAGTAGTCCCAAGTGATAGTAGAGTTATCCTCTGATAAAAAAAACTTACCATTATTGAATATCCAATCGTCTATGAAATTTAATCTATCTCTCAGGTAGCTTACCATTAAAGTATCTGGTCTTAAACCATCAAATCCGCGTAGCTCCTGTTGTATACGCCTGATTGATAATTCTAATTCTTCAGTAGTTACATCATTTTTCATTTTACCACTTCCAAAGAATGAATGGTGTAGATAACCTATTAAAGTCAATATTAAAAAAACAGATATGATTAAAATTATATCTCGATTTTTCATTTAATTTCCTCTCTGTGTAAGCTGATAATTATGATAATATCTGTCAAAATTTTGTAAATGAGGAGGAAATACCATAGCTGTCGTTTCCTGAGCTTTAGGACGCAAGAAAGAAATTTCAAAGTCCCAGAAAGTGTTCCCATCGATATTTATTTCATCAATTCTTGAAATATGACCATCCTCAAATACTCTTGATAGATTTGTTATTCTATCTCTATGATATGATTTGCCACGAATGGTAAATCTACTTCCCTGAGTGGTAATCTGCTCAATCCAAATTAATTGATTTCTACTTACAAATTCAGACAATGTATATATCACAAAGCTCCAATTGTTTTTATCTACTGAAATAGAGGCACTTCGTAAATACATCTCTTGTTTATCGGCTATCTCATTATTAAGTCTTTGCATATTGCCTTCAAAGTTTTGGAGAAAGTCAAGCTCTTCTTTGAGATTGTCATAAGTTCTTTGAAGACGGATTATCTCTTGTGATTGTTCATAGTTTATATCACGGATGTAATAAACTATAAAAAATATTACAAGACAGGATATGATAGAAAGAAAAATTTTTATTGTATTTCCCATTTTTATTTCTTTTTCTCCCTAATTTTAGCTTTCATGCCTTGGATAGCTGGCATATCACCAGGTAGCATAGCACAGACAAATTCATTATTTGGAACAGTTAGTTTTAAGGATAAACTGTGAACAACATTGCGTGTATATCCAAGGAAAGCTAAGAGTATTATACCAAAGATAAAGAAAGCAAGTCCTAAAACTACAAATATTGAGTTACCAGAATATCCAATATTATCACCGAACAACATCAAGCCCCAAATTATAGCGACAATCCCACCCACAATATAACCCCAATGTCTTGGATTTGGTAGGTCAATCTCCTTTTTAACTACTTCAATATTAGTTATATCCTCGTAGAAATACTCCTTTGTGTGCTCTGTAGTATCCTCGCTGGTCATGTCAAAGATATAGCTATAAGCATACATTTGCTTATCACTAAACATCAAATAAGACATCTGATATTCTGATGCTCGATAAGATCGGTCGCTAAATATCCTAAAAAATTTACTGTTTGGATAAAAGTCTTCAATTTTGATAGGTGAAATTTCTTTCACTTCCTCAGCATCCATTCCATGTGCCTCTAAAGCCCTTTCGTTTAGTTTAGATGCAATTCTTTCTACTTTTCTGTCTAGGACATCATCAAATGCTGAATTGGACATACCTGATGATGTTGTAAAATATTTGATAATATCTTTTTGTTCTCTTGTTTTGCCCCGAATACTCAAGGCTTTGTTGATTTCGTTCTTCATAGCTCCTCCATATAATTCTTTTTACAAAGTTTCTGGTTTACTCACCCCGAGTATCCCAAACAGCTGGTCTACATCTACAGGTGACAGCCCTGCATTCCGAGCATTATTTAGAGCTTCTTGGTATGTAGGTGAGGTATTAAAATGTTTTCTATAGAAGTAGTCATATTTAATATACGCCAGAAAATAATGATAAATCCCTTTTGGTTCTATCATCATCGCAGCATTTAAATATTCTTCTATTTTGTCTATTATTTGTCTATTAACGAGAAAAGCCTTTTGACCTTTTAGCTGACAGATAGCAGCATAAAAAAAGGTTTCTGAGTTATCAAAATTGTCTACTATAGCTTTATCAAAAGCCTCAATTGCTTTATCATAGAGTTTTAGTTTCAGATAGCACATAGCAATAGAGCTATTGAGGTCTTTTGCATTGGGTTCGTTTTGTAGGGCTTCTCTATATGAGGCTGCATATTGATTGACCATTGGCAGGGGCATAGAGTAGACGCTATTAAATGTCGTAATCAAAACCGGCTGTTTGCAAAAAGCACATTTTGTAGCTCCAATATCAGCGGCAGCACCACAGCTTCTACAGGTGGTATCGTGGATTTTTATACTCATTTTAAGGAATCCTTTTCACAAAAAAAGACATCTCTACAAGGGGAATAAATTTTACCTCTGTAGAGATGTCTTTTAAAAAAATAGTCTTGGGGATGGCTAAAACGCACTGCTGGTGCGGGTTTTCTGGGGGGGGGGGGGGGGTAAATTTTTTGGTATGAGGGACCAGTCATAATTTTCCCATTTAAATTAATGTGAATTTGGTTTTCGATTTACGAATTTTCACTTAGACCGGTGTTCAAGGAACCATATTTTTTTTTCGCAACCTGGGGGGTGCATATAAAGTCAGCTACAACATTTGTAGTCTGTTTCCTCTGAAAGTAATACTAGGCTCTATTACTGTCTTTTAAACTTTTCACATATTTTCAGTTCAAAATTCTTTAAACTCACAAGACTCATCAGCCAATAATTCGTCAGAAGCCAAACCAGAACAATTTACGTATTCCTGTGACTGTCGACCAAGGTGAGTGACGCGGTAGCTCTCTTAACTTCTACTTGGAAGGTACAAGGTTCGAATCTCAGTCGAAACACAGATTATTCGGATTGGGATTTTTCCATGCTCTTCTTCAGCCCCTCCAAGAAAATGACGATATATTATATGAAAATGGTCCGTGAGCCGTTTCTTCCACATTAGGTAAAAAAGGTAAAGGTCTCCCGCAACAGGCCGAGGTGGCCTAAGGGGTTCCGGGTAGGTTAAGGCCTCGGATTTTCTTGACGTTCGGCACTACGAGGGTGGTAGGTTGTCAGCCTTACGCACCGGCCGCCTTTACCCAAGGAGAAATCCCTGGTACTCATTTTTAGAGGCTGATTCAACCCAATCGCACATGGTTCTGTCAATAGCTATGGAAAAAAATCCCCAGTGACGCCACCGGTAATCGATCCCGAGACCATCCGACTAGTAGCGCAGTACCTTAATCACTACGCTACCCCAGGCCCCTCATAATATGTATGATACCTAAATATAGAATTCGTAGAAGATGTAGACTCTCTAACAGTGAGGTTTATTTTAGATTTTACGCATACCCGCTCAGTGACTGAAAGACTGTCCGATGGGAAAGATTCACAGAGAATTTTCTGTAAGCTTAGGTACCGTAATAAATGAAAAATAGTGTGACGCACTTGGTACAGCATAAGTACTGAAACAACACAACAAAAACAGTGTTAAGGACTGAAAAAAACAAGGCTTTAATTTTATAAAATGGAAAAGTTAATGTTATTCCAACAGAACAGATTGCGGAAGAAAGCAAACGCAAATTTAGGTTAGATTTATGTGTGAAGAAGGAAATCCAAGTAAAATACAACCACGAAGATTTATGCATCCGTTGACCAGATACGTTTAACTGTTTCGTACATAAAGTTTAAATGGGAATTCAATAAAGATCAGTTATTCTCAAAGTAGTTCAGATTTCCATGTTTAATTATAATGATCGAAATAAAAGAATTTTGAGCACTGAACTGTAGCAACAATAAAATCATATACAGAAAGCTACCCAATAATATGAATATTCTGAATCGCAATAGTGTTGCGTTTTGGTTCACTTATAATAGACTGATATCGTGATAAAATCACGACGAATGTTGTGTAAAATAAAAACTGC
>Ga0099364_10005194_pt1 | contig 19430 bp, 12 predicted proteins | sample TergutTh196P3_FD_73070 | JGI IMG/M metagenome (GOLD analysis project Ga0099364, IMG submission 73070) | Microcerotermes parvus P3 segment gut microbial communities from Pointe-Noire, Republic of the Congo - Th196 P3 | ecosystem: Host-associated > Arthropoda: Insects > Digestive system > Gut ...
CCGGAATGGCAGAAACCTGTGAGGGAAGGTAGCCTAGTTCCAGATAGTTGCTTGCGGGCATAAATACCCGTGCATTAGTAGCAATTGCTTCCAATAATACTCCGGTTCTGTCAAAAAGACCCTGGAGCAATGTCGCTTCCTGGGTACGTCCCATCATTACATAAAGGGGAGAAGATATCATTGCTGTAACCGATGTTACAAGGGCTATGGTAAAAGAGGCCATTTTTAAACGAAGTCCTCCGCCCCTGCGTTTAATTTTAATCATCCGTCTTTTCTTTTCCGAGGGCATAATATCTCCTGTTAGAAGGGCTATGGTTTCCATTCGGATAGCCGCGCTTTCTGCTGCCGCCGCGCTAAGTCCCCTGACTGAAACAATTAATCCCAGAACACAGAATGCCAGGATTAGCATTAAAGCCAGGAAGGTCGTATCCAATGTAAATGTTCTTTGCTGCCGCAGTGTCCAGCTAGGCTGCCATGTTTGGGAAAAATCTCCAAACTTAATAGTACCTGTCTGATCCACACTTATCATGGGCGGAGAGACAAACATGCCCCGCCGGGTATGATCTAAAAGTATACGGTACACCCCGCTTGGGATGTCGTTGACATTAAGTCCGCTTATTTCTCTGTCGTTTTGAATCTGGAAATCTTCATTTAGAATAAACTCCCAGTCATAGGGTTCCAGTCCGTCACTGTCCAGGATTACCCGTGTAATTAATCCATCTTCGGTAAATCCCCGGCCAATAATACGCATAAATATATTGCCGTCTTCGTCCTGGTAGGTATCGGCAAAGCTAATATTTGTATATGGAATATATTTATTTGTCTTAAAAAAGTAACTGGCTGGCAGACCAATATTTCCCGATTCGTCTATCGCAGAAACAGTAAAAACCCACAAGCCGTTATCTTGGTTAGAAAAACTGGCAGTATTTTCCGGCCCCATAAGAGTACGGGGAGGCAGGGACACATTTGTAAAGCGCTCTGCTGCTGTACGGTTAAGTTCTTCTCCAAACCCTTCTACCAAAAGAGCGCTGCCCAGATACTGTAAATTCCAGGTATAGCCGATAACATCGGAACCAGGAGGAATATTCCACTGCATGGTAAAAGAATTGGTAATCAGAAAACCATTATCGTCTGTTTCCGGACTGATAATACGGGCAATGGGCGGAGGGATGGTATCACGGATAAAGGTAATCCGAACCGGTTCTGACCATTCGTCAAAAAAATTCTGAGAGATAAGCGTAAAATACCAAACACCGTCTTGATCTGCAATTTGTTCTAAACCGGACATGGTGGTACTGCTCATAATTTCATGAGGCGGCTGTTCGGCGGGATTTCTGCTCCATGACCAGGAATAACCGCGGACGCTTCCTCCGGCGCGGGGAGGATCCCAGCCAATAATGGCTGTATTGTTTGTTGTTCTTCTGCCGGGAGTAAAATTCCGGGCAAGGATTTGGGGCTGAACCTGGCTTATATCCGGTGTTATAGAAAAAATATTGTTCTGGTTTTGCCGTGTTGCCTGCCAGAACACAACAAGATTATCTCCGTTAATTATCGGCCGTCCAAAAGAAGCTTCTCCTCCGGCAGGACGGGAAATGTCAGCTCCCCGTTCCCAGCCCCCCTGTATAGAATGAGAGGAGAGCATAATCCGGTTAATACCCTGGCTGTTATCAAACCAGGTTACCAAAGTCCTGCCTCTTAACTCGAAGGCTATGGGGTTGTTACAGTATGCATTATCAAAGTTTACCCTGTCCGGTGCGCCGGAAATGGAACCATCGTTGTTTAAAGTGGCTGCATACACTTGCGGAGGGCCGCCCTGGTGACGCCGTTCCCAAACAGCAAAAAGACGGCCTTGCTGGACAGATAAATGCACCCGCTGGTTATCAAATTGATCGGGGGGTGTATTTTGGAAAAATGGATCGCGAAAATTGGTTATTCGTACCGAGTTGGACCAGCTTCTGCCGTTATCTCTTGAACTCTTTAAAAAGAGCTGGAATGTTAAGTCTCCGCTTATTTGAGACTGATATATTACATACTCCAAACCGTTAAAACTTGTGTGTGAAGGAAGTAAATTAATGATCCTTGCCGACTCTGTTACAAAGGGCTGGAAGGCAGACCAGGTAGTTCCATTATCAGACCGTGAATAAAAAAGGGAAAGGCTTTCCCTGCGGACTCCGCGGGTAACAAAGAGTATATACCCTCCGTCACTGCGGGTAAAAATCCTGGGGGCTACAGATGTTTCGGAACCCATTTCCAGGGTATTTTGTATAAAGGTAGCGCCCAAATCATCGGAGATTAACAGTTCTGTCTCTGTAGCGGATGCTGCTGCTGCAATAAGTATTCTGCCCCTGGAATTTACCGCTATGCTTAGAATGGCAGGTTCTGTTGCACCGGAATAGCTGTACTCTGCCACGCCATTACGGATAATCCAGTCGCCCCTGCCCTGTCTTACCGCCAGGTTAACCCTTATTTGGCCTCCTGCACCTCCAGCAATGGGGCTTGTTTGCTGCCATGCAATGGCAGCATAATTCCCCTGGTAATCTGAAACAGGAAAACTGCCGCTTTGCGGAGAAAAAAGCCGGGGATTTTCCCAATGTATCTCCTGAGCGGATAATTGAGTTGTAAAAAAAAGCGAAAAAACCAGGAATAAAACAGCCCCAAAGCTCATAGCATTGCCTGTACCCGCCGCTGCAAGGTAACTACTTTACTGACAGTACGATAGTCCGGATTAATGGTGTATATATCCTGTAAAAGCTGCTGGGCTCGTATTGGGTTATTTTGGATTACTGCCTGGGAAGCCTGGGTGAAAAGACGTTCTGCTTCTGTGTTAAGTACGGTAATTCCCTGCCTAAGACTTGCAGCAGCCTCGGTAAAAAGCCGTCTTGCTTCCTGATTATCCGGATCAAGCTGCATGGCACGGGCAAGTTCCGGCTGTATTTCCCTGATCTGTGCCGAATTCCCCGAAGCAATAATGGGCCCTGCCCGGGCTACAATTGCTGCTGCCTGGTTTCTGTCATCTATGCTGGGCAAAGGAGGTCTAAGGCCGGCATCTCTTTCTGCCTGTTCAATTATTGGTCCCCAGTTGGTAAATTGGGGGTCAATTGTACGAAAATTACGAAGATCATTTACTGCCTGAATACGATTTACCTGGGATCCGGTTCTTGCCCGGTTTCTGGCATCCTCCACCCTAATTGCAAAATTAGCCCGGAAATTGGGATCAAGCTGCTGATCGATGCGCAGATCCAGGATACCTGCATCTTCGTTCATGGGATAAACAAGTTTTACCTGTACCAGGTTTTCCCGTGCTGCAATAAGCCTTTGTGTTCCTTCCGTTGGAGAAGAAACCAATAGTATCCTTCCTTCGTCATAGTTCCTTTGTGCATCGCTTAAAAGCTGGCTCATTTCTGCAAAGAGAGGAGCAGTGGAAGGTATTGTCCTACCCGAGCGCAGTCCCATACGGATCATACTTGTCCAATGTACAAGATCGGGATTATCTATAGTTTGAGTCTGCCTCCAAATATTCTCTGCTCTGGTAATAAGCCGTTCTGCTTGTTCAAATTCATTGTTAAAATAACTATCCCGAATCTGTTCCACCAGTTCAGTAACTTGCCGCAGAACTTCCTCGTTTAATGCAGTTGCAATGGCATTATCCAAGTTGTGTACATCGATATTTCGCTTGGTATGAGTTTCCGGATCATCTTCACGGTCAAGGGATTGATCATAAGCTGTTGTTGCCTGCTGTATCCTGTTTTGAGCAGTTACAAAATCATTTCTGGCCAGCGCTGCCTGAGCTTCTGCAAAAAAGCGGTCTCCATCCCGGCGAAGGTTTGCCGCGTCATTTGACAGTATAGATGCTGCTGTAGTCATGGTTCGGCTTTGAGTGCCTATACTATCCAGATGAGACAGCATAACTGTAGCTTGATCTCTAAGTTCTCTTATTTGACTGTTGGCCGCTACTGCAGCTATCTCTCTGTCATGCTGATCTATAATAAGCTGGAGGGCCTGGCGATCCGCAGCTATGGCAGCGTTGGTTTGAGCAAGCTGCGTTGCTGCCTGAGTAGGATATCTGGCAAGATAGTTTCCTCTTTGAGTTCCTGCATAAAGCGAGGATGCACTAAGCAGGTCTGCTTCTCTGCTTGCTATGCGGGTTCCCATTAATTCGTTGGCTATAGTATAGTGTGCAATTGACGATGTTTCTTCCCGTAGGTTTAAGGAGTTTATCAGGTTTTCTACCGCCAAGCTTACCCTGTTAATGTATGCCAAAGATCCGGAATCGGGAAAGCGGTTTTCCAATTCAAAAAATCCTGCACTTTCCCGTTGAATTTGGGCATGCAAAGCATTGGCATCTGTCCTAATCTGCCGCAGGGTAGTTATTGTAGCTTGTTCCGTACGAATTAGTTCTTCGCCGTTGGCTCCGTTCCTCCAGAGTACCAATGTATTCTGGTAGGGGACGGCATTTAAGCGGTTTCCAAGCTGCCCCAGGCTTGTCCAGTAAGGAACTGAGCCTGCACGGGAGCGGAACTTAAGGTAAGGTTCTGACTCGCTTACCGGTATATTCTGGTTAAAAAGTACATTGGTAGGGGTATTCCCATAACGGCCCCAGCGAAGCAGCAGATCTGCCGGGAAAGAAGCATGTTCGGCAAGCAGGGTTGCCCGTGATGCAATTCTGCTGTAATCCTCAAACACTGCAGCATTTTCCACATCAAAATAGGCCATTTGGGACTGGGTATCAAGCATATCCCTTGCCTGGGAAATTTCTGTGTTCCAGATTGTATCAAAAAATCCCAGCATACCCTCCGAAGCGCCCGGCCGTCCTTCCATAAGACGAACTGCAAAGGCCAGGAAGTTCCGGTCTCCCAGTTCCGGATAGTTTCTTCGCAAGAGAGCCAGATCTTCACGAAAATCTGCATTAGCAGCAGCATAATTGTTCCGTAAAGCGGTAAAACGGTCCATTTCCACTGCAATACGGTTATATGCATCCCGATAAGCGGCAATGTTTTGCAGATCAGTACCACGGTTAATCAAGGCTCGATAGGCATTAACAGCTTCATGCAATGAATTTGCCACAAGAGCAGTTGCAGTAACATTGCCGTTTAGGTAGTTGATTCTCTGTCTAACCCGGTTTTCCATTGCAGTGCCGAAGGTACCGGAAAAAAATTCATTCTGGTAAATAGACAGCCCGTCGGTATAGGTACGCAGAGCCTGGGTATAATTGCCTTGTTCTACCAAGGCTTGTCCCTCGTTTAATATTCGTTCAAGGCGCCGCATATTGGATCTAAAAAGGGCCACATCCCTGGTTCGATTTATAAAGTCCTGGGTTTCTGCAATACGCTGGGGATCCAGTTCAAAAAGATAGTTGGTAAGGGCTAAAATTGTTTGATCATCAATCTCTTCCTCTTCCATTGCGTCCAGGAGCTGCTGGGCAACTATATTGTATTCTTCCCGTATACCAATGATATGCCGTATTCTTTCCTGGGCTTCTTCAAATTGTCTTGGGTTTTGCTGAGCAAAAGGGATTAGAATGTCTAATGCTTCGTTATAAAACTTATCTGCAATATACTCATCTGCTCTGGCTATAGCATCTTCCTGTTCCTGCTGCCCTCTGGCATAGGATAATGCGGGAAAAAGTGAAAAAAGAATAAGCAGCAGAATTGTGCTTTTGAGCATACACCTAAATAACATAGTCCCTTTATTATCTATCGGTTTGCCAATAATCCCACATAATGGCATCTATACTATATTATACTATTAAATGATAGAAAACAATGGATTTTTCCGATATACTATATATATAGTGGCAAAAATACGGCGTTTATCCAGTTCTATTATTCTCGTTTGTTGCTTGGTCTTTCCGGCAGTCCTGGGAGCATTGGATTTTGAGTCCGGAACCTATGGGTCAATTTCCGATCTGTATAAGGTTGACGACAATGCCGGATTAACAGCTTTTCCTGTCCTTAGAATTCCAATGGGAGGCCGGGCCGAAGGCATGGGAACAGCATATACAGCAGTAGCAGATGACTTAAGCTTTATTGAATGGAATCCTGCCGGTTCTTCCATGCTTGTCTATACCGAATTGGGATTTTTCCATAATAACTGGATAGCCGACACTAAGATTGAAAGTATTGTTTTTGCATCCAGACTGGATAATATGGGTTATGCAGCAGGGGTAAAATGGCTTTATCTGCCCTTTTCCGAATACAATATGTACGGCAACCGGGTTTCCAAGGGATATTATTCGGAAGGGGTGGCAACGCTGAATGTATCGTATAATTTCCTTGCCGGATACTATTTTGGGGGTATTTCCCTGGGGGCAAACCTTAAGGGCGCCTTTCGCTTTATGCCCGATTATACAGATGTAGATGACAGGGGCAATAACGACGGCGAAATAATATCCGGATCGGGTCTTTCCCAGTCTGCAGTAATGATAATGGCCGATTTTGGAGTGCTTACCCGCTTTAATCTTTTTAAGATGTATATTGCCCGGGAAAAAAATACTTCCTTTGGTCTGGTTCTAAATAATTTAGGTCCCTTATCCAGAGATGAACCTCTGCCTACTTCAGTTACCGCTGCTCTTGCGTATAAACCAATCCGGCCTGTAACAGTGGCCTTTGATTTTAACCTGCCCCTTAATTTGCAGGATATTTCCCTGTCGGAAAAACCTTCTTATGCAGCAGGAATAGATGTAAATGTTACAGAATTTTTATCTGTACGTACTGGTTTTCTGGGACGCTATGGAGGCTATCGGGTAAGCATAGGCAGCGAAGTTAATTTAGGAAGAATAGCTTTGGATCTAAACTATTCTCTTGATCTTTTAACACAATTTACCCCCCTTAACAGGATTAGTATAAGCGCAAGGATTAATCTGGGAGATCAGGGTAGGCAGGAAATTTCTGACCGGGTAGATGCTCTTTATCTTTCCGGTTTGGAAGCATATAGAAATGACGATAGAGATCAAGCCCGGTATTATTTTGAAGAAGCCCTGCGGATTAATCCAAGATTTGATCCTGCAAAAGAAGGAATCGCTCTTATCGAGGATTCCATAGCCCTTGACGATCGTATCAGAGGCATGCAGTTTCTTGACTACGAATGAGTTATTTTTTTCGTCCAAACACTCTGTGATTAATATGGGGAAGAAAGTTATGCTTTCGTTCCAGTGAAGTTAGCCATTCGGTGCTGATATGCCCGCTGCCAAGAGCTTCGTAAATGGTGGTAAAATTCCTTAAAGCTCCCAGAAGTTCCTTTTGTGCATATTCTCTGCTTATCTTGCCCTGATATTGAGGATTTAAGGCTTTAGACCAGTCGGTGTTTTGGGCAAAAAGCAGCTCACGGGCTGCTTGATTAAGGGCACGTTCCTTTAACCCTGTATCTTCGGAAAAACGTTCGGTCATTTCTGCCATTCGCTGTACGGAACGGAATATATGCCGGTAGATCCAGTCATTGGATGCATCCAGCAATGGTTCTGCATAACCGTTTTCCAGAGACGATGAATAACAAGCTTCAATTTGCTGCAAGGGATATGTCAATGAATTTAAATAGCTGCCGGGAGTACAGTGCTGCAAGCTGTTTTCGCTGTTGATCATTTCCTTAATCAGGGTTTTTAAAAAAAATGTTCCTTCATGCCAGCTGCGAAGCAAAGTATCTGCATCGAAGGTCCAAATACTAATGGGATTTTCCATATACTGCGATGCAGTTTCCAGCCGGAATAAGCGCTGCTTTAGAAAATCCTTTGCAGCAATAGCTGTCTTTTCTTCTGCAAGCAGCGGATTGTAGTATAAACGCTTGTTTTTACCGGTACCAGCCCAATAACAGTATCCGGTAGAACAGCGGCCATTTATAGAATCCAGAACTTGCTTTAAAGCTTTAGCAGATATTTCATATCCCACATCATGGCTTGAACGGAATACTTCTAACTGGGAATGCAGCGCATTTTCCAAATCCTGTGCTGCACTGGAGTCTTGCCCAAAAAGAATAAGCTCTGAAGAGCTTTTAACAGGAGAAAAAAATCCGTTTTCGGCAGGAGGGTCTCCAAGTATTAAAGCATGTGCATTGGCAATGGTATACTTTATACCATACTCAACAAGGTAATCTCCCAGTTTTTCTGTCCAGCCAAGTTCCGGCAGCCAGAAGCCTTGAGGAAACCAGTTAAAGTATTTTCTGTGATGTATCAATGCTGTTTCTATTTGAGCCCTGATTGCTTCTTCCATGGAAACATAGAACGGCAAAAAACTCTGGGTAGCAGATGTTATTAGAATTTCCAATCTTCCGCGTTTTTGAAAATCGCTGAAGACAGCCAGTAGATCCATATTGTATTGTTCTGTCATGGCTGTTTTTCTCCAGCAATCCCGTTTATAGTACTGGTCTGCCAGGGCTATTGTATCTTTGTTTGCCGCACATCGTTTTAGTTCCCGGCTGCCAAATAGTATTCGTTTATCCAGCCATTCCAGATAACGTTCCATTAGACGATTGTTTTGGAACATATCACAAAGGGAAGAAGACAGTACCATGCCAATTTGAAATGGAAAACCTTCCCTCTCCATGGTTTCGAACAATTCCAAAAGGGGCAGCCAGGTGTCAGAAATAGATTCAAAAAAATCCCTTTCTTCTTCAGAAAAACCGGACTCCTGGGAAGGAGTAACAAAGGGATGATGACCGCTAATTATTATGGAAAAAAAATTTTGCTTATCCATGGCGGCAGCGCGATATCCTGTCTGTTTCACGAAGAATGGCAAAATCTTCTGCATTACAGAGCTGAATCAGCGGACGGGACAGATATTCTTCGTTTGCCGGATTGTTTAAAAAACGAGGAAGTGCAAATGAATTAGAAAAAATCAATGGGGTTTCAATCCCCTGTACCCAAAAGGAAATGCGAAAAATACCTGCTCCGGGAAAGGTTAGATATCTGGAATTATCCTGAGTATTGACCGGTACGGAAAAGGAATCTACATAGCTGCCGGAGGATTTGCGTTCCTGTATTTTTAATGCATATCCGGAAAAACGCGGATCTCCTTCGCAGCGTTCCCTGTCCTGGGCTTTTATCTCCCAAAAAACATAAACCCACTGGGGATCCCTTGGAAGCACTTCCAGATAACTGATATGGTATTGTTCGGGTAATGCTGCTGTTTTTAAGTCCTTTACTTCGGAAAGGACTTCTATTGGTATTTCTTCGTCAAATGCATTGTCAAGAAGTTCCCGGATAATAAAGACCCTGTCCAGGTCAGGGGGTATATCAATACCTTTAAAATCGGCCAGTTTTATCAATTCACGGGTGCTTAAGCTTTTTAAATACGTCTTAAACTCTGTTGTTTGATGATCTAGCATAGGTTGTCTTTATCATGGAAAAATGGCTTTTTCTTGTCAAGGCAGTTAAATCCCAATTTACCGCCGCACAGCTTTTAACAGCTCCGCTCTGCTTAGCTCTGTCCATAAGGGGCGGCCGTGGGGGCAGCGGGGGATAGAACCTGTTTCGGCAGCCAGCGCAAGAACCGATTCTGCCAATGCCAGGGCTGCTGTATTGTCCAGGTATTCGCGATCTTTTATTGCACAATGGCAGGCAAGGGTAAATGCCCAGCGTTCGGCCAGATTTGCGCCAGATTTTTGTAATGCAAGAATTTCCTTAACTGTTTCGCTGTCGCTGGTTTTCCAGTTTGCCGGGAGAGCTTGTATAAGCCAGGCGCCGCTGTCTTCGTATTCGAGCTTTATACCAAGCTGTGCCAGTTGTTCTTTTTTTTCTTTTAGAAAATCATCTTGATCATTTGAACTGGTGGTAAAGGGGATGGGCACCAATAGTTCCTGGGCTGCAATGGGAGCGGATAAAAATTTTCTGTACAGTAAACTTTCATGGGCTGCATGCTGATCGATTAGATAAAGTGTTTCTCTATGTTCTACAATAATAAACAGATCGAAAGCGCGGCCTATCAGCTTGATACTTTGTCCTGTTTCGGCATTAGTTATCCAATCCTGTGAATCGTAGCTTGTTTTTTCTTCTGCTGTATATTCTATTTTTTCACTTTTTATATTGTTTTGGTTTCGCATCGGCAGGGGTATAAAATCATCCTGTCTTGCAAGCAGTGCTTCCATGGCAAGGGATGATGAATAGTTGTTGGTATTTTTGCTGACATAGTTACGAAGAGCAGTCGTGATACTGTTATGGATTGCTCCTCCGTTGACAAATCGAACTTCCCGTTTTGCAGGGTGGATATTAAAGTCGGCCAGGGCAGGATCAATTTCTATAAAGATCGCTCCCAGTGGATGGCTGTCGTTTGGAAAAAAACCGGCAAGGCCGTATTCCATGGCCTGTATCAAAGCATAGTCATAAATACGCCGCTTGTTGGTAAAAATATACTGCTGCTTACGGTCGCGCCGGTAAAGTTCCGGGCCGCCGAATACGATAGTGATGCTATAGCCGTTGCCGCTTGTTTCCGCTGTATGAAGAAATGTCCTTTCATTTATATCAAGGATCGTTTCGCCAAAGCGTTTCTGTAAGGGTGGTTCCAAAGACGAGGCGGTGTGGGGAACATATTGCAGCTTTAATTGACGGTCCTGAACAAAACGAAATGTTATACCGGGAAATGCCAGGGCTTTTTCAATAAACATCTGACGGCACAACAAGGCTTCACTGGCTTCCCTTTTTAGAAAACGTTTCCGTGCAGGTATGGTATCAAAAAGACCAAAAACCCGGACACTGGTTCCGCGTTTTCTTCTGGTTTGGGTTATGATTATCTTTTCTGTTTCTTCGCCGCCAGGTTCCGGCGGAGCAGTTTCCAAAAGCCATGCTTCTCTGCCGTTAATGCTGGAGACAATTTCCAGCCTGGCTACGGCCGATGCCGCCGCCAGAGCTTCGCCGCGAAAACCCAATGTTGTTGAATGGGAAAGATCGTTAAGCGATTGTATTTTGCTGGTAGCATGCGTTTTAACACAAAGGGATAAATCTTCTTTGGACATTCCACAGCCGTTGTCTATAAGTTCCAGCTTGCTTATACCGCCGCCTTCTATTGCCAGTTCTATGTTATCTGCACCGGAATCCAAAGCATTGTCGATTAATTCCCGTACCAGGGCTAGAGGCCGGTCAATAACTTCTCCGGCAGCAATTTTTTTTGCTTCTTCGGGGGGGAGAATTTTAATCATTATTATTCATTATTAAAAAGATCCAATTCCGGACTTTCCTGTATTTTCGCTTCCGGGGCATTAAGAAGTATTTCTATGCGGCTTTCGATCTTTTCCAGATCCTTTTCCAAGGAACGGGCAAGTTTTATCCCTTCTTCAAAATTCTTAATGGCATCTTCCAGGGGGATGTCGGACTTGCGAATTGTTTCGCCGATCTTTTCCAGTTTTTCCAGCCGTTCTTCAAAGTTTTTCATTTCTGCCTCTTTTTTTTGCCTCATTATACTGCCTGTTATGGATTATAAACCGCAGAGCTTTCTTCGGTAACTGCCCTAACAGATCCTTCCAGCGGTCTGATTGCAAGCATGTCTCCCGGTTTTACATCTTTTCCCCTGCGGAGAATCTTTCCTGTTCTTTCGTTTACCACTACAGAAAAACCCCGTTCCAGTATTGCAAGCGGACTTCCTGCTTCCAGGCCTGCAGTAAGCAGTTCCAGTCTTCTATGATATTCATCAATCCTTTCACACAGAGAATTAAATAATGCTTCTTTGGCATCGTCAAAAAGCTGCAATACCGGCTGAAGTATAGCTCTAAAACTTCGTTCCAATTCATCCAGACTAAAGGGCCGCAGAAGAAGACGTGCCCGGTCTATCTTTGCCATAATATCATTTTCCATTTCTTCCCGGTATGCAATTATATGTTCCAATGTTTCTGATCGGCTGCCGCTGACCAGTTCTGCTGCTGCAGAGGGAGTAGGCGCCCGAAGGTCTGCTGCCAAATCACACAGGGCATTATCTATTTCATGGCCTACTGCGCTTATTATGGGGATCTCTGAATCTGCCACAGCCCGGACAACAACTTCTTCGGAAAACGGAAGCAGATCTTCCAGAGAGCCGCCGCCCCGGCCAACAATAAGCACATCGGCAAGGTTCCACTGGTTAGCCTGCTCTATACGCCGGGCAATAATTTCCGCAGCTCCTTCTCCCTGAACAAGGGCAGGAAAAATAATTACCCGTACACCCGATGCCCTGCGCTCCAGTATGCTTAGTATATCCTGAACCGCTGCTCCAGTGGGAGAGCTTACTATACCTATTGTTCCGGGAAAACGGGGAATAACTTTTTTTCGTTCTTCGTCAAAAATTCCTTCCGCTGCCAGAGCACGTTTGCGTTTTTCCAGCATTGCAAGGATGTCTCCCTCTCCTGCCAGTTCCATATCTTCACAGACAAGCTGGTAATTACCCCGCTGGGGATACACCGAGATACGTCCCTTTACACGGAGGAGCATGCCGTCTTTGGGTTCAAAGCTGACAAATGCCAGACGGTTTTTAAACAGGACAGCGTCGATCTTTGCGCCCGAATCTTTAAGAGAAAAGTATAAATGACCCGAACTGGAAGGCCGGAAATTGGATAACTCTCCCTCTACCACAAGCTGGGGAAAGGAGTTTTCCAGATTTTGCCTGATAAGGCCGGTTAGTTCAGAGACGCTTAGCGCTTGCTGCACTTAGTTAGTATACCACGATACTTCCGGAAAAACTATTACTTATGCCCGGCAGGGAACATACAGGTAGCGTTTTATTTTCATGGTAGAAGTTTTCTCGAAAGGCTCTTCCTGAATTACAATTTTTGAAAGACGGGAAAAGCTGGCCAGCTTTTTATTTGCCCAGGTCCGCAGTTCTTCAAGAGCCTGTTCCATCATATCTGTGGCTGCTTTAGCCGCATCGGTAAGCCGAACCAGGGCGATAAGTTCGCCCATTTCACTGGCATAAACAAGAGCTTCTTCGATAATGCTGGAACTGTTTAAAAGGCCTTCGATTTCTTCAGGATAAATATTCTCTCCGCCGGGTCCCAGTATTAATGACTTAATTCTGCCGTTTACATAGAGCCGGTCTTTATTGTCCAGATAGCCCAGATCACCTGTACGCAGCCACTTATCTTCGGTAAATGCCTGGCTGGTAAGTTCTTCGTTACGGTAGTATCCCATCATTACATTGGGGCCTCGAATTTGAATTTCTCCGATAGAGGTATATTTGCCGCCGGGGCCTTCTGATTCCTTGCTGTCTGCAATACGCAGTTCTACACCAGGTATGGGATTTCCTGTTGAACGGAAGGGGAACTTTAGCGGTTCTGTCCCGGCAACAAGAGGGGCTGCTTCGGTAAGGCCGTAACCAATTGCATAGGGAAAGCGGGCACGGCGCAGAAATTGTTCTACCTCGGGGACAAGCGGAGCGCCGCCTATACCAAAGAATTTTAATTTGCCGCCCAGGGCCTTAATTAATTTACGTCCTGCAATCCGAATTACCAAAGGCCTTGTTAGGGGGAAATGGTATAGTTTATTGCTTTGTAATTTAGGTGCAATGGCGTTGCGGTACATTTTTTCGATTAACATTGGAACTGCCGCCATAATGGTGGGGCGCACTGCTTTGAGTGCCGGCTGTAAAATCGAAGGAGAAGGGGGTCTATCCAGATAAATGATGCTTCCTCCGCCGACTACCGAAGAAATCATAGCAACGGTACATTCATAGGAATGAGCCAGGGGAAGTACGGAAAGGATACGGTCGCTGGTATTAATTTTTGAAACAGTCAGAGAAGCAAGAGAACAAGAGATAAGGTTTGAGTGGGAAAGCATAACTCCCTTATTACTTCCCTGGGTTCCGCTGGTATAAATAATGGTAGCCAAATCTTCCGGTTTACGCTGGGGAAATTCGCCGTCCGGCTGCGGCAGGGGTATGGTTTTTTCTTTGCCTTCTATGCAAACAGTAATTTCTTTTTCTGTAATACTATCAATAAAAATTTGCGGGACAGATATCGGTTTTTCTTCGAATTTAACCATCATTGCCCGGTTTAGCATTATTGCAGAAACTTGTGCATGTTCTGCAACATACTGCACCTGTTCGGCAGAAAAACCTGTAAGCACAGGAACGGAAACCGCTCCTGCTGTGGCAATGCCAAAATAAGACAGGGGCCACTGGGGGCAGTTATCCGAAAGCAGCATTACATGATCGCCGGGATTAATACCAAGCTGCTTTAAAACAAGAGCAATCTGTCCGGCACGCAGGTTCAACATTTTATAAGAAATTTTGCTTTCACTGCAAATTTTTTCTTCCTGGAACAAGGAAAAAGCATTCTTGTCCCCATATTTTTTTGACGCCTCAAGACAAAGCTTTGCCAAGGTCTTTTCTGTTAGATGTACCATATAGTAATTAGAGCATATTTTTAAAAAAAAGTTGCAAGTTTTCGACAAAATTTACAAATTTGTCGGGTTGAGTGTGCCACTGCTAATTGCTAACTGCTAATTGTTAGTCGTCCCTTGCGCGAGGGAATGAATTTATATTGACAAATAATAACTCATGTACTACCGTTAAATCACCTAGTGTTTTACGCTATGGGTACCTATCTAACTGCCTTATCGTTATAAAATAATTAAGGCAACGACAAATATGCCGAAACATTAAAGTCTCAAAACAATGCCTACGGAGAACATTCTCTGCTGAAGATAAGGAGCTTATTATGGCTAAGGAACTGGTTGTAACAAATACAATAGAAAGCAGGATTTTCACCATTAGGGGTCAAAAAGTCATGCTTGACAGTGATTTAGCTAGGCTTTATGAAATTGAGACTGGAGCTTTAAACAGAGCTGTAAAAAGAAATCTAGAACGCTTTCCTCATTTTTTTATGTTTCAGTTGACAGAAGATGAAGTTAATTCTTTGAGATGTCAAATTGGCATCTCAAAAGAAGGAAAAGGCGGCAGACGTTATCTTCCTTTTGTTTTTACTGAACACGGCGTTTTGATGCTTTCAAGTGTTTTGAATAGTAAAAAAGCAATAAGTATAAATATTGAAATAATGGTAACATTCAATAAATTACGTCAATATGCACTTTCTCAAACAGATACAAATGAACAAATTGCTGATTTACGCAAACTCCTCATGCTTTATATTGAAAAGAATGACAAACGTGTTAATGATATAATCATAGCCCTGAATAATCTGATAGAACAGCCGAAAGAAATTAAAACAATTGGCTTTAATTCCTAAAGGAGTCATTAATGCGGATTTTTTATTTTTGGTAATTCGTGTTAATTTGTTGACTCTTTCTTCAACACCTTCAGGGTATAATCTGCTGATTCCTGCAATGATGTATAAAACAGCCGGGAAAATTCCAGATGCCGTTTTAGCGGGTCTGATTCTGTTAAACTTTTTTCCAGTTCTGATATGGGCGGAAACAAGAAACCTGCGGCATCTTTTACCGGGCTTTGCGCTATGGCAGCATTGGCCCTGTCGAGTTTTTTTAACAGTGCATTTGTTTTTCCGGAATCTGTTGTACTAAAATTAAATCCCTTACCGGCTGCGGAGGCTGCCTCTGCCGCATTATCCCGTATTGCTTCCAGACCCCGGATTAAATCACCATAGGCTTGTGAATAAGATTCTGTGCGCTCCGATAATGCCTTGTTAAAATCGTGGTCAATATTGCTGTAAGCATTTTGTAAGAGTTGATCGATTTCTTCCCGGCGCTGCGGCAGGGCAAGGAGTTTTTCCGCTTCGGAACTTATAAAACCGGGAATTGCCAATCCATCCGGAGAAAGGCTGTAATTAGTCAGACTAGTCTGACTGGAGATTTTGCATTGTTCTTCGAACCACACTGCATACAGGGAAAGCCGGCGGTCGCTCAATACTTTTTTGCCATTGGCCGAAGACGCCATAAAAGGCTGGCCGCTTTGCAGGGCATGAACAGACAGGGTTTCTGCCGGACATAAGCGTCCCGATCCAGCATGGGCATTTTCTTCAAAAAGGGCGCCTTTAAAGTGGGTCTGGAAATTCGGAAATGACAGATCCAGACCGGCTGTCCAGATTGCTGCCGGCCCCAAATGCCGGGCAAAATCCCATGCAGTGGTAGCAACAGATCCTCCGGCACCCAAGGGGCCCTTTACATCCGAACGATCTTCTATAAAGCGTCCAAGGGGAAAAAGCGACTGGCAAAAAAATATTCGCTTAAAAGCAGAAGGAGCTTCCCCTTCCGGTTTTCTTAATAGGGGAGGGTACACTGCCGATTCGGCAATAAGAGCGGCGTTTGGAGCATTCTGGCGGTGTAAATGCTGGGCATTCCAGTATTGCGGATCGACAGAAACAACGAAGTCCGGTTCTATGCCAAAGCGCAATAAAAAACGCAAAGCTGTATCTACAGCTACAATGATACAACGACTGTGAATCTCCTTTAGAAACGGCTCGATCCTGTTAAGTGATGGTCCGGCTGCTGCAAGAAATACCGGTATAGTTGTATTTTTAAGAATATTTGTCAGGTATTTTATTCCGGGAAAGTGCAAAACTCCTTCCATATTTGCTGCCAGGTTTTTTGTCCAGCGTGTGCCGAATCGCTGTAAGGTTGCTGCATTTATTTCGTCCCTGGAACTCCAGGTATGTATCCTTCTTTCTGCTTCGTCATACCAGATCTGATCTTCTTCTGTCAGGGTACATAGGGCTCTGTTTTTAATTATATGCGGTTTTTGTATGCTGCCGCCCGGAAGGGATTTTTCCAAAAGGGCCAATACGGTACTTATGGCGCTATTGTCTTCCAGAATAAATATAACTTTTCCCGGCGCCAAGAGACCTTGCAGATCACGATTTTCCAGAGCAAAGCGGAATAAGTCCTTATGCCGTTCTATTATTATTAAGATACTGTTGCTTTTTGCCAGCGCTTCGGCAGTATAACCCAGGCCAAAACCTAAAAGTATAATAACAGAGTTTTCGATTTTTTCCGGTATAGCTTCTGCCTGACGCTGGCCTTCGCGTACCGGATCATGCCGTGAATGAATAAGTATTCCGGGTGAAGCTTCTGTTTCCCGGTATACAAGGGTAGGATGACCGGAAGAGCTTTTTTCAATAGACCACTGGTGATTATTGCATTTGGTATTTTCGATTTGCGCTGCCAGCTGAGCATAACGTGAACGGAGCAGGGTTAGGTTTTGTTTCCAAATTGCTTCCATTTTTCAGGTTCTATTCCAATTCCAGGATTATAGTCATCCCCGGTTGGAAGGGAGTTCCCGGGGCTGGGTATTGACGGACAACCCAGCCTTCGCCGCGTATATCCATTTGTAGATCATCCCTAAGAAGCAGGGGAACCAGGCTGCTCTTTGCCCGTCTGCTAAAGTCCGGAATAAAATCTCCAATGACAATAATATCTTCGGTAGGGATTGTTATTTCTCCGGTATGGCTTATCTGGGGGTTTCCTTCTCTTGGTATGCCCAGATAATCTATCAGCGCTTCTGCTGCTTCCCGTATTGCAGGAGCGGCAGTCCGGCTTCCAAAGATATAAGGCCCCATGGGTTTTATAATTACCATATATAGAACCAAAGAAGGATTATCTGCCGGTAACAGGGCAATACAGCTGGCAATATAATCTCTTGTCGAATATGCACCGGTAGCAGGGTCAATCATTTGGGCAGTACCGGTTTTTACTCCCAGGGGAAGGTCTCTAACCCTTGCGTAGCGTCCCATGTCTTCGGTTCCTGCTTCCATATAAACACGCAGAAGCCGGGCTGTTTCCGGGCTTATAATTCGGCGCGGCTGGCCCGGCTGGTATTCCCGTACGGTTCTGCCGTCGTCGCTTACTATTCGGGATACAATTCTTGGAGGGACCAGAATTCCATCATTGGCAACCGCCGTCATGGCTTGCATCATTTGAAGAGCCGAAACACTGATTTCCTGACCCATAGCTATGGTAGGCCGTGAACGTTCCGACCATTGGTTTACCGCACTAAAAATTCCTGCTGTTTCGCCCGGTACTCCGGCGCCGGTTCTGGCTCCAAACCCAAAATTGGATATAGCCTGGTAAAAGGGTGTATTTCCCATACGATCCGAAGAATATGCAACTCCGGTATTACAGGAATAAACAATAATTCCTTCGGCATTTACGCTGCCATGACTTCGCAGGCAGTTTAAAACGACCCTGTCTCTCTGCAAATATTCACCATTACAGAAAAAGACCGTATTTGCCTGTATAGCCTGAGACTCCAGCAGGGCCGAAACCGAAAATACCTTAAAAGTAGAACCAGGTTCAAATGCCCAGATTGCTGTTCTGTCCATGCGGGTATTTTCTGTAGAATTTCTAAAGTCATTGGGATCAAAGTTTGGCAGGCTTGCCGAACCCAGAATATCACCATTACGGGGATCCATAGCCAATAGCATTACCGCTTCGGCTCTGTTCTGCTCCATAGCTCTGCCTGCTATATCTTCCAGCATATACTGGATATTTGTATCTATTGTCAAAACCACTTGATTCCCGTTTCTGCTGTTTCCCGGAGACAAATCTTCATCAAAATAATATTCAATTCCGGCAAGACCGGTATTTTCGTATCCGGTAAAGCCTATTATCTGCGAAGCCAGGGTCCTTTCCGGATAAATCCGGCTGAATACAGGTTCAATATTTATTCCTCCCAGTCTTCCCTGAGAACGAATGCTTTGAATTTGCAGTATTTCTGATTGATCCACATTTCTTTTAAGATACAAAAAATCATGCTGTGAATTATTTATTAAACTTATTATTTCTTCTTCTGAACTTCCGATGAGCGGAGAAAGTTCGGCTGCCAAAGATTCCAGGTTTCTGATATTGGGCTTCCAAACGGTAATATTCCCCATTCTGGTTTGGAGGGCTAAAATACGGCCGTTTCTGTCTACAATGGATCCCCGTTCTGCTGTTGTAAGAGGCGAAGTAAATATATCAGCTCCCGGCGGATTAAGCATTACTACAAAGTATCGCAGTAAAACATACAAGGTCATGCCCCCCAGGATAAGGGCAATAATTAAAAAACGCCGTTTTATCTGTTTGGGAACCGGGGATGTCTCCTGTCTGTTTATATTATGCAACGAAGTATTATTCACTTAATAACCACAACTCTTCCCAGAATTTTCTCCGGCGAAATATACCCATAATAACGGGAATCCAGGGATTCCAATTCGTTATCCCCCTGTGCAAATACGGCTCCCCCGCTGCTGATGGACTGGCAGCGTTTTACAGCCCGTTCCTTTTCGGGTGTATAAAATACCACTATATCCCCCGGTTTGGGAGAAGACCAGCGCAGGATGTAAACATTCGAGAACGGTATACGAAAACCGTATGCTGCCTTGTTTACTATCACCAGGGAACCAGGCTTTATGGCGGGGAGCATGGATCTGCCCTGTATTATCATTAAATCCAAAAAAACCGACCTAATGATTAAAATACATACAAAAGCCATAACAATGGCCCAAATAATCCCCTTTTGGTTTTTACTTGCCATATTTATCGGTAAGTATAATGCTTGGTTTTAATTATGTCGATAAATGCATAATGAAAGACA
>Ga0099364_10005195_pt1 | contig 19428 bp, 22 predicted proteins | sample TergutTh196P3_FD_73070 | JGI IMG/M metagenome (GOLD analysis project Ga0099364, IMG submission 73070) | Microcerotermes parvus P3 segment gut microbial communities from Pointe-Noire, Republic of the Congo - Th196 P3 | ecosystem: Host-associated > Arthropoda: Insects > Digestive system > Gut ...
ATTAACTTGGTTGTGAAAGTCCACTACAGGCTTGGCAGTAGAAACTGTTAGCTGAATGCAAGGGCGTCCATCGCGAGGTGGAATCTGAAGGAAGCAGGAGGCAAACCCTCGGTCTGACGAACAGAAACTACATACAAGGCAGTCACGAGACGGACGAGCTTGCCAAACAAAGCAAAGTCCAATACTGCCCGAATCTCTGGCTGTAGATGTAGCAGATATATGAGGGGAAGGTTACCGTCCTTACCTGGGGAGGCCTCACAAGGCAACGAATGACGGGCCAACCAACACTTGTTGAACCCGTACAGTGATGTACGGCTGAATTGTGAGGAGTCAGCAGAGGCCATAGTACCAGACGAATGTCTGGGAAGGGCTGAACAGTAGTAGTCTTCCGAACGAGAGAAAGGAGGAGTGATGCGTAGAGAGCAGAAAACAGGTAAATCTGGCTACCTGTGTGAGAGTACGGTGGAACCGGAGGGCAACACAGAAGCGCGGAGTATCACCCCACTGGAACCCGCAGAGGAAAACGGTGTAGAGAACCTACTCGAACTAATACTGCACAGGGACAACCTGAACGCAGCATTCAAGCGAGTCAGACAGAACGGCGGGGCAGCAGGCGTAGACGGCATGACAGTCGACCAAATGCTGCCACATCTTAAGGAACATGGAACGGAACTCGTAGAAAGTATACGGGGAGGATGGTACAAGCCAAAGCCGGTCAGACGGGTAGAAATTCCCAAGCCGGGAGGTGGGGTGAGACTCCTTGGAGTGCCAACGGTCGTAGACCGAATGATACAACAGGCCATCGCACAGATACTTCAGCCAATATTTGAGGCGACCTTCTCTGACAGCAGCTACGGATTCCGACCGGGGAGAAACGCCCATCAGGCAATATTGATGACCAAGCAATACTACGAACAGGGATACACCCGGACAGTAGACATTGACTTGGCGAAATACTTCGACACGGTAAACCATGACATCCTACTGGGTTTAGTCGGCAAGGAAATTGAAGACAAGGCAGTCATAAAGCTGATACGCAAATTCATGAAGAGTGGCGTAATGGCCGAAGGGCTGTTTGTTGAGACAGAAGAGGGAGTGCCCCAGGGCGGTCCACTGTCGCCACTTCTCAGCAATGTCTACCTGAATGAGTTTGACCGGATGCTGGAAAGCAGAGGGCACAGGTTTGTAAGGTACGCAGACGACTGCAACATATACGTCAGGAGCGAGAGAGCCGCCGAACGGGTAATGGAAAGTTGCACAAGATTCTTGGAAGGGAAACTAAGGCTCAAAGTGAATAAGGAGAAAAGCCAAACGGGGAGTCCCCTACGGCTCAAATTCTTAGGCTTCTCCCTGCACAATGCAAGAGGGAGAGTCGGAATACGCGTCCACGAGAAGTCGTTCAAGAGGTTTGAAGACAAGTTACGTGAACTCACGAGCCGAAAACAGCCGGGAACAATCGAATCCATCCTGATGAGTGTGAAAAGATACACCACAGGATGGCTTGGATACTTCGCTATTGCCGACATGAAAAAGCGAATCATCAGAACAAATGAATGGGTGAGACGCCGAATACGGCAAATATTCTGGAAACGGTGGAAGCTCACCAGAACCAGGCAGAGCAACCTGAAACGTCTAGGTGTAGAGGAGAGCAAGGCTTGGCAATGGGCGAACACAAGACTGGGATACTGGCGCGTCGCCCGAAGCTGGATACTGTCGACGACCATTACGAATAAGCATCTCGCAGAAATTGGGTATGACGACATACTCAAAAGATACGAGAGAGTGCACTCAAACTACTGAACCGCCGTATACCGAACGGTACGTACGGTGGTGTGAGAGGACGGCTGCTCAAATAATGGGCAGGCTCCTACTCGATCAGTAACAGAGAAGTACTCTCGCAGGAGGTGATTAGGAAAGCGTAAAACTGCTATAACACAGTTTCAGAAATCGTGCAGAGACGGAAATTGCGGCTATATTTTCCCATCAAGCACCAGAAAGGCGTTTTGTGCGGCATCCGCTTCTGCAGCTTTTTTATTGCATCCTTTTCCATAGCTGGTAATCCCGGAACCAGCAATATGACAAGACACGGTAAAGAGTCGCTCCGGAGCCACGCTTCTTGTAACCACATCATATTTGGGCAGCGCCATTTTTTGAGTATGAAGACGTTCCTGCAGCATCGTTTTGGGATATCTTCCCAGTTTTACTTCCCCTTCGGCAATCAGGTTTTTCGTAAAACGGGTGATCAGGGAAAACACCGCATTCATTCCCGCCATCAAGCAGGATTGCAGCATAGATGGCTTCAACTGCATCAGCATGTATCGTGTTTCCAGTATTCCTTGTTCTGCGGACAGGGGAGCATGGCATGTATTTCGAAAGTTCCAGTTTCTCTGCAATCACTTCAAGGGCTCTTTGGCTTACAACTGCAGCCCTTGTCCGTGACAGCGCTCCTTCGGGCAATGTGGGGTATCTTCTGAACAGATATAGCGCAACAACATAGTTGAGCAGCGCATCTCCGAGAAACTCCAGTCGTTCATTATTCAGCTTCAGAAGCGGTGATGCACTGCTGTGCGTCAGAGCCTGCTGTAACAACGTGGGGTTTCTGAATTGATATCCGAGTTTTTCCTGTAGTTCTTCCATGCGCCAATTCTGGCAGACGGACTGGGTTCGGAGGCGGCAAAATGATACCGAATATTGCTGTGATTTGGCATGCAGCACCATGTCTCATCCCAAATCGCGTCCAAAACAGGACTCCTTTCAGCACAGACTGAAAGAGAGCAGACCGCATAATGATTCTGGTGGGATACCCAATGAATTTATACGAGGACACAGTATGCAGAGTATTTATGATGACAGCAGCGTTTCGAACTGTGCCATTCTTCTGCGAAATGGGCGTTACTTTGACTTTCATTCGCCTGACCCTTCAGTAATGGATATTGAACTGGTCGCACACGTGCTTTCCAATCTGTGCCGGTTTACGGGCCATACAAGAGAGTACTATTCTGTCGCCCAGCACTCGGTTCTGGTCAGTTCACTGACGCCGTCCGAATGGCGTTTTGCAGGCCTGTTGCATGATGCAGGAGAAACTTTCATTGGTGATGTTTCCCGACCACTTCAGACAGTTGTGAGTGACTACAGATCCGTGAAAGAGCGTGTTGAAAAAGTGGTTTTTGCGCACTTTGGCATACCCTGGCCCTTGCCCGGAGCAGTTTCCCACGCTGACCGTGCAGCACTGATATTTGAAATGCGCGACCTCTTCGGCTATGAGGACAGGCTTCTCAAAAAGTTCTCCAAAGAATTCCAGGTCGATCCGATACGGCCCATGCAACCGGCAGAAGCGCGTGAGGCGTTTCTGCGCCGGTATTCGGAGCTGGGAGGGGCGTAGCCCCGGTTGCAGTCCTCTTATGCTGGTGCTGTAGGCTCTTTCTTGAAGAAGATGCATCAAATCAACGCATGTTGCCTCGATGTTAGGGAATTTTCAAACCGGCTTTGCATGCTTTTTGCCAATTCCGATACAATCCTGTATAAACCCGCTGAATCCGGCAAAACTGACAAAGCCCGCTTGTCGGCTGACCCTGTAGCAACCGTAAAAAGAGTACCAGAACTATGGACACTAGACATTTTGAACCGGAAGTTGCCCGCATTGACTGGATGGGCAAAACCTGGCGCTTCGCCAATGTCAGCATCAACGATGCTCTATTAAACAAAACCGTTTACGACTACGAGTTCGAACACGTGTTCCATGACCGGGAAAACCCTGCCAGGAGTGCCGGCGGGTACATCAGTCAATTTGCCAAAGAACTGGTTGCACAGATAACCGATCCCGAGCAAAGGGAGGAAAGCGAATATGTGGCTTTGTTGATTTGCACATGTACACATGAAGGCTGCGGCTCTTTCGTTGTCCGTATGGAAGAAACGGACGAACATGTTCTGTGGTTTGACTTTCACAATCCAGCTCAGGAAAAGGAGCGCTACCATGAATTCGGATCATTCACCTTCGATAAAAAACAGTTCTGGAGTGCAGTGGAAAGACTGGGTTCGCATGATATTTGAAGCCAGAAATATCAGGAAAGACGTTGCTACCCGTGATTTCCCCCGAAAGATCTGTGGCTCGGTTGCCGTTTTCTGTGATTACGGAATGGCTGATGGTATCTGGAATTACGACTGGAGCGATTCCGCAGTGCTTGATGAGACAGAATATGTGCTTTCAGCGCAGTTGTTCAATGATCTTGCAGAGTGGAACACGATATATGAGGTGCTGAATTTGGGCTTCTATGCGGCGAGCGAGTATGAAAAGGAATGCCCCATTGAGGAGGCTCAAAAAATTGCACCAGGCTTTACCGCTGACGATTTTACAGACAGGGGGAAAGAACTTGCCTGTCGCGTGAAGCAGGAAGCACCGAATTGCCGGGTTTATTTTTTTGATGAAATCGAGTCGAATCGAGCGTTCAGCCTCGAGGCAGGTAGTACGCCGGGGTTTGGTAAATACGAAGTATTACCCAAGGGCAACGCGTTCGTATTCAGATCTTTTGAAGACGGTCGCGAATTCGATTTTGAACCAGCATCGTGACCAGAAACAGCAAAGGATACCTTCCCCCGGTCGAACATAACAGCGCTTTTCTGTAAACGCCGGGTGCCTGCTGTTACTGTTCCTTGACTGGCGGGATGGCAAGAGAGGAAAGCGTCAATAGCCTCTCAAAACGCGAGTCTGGTTTTTGCGGTTATATTCAGCAAGGGCCTGTTCATAATCTTTTGCTTCAACCCAGAATCCACCTGTGACCGGAGTGCCAACATATCTTGGCTGATATTCAACAAAGTCGGTATATCCGTGTCCGTAAACGGCACGACAGTACGATGGCATGCTGTCCCTTATGCATTGACTGTCGTCTTCACACCAGTAAGCCTGTGCCTGGTTCAGATCGGAAGCACCGCATCGACCGGAACCCCGACCGAGCGCATTTACAAGCGACTGCATTTCAGGGGTCTGGTTTGAAACGGGGCACAGTTTCAGAAAATTGGTGCGTGCTCTGATGGTGTCGGTGAAGCGGCGCTTGCTGATACCGAAATAATGCCTGAGGGATGGAGTGCACTCTGTTGGCCGGGTGCCAGATGACAGGCACAGGATAGCCTCGCATGCAAGTCTGGTTTCTCCAGTAAGCTCCTGCGCACTTGTGGGGAATAAAACCCCCAGTGCTGAAATGCCAAGGAATATGGCCAGTATTTTTTTCATGTCAAATCTCCGCATTGAAATCCCGGCTGTGAGCGCGGGATGATTTTCTTCCCTAGACGACAGTTCGTCAGAGCCGTGATGTTCAGCAAGGCCTTTGCACCAATGGCGATCCGGTGCCTTTTATTCTGCCAGTTTCCTTTTTTGACGGAGCGAAGCAGATGCTTCAATTCAGGACAGTCTTCGCCTGGGCGTCTGAAGTGCATGGTTTTTCGCACTTTCATCAGGCAAGTCTAGATGCCGGGTGCGCTTCGTCTTCGGAAAGTAGTGCATTGCTTTATGCATTATTTGGCGGATGTACGGAAAAACCCGTGCAATATGCTTTGAGAATCCGTTTTGCATGCAGATTTTGGGGTGCTGTTTCAAAAATACTGGCGTTTTTGCGTTTTCCTGCTCTGGTCACGGCCCTTCGCTCCATCTTCTCGCTTCATCCATATTTCAAATCGTCAGCAATTCAGGGTAATACTTGCCAAAGCACAATGCCTTCAGCAAGACAGAATAAAGCAGTCTTATGGAGGTCAAGGTGGCTGCATTATTTCCTGTTCAGATCAAAGATAAAGTCTTTCATTTTCGCGATGCTTCGCAGGATCTTTCTGCTTTTTACAGGGCACTGCGATCTGCAAAGGAATCCCGCGAAAGCAGTAACGGTATCGCTGGCTATCAGACGGCCTGCATGTGCACGAAGGATGGTGTGCAGCTGGTCATTCGTCGCTCCCGTCGCAACAATGCTCTTTTTCTGGCGACATGGCCCAGAACTGCCGGGAAACATGCAGCCGAATGCAGGTTCCGGCTGGCAGGAGCCAGGTACAGCATTGCATCGGCAGGTCCTGTGGCGCAGGAAGAGGGCGGACAGATCGGATGGAGCTTTGAAAAGGCTGCAAATGAATCTGCCATGTCATCGGACCGGCACAAGACCCAGTCAGTCCCTTCAACCGGAGAAAAGAGCGATTCACTGACGGATTTTCTGCACCGAATATGGGATGAGGCCGGGCTGACAACGGGAAGCGGGAACAGCCCGGCTGACTGGTTTGGAGTCGTCAACAGGATTATTCCGGCCACGCGTAATCTGTGCTTTGCGCAGGGCCTCCCCCTTGAAAACTGTCTGCGGATCTGGGCACCAGCGCACCAGGACAGTGCAGCGAGATTCAATGAAGCAGTTGATATAAGTGCTGACTTTCTCGCAATTGGGGAGGTTTATGCCTTCAGCAAGTTCAGGGGCTGGCTGCCTTTTTGCCATTTCACGCAGGATTGCCAGGTCCATATCGAACACGGCAGACTCCTTCTCTTCTCACGACATCTTTCCCTTTCCCTGCAAAGTGCTTTTTCCTCCCGCAGCAGGAAAGTAATCGGGCTTGCCCATGTGCAGAACAATGGACAAAGGCTGGAAGCTGTCGAACTTGCGCTGATGATTACAGATGACCGGTACGTGCCGATCTCTGGCAGGTCGGGAAGAAAACTCTAGCGATTTGCATGGGCAGGTGTGCGTGCCAGGCATGGCCTGGATGAGAAGGGAGCGGGATGTGTATCAGGTATGAAAGGCCTGAAAAGATATCTACCGCGAGACTGATTGTTAAAGGTATCGGTCAAATTTCAAATCTCCGGTTCTGGAGCAGGGGCGCAGTTCAGGAGAATTTTTTGTATCAAGAGGAAACTGAGGTTATGTCATGAAGGATATTTATCGTTACACGGAGATTTACAAGAGTATTCTTGTTTGCAAGCGCAAAAAGGCTTTCGCTACCCGCGACGAGGCAAAAAAACTGCAGAAGAAGATCAGAAAGGAAAAAGGGGTGACCCAGCGACCGTACTATTGCGAGCAGTGTCACCGCTGGCATCTGAAGACACATCGGCCTAAAGAAAATGCAGTGCGGATGCGCTCCGGGAAGGCGGCTATCAGGGCCGTGGTTGGAACAGGCTCCTTTGCCTGAGTCTGACAGAGGAGCATCGCGGACAAATGTCCGCGAAAGTCAGGAAAGAAAAGTGCAGTGAGCCGGGTGACAAGGCTGGTCCCATCATCAATATTGACAGACAAAATTGTTTTTCGGGCAGTCTCATTGTCTATCTCCACACATCAAACGAAAAAAAACCGACCTCTCCCAGAAGAAGGAAGGTCGGTTTTTGTCAGAGTTGAGTCAGGTTTTGCTGCTGTCTGCCTTGGCGTTCAACAGTGCATAGGTGACCTGCTTCCGGATAAAGAGTCCGACAGCTTCTGCGAGCATTTTGGCTCCCGCCTCCGTTGTCAGGTCCTCGACGTGAAAAGTGAAAACGCCCAGTGATGGGCCTTCGTTATCATGAGCCAGGGCGTAAACCCCCCAGACTTCTGTTTCCTCCTCTGTTTCTGCCTCGACGACTGATCCGTCTTCCATTCGGCATGCCTGAATATCGGTTTCACCGGTCAGGACGCCGTAGCTGGCTATCTCAAAGATGCGGGCTGTGACATCTGGGTCAAGAGGATCAAGTGACACATCCTCAATTGCCCGCCCGTGGAGCCTGTCTTCGCAGGGAGTGATTGTGTAGTCGTCAGTTTCAGTTTCTGTGGTTTTCATAACAGTTCCTTTCTTGTTGATGAATAGTTGATGGCTTTTAAAAGCATTTTTCATCTCTGCCGCATTGCGACAAAACGAAAGGAGTGCGCCTTGTACTGGCTTGCGGATGTGAAAGCATGGGCAAGACAGGATGTCGTCAACAGGGGATCCGACGGGCAGAAGAAGGGTTGTACGGCTGCAGAAGTGCTCGGGAAGAGTGTGGCTCGCTCAATGTTTCGGGCGGCATGCGACAGAACTGTTCCTGGATTGCTGTTCCTGGTCCGAATGGTATGGTTTTTGTCCGGGTTTGTTCATGACATGATGATGAACAAACCTCTTGAGGAGGTCTGTTGTGTCTGATCGGGATTAATGGTTTTCAATCTTTGGCTTAAGTCTGTTGCGTTCAATAACCCAGACCCATAGGCCACCAAGTACGGTAATAATTCCAAAGCCTATAACAACTCCCAACATATCAATCTCCTTTTTTAATGACAGCGCCATATAACAATAGTAGCACAGAAAAAACAGCCAAACCCGAAAGCATCCACCACTTTACTGGAGAGCTGTTGTCTGAATACACAAAGTAGCATCCACTGACGAATGCAACAGCTGAAGCAGATGCAAGAGATTGGAAAATTTTGCCATACAGGCATCTTTGCCCATTGTCTGGGTGTAAAAATGCAGCTTTCATCCTGGAAAGTAAGTCAGTTTTCATGTGATCTCCAATTTTTTAAAATCAAAAGTTTCTGGAATTTGCTTCTCGCAGGAACGAGAAAATATTGGAGTAACCACGTGCTGGCCTGCGTATGCGAAAGCATGGGCAAGACAGGATGTCGTCCATAGGGGATGCGACGGGTATTCAAAGAAATCAGGTGTGATTAAAAGCGGATGTGATGCGAAGCAGGTTGAGGTGAGCAAAGGAAAACTTTGCTTCAACTGTCCTTAAAAAAAGGTTGAGCATGCATCGGCTGATGCAGGTGCAGAATCAGATGTGCATTACGCAGAGCGTAGAAAACAGTCTATGCGAAATCAGGCGTTCAGACAATGGGCAGAACCGCTTTTCGCAGGTCAAAAAGTATGCTCGTTTGCCCAGGATTTGGCTGAGCAATTGCGGTTTGGTCAAACCGAGTACGACGCCAGCAGGAGAAAAACGTGCTCACCCGGGTTGTTGTCCCATTCAATTCCGCAGCGGCGGCTCCAGTTGACCCACAGGAGATGTACCTGCCGCAAGTTCAGCTCCAGTCCTTCATTCTCAAGCTGCACCAGCAGTTTTGCGCAGGTATCCTGCCTGTCTGTCGGAACGGAGGGCAAATCCTTACCCATGGAGAGTACAGCAGCCTGGATGCGCGCTTTGGCACGTTCTTTCGAATCAGCTTTTCCGTTGCTTCCTGTCGACCCGACATAGGACGCCAGAATTTCTTTCCGGCCGTGACCGAGTTCTTCAGAAATGCGGGTTCGCCTGATATCGAGTTCACAGGACTCCAGATCACTGCCACCCCCGCCAAGAACGCCGGGCAGCAGTTCCGCCTTGAGCATGCGGTTTTCTGCAAACTGGGCGCGCAAACCGTGCCCTGTCACACCCAGGTCTTTTTTGCTAAGGCCGATGGATCGCAGCAGATACTCGTATCTGCGAATATTCTGATGCAGCGATGCCACTGCCCCGTTATCCTGAAAAGGCCATCCAAGCACTTCGCCTTTTGGAGTCCGGTTTTTGACCAGATCCAGTGCTGATCTGTCCGCTTCATTCTGAATCGTGATCAGCCGGGGTCTGCCCCCTTTGGCCTGCCCGGGGAAAATCTCGATATGGGTTCCCCTGTCCTGCAGGTGCGGGTTGAATTTGAGTGTTTCCATGCGTCTCAAGCCAAAGTGAAGCTCCATTCTGAGCATGGAGCCAAGCCTTGTGTCCTTTTCGTCTGCCACACGAAACAGTTCCGTCATGTCTATTTTTGCTGAAGCGGGTGCTCTGGATTTTCTGGCGGCCACTTCTACTTTGAGTAATGCGGGATCCACTTCTGGAAGATAGTCCGTGACCTGGCCAATAATCTGTGGGCGGTTCATCATCCTGGCAAATTGCCTCAGCCGAGAAAGGTTGTGCTGCAGTGTTGGGGCGGAGTTTTTTTCAAGCCACCAGTGTCGCACAAGAGCGCGTATGTGCTTCTGACGCAAAGCTTGCGGGCTTTCCAGCCGGAATCCGAGTTCATGAAGCAGACGGAATGCCGAGAGAACGACCTCTTTTGTCGCTTCCCTGGTCCGGGCACTTGCACGACTTCCATTCTGCCGCACTGTGTCCTTTTCTTTGAGCAGGAGTTCTATTTTTTCCAGGCAGGCTTTGTTCACTTTCAGTCCTCAACTATTCCAACGTAAATATATTTGACTGGCTCGGAAACATGTGCAATTTTGCTGCCCGTTACGTTTGTCAACCATCTCGAAAACTTCAGACTGATGACAAAGTTGCAGGACCTTGTCATCAGTCTGAAGCGTTTTTCACTTTTCGTTCGTATGACACTACAGAAGCAGAGAATGGGCCTCATGGCCCTGTTATTACAGTAGAGTGTGCGAACAGGCAGCAAGGGGTTTTGTCCGTGAACTGGATGATCAGGTCATTCTGTCGTTTGTTGTCACCTCTGACGGGCCTTCATGCATTTCGCGCAATCTTTGTCTGACATCCTCTGCGATGAATTTGGTATAGTTTTCCGGGGTCATGATTTTGTCAATCTCTTTGTCACAGGCCCAAAAATCAAACCCCGTGTAACAGGCGCTGTCCTTTGGCAATATTCTGGAAAGGTGATAAGAGGCAAGCACCGCAAAGTCCATTGTCGGGTGTATTTTTGCCTGACCATTTATGACTTTTGCGGTTAGCGCCATTGCCGCATCAAACCGACTGACCAGAAACGTCTCAAAAGTGCTGCACCCGTCCAGAATAACTGTTGCGGATGCATAAGAGCTACCGCTACAGACCAGACGAACATATTGGTCTTTTCTCAGTTTCGCCAGCTCATTCATGCTTTCTTTACCGAATCGTGTCTGCACATTCTGAAGTGGACTGGCACCGGATAGTGTAATGCAGGGTGCGCCGGAAGCGTCTCTGGAAACGGATACTACCTTGCCCGTAACGAGAGTGAGCTTGCCTTCAAACCGCATGTCGGCTGCGATCTCGTTTTCCCTGTACAGATTGTCAATCTGGGTCGAGGAAACCAGCTCCCGGATTTCGAGAATTTCCAAAGCTTCCTGTATGGTAAGTGCTTCGCTCACCGCAAAAACAGCTTCGTCAAGACCCGCCATAAAACCCAGGGTTGCAGCACGAAGCTGAAGTTCGTCCAGCTTCGAAGCGGATGAGGTGCTCGCGTCAGCGCCGGCAGTGTCAGAAGAAACCAGAAACAATACGGCAAGCAGTGCCAGAAGAATTTTTCGCATTTTACTTCTCAAACGATGTTTTGACTGAATCAAAATGGGTCAGAAGCCTGTTTTGCTGTATCAGACGGAACTCTCATTCTGACAACTATTTGCGCGTTTTTCAATTCCCGCCTGATGCGTTTCTGTTCGCATGGTCGCTTGATGTACATCAAGCGACCATTACCATTCCAGTATGTGATTAACCGAAAACGAAGGTGGGGAAAGTCGCACTGAACAGCAGCTATAAGGAGGTTCCATGCGCGATCACATTGTTTTTTTCATCAGTGCGGTCAGTTCAAAAAGAGTTCAGCCCCAGCAGCCGGGTTTTTTTTTGATAAAGTCATCCTTTGTTGTGACTCCCTTTTTCATCAGGTCGTGGAAGCTTTCCATTTCTGCTTCGATGTCCGTATCAGGAAAAGCCAGTTGTGCTGCCTTTACTGCATTGACAAGCGCGACAATGGTCAGTGCAGAAATGTGCAGTTGAGCAGAAATTCATATCGTCTCCGCCAATTTTTGTCTGCTCTCTGTATAAGCGGTATACAAGGCCACCTTTGAGCCAGATTGGATCGCGATAAACTTGGCTCTCGCGAACATCGCGTCCTCGGCTTCAGATTCGATGATAACGTGATATTCAATCACTTTTTTTTGCAAGATCGAGTGCTTCCAGCTTCCTTAAGCCATCGGCTCTCGCTTGCTCTAAAGGAATCCCTCTTGAACGACCTGCTTTCACAGCATCGTAGATTTTTACAACCTCTTCGCGCAACCAAAGTTCAACTGCGTCATGTTCAAGATCGACTTCACGGATTTTTTCAGCGGTATCTGGCATAGAATTTCTCCTTTTCTTCTGCAATGCTGACACAAAAACAGACTTCATCAAACTCTCGCGAGAAGACCCCGCGCCCTTCAGGGCGGGGGGACAGGCGTTATGAATTGGCACCCTTGTCAGGAAGATTTCAGTTTTCCGAGTTGTTCCAGGACTTTTTCTTTTGTTGCAGTAAAACTTTGCAAACGGGAGCGTTCCTGTTCAACGATGTTTTCCGGTGCACGGGTAACAAAATTTTCGTTTGCAAGCTTTGCATTGACCCTGTCAATTTCACCCTGCAGGCGATCTGCCTCCTTCTCAAGGCGCTCAAGTTCAGCTTTGATATCGATTTCAACAACAAGCATGAGTCTGGACTGGTCAACAACCTGGACGGGAGCCGGTGAGTCAGGCAGGACATCCACTATTTCAATATCAGAAAGACGGGCAAGCGCCTGCATGTGCGGTATGAACGAAGCAATCAGATCCCGCTCCGAAGGGGATGCAGGTTCAATAACAGCCGGAACCTGCCGGGCAGGAGAGAGCTGCATTTCCCCCCGCAGCGTACGCGCAGCATCAATCAGAGCCTTGCAGCGCAACATCCAGTTCTCCGCCTCCTCATCTATCTTCCCGGGCTCAAAGACAGGATAATCCCTGAGCATGATGGATTCATTTGCCTCCTGTAACGTAACGCCCGTCAAAGGAGCAACAATCTGCCAGAGCTCTTCGGTAATGAAAGGAATGATCGGGTGAGCCAGCCGCAAGGTTTCTTCCAGAATACCGAGCAGAGTGCTGCGGGTCGCACGAAGCGTGGACATCGTCCCACCCGAAATCTGGACCTTGGCCATCTCAAGATACCAGTCACAATATTCATCCCATACAAAACGATAGATCGCAGAGGCTATATTGTCAAAACGGTATTCAAGAAAGCCTCTTTCCACTTCAGAAACCGTCCTCTGGAACTGGGAGACAATCCAGCGATCGGCCATCGTAAGCGCATTTTCAGTACCAGGCTCCGGTGAAGCAGGACCGTCATCCGTATTCATCAGAACAAATCGCGCCGCATTCCAGAACTTGTTACAGAAATTGCGATATCCCTCACAACGATTCAGATCAAAGTTGATGTTGCGGCCCAAAGAAGCATAACTCGCCATGGTAAAGCGCAGCGCATCCGTTCCGAAAGCAGGAATGCCCTGGGCAAAATCACGCCGCGTTGCCTTTTCTATCGATCTGGCATCTCTCGGATTCATCAGGCCGGTCGTTCTCTGGATAACCAGGGACTCCAGATCAATACCATGGATCAGGTCAATCGGATCCAGCGTATTGCCCTTGGACTTGGACATTTTCTCACCGGATGCATCACGAACCAGACCGTGAATGTAGACCGTGTGGAAAGGAACCCTGCCCGTGAAATAGGTCGTCATCATCACCATCCGGGCAACCCAGAAGAAAATGATGTCAAAACCGGTCACCAGAACACTGGACGGCAAAAACATGTCATATTCGGGCGTATTCCCGTCCGGCCAGCCTACCGTCGAAAACGGAACCAGTGCAGACGAAAACCACGTATCCAGAACATCCTCATCACGCCGGACCGCTTTGTCGCCCGCCATCATCCGCGCTTCTGCTTCCGTACGGGCCACATAAATATTGCCATCATCATCATACCAGGCAGGAATCTGATGACCCCACCACAACTGACGGGAAATGCACCAGTCCTGAATATTGTTCAGCCACTGGTTGTAGGTCGTTGTCCAGTTTTCGGGAACAAAGCGCACTTCGCCATTCGCTACCTTTTCCAGTGCGACTTCGGCAATCGACCTGCCAGGATAAAACGGGTTGTTCATGTCCGGCGTGCTCATGGCAACAAACCACTGGTCCGTCAGCATGGGCTCCAGAATCACATTCGTGCGATCACCGCGCGGAACCGTCAGCCTGTGTGGCCTGACAGACTCCAGCAGACCCTGCGCCTCCAGATCCGCTACAATCTGACGTCTGGCTTCAAAACGGTCCATACCCTGATAGGCAACCGGTGCGTTTTCACTGATTTTTGCGTCAAGCGTCAGAATGCTGATCATCTCGAGCTGATGGCGCTGCCCGACAGCATAGTCGTTGAAGTCATGCGCCGGTGTGATCTTCACACAGCCCGTTCCGAAGTCCTTGTCAACATATTCGTCAGCAATCAGGGGAATGCGCCGCCCGGTCAGCGGTAAAACCAGCTCTTTCCCCAGGAGATGGACATAACGCTCGTCAGTCGGGTCAATCGCAACGGCAGTATCCCCCAGCATGGTCTCGGGGCGTGTGGTCGCAACCGTTACAAAGCCCGATCCGTCAGCAAAGGGATACCGGATGTGCCACATGAAACCGTCTTCTTCCTCGGAGATGACTTCGAGATCGGACAGGGCCGTACCAAGGACAGGATCCCAGCTGATCAGGCGTTTGCCCCTGTAGATCAGCCCCGCCTCATACAACCGCACAAAAGCTTCGGTAACAATAGCAGAGCGCGTCTCATCCATCGTGAAGTATTCACGATCCCAGTCAGTAGAAGCGCCCAGCTGGCGCATCTGGGAGGTGATGGTCGAGCCCGACTCCTCTTTCCACTCCCACACTTTTTCGGTGAACTTTTCCCGACCCAGGTCCTGTCGGGAGATGTTTTCCCTGTCAAGCTGGCGCTCGACGACAATCTGGGTGGCAATGCCGGCATGATCGGTGCCGGGGATCCACAGCGTGTTGAATCCGCGCATGCGATAGTAGCGCGTCAGACCATCCATGATGGTCTGGTTGAAGGCATGACCCATGTGAAGGGTGCCCGTTACATTGGGAGGAGGCAGCTGGATGGAAAAAGTCGGCAGGCTCGCATCCATCGATGCACGGAAGTACCCGCGCTCTTCCCATTCCTTTCTCCAGCGCTTTTCAATTTCAGCGGGTTCGTATGATTTGGCCAGTTCCATAACAAAAAAAAAATATTTTTCACAAAAGGGTGATTATAGTGGACCTTTTATGTGTATTACAGCAATTTAGCGGTTATAATGTCAGAAAATAATAGCTAGGGGTTCTGGCTGGACAAGCCGGGCGAGACACACCCTCTGAACCTGATCTGGATAATGCCAGCGTAGGGAAGCTGAAAGAACGCTATGACGATGCCCTGAAGTTCACTCGCATCGTATTCTTGAAGGTTCCTTTGCCGGTTCATGATGACAAAGGAGCTTTTGATAATGAATGCCAATCCCAAGTTTTTGTCAGCAACTGCAACTGTTGATGAAGCAGCAGTAAAACCGCTTCCGAATTCCCGCAAGATATATGTCACGGGCTCACGCCCTGACATTCGTGTTCCCATGCGTGAAATCACACTTTCTGACACACCTGCCCAATATGGTGCGGAAAAAAACCCGCCCATCTATGTCTATGATACATCCGGTCCCTATACCGATCCGGATGTAGCCATCGATATTCGCTCGGGTCTTGCGCCCATACGCGCGAACTGGATTCTGGAGCGCGATGATACCGAAGAACTGGACGGTCCGACATCCCAGTACGGCAAAGACCGCCTGGACGACCCTGAGCTGAACGAGCTGCGGTTCAATCTTAAAAGAAAGCCAAGGCGTGCCAAAAAAGGGCGTCACATCACACAGATGTACTATGCAAGGCAGGGGATTGTCACGCCGGAGATGGAGTATGTTGCAATCCGGGAAAACATGCGCAGGAAAGAATACATCGAAAGCCTGAAAGCAACTGGCCCAAATGGCGAAAAAATGGCCAGAATCATGATGCGCCAGCATCCGGGCGAGTCCTTTGGCGCGAGCATCCCCCAAGAGATTACGCCTGAATTCGTCCGCGATGAAATCGCACGCGGCCGGGCAATTATTCCCGCAAACATCAACCATCCGGAAGTAGAACCCATGATCATCGGGCGCAATTTCCTGGTCAAAATCAATGCCAACATCGGCAATTCAGCACTGTCATCCGGTATTGCTGAAGAAGTCGAAAAAATGACCTGGGCCATTCGCTGGGGCGGAGACAACGTAATGGATCTGTCGACCGGCAGGCATATTCATGAAACACGCGAATGGATCGTGCGCAATGCACCCGTCCCGATCGGGACAGTGCCGATCTATCAGGCACTGGAGAAAGTAAACGGCGTAGCTGAAGACCTGACCTGGGAAATCTTCAGAGATACACTGATTGAACAGGCCGAGCAGGGTGTTGACTACTTCACGATTCATGCGGGTCTCCTTTTGCGACATGTACCGATGACGGCTGAGCGTCTGACAGGCATCGTATCAAGGGGTGGTTCCATCATGGCCAAGTGGTGTCTGGCGCATCACAGGGAAAGCTTCCTCTATACGAATTTTGAGGAAATCTGCGAGATTCTGGCAGCGTACGATGTGGCAATCTCACTCGGCGACGGTTTGCGTCCCGGCTCGATTTATGACGCAAACGACGAAGCGCAGTTCGGAGAACTTGAAGTGCTCGGCGAGCTGACAAAGATTGCCTGGAAGCATCACGTCCAGGTTCTCATTGAAGGGCCCGGCCATGTTCCCATGCACATGATCAAGGTTAATATGGATGTCCAGCTTGAGCAGTGTCACGAAGCGCCGTTTTATACGCTGGGTCCTCTGGTGACGGATATCGCACCGGGTTATGACCACATCACCTCGGCAATGGGTGCGGCAATGATCGGCTGGTTTGGTACGGCAATGCTCTGTTATGTAACGCCAAAAGAACACCTGGGTCTTCCGAACAAGGATGATGTCAAGGAAGGCATTATCGTATACAAGCTCGCAGCTCACGCTGCTGATCTCGCAAAAGGCCATCCGGGCGCACAGATCCGGGATAATGCCATGTCAAAGGCGCGTTTTGAATTCCGCTGGGAAGACCAGTTCAACATTGGCCTGGATCCGGACAGGGCAAAAGCATTTCACGACCTGACGCTTCCGTCTGAATCCGCAAAGCTGTCGCACTTCTGTACCATGTGCGGACCGAAGTTCTGCTCAATGAAAATCTCGCAGGAAGTGCGCGATTATGCGCAGAAGAAAGGCATTTCGGAGGCCGACGCTATAGAGGCTGGAATGCAGGAAAGATCGTCGGAATTTATCAGATCAGGTGCAGAAATCTATCAAAGGAGCTAGGATGATACAGATACAACTGAACGGCGAGGCTCGTGACGTAGCCAGAAACTGCAATCTGCAGGACCTGATTGAGGAATTGCAGTTAGGTGCCCAGGCTCTTGCAATTGCAGTAAACCGCCAGGTGATTTCAAAGAGCAGGTGGAGTGAGCGTTTTCTCGAACCGGGAGATCGTGTAGAGGTTGTAAGGGCAATAGGCGGAGGCTAGGAGCCTTCTCTGGAATGACAAAGTAACTGGCCTGGAACTGCTGGCCAGGACAGAAAAAAACGAGGGAAAAATGAACAAGGATCATGTTTTAACAATAGCCGGGAAAGAATACAGTTCACGTCTGCTTGTTGGCAGCGGAAAGTACCAGAGTCTGGAGCAGACGCGGGCAGCAACAGTTGCCAGCGGTTCGGAAATTATTACCGTTGCCATTCGTCGCGTAAATCTGGGCCAGAACCCGGACGAACCCAGCCTGCTCGATTTTATCCCGCAGTCCGAGTTTACGATTCTGCCCAATTCAGCGGGCTGCTATAACGCAGAAGATGCGATCTATACTCTGCAGCTGGCACGTGAATTGCTGGGCGGGCATAATCTGATCAAGCTTGAAGTTCTCGGAGACGAAAGAACGCTCTTTCCGAATATGCCAGAGACCTTAAAAGCAGCCAAAGTCCTGGTCAGGGACGGCTTTGATGTGATGGTGTACTGCAGTGATGATCCCATTCAGGCAAAAATGCTTGAAGACATAGGCTGCGTGGCAGTCATGCCTCTTGCCTCACTCATCGGATCGGGCATGGGCATTTTAAATCCGTGGAACCTTCGCCTGATTATCGAGCAGTCCAGTGTCCCTATCATTGTTGATGCAGGCGTAGGCACAGCTTCTGATGCCGCCATTGCAATGGAACTGGGCTGTGCTGGCGTTCTGATGAATACGGCGATCGCCGAAGCCAAAGACCCGGTACGTATGGCCCGGGCGATGAAGCTCGCAATCGAGGCCGGACGTGAAGCGTATCTCGCCGGGAGAATCGAAAAGCGCTTTGCGGGCTTTGCCTCCTCGCCGGCAACAGGTCTTTTTACATAACATTAAAAAGGAAACAAAAGCTGTGCAAACACAGAAACCTGAAGTATCACTTCAATCAGTTCGCCCGACGGTCCTGGTATTTGCAGGACTTGATCCAAGCGGCGGGGCCGGCATTTCGGCCGATATTGATGCCATAGGAGCAGCGGGTGCTCACGCACTGCCCGTCATCACTGCGCTGACAGTCCAGGATAATGACAGGGTCTCGGCAGTACATCCTGTCGATCTCGCCATCTGGCGTCATCAGGCAGATGTTCTGATTGAAAAGATGGCCATTGGCGCAATCAAAATCGGCATCGTTGGCAATCGGGCAAATGCAGACGCACTGGCCGAACTCATCACCCGCCTGAGAAAAAAGCAGCCCGATTTGCCGGTTGTTTTAGATACGGTACTCGGGAGCGGACTCGGGGATCTTCTTGCAGTAGAGCGGGCTGAATATGTTATGAGTCCGCTTCTGCCGCTTGCGACCATAATTACCCCCAACCTGCCTGAGGCAGCCCGTCTGGCACCTGAATTGAAAACAGTTGAAGAACAGGCAAAGCATCTTCTCTCCATCGGAAGCCGGCATGTATTAATCAAGGGAGGGCATGGCGATGATATGAAAGAAGTTGAAAACCGCTGGTTTTCCGGGTCAAAAGAACGGAGCTGGAAGTGGAAAAGGCTTGATGCGGATTTTCACGGGAGCGGGTGTACGCTGGCTTCACTGATAGCCGGATATCTCGCAAAAGGCGCCAGTGTCGAAGAAGCACTCGACCAGTCGCAGGCCCTCTGCCAGCAGATGCTTGAGGCTTCTTTTTCGATTGCAGAAGGGCAGCGCATACCCGACAGGCATGTGGGCAGACCTGCTCTCTAGGAGCGGATGCCGGAAATGCCGGAAGCAGGCCAGAGCACAAAGACATGCCAGATCCAGATAGGGGAAAAAAACCATGAGTTCACACAGAGAAGCACTAAAGGGGCTTTATATAGTCACGCCTGACTGGGATGACACTGACAGGCTTGTCAGTGTCACGGAAAAAGCCCTGAAGGGCGGTGCCGTTCTGGTGCAGTACCGTCACAAGACAGCGCAGCCTGATTTGCGCCGTGAACAGGCAGTGGCCCTGCAGGCACTTTGCAGGCGGTACAAGGTTCCATTCATTATCAATGATGATGTTGACCTGGCCATAGAGCTTGATACGGATGGTGTTCATGTGGGTGAGTCCGATGAGTCAGTTGCGCTTGTTCGCAAAAGAGTCGGTCCCGGCAAAATAGTCGGAGCGTCCTGTTATGGCGAGATGGAACTGGTGCGCAAAACGGTCAGAGAAGG
>Ga0099364_10005196_pt1 | contig 19427 bp, 12 predicted proteins | sample TergutTh196P3_FD_73070 | JGI IMG/M metagenome (GOLD analysis project Ga0099364, IMG submission 73070) | Microcerotermes parvus P3 segment gut microbial communities from Pointe-Noire, Republic of the Congo - Th196 P3 | ecosystem: Host-associated > Arthropoda: Insects > Digestive system > Gut ...
ATTGTTTATTTGAATTTAATGGTCAATGACAGCATTGTTCGAAATGAGTCGTTGGCTATTTGTCAGAACGACTTGCCTTATGACTTTAGAGGCAATATAATACCGGTGGGAACGACGAACCGAACTATTCGCTATGCAAGAAAAAGCCAGATAACCGGTTGTGACAGTATTGTTTATTTGAACTTGACGGTAAATCCGATAAGTAATACAGTGATTAATGCCACTATCCTTGTTGGTAACTCGTATAATGAAAATGGATTTTCGATTCCGGTGCAAAACGAGCCGACAACAATTCATCTAACTCGAACCGAGCAAAACAGTTATCATTGCGATAGTTTGATTGTGCTCAATTTACGAGTAGTTTGTTATGATATAAATGAATGGAGCGACGGTGTTTGCCAAAACAGTTTTTATGACTTTAACGGAAGACTTCTGAATACTCCGGGTATATATCGTGATACAATTCCCGTAGTATCTGGTTGCGACAGAATAGAGATTTTACATCTGTCTGTATGGCCCGTTTCTCCGCCTACTACTGTAGTAGTAACCATTAATGAAGGCGAAAGTCACTACTTTAATGGAAATACATACACCGTACAGGGTCTTTACAGAGATACATTGCTGAATCAATTCGATTGCGACAGCATTATTTTAACCTTTTTAGAAGTTCTTCCAAAAGAAGTATGTCCCGAAATAGAAATATCTTCGTTCTTTACGCCTAATGCCGATGGCAGAAACGACAAATGGATAATAAAGCATATAGATTGCTATAACTATACTATTTATCTTTACGACCGTTTCGGAAAACTGCTTCATCGCTGGGAAAATAATTTCGAAGGCTGGGACGGAATGTATCTAGGAAAACGAATGCCGAGTACCGATTATTGGTATTTGATTGATTTGGATAACGGAAGGCAGCATGTTGGACACTTTACGTTGATAGGAAGATAAATTCTTTAAAAAGAGCGCGGATGACGCAGATAACGCATCATCCACGTTCTTTTTATTTGCACAAATCAAAAAAAAAATCTATATTTGCATTCATTAACAAAAACTGACTACGTATGATAACCCCAATACTCACATCCATACAAGCGCCTAACGCCTTGCAAATGAGCGTTGAGCCCCATATGACGGGGGGGGGGTAATTATCTAATTATCAGTCTATTGCAAACAGGAGAAATTTGCCTGTTATCCTATAATCCGTTGGAGAAAACCAAGTGTTTTTTCCAACGGATTTTTGTTACCCGGCAATCCTCTTTAGAGAGTTGGAGGTGGACAACCATGCAAAACACTTTCCGATATTCCGAGAACTTTACCACAACGGTTCAGAATGCTTTACGACATTTCAGAAGCCTTACCGCAACGATGCAAGATACTTTCCGTAACTTCGAAAACCTTATTGCAATCAAACGAGATACTTTCCGAAACTGCGGAAACCTCGCCGCAATTTTGAACCATATTACCCCTAAATCCCCTAAAGGGGACTTGTCACGTTTCTCAACAGTTGAAAAACCGAAGCCCCCTTTAGGAGGTTGGGAGTTAAGATAACCATATCAACATTATACATATAATTTATGAAAATAACCAAAATTGACCTGCGTACATTACGCAATGACGAACATTTCCAGTTCCATACCGAGTTTCGCGATTTAGTAATGACAACAGGACTTGATGCGCTCAACATTCAAACCCAATTCGATGTCTATCGGTCTCTTTTCGAGCAAGAAGACGAAGCGCTCAAAAAAATTATGAAAAGTGCCATTACCGAAGACATTCAAGAAGCCGACCGCGTGCGCGATAACACATTTGCCGGCATCGTGGCAGCCAATAAAGCTGCACTCCTGCACTTCCGTTCCGAAGTGGTAACGGCAGCTAGGCGCCTACAAATCGTATTCAATACGTATGGAAACGTTGCTCGCAAACCCTTGAACGAACAAACATCGGCAGTATATAACCTGTTGCAAGAACTTCAAGACAGCTATCAAAACGATGTAAACACCATAGGTGTTTTCATGGCTGATTGGGTACAAGAACTCAAGCAAAACAATGAAGCATTTGCTATATTGGTAAAAGACCGCTACGACGAAAGTGCACAACGCACCGACCTGATATTAAAAGAAGTACGCACACAAGTAGATGCTGCCTACCGCACCATTACCGAGCGCATCGACGCTTATATGATTCTTGAGGACAGTACGCCGTATGAAAAAATTATCCGCAGATGGAATACTGTAGTGGAAAAATATAAAAACATTATGGCGCAACGGCAGGGAAGGAACACCTCTAAATCTCCTAAAGGGGACTTGTAAACAGGTGCATTGTAGGGGTGTATTGCATACTCAGGCTACCGCGCGAATCCTTTCGCGTAGTCAGATAAGAACCACGCGGAAAGGATGTGGCTGTTGCACAACTCCTGAAAGGGGTAAATCAATAGCGTGGGGCATCGCCCTACGAATTGAAACAATGTTAATGTAAGCTCTGTAAGAGCATAATCGTTTGGATTTCAGCCTTTCAGACTGGCAAATAAAATGGCTCCATTTTCGCAGGGCGATGCCCCGCGCTATTGATTAAAAGGCTTTTAGCCTTAAATTGCAGTTGTGCAACAAGCACAAGGGTTCGCGCGGTAGCAGAGGAACCAAGATTTTAATAAGATTTACATGATTACCAAGATAAATACATATAAAAAATCCCGTAGGAAACCAGCGGTCAACGACTAACGGGAGTTAATACCGCTCGGTAGAAAATTAGTACATCAATTGAAATAGCAAGCCGTAGGTTTGCAACCAACACAAATAAAGTCGCATACCTAACGGCATGCAATTGCGTGATCGGACATGTTTTTCTACCGAGCTATAATGCCTAACAACATTTAAATGACAAATAATCTTGACAATCTTATAAATCTTGTTAAAATCTCGGTTCAAGACCAATAACAACTAACCAATTTTAAATAATATCATTATGAAAACAAAAACAACTTTACTGAAAAATTTAATTGTAACAGCGGTTTTTATGCTGTTTTCGGTAAGTCTTACGGCGCAAATGCCGCAACCAACCGTAACGATTGATGTTTCAAATCCTGCATCGGTACCGGGCGCAAACTTTGCAAGCAATGTGTACACATTTACAACGGCGGCAAATACAAATGTTTACAGGATAACAGGCACGTCCACGACTGTGAGACTTGTGGTATCGACCGACGTAAATACTACTTTGATATTCGACAATGTTGACATCACGCACGCGACACTTTCTCCGCTCGAATTGATGGGGAATGCCGTAGTTACTGCGTGGATAGCAGACGAAACAACCAATACGTTTAGGTGCAATGGTATATTATCATACTCGGCATACACCTCTGCAGTAGAAAATGCCAACACTTCGGGAATTCAAGTGTCGCAAGGCACATCGTTGATACTGAATGGAACTACCGGAATACTCAATGTGCATGCTATTATAGGCAGTATCGGAAACATGGGCTGTGGTGCAGGCATAGGCGGCGCGAATAAAAATGGCACTCGAGTCGCGCCTGGCAGCAGCGGAGATATTACGATTAATGGCGGTATAATAAACGTCACAAGTGGTGTTGGCGCGGCTATCGGCGGTAGTGCTGCAAGATACAATAACAGTAGCTCAGGGAGTGGCGCCGATGGCGGCACGATTACCATTAACGGCGGCATCGTTACAGCGAACGCAGTTAATAATGTCGGTATTGGCGGCGGTGCTACCGGTGGCAACGGCGGTATCGGTGGCAACGACGCAAACGGTGGCAATGGAGGTACGATTAACATTACGGGCGGTACAATCATTGCATCAGGTATTGGCGGCGGATCTAGCAATAACTCCAACCCAATTAACCCAAGTGTGGTTAATACCAGAGGAGGCAACAGCGGTAATATTACAATCAGCAATGCTACAGTCACATCTACATCAGAGTGGAACGCGGGCATCGGTGGCGGTCGCGCGGTTTTCGGAAGTAGCGGTAATGTTGATGTAATTACGATTAACAGTGGTACTATTATAGCCATATCTGAGCGGAATATCGGTATTGGCGGCGGTACTGGCGGCACGGTTATTATCAATGGCGGCAATGTTACAGCAGTCAGTTTGGGCAGTGTCGGTATCGGCAACAATGCCCTACAAGGCATAGGTGTCAATCTTACCATCAGTCCAACTGCAACCGTAAAGGCTTATAGTACTAGGAGAGGAGCTATTGATGCGTCAAACGCAAATGTAGGCTCGCATATCGTAAACGCGGGGTTCTATAGTTCAATGCCCAATGCTTCAACCATTGACGTATATTACTTCGATGGTCCAAATGCAGGTAAACCGGTACTCGAAGAAGATGGCGTAACGCCCATTCGGCTTCAACTCACTTTCGGAAGAGACCTGTCAAATTACGCATTCACGACAGGCAACACAGCCATTACCACAAGTAGCGTGTTTACCAACGGCACAAACGGAACCCAAAACCTTATTGTGCGTACGGCAAATTCAGCCACTACAAATACTTCTACCCACGATACTCACGATATTGTTTCTTCGACAGACCCAACGTGGCGTCAAGTTTGGTTAAGAAGTATATGGACAGTTACCTTTAACTCAAATGGTGGGTCGCCGGTCAATAATCAGGCTGTGCCGCAGGGCGGAACAGTCATACGCCCTATCGACCCAACAAAAGGCGATGACACTTTTCTCGGTTGGTTTACATTAGACGGAACTAATACCGGCAATTGGGGTACAGAGTGGAACTTTGCCACTGGAACGGTAACAGGCAATATGACCCTTCACGCGCAATGGGCAGTACCTGTTGATTGCAGTGCAGAAATTCCGCTCAATGTAGCTGTATCGTCTGTCGGCGCCGTTACGTTTACAAGCGAGGTGTCGGCAGGGTTAGGGTCGAGTGTTGCCACAAAAGGTTTTCAATATCGCGTAAGAGGCACAGAAATATGGACAAACATTCCTACACCAGGTAGTTTTACAACAGACTTAAACACGTTGTCTACCGGTACGTATGAAGTGCGCGCTTATGTAGCAACTTCTATTGAGTGCGGTACGCTTTATAGCCGCACCAATCAGTTAATAGTGGTGTGCGATGGTTGTGAGTAAAGTCGTCTGAACCTTGATTAACAAGATGAAAGGATTGGCAGGATTAATAAAAACCTTGTTAATCCTTTCATTTTATAAAAATTAGGTTTTTAACCCGAATTCGCTCCAGGCTGCCGCGCGAATCCTTTCGCGTGGTTCTTTTATCTGACCACGCGAAAGGATGTGGCTGTTGCGCAACTGTAATTTAAGGCAGAAAGCCTTGTAATCAATAGCGTGGGGCATCGCCCTACGGAAATAGCGAATGTAACCGGTCAGTCTGAAAGACTGAAATCCAAATGATTGCGCCCTCGTAGGGCTACACAAATTATTCGTTTCCAATCCGTAGGGCGATGCCCTACGCTATTGATTTTATCCCTTTAGGGGGTTGTGCAACAACCACAAGGATTCACGCGGTAACAGATGTAGTTGAACTAATATTACGTTGCTACGCAACTATTTCTCTTTTCAGAATCTACATACTACAAATATTTGCATTGCTACGCAATTTGTCTGTTTTTTAAGATGCAGAGCATCGGAAATCTTTGTCGCCTATTCAGAACATTAATAATAAGGTGCAAAGCACCGTAATATTAATTCTCCTGGCTACCGCGTGAATCTCTTTACAACCGCATAAATCGAGTAATAGATTGATAGTTCAAAATGCGGATAACACAGATAACGCGAATTTACACAGATAAAAAATCCGTATAAATCCGCGTTATCCGCGTCATCTGTGTTCAATCATTACTTAAAATTCAACACATAACCGTTGTTTTCATTACGAACACTATTGGCGGTAACATTAATGAAGTTAGCCGAACCCGTGCCCGAATGAGCATTTATATCAAAGCTTTGTCGTTGATTTGTAGTTCCCGGGAATCCTTTTCCAATACCGTCAATCAATACATTTTTAAATGAAATATTTTCGATGTTTCCACCCCAAAGCTGAATGCCGTCGGTTTGAGAATCAATAATGTGAATGTTTTCAAATGTAATGTTGTGCATCGGGAAACGCTCGCTTCCGTGGATGTCGATAGCCGCTAACCAATCACCAAACAAGTCATACGTTGTACCGCATTTGTAAATGATGCAATTGCGCACGATCATCGGAAATTCGGGATCTAAAATCATCGCATGCCCGGGGAAGTCAGCCGTAAAACGAATACCGGCAGACAACATATGCTCGCCGATGTAGCAATTGTATATTTGATGTCCGCCGCCGCCAAACATACCAATCGCGCCCGCTCTCCAACCAAGTTCAATAGTGTTGTAGCGGAAAATATTTTGTTTGTTGGGCGGAGTTTTCGGTCCCGCATCGTTTTGCGACCACGAAGCAATACCATCATCACCGCAATTGCGAATATCAGAATGCTCGAAAATAGAGAAAGATGTACCTTCGGCAAAATTCACGCCATCAGCATAATGATTACGCAAACGCACACCGGTTACGCGCAGGTTTGTCGTTCTGTCTTTTTCGGCAACTAATTTACAAGTGTCGAGTATGATTCCGGCAGGCACATCAAACGTTTTACCTTCGTGGTTTGTCCAAGTGAAATTTTCGGGCGTTACAAACATCTCTTCTTTGCCTTCTACCCAAGCATAAGGCGCAATCCAAATACCGCACTCAAAATGCTCAATCCACACATTTTCAATCACAGAGCCATCGCCGAAATTTCCGCTGATACCCTTTTGGTCTTGATACAACACACGGTTTTCCCAACCAAAATTAATTTTATTCACAATATTTCCGGCTGCATCGCGCAATCCCAATCGGCGAGTATTGTAGCCGTTTACATACAAATCAGCTATCCGAAGTTTGTTGGCGTTGCCCAAGAATCCGGCGCTTCTGAAATTGTCGTTGCTGAAATAAATTTCGGTATACCACATACCTGCGCCTTGAATGTTGGTATTGTCGAGATTAAGTCTCAACATGTTGCCGATGCTGTATTTCCCTTCGGGAACATACACTATTTTGCCTGCCTTGTCTGCCGCTTCGATAGTTTTTATAAAAGCGTTGTAATCGTCGGTAATACCGTCGCCTTTTGCTCCAAAATCTTTTACAGAAAGAGCGTTTTCGGGTTTAGCAATAGGCGTTGGCACGTCTTCAATTTCAATAAAGTCGATACCGCAATCCAAGCCGTCGTTTGCCGATTTTCTGATGGCAATCACATCGCCCGGCTGTAATGATTCAGCCAACATAAAACGCTTTTCATCGAATCGCATCATCGGATAAACCTCGTCGCTGATAACAGCAATCGGTTCCGAAACGTTGGCTTTAAAATACTGCCATGCCCAACGAGAATCAAGCTCAACAGTTTTTACCTGTTGGTTGTTTACAAAAATATCAATGTTACTGCGCTGTCCGATGCTTTCTCCTTTTTCGTCAGCTTTGTCGGGCAATGTAAAACGAACCGTTACGCCGTTGGCAGTTTCATTTACTGTCCAGCTGATAAAGTCATCAATGGTATATAACACAATATACTCTTGGTTAGAAGCTTCCGAAGCGGTTAAGTAATAATTAAAATCAAAAGCTGTTTCTTGCGTTGCTTTTCCACCAAACTCAGCGTCTTTTGAGTCGTAACGAACGTAAGGCATTTGGTATGCGCCGATGTTGTCGGGCATTTCAAACGGCGTGGTTTCTACCTGCTGCTTTTTATTGCCGCACGAGAAACTCATAACGGCAATCAACAGCGTTGATACAAGTAATGTTGGTTTAAACATAAAATTAATTTTTAAAGATTTAGATATTAATGGATATTTGTTGATATTGAGATATTCATAGATATTTGCTTCGCGATAAAAATAGTCCGTAGGACTAAAACATTCATAACCCCGTACAAGCGTAGCGCAGTGCAGTTAACCACCATCATACAGAACCCTATTAGGGGTTCAACCTGCTACGGGGTTGATGTGTAGGGTGTCATTTTACCTCGAGCTGTGCTACGCTTGCACGAGGTTATGAAAATTAAACACCTCCAGTGTTTTGTCGTTATCATAACTTAATAAATTTCAAAACACTGTGAGTTTTCTCACTTTTATATATTTTAATAAAGAAACAGCCTTTTTGTAAATTCGAAATATCAACGGATTGTTCGATTTCATTTTGTTTTCCGGTAAGAATAATTCTTCCCATGAGGTCGATAATCTCATATCTTGTTCCTTCGGCGTTTAGAATATGAATAACATTCGTAGCCGGGTTCGGATAAATCTTTACTTTTTCTTCTGTTCTGCCGGATGTAAATGTCAAAGAAGATATGGCTTGCGACCATTTATAAATGCCTCCGCCGTTTTCGATTTTTGAGTTAAAACCGCCGGCCCATCCGGTATCTTTGTTAAACATTTTTACGGTGGTGTACGGAATATATTGATCTATTGTAGTCCACGTTTGCCCGTAATTGAGGCTGTATCTTGAATGTTGGTATTGAGGACTAACCTCGTCTTGTCTTATACCGACATACATTCCGGGTGTTCCGGGAACAGCGGATATGGCAGAAAATATAGGGATAGTAGGAGCAATAACAACCTCTTGCCAAGTTTCGCCGCCGTTATCGGTGTTGAGCATTTTCCAATTGCTTGCTCGGTAACACAATGCTACGCCATTATCGGCATCGGCAAATGATATGGAAGTAACATCTATTGCCGGCGTGTCGTAGGCTTGCCATGTTTGCCCTTTGTCGGTGGTTCTGAAAACGCGACCTCTGCTCGTGCCGAACCATGCGTTGTTACTGTAAGCCGCTACACAGCCTGTCCAACCGTATTCATTGGCTAATGTGGACGGACTGTTTGCATCGGGAATTAAATTCCACGTTGCACCGCCGTTTTGTGTGGTGTATATTTCGAATTTTCCGGTAATAGGGTCGCCCTGGCAAAAACCTTCGTTTTCGTTAAACATGTGGATAACATTGGCGAAGCTGTTGGCATTGCTAAAAGCGGTGGTTGCTTGGCGTATCCATGTTTGACCGCCGTCAGATGTGTTGAAAATAGCACTGCCGTCGTCGATTTCGTGATAAGCAACTATCCAAGCTTTGGCGGCGCTCACTGCGCTGATAGAAGCGGGAATATATTCGCCAATATCTATGGTGTGCGGAATCCAAGTATTTCCACCATCGGTAGTTACGGCAATGTCTCTTGTTCCTTCCATTCCTATGTCGTCAAGTTCCTCGAATGTTAATATCCACACCGTATTTTCATCTACGATATTAATGTCTAATACGCCGCGATAAAGCATAGAAAAATTAGTGTTTTGTTTAATCCAGTTGCCGTTTCTGACAATAATGTAGGCTGTTTTTATTTCTATATCGGTATTAGAAGCATTGTCTGTTACGGTTAGTTTTACTTGGTAGGTTCCCGGGTGGTAATATCTCACAACCGGATTTTGCTCCGTGCTTATTGCCGGTTTTCCACCTTCAAATTCCCATGCCCAAGTAGTGGGCGAGCCGAAAGAGCGGTCTGTAAAAGTAATGTATGAGCCTGCCAATATATCTATAGAACTTGCTGAAAAATTGGCTACTAACGGGGTAAGCATATTTTGTGCCTCCCAAACTGACTCGCGAGCATTGATTCTTCCGGCACCAATTTTTCCGATATATTCCGCATTCACATTGTCCACATTTTCGCATGTATATTTTAGAATGTCGGTGAGTTTTTCGGGCGTTAAATGCGGATTTACAGATAGCATCAGTCCGCATAATCCGGCGACTATGGGCGATGACATGGATGTTCCGTTCATTGTGCCGTAGTTCTCGGCTACTTGATAGGCACTGACATTGGAAGGTCCGCAGTAAGTACTTAAGACTGAAAATGATGTTGTAATGCTTGTGTTTGTGTCGGTTGCGTATCCGCCCGGAGCCAGCAAATCAATCCAGTTGCCATAATTAGAAGTATTTGATTTTGCGTTATTTCCGTCGCAAGATCCAACGGCGATAACGTGATTCAATGCTGCGGGATAATTTTTTTCATCTTTATTGCTGTTTCCGGCGGCAGCAACCAATACACAGCCTTTATTGTAAGCGTAGTTGGCAATGTTTTGCAAGGTTTGCGAAAAATCGGGAGAACCAAAAGACATGTTGATAACGTGAGCGCCGCTGTCAGCCGCCCAAATGATAGCTTCCAACGGAACGTCGAGGTCTCTTGGGTTAGATGTCTGATTTTTTGTTACTTTAATAGCCATCAAACTTATGTTGTTACCGATAGAAGCCACGCCCAAGTTATTGTTGGTTTCGGCGGCGATTAATCCGGCAACGTGTGTGCCATGCGCCCAAGCGTTGTTCATTGTTGGAGGATTTGTATTTTCGTCTTTATCAGCGAGGTCTATCTTTCTAATGACTTTGTTTTGGAGGTCGGGATGGTCGGTCCATATCGCGTTGTCAATAACTGCTACTACTATGTTGGGATTTCCCGGTGTAATATTCCATGCTTGCTCTGCGTTTATTAAGTCCAAATGCCACGAAGGACTAACCGTGTAGGTTACGTTCGAGAGCGTAGTGTTGTAGTACGTGTCGTTTGGTGTCGAAAATGTGCGGAAAAGCGGCATTGGTTCAGCATATTCAACGTCGGCGCTGTTCCTTAACTCTTTCAAAATAGCATGTACATCTTTGTTATCTGAGAAATTTAGTCTAAAAGTTCGTTGCAATACATCGCTTTGAGGTGAGAAAAAAGGCTGCGAAATATTTTCTATTTCGAATCTGTTTTCTATTGCTTCTAAGAACGGTAGTTGTTGTCGTCTTGCTCCTTGCGTAGCATTATTCAAATTATTTACCGTTACGTTGTCGGTCAGTTTAAAGTATATTACGCCATCTTTCCAATTGGCGTTTATCGTTTGTGCCGACAGGTAAAAAGAAAACACGAATGTGCCGGCTATTAATAGGAATAATCGGGTAATAGTTTTCATGTGTGCGTATTTGTTTATCACATTAAAGTCACATGGAACTCATCCCAAAAAATCGGGATTTCGTTTCATACAAAATAATTTAATGTACGAAAGTACGGATTTTTGTAATATGAACAAAAAAGTATGAATTAAAATTTCAAATTTGAATAATTCTGCCATTCTGCGCTCGATACGGAATCTCCCAAATAACAGGAGATTGCGGGTCAAGCCCGCAATGACAAGCAACTTATGATTAATAATTGTTGAAAACTTTTCAACAGCTTATGAACAAGATAAAATGGAACCGTTTATCTTTGCCTTTGAATTTCTAACAAAAAGAATTTAACTTAACCAAAAATGCGGAAGCCGAAAAGCATTAAAATAGAGTAGGCAAACTAAAAATTAGTTATCATTATGAAAAAGATTTTATTAGTTGTAGGTTTGGCTTTTGCTGTAATGACAGCAAGCGCGCAATTGTATGTGGGTGGTGCTTTGGGCTTTGCATCTGAAGGTGCAGAGAAAGACAAAGACGGCAAAAAAAACGGATGGGGTGAGTCTGCATTTGGCATTCTTCCGGAAATTGGTTATTCTTTGAGCGACAAATTTGATGTTGGTGTTACATTAGGATTTGGTATGGAAAATTCGAACTTTTGGGCAGATGATGAGAAACAAGGCGCATTGAGAACCACTAGATTTGGCATAGAACCATACGTTCGTTACACTTTCTGTGAATTTGGAAAATTTTCACTGCTTGGAAGAGCAGGATTTGGTTTTGGACTTGAGTCAGACAAAATGTTTGATGATGAGGGTAAAGAAATTGATGGTAGCAAAAGCAGTGCAACAACATTAGGTTTTACTATCACTCCGATGGTATTATACAGCCTTTCTGATAAAGTTTGTTTGTACACTACTCTAAACTTTGCCGGTTTAGGTTTTGAGTCAACAACAAATAAGGATAATGATGGAAACAAAACAAATTCTCAATCAAACTTTGGCGTTGGAATTAACACAAACAACGCATTTACTACAGGTGCTATCCAAGTTGGTTTTGTTTATGTTTTCTAAATTTTAGTTAGATATAAAATAAAAAACCTGTGCAATTTGCACAGGTTTTTTGTTAATAGATTTCATATGTGTTAAATACATTCCAAATTTTGCTCAATAGCTTTTCTCACAAAAGCATTAAGCGTATTTCCTTGAGATTTTGCAGCAATTGCTGCTCTGCGATGCAAATCGGGAGTAAGGCGTAAATTAAAACTTCCTTTATAACTTTTCTCTACCGGAATATTTTTGCATTCGCAGTCTTTAATGTGTTCTTCTACAATATATTGAAAAGCATCTTTGAGGTCTTTTACACTGCATCCTTCAAAAGTAATCAAGTCGTTAATTCCCTCAATTTTACCAAAAAAAACATCATCTTCTGCCGAAAAACGAACAGAACCGATAAAGCCTTTATAAGTTAATACATCTGCCATATTATTTATTTTTTGATATTAAACCTTTTTCTGTCAATTCCTCAATAATTAAATTCAACTGATAAGCTTTTAATATATTTCCGGGATGCGGTTTGTGAAGTTTTATTTTGTGATTTTCGTGTGAAAAACAAACCCTCGAACCGGCGCCTTGAACCTCTTTATATCCAAACGATACCAACAGCGTTTTTAATTCGTTGTAAGTAAAATCTTTTGGAGATGAAAGTAGTCGCTGTATTAATTTTTCAGTCTTTGACATTTCTTTTCTTTGCAAATATAATAATATTTAGTTAAAAATGCAACTAAAACTTAGTTGCATTTTTATTTTCTTATTCATAAACTTTCGTCGTTTCTTCGCCTTTCAACACACGCAAGCCTGCCATTGCCAATGCGCCCATTTCGTCTTCGCCCGGATAAATGGTAATTGGCGCCAAAAAGGAAATCATCGGTTTTAGGTTGTTTACTACATATTGATTATAAGCGATGCCGCCGGTAAGAATAATTGCGTCGATTTTGCCGTGCAGCACAACTGCCATCGAACCAACCAATTTGGCGATATTATAAACCATTGCATTCATAATCAGTTCGGCGTGTTTGTCGCCGTCTGCAATGCGCTGTGCAGCAACGTGTGCTTCGTTTATGCCGAGATGTGCCATTAATCCGCCTTTTCCGTTAATCATTTTTTTAACTTCATCAAGCGAATATTTTCCGCTGAAGCAAAGTTCTGCTAAATCTCTTGCTACGAGCGAACCAGAGCGTTCGGGAGAAAAAGGTCCTTCGCCATCTACAGCGTTGTTCACGTCAATAATTCGTCCGCCTTTGTGTACGCCCACGGAAATGCCACCGCCCATATGAACGATAATCAGATTGAGGTCTTCGTATGTTGCGTTGTTTTCTTTTACAAATCTGCGCGCCATCGCTTTTTGGTTCAGTGCGTGAAATACCGAACGGCGTGGCATAGACGGCAATCCGCTGATGCGCGCCACATCTTGCAGTTCGTCCGTTACAACAGGGTCGGCAATAAACGCTCGGCAGTTGGGAATTTCTTGTGCCAATTCCAAGGCGATAAGTCCGCCGAGGTTGCTCGCGTGTTCGCCGTAAGAAGCGTTGGTAAGGTCAGTTTTCAATGCGGCATTTACTTCATACACGCCCGATGCTAACGGTTTTACAATTCCACCACGACCAACGATTGCGTTGAAACTGCGAATGTCAATTCCTTTTTCTTTCAGTGTATTGACAATCAGATTTTTTCTGAATTGAAACTGGTCGGAAACTTTTTTGAAATCTTTTAACTCGTCGGCGCTATGGCGGATAGTGTCGATTAATATTTCTTTTTCGTCTTCATATACGCCGAATTTGGTAGAAGTGGAACCGGGATTGATAGAAAGGATTTTATACATAATAATTTAGATATTAATTGATATTTATAGATATTTGTTGATATTTGCTATGCGATATTTATTGATATTAAGATCGTTGATATTTCTATGAATATCGGCGAAGCCAAATATCTATGAATATCGTGAAGCGAATATTTTTTATTATAAACACGCCATTAAAATACTGAAAAATTTCGATTCGGGACTTTCGCTCCGCGACATCAATATCGCAGGTTTATCGGTTCCTTGCAACAATCCTGCCATTTTTGCGTCTGCGAAATATGTCATTGCTTTGTAATAGCAGTTCGCGCTCTCGATATTTGGGAAAACAAGCACATCGGCATCGCCGTCAACAAGCGTGTTTACTTTCTTTATCAAACAGCTTTCTTTGTCGATAGAAAGCGACAAGTCAAGCGGTCCGTCGATAATCACATCGCCGAATTTTCCGGCGCGATGCATTTCCATAATCGCCAAATAATCTTGCGTATATTGAATTTTCGGGCTTGGTTTTTCCGATGCGTGGAGCATTGCAATTTTTGGTCGTTCGATTCCGAATTTTCGGGCAATATCAATTGAATAATTGATTTGTGCCATGCGTTGTTCGAGAGTTGGATTGGGAATAACAGCGGCATCGGTAAAGAAAAGCATTTTATGGTAGCGCGGAATTTCCAACACGCCAACGTGCGAAAGCACACTGCCGGGCGGTAAAATTCCTTTTTCTTTGTTTAAAATGGCGCGCAATAACACATCGGTATTGACCAATCCTTTCATTAAAATGCCGTTTTCGCTTTCGCGAACCATTTGCACTGCTGTTTCAGTGGCTTGCACTTTATCTTCGATGTCGATAATGTGGATATATTCGGATTGTAATGTTTCGGGCGATTCGATTTTTTGAGCGTTACCAACCAAAAATGCTTCGATAAAACCCATTTCTACCGCGCGTGTAATGGCAGAAAGCGTGTGGCTGTCGGTTGCGTTAGCGGCAACGAGTTTTGTGCGTTTTTTGTTTAATATGCTGTCAGATAGTTCTTGAAATGATTTTATCATTGATTTGTTTTTTTGTGATTGCAAATATGCTTATTTTCTTTCAATTTCCCGCAAATTTTCCATTTTCTTTTTCCTCAAAAATCCGTAAATATCTTCTAAATGCTCGGTTACTTTTTGATGCCCGAATTCATAAACTTTGGTTACCAAGCCGTCGAGGAAATCGCGGTCGTGCGAAACAACGATTAATGTGCCGTCGAAATCCACCAATGCTTGTTTCAAAATATCTTTGGTTTTCATATCCAAGTGGTTTGTCGGCTCATCGAGAATGAGCAGGTTAACAGGTTCGAGCAATAATTTAATCATCGCCAATCGCGTGCGTTCGCCTCCTGAAAGCACTTTTACTTTTTTGTCAATGTCTTCGCGTCCAAACATAAACGCTCCCAAAATATCGCGGATTTTTGTGCGGATATCGCCTACGGCAATACTGTCGATTGTCTGAAAAACAGTTAAACTTTCGTCGAGCAACGATGCTTGGTTTTGAGCGAAATAACCGATTTTGACGTTGTGTCCCAACGTCAAATTTCCATCAAAAGGAATTTCACCCATAATACATTTGACCAATGTTGATTTTCCTTCGCCGTTTCGTCCTACAAAAGCGACTTTTTGTCCGCGCTCAATCATAAAATTTGCGTTGGAAAAGATCAACTTTTCGTCGTATTTTTTACCAACATTTTCTGCCACTATCGGATAACTTCCCGAACGTGGCGATGGCGGAAACCGCAACCGCAACGCCGATGTATCTTGTTCATCAACTTCGACCAATTCGAGTTTTTCGAGCATTTTTACGCGCGACTGCACTTGCAATGTTTTGGAATATGTGCCTTTGAAACGTTCGATAAATTCTTGCGTTTCGGCAATCATTTTTTGCTGTTCTTCGTATTGTTTTTGCTGTTGCTCACGGCGTTCTTTTCGCAGTTCGAGGTAATGCGAATAAGTCGCTTTGTAATCGTAAATGCGACCCATCGTTACCTCAATGGTGCGCGTGGTAACGCTGTCGACAAACGTTTTATCGTGCGAAATAAGCACAACCGCCTTGCCGGCATTAATCAAAAAATCTTCGAACCATTGTATCGAATCAATGTCCAAGTGGTTTGTCGGCTCGTCGAGCAAAATGACGTCCGGATTTTGGAGCAGAATTTTTGCTAACTCAATCCGCATTCGCCAGCCACCGCTGAACTCGCTTGTCGGACGCACGAAATCTTTGCGCTCAAAACCAAGTCCCATCAGCGTTTTTTCAATATCGGCATCAAAATTTGTTTCTTCGATGCTGTAATATTTTTCACTCAATGTCGAAACCTGCTCAATGATTTGCATATATTCGTCAGATTCGTAATCGGTGCGCGTTGTTAATTCGTCGTTCAAGCGGTCGATTTCCGCTTTCAAATCGTGCAAATGCGCGAAAGCCTGCGCCGTTTCTTCAAAAACGGTGCGGTTGTCTTGCGTCATCAAATGCTGTGGAAGATAAGCGATTGTGAAATCTTTCGGCGTAGAAACTTTGCCACGCGAAGGCTCACGCACGCCGGCAAGAATTTTCAGTAACGTAGATTTTCCTGCGCCGTTTTTGCCCATCAAGGCAATGCGGTCTTTGGGATTAATCACAAAAGAAATATCGGAAAATAGGGTAGCACCGCCAAATTCGACGGCAAGTCCATCAACAGAAACCATAGTTTTTTTAATAAGAGTGCAAAGGTAGTGAAAAAAACGTCTGAATCAGAATTTACAGGATTAAAGGATTTGCAGAATTTTAATAAATCTTGTTAATTCTATAATTTTGTAAATTCTGATTCAGATGTTTTTTTATTCCTCGGATGAAACTCAATAATCGTTTGTCTTAAATATTGCACATCAATATGCGTGTAAATTTCGGTAGTTAAAATGGATTCGTGTCCAAGCATTTCTTGTATGGCGCGTAGGTTGGCGCCACCTTCGAGCAAGTGCGTAGCAAAAGAATGCCGAAACGTGTGCGGGCTGATTTCTTTGGTAATTTCCGCGATTTTTGCATATTCTTTTATAAAATGAAAAATCATTGCGCGCGTCAATTTTCTGCCGTATCTATTTACGAATAAAAAATCTTCGTGTCCTTTTTGAATTTTCGGCAACGAATTGCGGTCAATGAGCCAATTTCGTATTTCTTTCAATGCTGATTTTGAGATTGGAACCAACCGCTGTTTGTTTCCTTTGCCTGTAACTTTGACAAATTCTTCGTTGAAATACACGTTCGATAATTGCAAATTGACAACTTCTGAAACACGCAAACCACAACTATACAATGTTTCGATAATCGCTTTGTTGCGTTGACCTTGCGGATGCGAAAGATCGATGGCACTTATTATTTTGTTGATTTCGTCTATCGAAAGTACTTGCGGAAGTTTTAATCCTATTTTGGGCGTTTCGAGCAGTTCGGTTGGGTCGGATTCTATTTCTTCTTCCAAAAATAAAAAGTCGTAAAAACATCTTATCCCCGAAATTGTGCGTGCTTGCGAACGTGCTTTCAACGCAGGTTTTTCGGTGCTTTCGTTGTTTAGGTATTCGACAAAAGAAGTGAGATTGTTATATGTCGCTTTTAGGTAGTCAATCTGCTGCGACTCAAAAAAATCAAACAATTTTTTCAAATCCCGAAGGTAAGCCGAAACGGTGTTTTTCGACAGCGATTTTTCGAGCAGTAAGTAGGTTTGAAATCTGTTGAAGATATTTTCTGCCATAGCCAAACTTTTATGTCATTCCGCGCTTGACGCGGAATCTCCTCGAATTACAGGAGATTGCGGGTCAAACCCGCAATGACAAAATAAAAAAAGATTGATGCTTTACACCAATCTTTTGCCTTAGTTGCGGAAGCCGGATTCGAACCAACGACCTTTGGGTTATGAGCCCAACGAGCTACCACTGCTCCATTCCGCGATATATTTGTGGTGCAAAGATAATACAAATTATTTTATCCTGCAAATTTATTTTATTTTTTACTCAATCAAAAGAAAAACAGCACACGGAATACACGGATTTTGACAGAATAACACGGAAATGATAATCCGTTTTTTCTGTGTATTCCGTGTGCTGATTTTTAACGTATTTTTCTCTTCACAAATTTTTCTTCCCAAATAACCCAAAGCAGGAAAATAACACCATAGAAAAGATATTTGAAAAGATGATTATGTAGAAAATCGACAGTCTTTATATTGGTGTAAGCCATATACGCTATAAAGGTAATTCTGAAAATATTGAACAGATGCACAATAACCAATCCCATTGGAATATACCACAATTTTTGCTTCCATGGACCGCGGTAAAAAGCAATGATGCAGAAGAAAATATACATTTGCTTTAATCCCGAGCAAGACCACACGATGCCGACCGAAACGTGATTGCTGAAAAATAAAATATTATCGTACACGGCAAAACTGATGTTCAGCCAATGTTTTAAAAAATAAGCCACCGCTGTGGTGATATGGCTTGTCATAGCAATAAACGGCGCTGAAATATTCAACCCGAAAAACGTAACTCGTTGATTCGATTCGTCGCCAAGTACCGTAAATTTCCAAAAGAAATGACAGCAAAGTAGTATGACGACAAAATAAATAACGCCGTGTACAGGCTCTAATTTTTTCCAGAAAGCAAGCAATTTATCTTTCATAATCTCTTTGTATTTTAGATTTTAGATTGAAACAAGGTCTTTCAAATCGTAAATCGTCAATTCTTATATTGTTGTTTGTGCAAAAGGTGTTTCGGTAATGTCGCAAAAAACGTTGTCTTCGTATTTAAACAATCCCGTTATGGCAATCATAGCGGCATTGTCAGTCGTATAAGCAAATTTTGGTATGTAAACATTCCAGCCATATTTGTCGGCGTGCTCTAAAAAAGCATTGCGCAACGCAGAGTTTGCAGAAACGCCGCCCGCTACGGCAACTTCGTTGATGTTCAATTCTTTGGCGGCAAGCCGAAGTTTTTCCATCAAAATATCAATAATGGTAGTTTGAAGCGCCGCGCAAAGGTCATTTTTATTTTCTTCTACGAAATTCGGATTTTCTTTTACATTGTCGCGCAATGTATATAAAAAGGACGTTTTCAAGCCGCTGAAACTATAATTATATCCGTCAATTCGCGGTTTGCTGAATTTGAAAACATCGGCGTTTCCTTCTTTTGCCAGCTTGTCAATAATCGGTCCACCTGGGTAGGGTAGTCCCATTACTTTGGCGCACTTATCGAACGCTTCGCCTGCCGCGTCGTCGATTGTCTGCCCAACAACTTCCATATCGTTGTATGCTTTTACCAAAATAATCTGCGAATTTCCACCCGAAACTAACAGGCACAAAAAAGGAAACTTAGGTTGTTTGGTATCGTCGTCTTTGTCTTTAATAAAATGTGCCAACACGTGCGCTTGCAAGTGATTTACTTCGACCAATGGAATGTTTAACGCCTGCGCAAAACCTTTGGCAAACGATGCGCCTACCAACAACGAACCCATCAGTCCGGGTCCGCGGGTAAAAGCAATGGCAGAAAGCTCTTCTTTTGTGATGTCTGCGCGTTTTAACGCTTCGTGTACCACGGGAATGATGTTTTGTTGGTGTGCGCGCG
>Ga0099364_10005197_pt1 | contig 19425 bp, 17 predicted proteins | sample TergutTh196P3_FD_73070 | JGI IMG/M metagenome (GOLD analysis project Ga0099364, IMG submission 73070) | Microcerotermes parvus P3 segment gut microbial communities from Pointe-Noire, Republic of the Congo - Th196 P3 | ecosystem: Host-associated > Arthropoda: Insects > Digestive system > Gut ...
GCCAGCACTGGCTGCCCATTTGCCAAGGGCGTTGTTGTACGCGAGCTCGGTGTTTCGGAAAGTTGTTGGGACGACGTCGAAGAGTTCTTTGATGGTAGCCATTTGTTTTTCCACTTGGGCTTCAAATTCGGGGAGATTGTGGAAGAAAGCTAGGGAATGATAATACGTCTCGGCGACGATTTCGCATTGGCCAGTGGCGACGAGGCTCTGGATTTTGTCAATGACGTCGGGGGCAAATTCTTGGGCTTGCTCGAGAAAGACCCCAGTAATACTGAGGGAACAATTGAATTTAGACTCAGACTGCATTAGCTTTAGTAATAATTTTAACATCGGCCTATAGGATTTCTCGGCGACTTTCAGGAATATCGCCTTGTTGTCCGTGTCGATGTCATCATAATTGCCATTGTTCCAATAGTCGTGGCTTTTGTCCACATCAAAGATGGTGTAGGGGCGGACTCGGTAGGGTTGGTGCATGTGCATGTAAAGACAGATGTGTCTGTTAAAATTCTCTGTTAATGCCGATTTTTTCCCGTTTTTTGCCATAATAATTTACCTTAGCTCGGCCAAGGAGTTGACCTTTACTACATCATTATACACTGATAGAGTTTTATTTGCAACATCATCCCAGGAGATTTTATTGTACTCGGTCTTGATATTGCTTTGGAGGGTGTGGAGTAGGCCCTTGGAGAGGGAGATGCCGACCATGATGTCAGCGAGCTTGCTTGTGTCCCAGAAGTCGTAGACGAAGACATTGGAGAGGATTTCGCTGACGCCGGACTGTTTGGTGATGACGAGAGCGTCGCCTTGGTGGGCGGCTTCGAGGGCGGTGAGGCCGAATGGTTCGGAGACGGATGACATGACGAAAACGTCCGAAGCGAGGTAGAGAGATTGCAAATCTTGGCCGGCTAGGAAGTCTGTGAAGATGACGTTGTTCCCTATTTTGAGATTGTGGGTTAGGTCGATGAGGTTGGCCTTCTCCTCGCCGCTACCAGCGATTATGAGGGTCATTTTGGGGTTATGCTTAATACTCATGGCAAAAGCCTCGAGAAGGTGCGAGAGGCCCTTTTGGAGGGTGAGTCGGGCGACTGTCGTGATGATGGTATGACCGCGTTTTTTCAAGTTCTCCAAATGTTCGACAGGGAAGGCTTCGTGCGAGGGCTCGACCCAGCCGTTGTGGACGACGGTGATTTTGTCCTTGGGGATGCCGTATTTGTCGGTGATGATGTTTTTGGTGATGTCGGAAACGGCGAGAATGTGGTCGGCGGCACGGAGGCCAGCGTATTCGATTTCGTGGACGAGAGGGTTGCCGGAGCTTCCGCCAGCGCGGTCGAACTCGGTGGCGTGGACGTGGGCGACGAAAGGCAGATTGTGCTTCTCGCGAGCAAAGACAGCGCCCTCAAAGGTCAGCCAGTCATGGGAGTGGACGACGTCGGGATGGTTGCGTCGGCTTGCGAGATGTTTGACTAAGAAATTCATGTATCGCGACTGGAGTTCGCGGATAGAGCTGGGGAGAGCGTCGGAATCGGGAGAACTCTTGATGACTTCCGACCAGAACATTGAGGCGTCGTAGGTGGCGAAGAGTTTGTTTTTGATAATATCCGGTGCGTTCTCGGTGGCGAAAAGCAGGCGCATGTGGCGGTGCATTTCGTCAGATATAGAATAGGGGAGAACGAAGTCGAGGTCGCAATTTTTGGCGAGGGCCTTGGAGAGGTGATAACAGGCGACGCCAAGGCCGCCGCTATTGTGTGGAGGTAGCTCCCATCCGAGCATTAAAACCTTCAATCTGTCCATTCTTATAACCCTGTTTTAACCATACTTACTATAGTATAGCATGGAAACATGTGGATTTCAAGAGTATTTCGGATGGTTTTTGGGTTAGGGGATGATGGGAAGATTGTGCTTATGCTTGGAGCGATGTGCCAGATGTGGTAGAATGGCGAAGTATGTCAAAGCAATATATATTCATAGACGACTCTGGGGATCCGGGGTTGGTAAAATCCAACACGACACGCTTTGTGGTGGCTGCTGTGCTGGTGGTCGATCGCCAAAACCTAGACTATTTGACGGCTGCCATAGATGGATTTCGTGCAGGGCTTCGGTGGAGTAATCTTGATGAGTTCAAGTTTAGCTCGACTAGAAAAAGTGTCATAAAGGACTTACTCCAGTTTATTCGGCAATTTAAGTTCGAGTCTTACGCAGTAGTGATAGACAAAGCCAAAATAACCGGAGCCCCGCATTTGCCGGAAAATGAAACGCTATATGATTACGCTATGAAAGAACTACTCTTGAAACTGGAGTTGTCCGAACCTACTATTGTGATTGACGGCGCTATTGGTAAGAAGCACGCTGAGAAAACTCGTACATATCTTCGCCAAGCCTTGAAGCGGCATGGAGTAGGAAAGAGCAAAATAAGCTTTACTGATTCGCGCAGGGATACGATGGTTCAGCTTGCCGACATTGTGGCCGGGTCAGTCGCCAGATCGTTGGACGCCAAAAAATCCGACCATGCGGATTATGTAAAACTGCTAAAAATAAAGAAAAAGAATATTTACGAAATCACTCCCTAATGCGAAACCGATCCCTATCTCTTTCGAGCTTATGCATCCATCCGGATACTCTTTCGGGATCGATTCAATCGACTTCTACTGCTATTATATAGCAAAACGATCGCAAAGTCAAGCCCCTTGCAATGCGGAATGTTTTATGCTAGAATTAGGGTATTAAATCTTTATAAACATAAAAACTGCGAAAATTTTAGAAAAAGTCATGCGAGCACTTACATCTGTTAAACAGGTTGTATTTGAGACTTTTTTGACAAAAAACCAAGGATTATGTTGATTTTGCTTGACTTTTTACACAAAGTGTGATATAATACATATGATAACCCGGAAATGGGGCGGGTGGGTAGTGCCCATAACATGATAAAGTTTCCGCTCGGGTTTTAATTACGAACGGGAAACACGTATTGCATATATTGCTAATAATTCCGCTCGGGTTCTCGAATGGGCGGGGGATTTACGGGAAGATTTTTTGGAATTACTACCAGATTAAAACATAAGCGAAATGCAAAAAACGACTAAAAAATGCTCAAAAAGTCTTGACACGACGATTTTTTTGACGTATACTTGATGCAAGTATATTGCCCGAACGGCTGGGTGGTATATTGTGTTAGAGGTGTGTGTCAGGAGCATACTTCTAACTACAAAAGCATAGAAGGAGGTAAAATGAGCCAAATAAAACTAAATTTGAAGCTGCGGCAGAGAGCAGGGATGCTCGCTGACTGCGCGGACAGGTTTGTGCGAAAGCGCATGCTCGGGATTATAGGGTGTTCGGGGGCTTTGCTCTTGGCATTCGTTCTGACGCTTGCTCTCGTGTCTAATCGCGCAAACAGTAATGCAACAGACACGATGTTTAACGTCAACGCAACAAATAGTTCAGTGGCAATTTATGTTGATGGCGTAGCTGGTGGTGGAAACGACCTGGATACGACGGTCATAACATCGCTTGATGGTAGCGTGAGTTCGGTTAGTACGCAAGTTCGCGTTGTAACAGATGCTCTACATGGTTACGCATTGGCGCTCCAGGCGCAGACTGCCAACATGATTGGCCAGAGCAATAGCTCAAACGTCTTGGTGCCAATAGCGAACGCTACAATCGAAAATCCAAGTCAGTTTACTGCGGGTAGCTGTAACTCTTGGGGTTTTGCAACACCTGGTGTGAGCAGTAACTTCTCGCAGGCGTTTGACACAGCTTACACAGAGCTATATAGCGTAGGTGTAAATACCGCATCAAGCAACTTTGCGGCTGTTCCAACAAGCGCTTCGCTGATTCATACAAGCACGGCTCAAGATGAGACGCGCCCATACTACTTTGCGGCTTGTGTAAACAGCACAATGCCATCCGATACATATTCGGCAACAGTTGTTTGGTCGGCATATGCGGTTGATTCGCCGCCACAGGTTGGCAATGTCATTGTTGATATTGACCCAGGAATGATCCCGGTTCGATGGAACTATGACGCATGTTCATTCGGTAACGGGTTTGGTAACGTCATGGCTTCAGCGCCAGAAACAAACTCTACCCCTACGGATCCAACAGCAAATTCTTGCTGGGTAAAGGCTGATACAAATGTACACAGTTTGGCTATACCAGAAGCATGGTACAACTATAGTACGGACAATACAGCTACACGCGATTCGTTTGGGCAGCCGTATTATGCCAATCGCAAGTGGGCTAACGCCGTAACGTTTGCAAGCACTTCTGATCTTTCAACATACCAAGCAGCGGCTGTAGGAACTCCAATTCCTGACTCTGTAATTAGCGCCTATTGGACGTACCTGCCACGCTTTGAGTATAAGGTTGAGAACTTCAACTATAACGCAAGCAACTTTCCAAAAGCCTTCGATGTGCGCCTAACAAACAATACTTTGGCTTACACAAATGTCGCATCTATTGACGTGGGTCTTGATCCAACGACAAGTCCACAGTACTTGACGCCACCGGCCTTTACAAATGGTGGCTCAGAGCTTAACGGTATCTGGTTTGGTAAGTTTGCAACTACTGGTGCGGTAGCTAACCCAACGATTAAGCCAGGAGTTAACTCAATTGTCAGCCAGACTACTTCAGCCTTTTTCCAAGCTGGTTTACTCTTTGGTAATTCTGGAATCCCTGGAGGGACTGTAAGCTTTACTGGTGCAAACCAACACAATTTTGCCAATTTGTCAACTCAGTCATCTGGTACGTTCACATCTGGTGTTTCATCGATGCAGTCTCTTAATTCTCAGTGGGGTGCCATTGTCTACTTTACTCAGTCGATGTATGGTGTGTGTTCAAATATGAACTGTACATCAGATGATCAGCCTTTAACTGGAATGGCTATTGCTGCAACTACCGAGCGTGTCCGAAACAATGCCAAGTCTTCACCTTATATGACCGGTTGTGGACCAAACATTCTTGATTCGACAGATTCAGCAACTACAACGACTTGTAACCTTTACAACACGCAACTTGGAGTTCTAGCTTCAACGACTCACAATGTTTATGGTATTTATGATCTTGCAGGTGGAGTTTGGGAATATACTACTGGTAATTACGTAACTGGAGAAGGTGCCAACATTGATGCTTATGCTCCAACACCAGCCTCATCTGGCTTCTCCAACCTATCGGCTATGTTTAGTGCAGATGCCCTCAGCTACATACCATACTTTGATGCCTATCCGAATCCATCTCTGACCAATAATGTATCTGACATCACCAACGGCAATTACGGTCTCGGTTCATCTGGCATCATAAACAATTCAAACTGGGGCATTTATGCTTCAAAACTCGGTCTCGGACAAGCCATCTTCGAATCCGCTGGGTGGTCGGGGGCTTACGCTGGTTCGTTCGGCTCTGGCTACCCATGGTTCGTCCGTGGTAGCTCGTCAGTCGATGCAGACCAGGCCGCGCGCTCAGTAGTCGAGTCCATTGGTGTCGCGCACGGTGGCGTGAACCCGAGCGTCGGTTTTCGTGGGGTGGTCGTCATTCGCCCGTAGCCTCGCGTAGGACTGAAGGCGTACCGCCTTCAGTCCAGCAATGAGTACTATATGGTAACATAGAGTACAAGGCTTCAGAATGAGTAAAGACTATAGCCCCCATAAGACAAAGACCAGACAACCAAACAACTCCGGGGGTGAAGACACTTAGTAATAGTAATTATTACTATTACTACAAATATATACCCAAGGTTTTAAGCGTTTTCCGCTTCTTCGCGAACCTTTTTTCTTATCGCTTTCTCGACATCGCTGAGCACATCCTTATTCTCTTTCAAATATTTCTTCGCTTGCTCGCGTCCCTGCCCAATATTCTCGTCATTATACTTATAAAAAACTCCGGCTTTCTGAACCACATCGTGAAGCACCGCCAAATCAATCACATCTCCCGCCTTGCTGATTCCCTCGTTATACATTATATCAAATTCCGCAAGCCTAAATGGCGGCGCAACCTTATTCTTCACAACCTTAACCCTCGTCCGGTTTCCCGCCACATCTTCCCCGGCCTTGATCTGCCCAACTCGCCGAATATCCAGACGTACCGAAGCATAGAACTTCAACGCATTTCCACCGGTTGTAGTCTCTGGACTCCCAAAAACCACCCCGATTTTCATACGAATCTGGTTAATAAACACCACTGTCGCCTTTGATTTTGCAATAATTCCCGTCAATTTCCTCATCGCCTGGCTCATCAGTCGCGCATGGAGACCCATCTGTGCATCACCCATGTCTCCATCAATTTCCGCCTGCGGAACCAGCGCCGCAACCGAGTCCACGACGATCAAGTCCACCGCGTTCGAGCGCACCAACGTCTCACAAATCTCAAGAGCCTGCTCTCCGTTATCTGGCTGAGAAACCAAAAGATTCACCACGTCCACCCCGAGCTTCTTCGCATAAGCCGGATCAAGTGCGTGCTCGGCATCAATAAACGCCGCCACGCCGCCCTGCTTCTGAATTTCCGCAATCGCATGAAGCGTAAGCGTCGTCTTCCCCGAACTCTCCGGTCCATAAATCTCTATAATTCGCCCCTTCGGATAGCCTCCACCAAGCGCCAAGTCCAGGCTCAGCGACCCCGATGGCAGAAGCTCAACATTCACCTTCTGCGAATCCCCAAGCCGCATAATCGATCCATCACCAAACTGCTTCGTAATCTGTGCAAACGCCAAATCAATCGCTTGCCTCTTCCCGCTATCTTCTTGGACTTTAGCCTTTTTTGGCTTTTCCTCTTTAGCCGGCTTAGCCTTTTTCTCAGCCTTGGCTTCAACCTTCGCCTCTATTTTCGCACCCCCTACGTCTTTTGTCTCTTTAGCTTCTTTTAACTCTCTCGCCATCACAACCTCCATCTTCTTAATTACTACCAGCCCACACATCCCATCTCATTCCAAGCGTACCACACGGCTACTGGATAGTCAATGAAATACTCGAAAATTACAACATAAGCATAATGAGACATACCGCAAAACACCCCCATCAACCCAAATATTAAACTGGTTACCATTAAATTTTTCCCGAAAAGGAAACGCTCTAGGCGTAAAGCTTAGAACGTAACCAAACCCCATCTGATGAATGCGTCCTAGCCGCGTTCATCACTATTGCTATTCTACCCCATTATAATAATAAAGTCAACCCTTGCAAAATCAAAAGACAAAAGGTATAATAACCCCATGAATAGAAAGAGAAAAGCTGGCGAGAGCTATAAAAAAGCCTTTACAACCATTGAGCTAACAGTAGCAATCATAGTCTTCGGCGTTTTGACCACCCTCTTCTTTTTCCAAAAATCCACCTACGACGCCTTCAAGAGAGACGACATGCGTAAAGTCGCTATCAATTCAATCTTCTACACGCTTGAAATGGTGTTCTACCAAGCCAATGGCTACTATCCTGAACGGATCGAACTCGAGAACTTCGACACCGAAACTGGCGAAATCACCCCCGCTACGCTCCCCACCCTAAACCCCGAGCTACTCTTCGACCCCTCTGGCCGACCCCTCGGCACCAATGATTCCGATTTCAGATACGAGCCCTCAAACTGCTCCAATGGCCGATGTTTCGAGTACAGATTGTCAAGCCGCATGGAGAAAGAAGGCGAATATGTCCTCCATGGCCTTGGCGAAAATCGTTAGATAAGAAAGGATCAAGAAATGGCGCAAAATTTCATCATCAATGGCGGCAAAGAACTCCATGGAGAAATCACAGTCAACTCTAGTAAAAACGCAACCGTCGGTGTGCTCATGGCTAGTTTGGTCAATAAAGGCACCACCATTCTTCGAGGTGTTCCACGGATCGAAGAAGCTTTTCGCCTAATCGAAGTCCTCCGAAGCCTTAATGTCCAAGTCGAATGGATGAACGAAGACAAAGACGTCAAAATTGTTCCGCCCGCCGAAATAAACTGGAAAGATCTCGATATTGAAGCCGCCCGCAAAACCCGCTCCGCCATCATGCTCATGGGATCATTCCTCCATTATTTTGACGAGTTCAAGATCCCCTTCGCTGGCGGTTGCACCCTGGGCGAGCGCACAATTGAGCCGCATCTCCAAGCTCTCAGCAATTTTGGGCTAGGGGTTGATTCACGTTGTACAGATGGATTTTACGAGTGCAAAGTCGCCTCCCCCAAGTGCGAGGACAAGACTTTTGTCCTAATCGAACGTGGCGACACAGTTACTGAAAACGCCCTCATCGCCGCCGCCCTCTGTGGAAGCATCACTCGCATCAAGAATGCCAGTAGTAATTATATGGTCCAAGACGTCTGTTTCTTCCTCCAAACCCTAGGAGTACAGATCGACGGCATCGGCACCAACAACCTAACCATCCGTGGTCGGGGCGACATCAACCAAGAAACCGAGTACTTCATAAGCGAAGACCCGATCGAAGCTATGAGCTGGGTATCTGTCGGGGTCACCACCAAATCGGAAATCACAGTCAAGCGCGCACCAATCGAATTCCTGGAAATCGAGCTAGCCGTCCTTGAGGAAATGGGCCTAAACTACGAACTCAGCGAAGAATACCCATCCCGAAACGGCAAGACCCGCCTCGTCGATATTTCCATCAAAAAATCCACCCTTGTTGCACCAATCGACAAAATCCACCCCATGCCTTTCCCAGGCCTAAATATTGATAATCTCAACTTTTTCGCTCCAATCGCCGCTGTCGCAAATGGCCGAACCATGATTCACGACTGGGTTTTTGAAAATCGCATCATCTATCTGACCGAACTCCAAAAACTCGGCGTAAAGGCAACCCTAATTGACGCGCATCGCATGTATATTGATGGCCCAACTAACTGGCACCCTACCGAACTGGTCGCTCCGACCGCCCTCCGCCCAGCAGTTGTTTTAACTATCGGCATGCTCGCAGCAGATGGGCAGTCGATCCTCCGCAATATCTACTCAGTCCAAAGGGGTTATCAGGATTTTGCCAAACGCCTCCAAGGCCTTGGCGCCGACATCACAGTAGTGGAAAACTAACTCATCTTTTTATCCTCAGGTTTAACCCGATAGTCCAGGCTATTTTTCTCATTTTTTGTCCATCATTTCACAATATTTATTTTAATTTGTCAAAATTCCCACACAATTAACCCTACGAGAAGGCAGGAGTTGCAATTGGATTATCTGTCGGGGTTAGCGTTGGCTACATACCATACTTTGATGCCTATCCGAATCCATCTCTGACCAACAACATCTCTGACATCACCAACGGCAATTACGGTCTCGGTCCAAACATTACACACACTCTTTCCGAATCAATTTAGTTTTTCTTACCGACCGAACAACTGCACCCAGTAATACCCATACGCGCTACCCGGACAATAATACCCAGCAACACCAATAGAATTAAACCCACTATTCAAAATATTACTCCTATGCCCTGGCGAAATCATCCAATCGTTGAACGCCGACGTGACACTCCCCTGTCCTGCGGCAATATTTTCCCCAAAAGCCAATGGATTTATCGACATCCACGACCTTCCGTCCGGCCTAGTGTGGGCAAACTGTTCGCAAATCTCTACAGCTCGCATCCCAGCGCTCTCCGCCAAAGACGCCGACCATACCAGCCCGCTCTCGCCAACCTCAAACCTCGCAGCATTTATCATAGCCAACATGCCCATAGCGTCTATCTGAGTTCCCTGAGGCTGCTGAGACTGCTGTTGAGCTGGCGGATTTTGGCCTTGGCTATTGGATGGATTATTCGCGGGAGGGTTATTGTTCACCTCCTCTACAGGCTCTTCGTTCTTTTCCTCCGGAGGGGCCGCTTCTTCTTTCTGCTCTTCCGCCTCGAAGGCTATATCACTATGACCCTCCTCGTCTCCAGACCCAATCTGGTCATCATCCCCCCGCCAAGAACCAATAACATCCCTCAGCCCATAGTACGCTCCTCCGGCCGCCAAAATCACCGCAACCACAACAACCCCGATTATCAAATTCCTCTTCAGCCGCCCCTTTTGCTTATTAGTCGCATTGGCAACAATATCGTCAATGCTCTCTAGTTTATCTCGTCTCTCCATATTACTTGCATTTTATCATATGGAGTGCCAAAAGTCAAGCATTACGCCGTAATTCTTCGCTCGATCATAGCCACTCACCATATTTCTTTATATATATCCTCTTCGCAATCTGTACAGTCAACGAATACCCAGCCAACAGCACCATCAGCCACGCCACGAACACAACCGGCAACCTCATCATATTAAGCGCCGGAGCAAAGTCCGAAAAAGCAATCCATAGCGCAATAATCACGGCAATCGTCGTCGAAGCAATCAAAGGCTTCGAGGCATTACTATCAAAAAACGGCCTCTTGGCAGTTCGTATCATATGAATGATCAACACCTGCGAAACCGTCCCGAATACAAACCACCCCGCCTGAAAGAGCGGCGCCGCATCTACAGTATTGGCATGTATAATAAAAAACAACACCACAAAGCACAAAACATCGAAAATAGAGCTTATCGGCCCCATCACAAACATAAACCTCTTGATCGATCTCGCATCCCACTTCCTCGGCTTCTCCACAAATTCCTCATCAACATTATCAAAAGGCATCCCCAATTGCGAGAAGTCGCATATTAAGTTCTGCACCAATATATGAATCGGCAACATCGGCAGAAACGGCAAAAATATACTGGCTATAACCACCGAGAACATATTCCCAAAGTTCCCGCTCGTCGCCATCTTGATATACTTTATAATATTCCCAAACGTCTTCCTCCCCTGAACCACACCCTCCTCCAAGACAAGAAGATCCTTCTCCAGAAGAATTATACTCGCAGTCTCCTTGGCAATATCAACAGCATTATCAACCGAAATCCCCACATCCGCCTGCTTCAACGGCAACGCATCATTGATCCCATCACCCAAATACCCCACCGTGTGCTCGTTTGCCTGCAAAGTTTTCACAATCCTCTCCTTCTGCGACGGCGAAACTTTATAAAAAATACTGCACGCCTCGACTTGCTTATACAGCTCCTCATCGCTCATCTTCTCCACTTCCGCCCCAGAAAGAGCCAGAGAGGCGTCAATCCCAACCTTCTCGCAAACGCTCGTCGCCACACCCATAGAGTCTCCCGTCAGCGTCACCGTTCGTATTCCATGCTCATACAACGCGCGCACCGCCTCGGCCGCACTCTCCTTCGGCGGATCCAAGAACCCGATAAACCCTACTATCGTCATCCCGATCTCGTCTTTTACAGAATAATGCCTACCATGTTCATGTTTAGTCTTTTTCTCCGCAATCGCTATCATCCTCATGCCCTCGGATGTATATTTTTCATAAATCCCATCTATCTTCTCGCGCACTCTCGCGTCAATCTCCACCACTCTATTCCCACGCCGAATCTTTTTACAGATCAAAAGCATCTCCTCGACCGACCCTTTCGAGATAATATAATCATCCTTGCACTCATGACTCAACACCACACTCATCCTGCGCCTCTCGAAATCATACGGAATCTCATCGAAAATACTATACTCTGCCGAAACTTCATGAAGTTTGTCCTCATCGGCTCTCGCAATAATCGCCTCATCAATCATATTCCGTAGACTCGTTTGGAAATAGCTATTGAGATACGCACACCTAAGCACCTCCGGGTCGTCCTCGTCATTGATATTGATGTACTTCTCCAATACAATCCTATCTTCCGTCAATGTTCCGGTTTTATCAGTACAAAGCACATCCATCTCCCCAAACGCCTGGATCGACCCCATATTCTTGACAATCACCTTGTATTTCGTCATCTTTATAGCACCCGTCGCCAACGTCGTCGTCATAATCACCGGCAACATCTCCGGGGTCAACCCCACCGCAATCGAAATCGCAAAAAGCACCGACCCGATCCAATCACTCTTCGTCACCCCATTCACAATAATCACTATCGGCACCATAATCAGCATCATCCGTATCAGCAGTCGACTCACCGAATCTATGCCCTTCTCGAAACTATTTTTGTTCCTACTGCCCGAAAGCGACTTCGCCATTCCGCCAAAATACGTGTTGTTCCCAGCCGCCACTATCACCGCCGTCGCCACACCACTCACCACATTCGACCCCATGAACCCAATATTCGGCAAATCCGTCAGCGCAGTATCATCACGCCCAATCCGATCCGCAAATTTCTCAACCGGATTGCTCTCCCCAGTCAGCGCCGCCTGCGCGATAAAGGTGTCCTTCGTCGTCAAAAACCGCACATCCGCCGGAATCATATCCCCCGCCGTCAACTTCACCACATCCCCGACCACCAGATCCTCCATATTCACTTCCGCAAACTCGCCATTTCGCTTCACGCTCGCCGTATTCACAATCATCTTGGAAAGCTTATCGGCCGCCCTATTCGACTTCTCTCCCTGCACAAAAGCAATCAAACTCGAAATAATCACCAGCCCTATTATAATCCCAAAAGTCAAAAAGTCCTGCTCTTCCGAGAGCACCACATCAGTAACAAACGTAATCGCCGCAATCGCCAAAAGAACTATATTGAACGGATTGATAATCGCCTCAAGCAACCGCGCTATGAACGTCGTCGCAATATCGGTACTTATAGTGTTCGGCCCATTCTCTTCCAGCCTATGCTTCGCCTGCCTACTCGTTAGCCCATCCGCCGAGCTACCAAGCTCCCTCTGCAAATGATCCGTGTCCAACGCACTATATCTCCGCAAATTTAACTCAAGGCCGTCTTTGTTCATCAGTGGTCTTACCCCGCTTATTGTCCTTATGTTTAAGTATACCACATCCATGCAAATCCAGAAACTTTTAGCGGTTAACGCGGTATCGGTTCAGCCACTCCCAAATCCTCTGGGTGGTCGGGGGCGCACGCTGTTTCGTTCAATGGCACCACCGGTCGTTGGTTCCTGCGTGGCGGCTACTCGGACGATGCCGCTGCTGTCGGAGTCGAGTCCATTTTCGCTCACACTGGCCAGGCTTTTGCAGGTCGCGGTTTTCGTGGGGTGAATCCGCAAAATCCCAAAAATCATCAAAATCCCCACTCATCTGTAAAATCCAACAATTTCACCCAAAAACGGCCAAAAACAAGCCTTTTCCTTGACTTTTTAGGCAACCTGTGATATAATACTAGTTAGAATGGGAAGAATTTCCTATCAGCACCTTCACATAATGACTTACAGTAGTGTTTTTGCCTTAAATGCTTATTGATTTCCAGTGAGTATCTAAGGCGGAAACACAAGTTTCTCCTAAATAAAATATAAAATTTCAGGAGGAAACTACCATGAAGAAAAACCATGTTTTTTGTCTTTGCGCTGTCATATTTTTGGCTGCGTTCTTTTTGGGGTTTGCCACAAATGCCGCAACAACACCCAAAGCAGAAGTGGAAACAGAAACGACAGGTATTGAAGCAATGAACTTTGCGGGTATTGCTATTGAAGCTGACTTCCCAAATGAGGCTATAGTTAAGTTTACGCTTATCGAGGCTATCGCACCTGACTTTTTCGTTGGATACGGAACAGTAGGCGGGTCTTACGAAATCTTTTCGGGAAATTCCGAAAGATGGGACCCAATGGGAATTGGCACAGATAAAGCAATAGGTTTGATTAGACAAATACGCACAGAAGTTCCGGGGATAACAGAAGGTATCCACGCAAAAGGACACGACCTAACAATCACAATAGCCAAAAGCCATCTTACTCGCAAAGACCAGATAATTGAAGAAGTTCTGGCTATCATCCAAGATTTTTTAGACAACCAAGCTATCGCATAAACACACTCTTCAGTCAGTCATTATAAATTATAAAGAACCGCCAAGCACTCGCAGGGCGGTTTTGTTTTATCTCCCCACGAAAACCGATCGCCGCATGCGTGCGACCGCTATCGCGACTTAGTGTTTCTACTCCACCTAGAGAAGGATAAGTAGACGTATTATTCGAGCTGCCGCCACGGGCGAACCATGACTCATTACCACGGAACGAACCGGACATAGCCCCCGACCACCCAGAGGATTCGAAGATGTTGTTGACTGAGAGGGTATTGATTTTAGAACGAAAGTATGTTAACATATACGTATATTATCTGACGATGCGCTCATGGTATAGAGGCCTAGTACGCCTCCCTGTCACGGAGGAGATCGCGGGTTCGAATCCCGCTGGGCGCGCCATACAAGATAATTAGGACAAAACCACTTCGAAAGAGGTGGTTTTTCTGTTTTTCTACCTCCCCACGGAAACCGTGCGCCGTACTAGCGCCGCCAGAAGCGACATTGAGAGTCTCGACTCCAGCACTAGCGGTATTACCTGACTGCCCGCCACGGACGAACCAGGCACTATTGCCAGAGAACGAACCAGCACTCGCCCCCGACCACTCCGACGGGGTCCCCGCGAAGCAGGGGTGTCTCTGAGGATTCGATATATGGACTTGTCTTAGCCTAAAACTTCACAGCCCCGCCCTCTCCACCAAATCCACCATCTCCCGCACCAACTCCCCATGCGCCATTTCCGCTACGTGAGAATCCTGCACAAAAAATATCAAATCATGGCTCAAGGCCAGCTTCGGCAAAACCGAAAGACGCACAACCTCAAAAACCCTCCGCCGAATCCTATTCCGCTTCACCGCCGACTTCGCCACCTTTTTACTAACAACCACAGCCACCCGTGACGCCCTCCGCCCCGTATCCATAAGAAAAGTCAACCCCATACGCTTCCCGCGCACTCGGGTTCCCTTAGATAAAACAAACTGCACCCCACCTCGACTATGGAAGCGGTACTTTTGACTAATCATTAGTACCTGCTATCCTACTTAGTCAATCTAGCTCGGCCCTTAATTCGTCGTCGCTTGATAACGTTCCGCCCCGCCTTAGTGGACTGCCTCTTCATAAAGCCATGCTCGCGCTTAGCCTGTCGTTTGTGCGGCTGATATGTTCGTTTTGGCATTCGTATCCTTTCCTTTTTCTATAACTTCCTACATTTTAGCACATTTTGCCCTTATTTTCAAGTGCAAAGAGAAGCGTGGGCTCGCAAGGAGTCAAGCCAAAACCGCACTCTTAGCCTAACCAGCGCAGCCCAATCTGACCCCCATCTGTTACGCATCTGATAATTAGACTTTTTATGCCAAAAACAGCTCAAAATCGCCCAAATCTATTGACTTTTTTGATGAAGTATGATATAATGTAAGAGTGAATACTATATGTAGTGTTCCAACTTTTAATCGACCTTTAAAAGTTTAACGTTTACACCATAAATTCCTTTTCCATAGGCGAAAAGCCGTTTTATATATAGCAACACCTAGTGCCATCGGCCTCAGCCGATGCCGGAGCGTAAGCGCCGCAGGCTCTTTAGTAGCGAAGGAGGATTCACTCCGACTGAAGCGAATGCGGCCTACAGACTTACCCGCAATAACCCTTATAATACGGTTACTATTCCTGATGTTATTAGCTTAAGCTAATAACAAGGTGCTTCTATGCACCTTCACCAGAATAGCAGTCGTTTTTTAATATAAGAACACAGGCAGTGTCGCAAATAACCTACAGCAATGTAGTGACATCCGTAGTACCACGCAACCCCATTGGCGTAGGCCAATACCGTACTGTACAAATATTCCAGAATGAAAAGGAGATGTTTCTTATGACCAAGAAGACAATCATCGCTATAATAGCGATAGCCGTCCTTGCCGCGTTACTTGCAGGCTTTGTCCTGTATAGCATCTTTGGCGGCGACAGCTCAGACACCGAGGGTGATGACCAAAATACCACCCAAACCGAAACAACCACAACTCAGGAGGAGCCTGATGATGAAGACGACCCATTCGGCAACGCGCCGGAATCCATCGCGATTCAAGACGATGAGGACGACCCGTTTGGCGAAGCGCCAACACTCGTAGTCCTAACCGAAGAAGAAGCTGACGAATTTCAAGAGGAACTACCAAATGGAAACACGGCAGCCGAAGACGAGGAGAACGGCGTAGCACGCAATGGCAACACAGCCACAGGCGACACAGCCAACAACTTCTCGATCGAGCTTCGCGACGCTAGCGCAGGAGATGACGTTACACATATTGTCCGTGACTTGTTTAACCAAAACGGCAATATCAACCTCAAGCTCCAAGGCTTCGGCCGCACAGCTTTCGGTCAACCCCTGACAGAAGACATGATAGTCAGCGCCGAAATGGTTACTTTCCGCATTTCCGACTACACCTACAAAGACGAAAATGGTGCCACTAGGCCCATGACCCGTTCAAGCCACACCGTTCGGAATTACTATATCCGGTCGGATGGCCAAATGGGCTGGACAACCAACAGCACCCAAGACGGCACATTAGTAGCCAAGATAGTCGTAGAAGTCGAAGGCGAGCAATACTTTTTCTTCATGAAAGGCTATTGCAGCAACCTTTGGCTCATCGTCAGAATCCCGCCGCAACCCACCACAACCATCTTCGATGTAGTGAAAAACTGGCTTAATGATGCGGCAAGTAATAGACCGTCATCGATTCAGGTAGAACTGTATCGTAACGGCGTAGCAACAGGTCAACGCCTGACCCTGAACGCTGGCAACAATTGGAGCGGCCGTTGGACTGGTCTCGAAATAGGCCATACCTACACCGCCCGCGAAGTCAACGTTCCATCAGGCTACACCGCGAGTTACTCGCACAGCGCAACAAGGACAGTCATAACCAACACCTTCACTCCACCACCGCCACGTACCATCACCATTACCATAATCAAGGAATGGAGACATGGCACAAACCCGGTGGCCAACCATCCGGCTCAGGTTACTTTTGCCAACACCAAAAACGGTACAAGGCAAACTGACATCACCGTAAACGCAGCTGGAAATTGGCGTAGTGTTATCAGGAACGTACTCCCGACCGACGATTATCGAATTTGGGAGAACGCCGTTCCCGGATACACCACCGCCGACCCGACCAGAGCTGTTGATGGCAATGGCAACATTGTCTTGACGTTCGTGAATACCTTCATCGAACCCATTACCAGAACTTTCACATGGGATAAGACTTGGGCTAATGACACGGCTAGCAATAGACCGCAGTCGCTTAGCGTCCAACTCTACCGTGGCAGACCTGGTAGCGGCACAGCTGTCGGCAACCCCGTACAAGTAACCGCCAACATGGGTTGGAGCTACACGTGGACCGGACTACAGGCTGGCGACTATTACGCCCGTGAAGTTACAGTTCCAACGAACTACACCGCCTCAAACGCGGATAGCCGGGACAGAACCGTAACCACGAACACCTTTGTTCCGCCCACCGTCTCCTATGACGTAGAAAAAGTCTATGTCGGAGGCGTAGGACCCGCAGTTACAGTAGAATTACTCAGGAATGGCACCGCAACTGGAAACCGCCTGACCCTGAACGCTGGCAACGGCTGGAAAGGTAGTTGGACTGGATTGGAAGCTGGTCATACCTACACGGCTCGCGAAGTTAGCGTTCCGTCAGGTTATACAGTCTCCTATTCGCACAGCGCAACAAGGACAGTGGTGACTAATACCTTTACACCGCCGCCGACAACCTCGCACACAGTCGTAAAACACTGGGATCATGGGACCAATACAGGCTCTCGCCCTTCTTCGGCTCAATTTGTACTTTGGAATACAAGTACGAATAGCCAAGTCGGCAGTGCCGTAACCCTGAGCTCAAGCAACAGCTGGACGTACACCTGGAGCGGTCTCGACGCCAGCTTCTCCTATGAAGCCCGCGAGATCAACGCTCCTGCGAACTACAGCGTAAGCTACAGCCGCAGCGCCACTCGCACCGTAGCGACCAACGTCTTCATTCCCCCGTTTATTCCACCTGTCGACCCTGGCAAACCGACTGGCGACGACGCCATCGTGCCTAACCCGAACACCGGTGAACAGCTCACTCCTGCCCAGCAGCAAGAAATCATCAGCCAACAGCAGGAAAACGAGCGTTTGAATAGGGAAAGAGAACAGCGCGAAAGAGAAGAAGCGGCGGCAGAAGCCGCAAGGAATGCCGAGCGTGACCGTCAGAACCAAGAGGCGATAGACAACGCCAATACCCTGACACCCGCAACACCCACTCCCCCGCAATCCACAGAAACGCCTCCTGCGGCCACCCCGCAGCCCACAACACCAGCACCAACCCCCGCTCCCACCGAAACACCCCCCAACGACAGGATAATTGACTTCGGCGACTTCTAGAAGTTACCAAGCCAAACCCCGTCTCACTGTTCTACCCTTGGGAAAACGAAGCTCTCGGCGGCGTAGCAGCTGCCAATTGCTTTAAGAGTAGCGTCCTGGCATCATGGCTTAGCCGCCATCGCCAGCGACAACACTATCGAGGCAAAAGCCTCGCCCTAGCGGCAACAAGAAAAGGAACGTCCATTAGCGAAATATCATCATCAAACCGTAGCAGGTTTATGATAATATGTTTGACAACTGCGCCAAAACTGTAGAAGGTTTTGTCGTATGTAATGTCAATGTTAGCTCCCGGACCTTCCATGGTAAACCAAGTTAAACTTCAATACAACAGATCCCGCATCAACCAGATGCGGGACTCTTTTTTCGCAAAACCCCCAAAACCACTAAAAACCCAGACCTCCAACCCCCGAAACCCCAACCCGCCCCCCCAAAAAAAACCACCAAACCCCCAGCCTCAAAAAACCGCCAAACCCCTAAAATCATCAAAACTCTCCACCCCTGTTATTGCCGACAATTTTACCCAAAAACACCCCAAAATAGCCCAAAACTATTGACATTTAGGCAAAAGTATGATATAATAGAAGTACAATGAGAGGAATTTCCCTCTCTTCTTTCCGAGATAAACTCCAAGGCCAGTTATAAAACGCCTTGCAATATGGAAAAGCTTGTGTTATAATAATAAATAGAAAGCAAAAGCTTGGGAAATCTTTGGAAGAAACGGCATCTATTATTTTATTAATGTGCCGAAGTTATTTGCTTTGCCAAAGTAGCATATAAAATTATTCAAATATATAGAAAGGACTAAATGAACGGAAAACAAAATGAAATGGAGCGCCGCGCCAAACTTGTGGCCGAAGGACGAAAACGTCTCGAAGCCCTAAGAGCCGAACGCGGCAGTGGCGGCAACGAGCGCGGCAATAGCCGTGGCGACAAAACCGACCGCAGGGGCTCCAACAACCGTGGCCCAAATGGTCCTCGAAAACAAGGCACGCCCCAACCCAACCAAAAGGGCAACACCCCGAAGCCTCGCACCTCCAGCGGCGCCAAAGGCCGCCAAGTCATCTTGCCAGTCAAGGCCCGCCATGGCGAAGTTATGCACGCCCAAAAAATGGTCTCCAGCGACGTCAACGCCAAGGCCACCCAGCACATCGTCGGCATCCCCGTAAACAAAAGCCGATACAACGGCTATAATGGCGCCCAAGTTACCGGCGCCAAACTAAAGGTCGCCAAGCCCGATCCCGACGCTGTTCGCATCATCCCAATGGGCGGACTCGGCGAACTCGGTATCG
>Ga0099364_10005198_pt1 | contig 19425 bp, 10 predicted proteins | sample TergutTh196P3_FD_73070 | JGI IMG/M metagenome (GOLD analysis project Ga0099364, IMG submission 73070) | Microcerotermes parvus P3 segment gut microbial communities from Pointe-Noire, Republic of the Congo - Th196 P3 | ecosystem: Host-associated > Arthropoda: Insects > Digestive system > Gut ...
TAGCACCGCTTTTTTCAATGGTGTCGCCATCCAGCGTCACCATTCTGTATCTTCCGATGGAGCGGCGTGCATTTTCAATTGTATCAATGACAACCGTGTCGCGAAAAACGTACCAAAAAGCCGATTCGTATTCCGGTTCAAAGTCAATCAAATCAACGGCATAGCCGATAAAACCGGGTGCGGAAACATTCGGCAAAGACCTCTTTTGTTCCATCTTGTTCAGCGGAAGGAAGGTGGCGCGCCCGATGTTTCTTCGTTTTAAATAATTGATGGCATGTTCGGCGTCTGCATCATTTTCAACAACAATAGACTGCATTTTCCCGCCGGCTGCAATTTCCAGTGCTTTGGCGTATTCTTGGTCAACACGGCCAAGATTGGCAACGGCACCGATAATGCCATATAATTCTTCTTTTTTGGCGGCTTTTAAAATTTCTTCAACAGCGTGAGAATACGTGCTTCCGACTTCCGTTGCACGGACACGCGCTTCAATAATGCCGTATTCTTTTTCAAGAGAAGATGCTTTCTCTTCAAGCTTCTTTTTATCATCCGAAGCACGCTTTTGAGCGGACTCCAAGTCATCGATATCTCTTTTGAGCTTATCAGATTCTTCGACCAATTTTGAAATATCGTATTGAGCAATCTTTGTGTCACTTTCTGCATTGTCTGCATTTTCTTTGGCTTCGATGATTTCATTTTCGATGTCTTTGATTTCGGACGCTTTTCGGCGAAGCGCATCTGTCAAGCGGTCTTCGTCTCGAATCAATTGATTTTTCTCATTTTTAAATAATTCCAATTCTTCGCGTTTTTGATTAAATGTGTTTGTCTTTTCGGCGAATTTCTTATCGACGGCCTCAATTTTTGAAGCCAGCTTTGTTTTTTCTTCATTTTTGTCCGTTTGCTGTTTTAAGACGGTTTCTTCTTTTTTAACCGCCTCGGCAAGGGATTGTTCAAGCGTTTCGATTTCTTTTTTGCGGCCATCAATTTTAACAAAAAGGTCTTTGCGTTTGGATTCAAAGTCGCTTTCTTCTCGTTCTAATACGCCGATCGTTTCTTTCACGCGTGATATTTGGCCTTTGATTTCTTCAATTTCTTTTTTGATTTGAATTTGTTCATCTTCTCCTTTTTGGCGGATTTCCAAATTCAAATCTGACAATTCGGACTCGGCGCTTTCTTGTTCTGCTTCTTTTTCTTTTATTTTGCTTTCGGTTTCTTCTTCAAGCGCTGTGTATTTTGAAATTTCGTTTTCAACATTTTTGAGTTCGGTTTTTGCGTCTTTTAATTTCGCCAAAATCACATAGCCTTCATATTTTTGTTTCTCTTCGCGAAGGGTTCTGTATTTTAAAGCGTGATCTCTTTCCGAGGACAGGCGGTCCAATTGAGCTTTCACTTCATCAATAATGATATCGATTTTTTCAATTTGTTCTTTAACAATGTCAAGCTCTGCCAATGATTTTTGTTTCTTTTCATCAAATTCAGCAACGCCGGCAATTTCATCAATGATTTTTCGGCGTTCAAACGGCGTCATTTTTGTTGTAATTTGAGATACGTCGCCCTGCATGACCACGTTGTATCCTTCGGGCGTGACGCCTGCTTTTCCGAGAAATTCATGAATTTCGGTTAAGCTGACGGCTTTTCCGTTGAAGTAAAAATAGCTGTAATATCCTGCTTTTGTCTGTTTGATCTTTCGGGAAATTTCAAAAGTATCCGCTTCGACAGGAGCTTTTCGATCTGTATTGTCAAAAGTAATTGTCACTTGAGCAAATTCGGGCGGCTTGGATTTTGCATCATTATAAATCAAATCTGTCAACTTTTCGGCACGCATGGTCTTAGAACCGGATAGCCCGAGCGTAAAGAGAATCCCATCAACGATGTTTGATTTTCCGCTGCCGTTTGGTCCTGAAATAGCTGTAAAGCCATCATAAAACGGTATTTTTATTCTTTTGCCGAATGATTTGAAGTTGACAAATTCAATTTCTTTAATGAACACTTACGTATCTTCCTCCCAAGATGCCTGAGTTAATCGTAAGTCGTAATTTCCGTATCTTCTTCGTCGCTTGAAACGATGCGCTCTTTTTTCTCCGCTCCCGAGCGGTTTTGCCGGTTCCCGAATCTTCTGCTGCCCGTATTTTTTTCAGCAATAATGTATTCGCAATTTGCATTATAGTCTTCATCCGACTCCGTATTTTTTGTCTTGTTGTTGCCGATGATGTATTCGCTGTTATCCGGCATTTCTTCCGGCTGCTCTTTTTGGATTTTTTGAACCGTAAAAGATTTTTCAAAAGGGGGCGAGCTTGGCGGCGTTTTTAAAACCGGCGCCGGATCTGTTAACGGGGAAGTCAGCGGAGAGGTTAAAGGAGAAGTTAACGGGGAGACGTCAATGACTTCTTCCTCGGCATCTCCGAAATAAAAGGGATCATTTTTTGCCGGAATGACTTTTGCAGGAACAAATTTTTCAGGCGCCGAATTGTTCTTTTTTACCGGAAGAAATTCCTGATATTCCCAGCCATCTTTTTTTCTGGAAAATGAAATCGGCGTGATCGGTGTAATCGGCGTTGAAGGACCCGTACTGTTTGAAAATCCGGGCGGCTGCGTTGGGCGAATGGAATCATACGGTGTGTATGAAATATTGTTTGGTTTAAAGTATTCTGTGTCCTGCGGGAGATATGCCGGAGATACGGGTGCAGAAGGCGTTGGTTCAGACGGTGTTGTTGGCATTGAATAAGAAGAATAAGGAGAGGTTTCAAATGTTTTTGGATTTTTTAATTTATCCATTTCTTTTGCCAATGCTTGCAAAGTCACTTTCAAGTCAACGATTTCATGAACAATTCCGTCTTGGGTTGTTGCAATTTCATGGATTCGCTGTTCGATGAGGCGCAGCCTGTCATACGGAACAGTTTCCGGCTGAAGTTCATCGCGAATTTCTTGAATCACAGACATACGCGTTTCTTCAGCAATTTCGCTGAATCTTGAATCCATCCTTTCTTCGATGTCATCATAGATTTTTTTCTCAATCTTTTCAGTTCCGGTGTATCTGACTTTTCCGTTCAACGTATCCCTCGATCAATCTTTAAATTCAGGTGGCGTAAATGTGTGCTAAATAAGTTTTGAAATATACGTTTTTATTTGGATAATAATTATTATCTTATAATATATATAGCTTACATACGTTTCTGTAGCCCGCAAATTTTTTTAATTTCTTACATTTTGACCGTTTTTTTTATATGTTTTTGTCCATAATTTTTACTCAAAAGAAAATCATTGTTGAGATATTGTATCCCAAATACAGAAGAACCACAACGAGTACAAATCGGATGAATTTTCCGATAAAAACAAGAATAGAAAACGATTTGAAATCATATTTCAATGCACCGGCAACAAATACAAAAGCATCTCCGATGATTGGAACGGATGAAATTAATAAAGTCCATGCACCATATTTTTTAAATCTTTTGTGTGCCTTATCAAAGCTTTCCTGACTGATGATTTCCCATCTTTTGAACAGTTTTTGAACACCGAAATATCCAAAAAAGTATGTTGTTACCGATCCCAAGTAACTCCCTACGGTTGCCACAAGGATGATCAGGTATAAATTATGCGTTTTAAACATGGCAATGATTAAAGGTTCGGGACCAAGCGGAATAACAGAGGCTGCCAAAAATGCCGTAATAAACAAACTGATGTAACCATAATTATTTAAAAAATCAGAAATGATCGGCATCATCGTTTCAAACATAATTTTCCTCAGTTTTGATTTTCCTCAGTTTTGATTTTCCTCAGCCTTGAAAACTCATAAATTTCATTCGCAAACAATAAGCTTGATGGTAATCCATAATAAATGTATATCGGTCATTTCTTGTTTTCATTCTTTCAATCAAACATTTATTTCAAGTTAAGGGATATAAAGGAATAATGATTTAAAGGATAACATCCGAATGGTTTTCAAATAAAGGATTGTGACAAAAAAACATGACACTCAAAAATGTACAGATACCCTACGGCAGCAGCGAAATATCATTTTTTATTCCCGAAGAAAATTTTTTAAACTTGATTCTTCCGATTAATGAAGGAACGCATTGTGTTCCTGCGGATGTTGTGGTTCAAAATGCTTTGGCAGCGCCTATCGGTACCCCCCTGTTGTCAAAAATGGTTCACTCTGAAGATAAAATTGCAGTAATTGTAAATGACATCACACGCCCGACGCCTTCCTCTTATTTGATTCCGTTTTTATTAAATGAACTCAATGCTGCTAATGTTCCGGATGAAAATATTACCTTTTATGTTGCTCTCGGCCTGCATCGTGCTTTAAGTGAAAGCGAAATGCTTTACATTCTCGGAGAAGGGGTGTACCGGCGCTTTAAACATGTGCAGCACGAAGTTGACACATTTCCTGTCACAAATCTCGGAACAACTTCGCGCGGTGTCCCGATTGAGATTTACAGTGATGTTTTGGAAAATGATTTCATTATCGGAATCGGAGAAGTCGGTTTTCATTATTATGCCGGTTACAGCGGCGGCTCCAAATCTCTTTTGCCCGGTGTCAGTTCTCGCCGGTCTGTCATTGAAAACCATAAATTAATGATTGATAAAAATGCTGTTTCCGGCCGCGTTGACAGTCCTGTTCGCCAAGATTCGGAGGAGGCCGCAGGCATTATCGGGCTGGATTTTATTTTGAATGTGGTGTTAGACGGCCGCAAAAATGTGATTGCGGCATTTGCGGGGGATTTTATTGCTGCTCACCGTGAAGGCGTCAAGGTTGTGGATGCTTTGTACAAAGTCAAAACCCCTCTTGCAGATGCGGTTATTGTTTCGGCAGGCGGCTATCCGAAAGACATCAATTTGTATCAAACCAATAAAGCTTTGGAAAACGCAACTCAAGCCGTTGTCGAAGGCGGCGCCATCATTGTTGTTTCGGAGTGCCGCGACGGCATCGGAAATGAAGTTTATGATGCTTGGAACCGTTCTTGCGCCACACCCGATGATGCCATTTGCCGCTTCAAAAAAGAATTTGAATTTGGCGGCCACAAAGCTGCAAAAACGGCAGCCGCTTCCAAAAGATTTAAATTGTATTTGGTCTCGGCACTGCCTCCTGAAGATACAAAATCGGCATTTTTTACGCCGTGTGCCACCGTCGAAGACGCCATTGATTGTGTTTTAAAAGAAAAACCGTCTGCAACATTTAACATAATCGCATATGGCGGACAAACACTTCCAACGAAAGAATAATAATTGATATGATAAATATATGATAAATAATTGATAAATAATTGATATGATAAATCACAGGTGATTCATTATGAAACAAAAGACGCCCCTGCAAGAAACTGCTTTGAAAAAGGAAAGGCGTTTGGCTTGGGGAATTACAGGTGCCGGCGACAAGTTGGCGGAAACCGTTGCTGTTATGGAAGAAATCAAAAATCGCGGGTATGCGATTGATGTTTTTGCGTCTCGCGAAGGCGACAGAGTTTTAAAATGCTACAAGCTCTTAGAAGGGATTAAATCGGCATTTTCGCATTACTATGTTGAAAAAAGCGCCAACTCGCCCTTTATTCCGGGTTTTATTCAAACCGGAATGTATGAAGCGCTCATCATATCTCCGGCAAGTGCCAACACGACCGCAAAAATTGTTCACGGCATCGGCGATTCGCTTTTGTCAAATGCCGTTGCACAGACCACGAAATGCGGCGTAGAAGTATTCATTTTTCCCGTGGATTCTCAGAAAGGAAGCGTTCAGACAAAAGCGCCAAACGGCCGCGAATTTGAATTAAAAATGAGAAAAATTGATATTAAAAATGCCAAAAAACTGAAAAAAATGGAATGTATCACGGTTGTTAAAAGCCCGGAAAAATTAAAGAAATATTTCTGATACAAAATTTGATATCAGCAGAACGATGATCACAGTATGTTGGCGGCATATAATGTAAGATTTGCTTAATTCGAACCAACATCAATACCCCAATTCTTCTTTGTTTTTGTGTGCGAAAAGAAGGTTTTTAATCATCCTCAGCTCAACATTCAATTCGTTTTTGGGGATGATTTGTTTTTCTCGGTCATAAGCGCCGGTGAATACATCATTGTCATGAATTTTGGATTCGTGGTAATACTTATTCCATGCAGGGGATTCATGGCTTAATTCGATGAGTTCATCACATTCCGCATCCCCGAATATTTCAAAAGTTAATTCCAGCGAATTTATCTCTTCTGCTGTATATTCAGGAAGAGGGGAAGATAATAATTTATCGTAGTCATGAGGGGGCATGTATAAAACATCCCAAACAACGGGACCATTTTCAAAAGCACAAAATTCGTCTTTGAATAACGAATTTTTATGATTTGCATAATGAATTAACCACGAAAAAAACAGAAGCTTTTGGAGTTTGGCTTGATCCGACAACGATTTCGACAGTTGGAGACGATTGGCGAACCAATGAGCAATATTTAATGCATCTTTCATCATTGAAACACCATTCAAAAATAGCAAAATGGCATAAATATTTTTTTATTTTTTCAAAACCGCATTGTTTATATAATTGCAGAAATCATGCCCTCTCAATAACGGTAATGCCCAAATAATCTTTAAGATACTGCATTTGTTGTTTTGCAGCCGTTTCATTTAAATGATAGCAGCCGTTCAAATCCACAGTAATCTTGGGGTATTTGTTGATGTTTGCCATTGCCGTATATAATGCAATAGCCGTCTGATAAACACAAATTTCCGTTACCACGCCGACCATGAAAATTTCGTCACAATCCTCCAGGTTATAAAATGCCGTTTTATCCGGTGCATACGCATTTTTTTCAAAAATATTGCCCGCCTCAACCTTTTGTTCAAGTTCTCCGTATAATTTGCAGCCCTGCGTTCCCTTAACACAATGCGGCGGATACTTTGCAGACTCCGGCGTATTGAGCAGCTCCCATTCCTTTTCATTATGAGCGTCGATTGTCGCAACAATCAATTCTTTTGGAGTAGAGTCTGCCATTTTTAATATGTATTCATAAACCGTATCGGCATTCGGAACAGACAGTGCGCCGTCCGGCTTTACGAAATCATTTTGATAATCAACAATAATTAAACCCTTTTTCATACATTTCACTTTAACAAAATTTCTTTCAGTTTATTATTGTTGTGATGAAAAAAGAAGGTTTGTTTTTTTCAATTGAAACCCAAATGATGAAAATATTCTTTTCTTAAAAAACAAATAAATGGAAAAATTCGATATCTTTCTCCTTCTCAATACTTTCACTCCGCTTCGTTTTGTTTTAATACTCATGTCAGACTTCTTTTGGATTACTGTCTTAGAAACGGCAGGAGAAATAATTATGAATGTCACAGCAGAATCCCCAATGAATGAAAGTATTGTTTTGAACAAAATTTCTGAAAACAGAATCGACTCACTTGGTATTTCCGAAGAAGATGAATTTTTCAAGGGATTGGTTCAAAGAGCCCACTATTACGAACAGTTTGAAGAAAGAAGATCAAAAATCACGTATTCTGTCATCCAAACAGAAATTAATGCTTACTCATAAAATTGCAGAATCCATTACCGATTAAATTTTTATTTAAGAAAAGGTGATTTTTCGTAATGGAAAGTTTAAAACAAGATATGCCGGCATATCGAGAAGATGTGCAGAGAATCAAAAATGCCATATTGCAAAGCCGCTATCGAGCTGCTGCTAACGCTAACACTGAAATGTTGAGTTTATACTATGGCGTAGGCAGGTACATATCTGCAAATACGCGTTTCGGGAAATGGGGGACAGGCGCGATTGAAGCCATTTCAGCACAGCTTCAAAGCGAATTGCCAGGTTTGCATGGCTTCTCACCGTCAAATATGAAAAGTATGAGGATATTCTTTGAACAATGGTCATCTGAACTTGAAACAAATCGACAGTCACTGACTGCCGATTTAAACGGGGATGCTGAACTGCTCAAAATTCGGCAGTTGCCGGCTGTCGATTCAGATGAAGCAAAATTGGCCGCGTTTTTTAGGGTTGGCTTTACTCATCATATGGAAATTTTGAGAAAATGCAAAACGACTGATGAACGCTGGTACTATATCCTGCGTTGCGCTGATGAATTTTGGAGCGTCAGAAATCTTAAAAACCATCTTCATGCAGATGATTATGTTTCTTATGGCAGTATGCCTAACAATTTTGCTCTTACGCTTCCTGATGAAAAAACCGCAGCAATTGCCGTTCGCTCTTTTCGTGACGAATACCTATTGGACTATATAGACATCAAAGAACCGGATGATTACAACGAATGCGATGTGGAAAATGCCATCGTTGCAGAGATCAGAAAATTCATAATGACAATGGGGGATGGGTTTTGTTTTATCAGCAATCAATATCGTCTGTTTGTAGACGATGAAGAATTTTTTGTTGATATGCTTTTTTTCGAGAGAAATTTACAGTGTCTTGTTGCTGTTGAATTAAAGAAAAACAAATTCCGCCCTTCTGATCTGGGGCAACTTTCTTTTTACTTATCTGCTTTGGATAAATATGTGCGAAAGCAAAATGAAAACAGAACGATCGGGATTCTTCTTTGTCAGGAAATGAATAGGACGGTAGTGGAACTGGCAGTACAAGATTATGAAAAACCAATGGGTGTTGCAACCTATCGTCTTGGAACAGGCATACCGGAACCATATATGTCTTTGGTTCCGTTGATTGATGGTGTTCAGCAAATCTTATTGGAGAACGAAGATAGAGAATGAACCGATAAAACCAGTATGCTTGGAAGGCAAAGTTTACTGAAAAGAGCATGATAAGAATAAACAAATAATTTTGTATTAAAATTGTGACTAAAAAAATAGAGATATATCTCAGGCATATTTATTATTACTCGGAGATGTCAAAAAAGAAAATTGTAAGAAACAATTTTTAAAAAACAATTAAAAAAAATGAATGCAAAAGACTGAATCTTTTGCATTTTTGAACTATTTTTTGTTTTATTTTCTTTTAAATCCGTAGAATACAGCCCCAACCAATACGATGATAAAAATGATTGCCATGAGGCTGGATGCTGCAAATGACGGACTTTGCAGGAAATCGCGAATTCCGGAAACAGAATCGTCATAGACAACAGTCATTTCATATCCGGTGACTTCTCCGGCATCTTGAGATGTATCTGTTCCATAACCTGCACCGCCGCCGCCATCGTTGTTATTTTGAGTCGGGGTATCGCTGATTATTGCTGTGCCTGCACCGGTACCGCTTTGTCTGGAAGCATTTGTATTTTGTGCGGCAACCGATATCGGCCTTTCAGTTGCTGCTTCCACGATTTGTAAGAAACTTTTTTGATCTTCCGGATTCACGCCGGCAACAGACATCTGTCCGGCAATAAATTGATCAAACAACGGATTGCCGCACGTATGATGGCAGCAGGATACGCCGCTTTCAATGACCGATTCAACATAATCATTAATCAACTGGTTTAAAATTTCCGGATCAGCATTCCAATATTTCCCATCTTCTTTGGTTGCAACCTGAATCAGGCGGGCAACAGAAGATTGGTAGCTGTATGGTTCGCCTTTGAGCCACTCTCCGTTATCTCCGGTTAAAAATTGATGATATATGTCGTTCCACATTTTATCGGTTATCAAATCCGGCTGTAATGCTTCCCAACCCCACATGTATTCAATGACTTTGGCAAATTCGCGAGCGCCGGCATAACCATGTTCCTGCATGCCGTCAGCCCATTTCTGATTCAAATAGCGCGCATACATTTCCCTTTCCATAGCTTTTTGCAAGGTATCGACATGGGGGAGACTTCCGCCAACCGCATTTCCGTTGCCGTCCAATCTGTAATTTTGGAGATTCATAATATACGAATCCGGATATTCTCCTTTAACATAGTTGACCGCAGCGTTTAATCCACCCAAAAATTGATACACATCGTCATTGTCAAAAAGACCGTAAAGTGCCGTTGTTCGACTGTGAACTGTCGCATCAATATTTCCAAGAAGCTGTTTATAAAGTTCAATATCTCTGGTTACACCCCATTGACCATTGAAACTTGTATAGGCAAAGCCCGTGCTTGAAATGAATCGTTCAGCAAGGACGGAATTGTCGTCCCACAAATTACTCGCTTCAATCAAACCGGACAATCCGGGACCATATGTTTCAGCTCGCGATGAATACACGCGATTCAAAAGAGCTTGATTCGGATCATCTTCATCCGGGATTCCTTCGTCTGTAAATCTCGGATAATCGTATTCTCCGCCACTGTTTTCAATTATTCTCTTCGTGTTTTCATAAACATTGTTTTGTGCATTGATTGGACTGCCGTCAGAGGCTCTGGGATCCGAAAGAGTTCCCAGATAATACACTTGTCTGACAGAATGATCAATTAAACGGACCGTGAGAGGATATGTATCGCGGTATAATCCCGAGATTTCTGTTAAAACATCAAAACGTGGTCTTACGACATCTTGCCCGTTTATTCTTAATGTTAATTCCGAATCAGACATGATTCTAACTCTGCTCGTCTCAACATTGCCGCTACTCCATATCGGTGCAACACCTAACAGATAGAGAATTTGTGCCTCCATAACACCTTGAGAGCGAGTTGTTTCACCGGCCCACAAAATATATCCGAAACTGTTTGGCCAGGTTCCATGCTCTTCATAGTACATGATAAGCATTTCATCGACCATCATCTTGCCGGTTTCCCAAGCTTGCGGCGTCGGCACTTTTCTTGGATCGAAGTTGTAGAAATTACCGCCCGTTGGTACAACATACGGGCTGCTCTCCGGCGGGTTTCTGACGGGGTCACCTCCCGGTTTTGGGAAAATGACTTTTCCTTCCAAAGCCTTGACAATCTGTGTTAATTCTTGTTCAATCTGCAAATGATTTCTGTAATTCAATCCTTTCTGCAAGTATATTTCAATTTCAGCCTTTTTTTCAGGTGTCATTGACGGTCTGACGTATCCTTCTTCAGCAATTTCTTTGTTGGTGTAATATTCATCAATTGCGCCATTAACATCATTCCGATCTAATGCTGTTTGAAGCATTCCGACAGCATCTTCAAAAACGGCGCCTTTAATACCATTAACAAGGGTTGTATATTCCGGACCAATCATCGAAATCAATATTTCTGTCAGCGGCGTTCCTGTTAAAGATACCCCGAGAATATGAAGTCCGTAAGGCATGAAGCTTAATCTCAATTCTTCTAACAAGTCGTCCACTTCTTCCAACATGTTTTCAAATTCCATATCATTCATGGTATTGAGTTGTTCTTCTGTATATCCAAGTTCGTTTGCAATTCCTGTTTTGTTTACCATGATATCAATGATTGTGAGCCTATATTGGTAAGCAACGTCATCGTTGACGACGGTTTCATAACCCAGTATCGAATCAAAAAGGTCTGCATAATCACCATAAAGACCTGCAAAAACAATTGCTGGTGTCATGTAATCGACTAAAACGGCATTTCCTCTCCTTTTGGCTTGCATGCCTTCTCCGACAACGTCAACGATGTACGGATAAACGACAGGCATGTAACCTGTCATAACAGCAGGCCAATCAAAACGAGACAAACTGTTTTCTTTTCCGGGCAGCCATTCTTGAGTGCCATGTGTTCCCAAATGGATGATTGCATCGGCTCCGAATCCATCATCCGGATTCATTTGCCCAATTGTTTTATCTTCATAGCCATTTTGAAGCCACAAATAAAAGGCAAGATATTGATGTGTCGGAGCTGTGCTTCCATCATGATAAGAGGCTTCAAGAGTGTCTATATTGGACCTTGATGGCTGTGGTGTCAAAATGACCCGTCCTTTTGTTGGATCTTTTGTGACATCAACATAAGGAATGACAATGTATTTTCCTTCATAGGCCATTATATTTCCGGGGGCAGGGCCCCATCGGCCTTCAAGGCTTCGGAGTTGCGTTTCATAAAATTCAGTTTGCTCAATTCTTTTTTGCTCTTGTTCGGCAGGATCTAAATCGGCAATCATTTCCTCAAACCAATCTCCAAGATAGATGTCCCTAAACCATTTCATATAAAGGTCTGATGAAATCAAAACAACTTTTCCGGTGTCATAATAATCTTTTCCATCAGAAACATCGACATCGCCGACAAGCTTTTTAAGTTCTCCGGGCGCCCAGCTTCCAATATTGATTCCTTGGGTGATCATAGATTCGATTAATTCATCTTGTGTCGGGACTTTACTCGGATCAGCGTTAAATCCACCGTTTTCTAATGCAGGAATTAATTGCATGAGACTGGCAGGCACATCTAAATAGGATGCACCGATATTTCCTTTGCCGCCGCCGTGATTATAATAGATGACAGCGATGTTTTTGTCTTCATTTTGGGTTCTTTGAAGGTTCAAAAATCGAATGACTCTGCTGACCATCAAGTCGATTTGTTCCGGAATAGGTTCGTTTGTGGTGACTTCATCCTCTTCTTCAGTTGTTGCAATAACAATTGGGTCAAAGGAACCGTTGACTTCCGGATATATCAATCGAGTGACTGTGGTTCCAAGAGGATTTGATAATCTTTGCCAATCTTCGTATGATACATCAACCACCACGGCATTAAATGTCGGAATATCATCTTCTAAAGGATTAAATCCGAAAGTTCCAAGGTATCTGAAGTTTATAATGACATCAACTTTTTGACCATCAATTCCATTTTGAAGAAAAGCAGATGAGCTTCCTGCAAACAGAGGAAGGACATTGACATTTTGTTTTTCCAATTCTTCAATTAGCGCATCAATCGGCGGGGTTCTGGTCGGATAATATGTATTGTAAAATAAAATAGCGACAGTCGGTCGAGTTGGGTCATATTTATATGTATAAATACTTCCATTTTCTAAAACATACTCTTTCTCAGATTTATACCAATCTCTATAATCCGCTTGTGCCAGAACAGAGACCCTGCCAATATCTGTATCATATTTCATCATTGGATGGTAAAAAGCTGTTGCCGGCGTTGTCTCTCGAGGCAGGATCGTTGCATCTTCCCATCCTTCCCATTCCAATGTCTTCAAAATATACGTGACCATCATTTCTAAATTTCCCTCAACGGTGCCGCTGCTCCAATATCCGGAAAGTGATGGGAAATCTGTACTCGTCATCATATTTGGATAACCGTCATAAAGACTCGGTTTTGGTTCATTATCATAAATGTAGACATTTCCTTTGTCCATTTCTGCTTGCACAAACCGTCTGACAGATGAAAAAGTGTTCTCACTGATCATGAAAACCAATATGATGTCGGCATCTTTGATCCTTTCTTCAAGAACGGAAGATTCCATGTTCTGTAATTGCAGATATGTAATCGTCTGTAAATCTATGTTGCCTCCTTCTCTTTTGTATTTATCCGCCAGCTCTTTTAAAAAATAACTATGGCCGGCATGACCATGAATAATTGTAATTTTTATGGTTTCTTCTTCTCCCTCTCCTAAGCCGTTTTCTTCTTCGTCTGCTAAGCTGATCGGCATGATTGATATCAATAAAATAAGCAACACAAACAATGTGTTTATTTTTTTCATATTAAGTTCACCCTTTTTAATATAGTATATCAAATTATTAACTCAAGGAAAATTGTTTTATTGTTGTCAGAATAAACAATAACATTCGCAGCATTTTTAAAAAATGCTATATATATTACTCAATAATGAGATATATGTTTATTTTTTTAGATTTCAAGTATTATCTTTTTGGGTAACAATGATTGCCGATAAATGAGTTTTTGAATCTGATATGAATCTGATATGTTTGATGAATGGCATTTGTTTTCTAAAAAAGCAACCATCATTTCGAATGCAATTGAATAATAGACCAAGAAAGTGCTTGAATTACATGACATCTATTAAAATCATGAAATTATGCACTTCTTAATTGAAGATAGGAAAACAATTTTTAAAAAACAATTTAAAAAATGAAAAATGAATGCAAAAGAATGAATCTTTTGCATTTTTGAACTATTTTTTGTTTTATTTTCTTTTAAATCCGTAGAATACAGCCCCGACCAATACAATGATAAAAATGATTGCCATGAGGCTGGATGCTGCAAATGACGGACTTTGTAAGAAATCGCGAATTCCGGAAACAGAATCGTCATAGACAACAGTCATTTCATATCCGGTGACTTCTCCGGCATCTTGAGATGTATCTGTTCCATAACCTGCACCCCCGCCGCCATCGTTGTTATTTTGAGTCGGGGCATCGCTGATTATTGCTGTGCCTGCACCGGTACCGCTTTGTCTGGAAGTATTTGTATTTTGTGCGGCAACCGATATCGATCTTTCAGTTGCTGCTTCCACGATTTGTAAGAAATCTTTTTGATCTTCCGGATTCACGCCGGCAACGGACATTTGTCCGGCAATAAATTGATCAAACAGCGGATTTCCACAAGTATGATGGCAGCAGGCTACGCCACTTTCAAGGACCGATTCAACATAATCATTAATCAGCTGGTTTAAAATTTCCGGATCGGCATTCCAATATTTCCCGTCTTCTTTGGTTGCAACCTGAATCAAGCGGGCAACGGCGGATTGGTAGCTGTATGGTTCGCCTTTGAGCCACTCTCCGTTATCTCCGGTTAAAAATTGATGATATATGTCGTTCCACATTTTATCGGTTATCAAATCCGGCTGTAGTGCTTCCCAGCCCCACATGTATTCAATAACATTTGAAAATTCGCGGGCGCCGGCATAACCATGTTCTTGCATGCCGTCAGCCCATTTCTGATTCAAATAGCGTGCATACATTTCTCTTTCCATAGCTTGCGATAGGGTTAAAACAGAAGGAATGCTTCCGCCGGCAATAAGGTTTCCGTTGCCGTCTATTCTGTAGTTTTGCAGATTCATAATATACGAACTTGGGTATTCTCCTTTAACGGAATTGACGGCAGCATTTAAGCCGCCTAGAAATTGATACATATCATCATTGTCAAAAAGACCGTAAAGTGCCGTTGTTCGGCTGTGAACGGTGGCATCAACATTTCCAAGTATCTGTTTATAAATTTCAGTGTCGCTGGTTACGCCCCACTGATCTGCGAAACTTGTGTAGGCATAGCTCATCCTCGAAATGAATTTTTCAGCGAGTGCAGAATTGTCTGTCCATGACTTGTCCGCTTCAATCAAATTGGATAATCCGGGACCATATGTTTGAGCCGGCGATGAAAACACGCGGTTCAAAAGAACTTGGTTCGGATCATTCGGATCAGGTCTTCCGTTTATAAAATTCGGCTCACCGTATTTGCCGCCACTGTCTGCAATTATTTTCTGAGTGTTGTCATAAACATTGTTTTTTGCAGTGACAGGTTCACTAACGGCTCCTGTTTTGTTCGACATCGGGTTGTCGAGTGTTCCCAGATAATAGACTTGCCTGACAGCTTCATCAATTAAAATGACTTTGTCGGGGTAGGAATCGCGATATAATCCCGAAATTTCGACAATCACATCAAAACGGGGTCTTATGACAGGTTGCCCGTTTATGATTAATGTTAAGTCTGAATCCGGCAAGATTTCAACCTCTCTTGAATCAACATTGCCTGTATTCGCCCATTTCGGTTTCACACCTAACAAGTAGAGAATTTGTGCCTCCATAACACCCTGAGAGCGGGTTGTTTCACCGGCCCACAAAATGTATCCGAAACTGTTTGGCCAGGTTCCGTGTTCTTCATAGTACATGATAAGCATTTCATTGACCATGATCACACCTGTTTCCCAGGCTTGCGGCGTCGGTACTCTTCTTGAGTCAAAGTTATAGAAATTGCCGCCTGTCGGTATAACATACGGGCTGCTTTCAGGCGGGTTTCTGATAGGGTCACCTCCGGGTTTTGGGAAAATGGCTTTTCCTTCAAGCGCTTTGATGACTTGGGTTAATTCTTGTTCAATCTGCAAATGGGATCTGTATGTCAATCCACTATACAGATAATTTTTTATTTCATTTTCTTGTGCTGACGTCATTGCCGGTCTGCTGTATCCGGGATCAGCATTTTCTTTGCCGGTGTAATATTCATTTATTGCACCATCAACATCATTTGTATCCAGTGCCGTTTGAAGAACGCCGACGGCATCTTCAAAAGTTGCACCTTTCGTACTCGTAAAAAGGCTTGTATAGCTTGGACCCAGCATTGAAATCAACATTTCCGTCAGCGGTGTTCCTGTCAAAGAGATACCTAAAATATGAATTCCGTAAGGCATATAGCTTAATCTGAGTTCTTCAAGCAAATCATCCACATCTTCCAGCATATTTTCAAATTCCACATTATTCATGGCATCAAGTTGTTCCTCTGTATATCCGAGTTCTTTTGCAATTTCGGTTCTATTGACCATGATATCAATAATTGCGAGCCTGTACTGGTCAGCAACCTCGTCAACGACAACGGTTTGGTAACCCAGTATGGCGTCGTAAAGGTCTGCATAAACACCGTAAAGGTCTGCAAAAACAATGGCTGACGTCATGTGATCAACAATGACAGCGTTCCCGCGTCTCTTTGCAATCATTCCTTCTCCGACACCATCAACAATATAGACATAAACAACGGGAATGTAACCCGTCATCGTCGCTGCCCAGTCATATCTTGAAAGAGCTGATTCTTTTCCGGGGAGAAATTCCTGAGTTCCGTGTCTTCCCAAATGAATGATGGCGTCGGCTCCAAATCCTTCATCAGGATTTACTTGTCCGATTGTTTTATCTTCATAGCCATTTTGAAGCCACAAATAAAAGGCGATGTATTGGTGCGGCGGGGGTGAGGTTCCGTCATGATAAAGTGCTTCAATATTATCTAAATCAGCTCTTGACGGCTGTGGGGTTAAAATGACGCGTCCTTTTGACGGATCTTTTGTGATGTCAACATAGGGAATGACAAAATATTTTCCTTCATAGACCATCATGGATCCTGGAATAGGGCCCCAGATGTCTTCCACTTCTTTGAATTTTTCATTAAATAATTTTGTTTGCTCGATTCTTTTTTGCTCTTTTTCAACATCATCTAAACCGGCAATCATTTCCTCAAACCAGTCACCCAAATAAAAGTCTTTAAACCATTTCATGTAAAGATCTGTTGAAATCAAAACAGCTTTTCCGGTATCATAATACTCTTTTTCTTCGGAGATATCGACATCGCCGACAAGTTTTTTAAGTTCTCCGGGAGCCCAGCTTCCGATATTGATTCCTTGGGTAATCATGGACTCGATTAATTCGTCTTGTGTCGGCATTTTATTCGAGTCAGCATTAAATCCGCCGTATTCCAATGCCGGAATCAATTCCATGAGGCTGGCAGGTACGTCTAAGTAGGATGCACCGATATTTCCTTTGCCGCCGCCGTGGTTATAATAAATGACCGCGATGTTTTTGTCTTCGTTTGGTGTTGTCTGAAGGTTCAAATATCGGATGACTCTGTTAGTCATCAGGTCGATATTCTCCGGAATGGATACAGCTGTAACGACACCATCAATTTCGTATCGTGTTGCAACGATAATGGGATCAAAATAACCGGTGAGTTCAGAATAAACCAATCTTGTGATTGAGGTTCCGATGGGATTTGTTGTTTCCATCCATTCTTCATATGTCATGCTATCTAATGTTATAGCATTGAATGTCGGAATATCGTCTACGTTCAAAGATCCGAGATATCTGAAGTTTATAATGACGTCAACCTTTCCATCAATTCCGGCTTTTAAAAGATCGGCAGAGTTTGATGAAAACAGCGGGTAAACATTGACATTTTGTTTTTCGAATTCTTCGATTAATTTGTCAATCGGGTCGATTCTATTTGGATAATATGAATTATAAAATGTGATCGCAACGGTCGGTCGATTTGGATCGTATTTGTATGTATATGTCTTTCCATCCCCGAGGTCATAATTTTTATCGGATTTATACCAATTAACATAATCGTCGCGGTACAAGGTTTCGACAAAATCAATCGTCGGATCATATTGCATCATCGGGTGGTAAAATGATGTATCAGCTCTGGGAACGGGAGCCGGAATATCTTTATAATCGATTAATCCCAAAGTTACCAAAACATAGTCAATCATATATACCAAATTTGGAGGATGCTGCGGAACGCCATCCCAATATGTTCCAATTAACGGAATACCTCCACCCTCTACCATTCTTGGATAACCTGTGTAAAGGGAAGGCTTACTCACACTATCATAAATATAGACTTTGCCTTTGGCCATTTCTGCACTCACATACGGTCTGGCGGGTGCAAAGGTTGGTTCAGTAACCATGAAAACCATTATGAGATCCGCATCTATTATGGCAGCTTCGATGTCGGCAGGATCCATTTCCAGTAGTTTATTATATTCAAGATAATGTAATTCGATATTATTTCCTTCATTTGCGTATCTTTCTGCCAATGCTCTGACAGCAGGATTTTGGTTAGTATGAGCATGAATAATCGTAACTTTGATTGTTTCCGCTTCGTTTTCGTTTCCGTTATCTGCAACACTGATCGGCATTATTGGTACCAGCAGCATAAGCAGGACAAAATAACACATTAATTTTTTCATATTAATTCCCCTCCTTTTAATACAAAATATCAAATTATAACTCAAGTAAAATTGTTTTATTATTTTTAGAATAAACAATATTACTCAAAGTATTTTTTAAAAATATTGATTATATTACTCAATAATGAGATATATGTTTATTCTTTTAGATTTCAATTATTATCCTTTCGGATAACAATGGCTGCCGGCAAATGAATTTTTGAATCTGATATGTTTGATGTATGGCATTCGTTTTCTAAAAAAGCAACCATCATTTCAAATGCAATTGCTCTCAAATTTATCCAAACGAAAAAACGAAAAATAATGAAAAATAATGAAAAATGAAGAACAAAAGCAAAACTTTTTTAAGTTACATTCTTTTTTGATTTGTTGTTTTTATTTTCAGAGGAATTAGTTATGTCATACCAAATCGGTGATTTTGTCAAAGTCGAAAAGGACGGTACAGTTTTTGAAGGTCATGCCATTTCAGGAGATGTCGGCTACATTACTTTAAAAATGACCGGTGGCGGATATGTAGCCGGTTTTTTGGAAACGGATGTCAAAATAACCGTTTTAAAGCAAAATGATGCAAAAACAACAGCCATCGCCCCCAAAGATGCTGCCAAACCATCCGGCAAAGCCGCAGCAAAAAAGAAACAAAAAATTACAATCGTGTCTGCCGGCGGCACAATTGCTTGTTCTTTAAATCCTGAAACCGGCGCCATGTCTCCTCAGTTTTCAGCCGCTGATCTTTTATCGGAAGTTCCCGAACTTGAAACAATCGCAGATATCCAAACAAGAGATGTTTTTCAACTGCTTTCTGAAAATATGAAACCGTCTCATTGGATCATGCTTGCAGAGGCAGTATATGATGAAATCAGCAAAGGCGCCGATGGAATTATTATCACAAACGGAACCGACACAATGACTTATGCGGCAGCCGCTTTAGCTTACATGATTGAGA
>Ga0099364_10005199_pt1 | contig 19424 bp, 13 predicted proteins | sample TergutTh196P3_FD_73070 | JGI IMG/M metagenome (GOLD analysis project Ga0099364, IMG submission 73070) | Microcerotermes parvus P3 segment gut microbial communities from Pointe-Noire, Republic of the Congo - Th196 P3 | ecosystem: Host-associated > Arthropoda: Insects > Digestive system > Gut ...
TCCTGGTCGTGATAGCGATCATCGGGATTTTGATCGCGTTATTATTACCTGCGGTTCAGGCGGCGAGAGAGGCTGCCAGGAGGATGCAGTGTACGAACAACCTCAAAAACATCATGCTGGGAGTTCACAACTACCATGATTCTTGTAGAGTGATTCCGGGTTACGCTCTCAATTGGACCGACGATCTTTCCTGGATGGTGCGAATTCTCCCTTATGTTGAGCAGTCCGCCATTTACAGCAACTTGACTCCTCAGTGTTGGTGGTCGATTGGTGCCGGAAATCCACCCAGAGGGTACAACTCACAGGAACGAATCGCACTTTTCCGAACCAGGTTTACCTTGTTTGAATGCCCGACTCTGGGTGGTGCCTTGATGCAAGGCACCTTCACCGACGATCAGGAATGGGCCAGGTATTCTTACTGTTATGCCGCGTGCCTTGGACCAACCCATTATGGGCAACACGATTTTTTGACCATCCATCCCACCCTGTTTTCCCAGGAAGACCGTTGGTACAGGCCGGCCGGTCAACCTTTCGTCAATGAAAATCTCAACAGAGCCTTCGGGGTGGTCACGGATGGTTTGAGCAATACGATGTTTTTCGCCGAGGTCGCGCCGCCGACCAGTAATCCAGGGGCAACCACTTATGGGAACATTCTGATGGGAAACGGAGCCGCTTTTACGACCTTGCGAATGATCAACGATTTTTTGGAATTTGATTACTGTGTGACTTGTTGGGATCCCGGCACCGTCGGGCGCGGGGGGAAGGCCGTTTGTGTGCAAGACTGGAGATATGATGTGCAAACACATACGGCACGCAGTATGCACACCGGCGGCGTCAACGCGGCCATGGGAGATGGTTCCATTCATTTCCTGTCGGACACCATCAGCGTCAGAACCTGGGGTTGCCTGGGTAACGGCGGTGACGGCATGACGGTCTCCATTCCGTAAAAGGCTTTCCATGGTCTTTCTTGCGAGTGATGACAATGATAATGAATCGAGAGAGGTCACCCATGAAACAATTCTTTCTCCCATGGATCGTTTTGTTGTTTCCGTTATCGGGAGTACTTTGGGCTGCGGAAATGGTGAATGATCCAACGAACAGCGTTGATGAACCGGCAGAGGATTTCCCTCGCTATGAAATCGACGGCTTTGAAGCGGAAGGCAATGCGATTCGGCATTTGCACTGGCGTCATTATCAACGGCCGGATTCGATTTCGCCGCAAATTTCCCGCCAGGGAACAAACATCCCGGGCCCGTTATGTGTTTTATGGGACGACTGGATTCAATCGCCGGCGATATGGCCTGCGACCACCCAACAACCGGAAGTGCTTGATGCCTGGCGACTCGGATTTCTCCGACGTCCCATCGCCTCAGACGGTTATATTGCGACAGATTTTTCGCTGCTCCAATCCTATGCCCATCCGTACTCCTGGGTTTTTCCCGTCTGGTTTCACGGAATCGGCGGAATGGGGTGGCATTTTTCCTACGCGGACGACACCTTGTATGAAGGAAATCCCAATTTCGGCTTTCGTCCGGCCGGACCGGTATCAAACGACGATTGGTCATCGTTCGGAGTTGTTTCGACGGAAATCACAAGTGATGGTTGGATGCTCGCACTGACCGAACCGGGGGCGTATGTGCAATCGCCTGCCGTCGGGATTATGTCCGAACAGGCACCGTGGGTCCAGGTACGGTTTCGTCATTTGAAAGGAAACATCAAGCCGCGATTCCAGTGGACGACCAGGGAGCATCCTGATTTTGATGACATCAAATCACTCCCGATTCCGCTTCCCGAATTGGAAGAACCGGTTGCGATCACAGTCCCAGTGTACCGGCATCCCTATTGGTCGGGAACTGTTACGGGCATTCGGATCGATTGGGGAAACGCCGATCCGGGTGCGGTTGTTGCATTTCGGGGACTTTGTACCCATTATGACACACGACACAATACGAACAACGCTTTTTTCGTGCGGGGCGCATTACGGCATTTCGCATGGACCGGCGACAAAGCATTTTTGAGCGAAATCATGGGAAAGGTTCGCCGGGCATTGCGGCATGACTTGCGGGAATTTCAGGTCAGCAGCGAACACTATGTACTCACGACATGGCCGGGGCATGATGGTCGTGCCGGTCTCGTTTTGACGCCGGAGGGACATTGGACAAAGCGAATTGGTTCTGGAATCGGAAACAATTACTGGGACATTTTCCCGTTCGGACACCATGACGCTTATGCGACGATTCAACTGTACCCCGCCCTTTTGATGCTTGCTGATGCAGAACGGCGATTCGGGAATACGATTCCGGGGGTTGGTGAAGAAACACCATTCGATCCTCAGTATCTTGAAGAACTTGCCGCCAAGATGAAAACGAAATTCAACGACCTGTTTTGGGTGCCGGAAACAGGACGTTTTGCCGGCTGGATTGACGCTGATGGCATTGTCCGCGACTTTGGTTTCACTTCGCTCAACCTGGAGGCAATCCACTACGGACTTGCAAGTGACGAACATGCCCGTTCGGTGCTTGACTGGCTGAGCGGTGACCGGCTCGTCGATGGGGATATCAATCAAGGAGCCGATATCTATCATTCACGGTTTGCTCCGCGATGCACCACTAAATTCAACCCTGATTGCTGGTTTTGGATGTATGGGCCGGCACCCGTCGAAGGGCGGGACAACCGCTTGCAGGAAGGCGGGTTAGTACTCGGTTTTTCGTACTTCGATGTGATGGCACGTTTGAAAGTCCACGGAGCCGACGATGCTTGGAAACGAATGCGTGACATCTCCGAATGGTACCGCGACGTACTCAAGGCGGGCGGTTACGAAGCCTATTATGCCGGAACCGGCGTGACGCTACAAGGCAATAACGTGGGCGGCGGATTGGGACTGGCTCACGAGTTTTTCGAGAGCATCATGGTTCCAACCGTATTGCTTGACGGATTTCTCGGTTTTGTCCCTGACGCGGAAGGTTTCGCCGTTTTGCCGCAATTTCCGTCCGATTGGTCGAAATTGCGTATCACCCGAATCGCCTGGCGAGAAATGGTACTTGATATTACCGTGACGCCCGACCGGATCACCATCAACTCCGAAGGAGCACGTATGCCCTGCAAGGTTTGCGTACCGCGTGGCTGGAAACGCACCGAAGTCCCGGCCACATCTCAAGCAAACGGCATCGACACTTTTACCGTTGATTTTTCGCAAACGCTGCGGGCGGTTTTTGAGAAGTGAAGAACGCCGGATTTTTGCTGGAAAGAAACAGGTTAAATTGCCGGAGCCCCTTCATTAACACTATTTCAGGAGTCCATTGACCATGTTTCGTTTTCTGTCATTTTCGGTATTTGTGTTGTTTTGTTCGGGAATGCTTTTCGCCAACGGACCGGGTTTGCCCACGACGGAAGCCGTCGGCAATGTGGATGGCGTGCTGAACTGGTCGCTAGGGAGTATTGCCCCAAATGACTCGAAGTTGCAAACGGTTTTTCTCGTGTATGGTTTGACATTGAGCCCCGGTTATCACATTTTCCAGGAACCCTACCTGACTCTGCTGGGTTCCGCCGGATGGGGAGCCCCGGTTCAAAACACGGGACAGCCGGGCTACGGATTTGCCGACGTCATCCCGGGATCGTTTGGTGATGATATTTATCAACAAGGAATTGAAATCATGGTGTTGTTATGAAAAGAAATCGTATGGCTGTTCCAGTATCCGCTTGCGTTTTGATATTGCTCTTTCTTGTATCCGGTTGCGGGGACGGCAAGGTGCGTATCCAGGGAAAAGTGAGTTACGACGGCAAAGCGGTCGAACGCGGTTCCGTTGCTTTTGTCGGGGACAAAGGACAAGGGACGGTTTTCGGCGAGCAGTTCAAAAACGGAAGTTATGCGGCACGGGTTCCCAAAGGAGATTACCTCGTCAAGATCAACGGGTTTGAATCCGTCAAACTGGACCAGCCGATTCCCGGTGTTGCCGGATCACCCCCGACAACACATACCGACAAATCCATCATTCCGGGAAAGTATAACATGTTTTCGCAAATGTTCATCGAAATTGACGGCTCCAAAAAAGTGTTCGACTTCGATTTGGAAAAGGCGGAATAAGGACATGACATAATATGAAACGACCATTCTTGATATCGGCTTTGTGTTGGGTTGCGTTGAATTCCTGCTTCGGTGTTTTCACGAGTGTCTGTTGCCTGGCGGAGGATCAAAAGCAAGGAACGTTTATAACACCCAATCCGCCTCGTGCCTATTCTGACGGGCGTCCGAATCCGGCGTATCGTTTGGAAGCGGTCGATTCCGGACGTTTGCTTCGGCATGGGGACGGGCCGGAGGATTGTGACATCAACGGAATGCGTGAGGCAAGTCTCATTGAACATGACGGCACGTACCACCTCTATTATGACGGCTGCGGTCCGAAAGGTTGGGTGGCCTGTCTCGCAACGAGTACCGACCTTTTGCATTGGACGAAACACGGCCCGAAATTGACGCTCGGTGAACCTGGCGAAGCCGATTCGGGAACGGCCACCTCGCCGTGGTTGATACGGGACACGGAAGGTACTTGGCACATGTTTTATGTCAGCTGCCAAACGACAACGCCGCCGCCGTTTCTGGTTCCGGCCGTCCCCTACACTGCCTCGAAAGCCCGGAGCGACTCGCCTGCCGGACCGTGGGAAAAACAGAAGGAGACGATCCCTTTCCGTCCCACTCCAGGCACGTACAACTCGGATACGGCCAATCCCGGTTTTATCGTTAAAAAGGAAGACGAATACCTGATGTTTTACAGTGCGGCCGTAAGCGGACCATTCAAACGAACGCTTGCACTTGCTCGAACCCATGATTTGAACGGAACGTGGCAGGTGGCACCCGAACCGCTGTTTTCGCTCGACGAACAGATTGAGAATTCGTCACTGTACTTTGAGCCGACAAATCAAACGTGGTTCCTTTTTACCAACCATATCGGGATCAATGAACAAGGGGTGGAGTACACCGATGCCATTTGGGTTTATTGGAGCAAAAACCTCGAACATTGGGACGCCAATCACAAAGCCGTTGTACTTGATGGACACAATTGCGTCTGGTCGAACGCCTGTCTCGGAATGCCAAGCGTCATTCGGAAAGGAGACCGGCTCGCGTTGTTTTATGACGCTCCCGGCGGTGACAGTATCGACCACATGAAGCGTGATATCGGCCTTGCATGGCTGCCATTGCCACTTGTGCCGCCGAAAGATTAAGGCGATAGAGTCGGACATTGAGTCAATGAAAAACGTCAATCTTTTTTCCGAATGAGAGAATAGTGAGAGAATAATAATGCGATTGATCGTAATATTAAGCGTGATCCTTGGGAGTTTGACCGGTGTTGCATTGGCCGAACAGACAACGGTAAAGATTCGGTGCGAGACACGGGAAGGTGCGCCGGGGCTTGGTTTTTTGAGCTGGGACACCGAAGGGGGAAATCGGGTTGATGAAAACCTGCTTTTGCCGGACAACGGTGTTTCGTTGTACGCCCATGTCGGCGACGATTGGAACCTGTTGCAAGACGTAACGGTTTCGCAAGATATTGCCGCCGGGACGATTCGGCAGGTTTATCGGCTTTCACCGGAAACGCAGTTGATTTGGCAGACGACGACGGCACAGTCGAACGCCCTTCAGGAAGGGGACGCGGCACTCACCATGCGGTTTTCGCTCGACGGTTCGTTTCCGGCGGGAATGACCGGGGTTCGCCTGCTGTTACCGTTCAATCCGCGTGTGACTCCAACGACGGCAATCCCCGACCGATTTGACGCCGCAGGCGGTTTCAACCTCCCGGCAATTGTCAGTGCCCCCGACTTCGGGCAAATGGTACTTGCCGAAAAAAACGGTCGTACCGCAGGCGGTTTACTGCTTGGAAGCCGAGCGGAAAAAATCGTGCATCTTGTCATTGACCTTCCGCTCGACGATGCGTCGCGCGAATCGACCTTGACGTTGACGCCGCTTGTTCTCAAGTCACCCGACGGTTTGAGCAACCGGGAACTTTGGCAAAAAGCTCGTCGCGGCTGGTTCAATCCTCTGCAAACCACTTGCCGCTGGGGCGACCCCAACAACCCTTATAGCGCACCGCCGGGACTGCTCGCCAATAATGTTGTGAGTGATCCGGCCAGTTGTTCGCTCTGGTTTTATGCCGATCAGGCGTTTTGGACGCCGCAACCAACGTCCGGCATTTCGATCATGAACACCGTGCGTTCGACCACCGACTTCTGGCTCGATCACAAAGTCAAGGAAAACGGCGAAGTGATCTGCTACTGGCATTATGCCGGTTTTCTGGACGCCAATGCCGGGCCGATCATTGCCGCGTGGGATTACGCAGCCGCGACAAACGACACGCAATGGCTTGAAAGTAAAATTGAACGCCTTGAATTTGTTGCTGATTATCTTGTCAGCCGTGACATGGACGGTGACGGAATGGTCGAAGCCATTCAATCGGGCAATTACGGAACTCTCATGGAACCAAACCGCTCGTGTGCCTGGTGGGACGCACTCAATTGCGGACACAAGGACGGTTACACCAACGCGGTCATTTTTCGTGCATGGTGCTGCCTGGCCGACCTGGAACGAAAACTCGGACGAACCGAACAGGCGAAAAAATATGCAAGGTATGCCAAAAAACTGAAAGCGTCTTATGCCGAAAATTTGCGAAATCCCGAAACAGGCTGGCTCGCCTGGTGGAAGAGCGAGGATGGCATGTTGCACGATTACGCTTCCCCGACGATCAACGGCATGGCCATTGAATATGGGCTTGTTTCGTCTGAAGAAGGGAGAGCCATTTTACAAAAGCTCTGGGAAAAAATGGACGAAGTTGGTTTCAGCCGGTTCGATCTCGGGGTGCCGCCGATGCTGATTCCTGTTTTACGGGCCGATTATTTGCTCCCAAACGCTATCGGCTGTCCCCAGCGGGAGGATGGCACCGACACGTTGGGGCATTACATGAACGGTGGGATTACGGCCGGGCATGTGTTCCATTTTCTCGCCGCGCATTACATTGTCGGCATGGATGAAAAAGCGGACTTCCTGCTTCAGGAAATGTTGAAACGTCAGGCGGAAGGCAAGTTTCAGAACGGCGTCACTGATGCCGCCTACCAGGGAATCGATTGGACCGATTGGCAGGGCAACCCGACCGGATATGAAGGTTATCTTGCTGAGAGTTGCCGTTTTTTGCAGGCAATTGTGATTCGGGAACCCGAATTGCGAACCAAGTATTATGCTCCGATTGTCAATCTTGAGGACGATTTTTACAACGAATAGAAGGCGTTGTCCTTGTCCACGGCTTTTGCACGAGGACGAAAACACCGAATCAGAATGAAAATTGGTGTGAAAATCAAAATGAAACTCGAATATTGCCCAATTGCCCTAAATTACACATTCACATTGAGTAGTTTAACATAAATTCTATCATTTTTGAAAAATTCGCCCCGAATCCGGCCGCTTGGTGTTAATATTGGGGAGATTGACGAATCAACCCAAGTCCCTTGCGGAACCCCACGATGCGACATAACATAAGAGCAAATCAAGGCTTCACGCTGCTTGAAGTCATGCTCGTCATGGCCATTCTGGTGGTCATTGCGTCACTTTCACTTCGATTTACTTCAGGCGTGGTGGCGCATTACCGTCTCCGGCAGTCGTCGGATGATATTCGTGCGGAATGGACGTGGCTGCGGAGCAAGGCAATGGAAGACGGGCAAATTTACTGTTTTCGATTTTCGTACAGCGAGAACGTGTATCGGGTGGACCGTGTTTTGGACGCGCATTTTACAGCGAAATTTGATGAACCAAATCGCGCAAATTATAGTGACGACCCGATTTGGGATAAAACGATTGACCCGGATGAGCTGACCCGGGAAGATTACTTTCTGCCCGACCCGGACATGGAATACGGTCAAACACCGATTGTCCTTTCCCAGAAAACGGAACTGCCGAAAAACTGCTTTTTCGCCGATGGATACGTCAAGCCAGATGCCCGTGGCCGGTATTATGAGGGAACAGACAATTATTCCTTCAGTAGCGGCACCTGGTCGCAGCCAATTCTCTTCTACCCGGACGGGACGACATCGACGGCAACGATTTTAATCAAAAACGAACAGGCACGCTGTATCGAGTTGCACCTTCGCGGGCTGACCGGTGCGGTAGCGGTCAGTGCCATCGGTTCGGAGACCAGCTACGAAGGTTATCTTGACGTCACCGCGACGAGGAATATGCCATGATTTTTGTTCTGGAAGTATTGTTCCCCGAAACAGTCGCCGGAAAAACAGAGCGGTGGTGTCATCAGACCGAAGCGATGCACCAGATGAAAACAAGCTATTTGCCAGGCAACCGCCTTCCCCGGTCACTCCGTTCGCTTTCGCTCACTGCGTTCCCGGCTGCTGTTTCTTGCACCAAGTCTCATCATCGGTTTGGGATGACGTTGCTCGAAATCATCCTTTCGCTTGGGGTTTTGGCCGGAGTCTTGGCGGTCATTGCCAACTTGTCACGGCTCAGTAATCAAAGTGCCGCTTCCGCCCGCGATACGACGGAGGCTCAGTTCCTGTGCGAGAGCATCATGGCGCGTCTGACCAGCGGCATCATCGAATTTGAATCCGTGTTCGACGTGCCGGTGTATGATCCGGTTTATGATTTCGACAATGCCGGCACAGCGTATTCGAATTATTCGTACAACGACACCGACCCCAAATGGTTTTATTCGATTGAAATCAACACGCTTGACGATTACGGTTTGCTTGAAGTCATCGTTCTGGTCGAGCAAAATTTGCCCTATGCGAGCCGCGAACCGGTCACATGCCGCTTGGTGCGCTGGATGCTCGACAAGGCGATGGCCCAAGAGACGCTCGAGTCGGAAGCCGCTTCGTCCGCTTCGTCCGACAGTGGTTCTGCGTCAGAAAATTCACCGACCGACTCAACCGGCAGTCCGGGCGGCGGTAATAACACAGGCACCGGCACCACAGACAACGGAGATTGATCCCATGTTGACAGCAAATCGCAGACGGATTGGCCGCATGGACAGTGTCTTTCGACCGGGTTACACCCTGTTTGAGGTTATGATCTCGCTGGCACTGATTTTGGTGTTGATGACGCTCATCGGTACGGCCCTCAATACGCATTTGCACAACCAGTTTCACAACCGCATGCAAGTGGAGGAAGCCCAGCTTGCCCGGGCATTGCTGAACCGGATTGCCGATGACATACGCGCCGTCCTGCTCGACCCGGAAGAAGGTGAAAACGCGGCGAGCGGCAGTCCCTCGGAAGACGACACGGATGAGACGGCGGATAATCCAGCCGACACGAGTTCCGCCGACGAATCCGACAGCGAATCCGACACGACTTCCTACGACGAAGACTATGCCTACGAATACAGCATTGTCGGGAAGAAAAAAGGAATTTATGGCGGTCCTGATTGGATTCAGATCGATACCTGCCGGACCATTCCCGGCGAACGGTTCGCCTACGAAGCAAACAATATTAACAGCTACTCTTACGACTATGAAAACGAAGAGTTCATTCCGGAACTCAACCTGCTTTCCAGCGGACAAAAGACGGTGTTGTATTACCTCGGTTACGATTCGGGAACGGTTGACGCGGAAGAAGAATACCTGACAAAGCAAAAAGGCACGAGCGTCGAACCTGACCGATACCAACAGGGGTGGCTCACCTCGAATATCAAATACGGCCTCTACTATCGGGAGATGAACCGTGTGATCGCGGAATATGCCGTTGAAATGGGGCTGGACGCAGTGAACCAGATGATGGACAACGACGAGCATCTTGCCCCGGAAGTTGACAATCTTGAGTTTTATTATTATGTCAATGACGACCCGGATCATGCGGTTGAGGAAGGCGAGTGGCTTGATGCGTGGGACATGGACGCGGAAGGCGGGCAACTGCCGCTGGCGATTGAAATCCGGCTTTCGATTCGCCGCAAAAGTTATAAACCGAGTCTGCTCGGCGGGTTTCTGTCCAATGAAAATGATCGGGAACGCGCCGCAATCTATTCGTTGGTCGTGCCGCTCTCGCGGGAGATGATCGATCTGTCCGAAGTGGGGGAAACAGAGGAAACAAGCGAGTGAACAGGCTTCGGGCTCGCGTACAAAGAGTTGTTCGATCCATCAGAGCCGCGACGGTCACGGAGCGGTCATTCCGCTCGATAACTCTCGCGGCTCTGATGGAAATATTCACGCGATTATTGCGAGACTCCTTACCACCATTCGAGATGCGTTTCGGTTGGATTTTCCGGTTCGGCGGGTACGTCGCGATTGGCGAAGAAAATATCCATGAAATCGTCGAAATGGCAGGAAAACGCATGGACAATGGCCGGATTGAACCGGTGACCGACGTGTTGTTCGATCATGAGTTTGACCACGTCCGGCGGAATGGCCTTCTTGTAAACGCGGTGAGAGGTCAGTGCGTCGAACACATCAACGACGGAAACGATTTGAGCTGACAGGGGGATGTCGAACCCGGACAGTCCGTCAGGATAGCCGGCACCGTCGAAACGTTCGTGGTGATGCCGCGCGATGTCAACCGACATCGCCAAAAAACTGCTGTAACCCGCGTGCAGCATCGCCGACTGGAGCGTTTGGGCTCCGATTTCACTGTGCTGCTTCATGATTTCGAACTCTTCCCTGGTGAGCTTTCCCGGTTTGCCCAGGATGTGGTCGGAAATCGCGATTTTCCCAATGTCGTGCAACGGACTGGCGTTGTAAATGTCGTCGATGAATTTCCGGTCAATTTCCGGAAAGGTTCCCTGGCGATACAACTCTTCCGCCAGGACATGGCTGTAATCACGGATGCGTTCCAGGTGTTGTCCCATGCCCGGCACACGTGATTCGGCCAGTTTGGCAATGACAAACACGGTCATGTTCCGGGTCGATTCGATTTCTTCCGACTTTTCGCGGATGAGGTCTTTCATCCGGTCGTGTTGCTGGTTCGTGTAAAAATGAGCCAGCCAGAGTTTTTCGAGCTGTTGCCGGCTACGGGTCATGGCACGCAGTTTTTCCTGCAATTCACCGAGATGGATCGGCTTGAGGATATAATCGTCGGCACCACAATCGTAATAGTGTAATCGCGTTTCCACTTTGGCGTCGGAACACAAGACCATAATGAGCGTAAAATCACCCAACGGCGAATCCTTGATCTCCCGACAAAACTCTTCCACCGACATATCAGGCAAAACATCATTGACAAGCAGAATGTCCGGCGAAAAGTTCACGAGCTGCCGCAGACATTCTTTGCCCGTTTCGACGAGCATCACTTGATGTTCGCTTCGCAACGTATCGGCAATTTGCTCGTTGCTGTTCAACGTGTTGTCAACAATGGTAATTCGCATGGGAATGCGCCGATGGGGTGCTTCGTTTTGCAAGAGTCATGCCAAAGGAACGACACTGCCGAAAAACGTGGTATCTCCCGATTTGCACACAAACTCGTCACAATATTTCTTGATTAAAGAATATAGGTTTTTCTTTGGGATTGTGAGAATTTATTCATTATATATTGGAAATTTGGAAATAATGCTTTCCGTTGCGAAAATTGCGTGTGTTGTCCGGTCTGAAAAATACTCCAGAGGTTCTTGTCTCCGATTGACGTAAAAGGAAACGGACTGGATAATGATGTTGTTGTTTTTGTTCAGTTTTTTGTATTTCGATACAAATAACATCATCAGAAATCATGTCGTAACAATAGTTTACAATCGTTCAATGAGGACAATAAATATGCTGAAAGTTTTGCTGCCCGATGGTTCTGTTCGCGAATATGATCGTTCCGTTTGCCCAATGGATGTGGCCGCCGAAATTGGTACAGGATTAGCGAAGGCAACACTCGGGGCTGTCCTTGATGGGGAAATCAAAGGCGCATACACGCAACTCCCGGAATCAGGTGAGGTTACACTTCGTTTACTGACGAAAAAAGACCCTGAAGCTCTTGACATCATGCGGCATTCGGCGGCTCACATCATGGCACGGGCAGTCATGCGTTTGTATCCCGAAGTGCAGTTGGCCTTTGGTCCGACGGTCGAAAACGGGTTTTATTACGATTTATGGACAAAAACACCGATCTCGGAAGAAGATTTTCCGAACATTGAAGCGGAAATGAAAAAATTAATCAAAGCCGACGAAACCTTTGAGCGGCTGGAGTACGTGAAAGATGAGGCCATCGAACTTTGCCGGGAAATGGGGCAAACGCTCAAGGTTGAGCATCTCAATGAGGGACTTGGCGAGCAGGACATCGTGTCCTTTTACCGCCAGGGCGAATTTCTCGATTTGTGTCGCGGACCGCACATTCCGAGTCCGAAAGCGATCGGGGCGTTGAAATTGCTTTCGATAGCCGGAGCATATTGGAAAGGCGATGCAAGCCGCCAACAGTTGCAACGGCTTTACGCGACCGCATTTTTCGACAAAAAGGAGCTTGACGACTACCTGTTCCAACTGGAAGAAGCGAAAAAACGGGATCACCGGGTACTCGGCAAGCGTCACGAACTGTTTTTGATCGACACGAAAGTGGGGCAAGGGCTGATTTTGTGGTTGCCGAAAGGGGCGATGTTGCGCCGGCAACTTGAAAATTTCATTTACGGTGAGTTGATTCAACGCGGTTACACGCCGGTCAACACGCCGCCGATCGGCAAGGTCGAATTGTACGAAACATCGGGACATTACCCATATTACGCGGACAGCCAGTTCCCGCCGATTGCAATGCAAGACGGCGAACGGTATCTGTTGCGTCCGATGAATTGTCCGCACCATGTCATGATTTACAAGTCAAAGCCGCACAGTTACCGTGATTTGCCGGTGCGCATCGCGGAGTTCGGGACGGTACATCGTTTCGAACAGTCGGGCGAATTGAACGGCATGACCCGTGTGCGGGGCTTTACACAGGACGACGCCCATATTTTCTGCACGGAAGAACAAGTCGAAACGGAGTTCCGCGATTGCCTCGAAATGACGCAAATGGTGTTGAAAACAATGGGCTTCGACGATTACAAGGTACGGCTTAGTTTCCGCGACTGGGAAAACGACAAGTACGTCGGCGATCCGGAAAATTGGAAAAAGGCGCAAGCGGCTCTCGAAAATGTCTGTAAAAATATGGACTTGCCGAGTCTCGAAATTGCGGAGGGGGAAGCGGCATTTTACGGACCGAAAGCCGATTTTATCGTCAAGGACTGCCTCGGACGGCAATGGCAACTTGGTACGGTGCAACTGGATTACAACCTTCCGTCGGCGGAACGGTTCGACCTGGAATACATCGGGGCGGACAACAAGCCGCACAAGCCGGTGATGATCCATCGCGCCCCATTCGGGTCGTTCGAGCGTTTTACCGGCATTTTGATCGAGCATTTTGCCGCCGCATTCCCGCTTTGGCTTGCCCCGGAACAGGTGCGCGTGCTGACGGTGAGCCAGAAGTTCGACGATTACGCAAAGAGGGTGGTGCAACGACTGCTTGACGCCGGAATTCGCGCAACCGGGGATTACGACGCGGAAAAGATCGGCGCGAAAATCCGCAAGGGCCGCCTCGACCTTGTGCCCTACCTGTGCGTTGTCGGTGCCAAAGAAGAAGAGAACCACACCGTCGCCCTCCGTAGCCGGAAAGAAGGGGAACTGGGGGAAATGCCGGTGGAGGAACTGATTGAAAAGTTGACTCTGGAAATCAAGGAAAGGAGTTTATAAATGAAAAAAGATCATAATCAAATACTATGCGGAGATTGCGCTGATGTTCTGCGCAAACTTCCCTCAGATTCAGTCGATTTGGTGCTGACAAGTCCTCCTTACTTTCAGCAACGCGATTATGCAGGTGGGAATTGTATTGGAAACGAGAAAACTGTCGATGTGTATGTTGATAATGTCGATTCCGTGTTCGGTGAATGTGTTCGGGTTTGTTTCGCTGTTTTACGCAGAGATCGTCGTTTTCCACGGAGGTGTCCCAAGTTTCAAGATGAATTGCTCAATCGCGTAGCCAAAAACACTCCCGTGCCCGTCATGGCCCGGGGCATGATCGAAAATATCCTCAGTCCGGCAAAATTGGACGACATTTTTCAGCACCATGTCCGAACACAACGTCAACGCACCATCCTTTTTTCCTTTCTCGTCGAACTCATGTTGCTCGTCCCTAACCACTAGCTCATGGTGCCAGTGTTCACGATTTTCCACAAACATTGGGATTTTGAAGAAAAAAATGAAATTGAAACGCAAAAACCCGGAAATTTGAAACCTGAACTTGAAATGTTGTGGGGTGAGTGCAGAATGCAGAATGTTCCGATTCCTTATCTTCATTCTGAACTTTGCAAACCGGTCACTGACGTTCCCGGCTGCTGTTCGGCGGTTACGACGCAACCGCCCTGAAAGTTTTTCCCGATTCCAAGAACCGGGAAAAAACATTTTCGTATTCAAACGAGAATCTCATATCCCTTGTAACGCTCACGGGCGAGGAACGTGGAAGCCTGATCGTCGCCGACGATGGTTTCGGTTTTCGGATCCCACTTGATTTCGCGTCCCAACCGAGCGGCAATCGCGCACAGGTGACACGAGTTCATCGCCACGACATGCGAATAGACGTCCGAAACGGGCAACCCGCCTTCCTTGATGCAAGTGATGAAATTCCGCTTGTGCCAATTGTGCAAACCATCAAAGTCCTTGCCGTTATACAGTTCCTTGAAATCGTCGTCGGTCAACTGCTTGTGCAGACCGGCTTCCATCGGACGCCCGTTGATGCGGCCGCGATCGACATGGATACGGCCTCTTGTTCCTTCGATGAGGATGCCGTTTCCATCCCGCGAACTGCTGCAAACGAGCATTTCGACTCCGCTTGCAAATTTGCAGGAAATCTCGAATTTGTGGCTGGCGTTGTAGCAATCGTCAACCGTCGGATAGCCATCCTTGAAAGGAACCGGATGCTCGGCAACGATGGGATTGAAACTGATCGGGCCACATCCCTCCTGGCATTCATTGAGTGCCCATTGCGCACAATCAATGTGGTGGGCACCCCAGTCGGTGAATTTTCCGCCGCCGTATTCATACCACCAGCGGAACTGGAAATGGACGCGCTCTTTGATGTATTCAACCCGCGGCGTTTGTCCCTGCCACATTTCAAAGTCCAGGCATTCCGGTGGGGCTTCCTTTTTGAACGGTCCGCCGACGTCACTGCCGCCAATGTCAACGGTCATTTTGCGGATGTCGCCAAGCATTCCCTTGCGAACCATGTGGGCGGCGGTGGCAAACTGATCTTTTTGTGCCCGTTGCTGTGTACCGACCTGGAACACGAGGTTGTTGTATTTTTTACAGGCATTGCGGATGAGCTGGCCTTCCTCGACGGTGAGCGTCAGTGGTTTCTGGCAGAAAACGTGCTTGCCGGCCATGAGGGCTTCGACGGCAATTTTAACGTGCCAGTGGTCCACCGTCACGATGGAAACGACGTCAATGTCCTTGCGGTCGAGGACTTCGCGGTAATCCTTATAACCGTCCGGCTTGCCAACTTTTTCATCGTTGACCTTTTTGCCGATGTTCGGGTCATTTTGTGCGTTGGCGATCCCGTATTCCGAATCAACATCGCACACGGCGACAATATCACCGAGGTTGGTAAAATCACGGGCATCACCGCGCCCCATGTCGCCGACGCCGATGCAGCCGATCTGCAACCGGTCACTGGCCGCCTGGGCATACACCGGCTGCGCACTGGAAAACAGGTAAGGGGTGAAACCGGCGGCTGTCGCCACAACGGTCGAACGCTTCAGAAAGTCACGACGATTGGAGTGTTTCATTGTTGGGTCTTTCGCAAAAATAGTGTTGGTCACTCGCGTCCGATCATAAGTCGAACAACAGTAATTGGTTAGGGTTACAACGGTTGTTAAAAAGTGTAAAATCAAAAACAATGGCAAAAGCGACTTTTTGATGAATGTTGATACACTTAATATTTGTAGGATTTTTGTTTCATATAAGAATCATCTTAGTTTGATGATTATCGTTTGTTTTGAATCCAGGTTCACGACACATTCCTTGTTATTGATCGAAAAAATTTCCGAACCGTTATAAATCGTTTCGACTTGAGTACGCAGGCCGAGCCGTTCCATGTCAAGCGACAATGTCACGGTGACTTTCTCATGTTCCGGATTATAGATCGCGAGGTAAACATATTTGTCCGAATGATCTCCAAATCGCTCAACATGAACGTGTCCGGGTGAAATTCGTGCACCTGTAACAGGCTGCCATCCCGCCTGATAAAGTTCGTCAAGGACAGGAACCATTTGCGTCAAAATTTCCGGGGGGGTATTTCGTCCGGGATAAATTCCCCAGATGAGATGGTAATCCAGCACCTCGCGAGCCGGGGGATGGTAAGAAAGAAAGGTCACCGGGCGTTTCGGGCCGGCAATGATCCTGATCTGATCCGGAAACAGAACTTGCGTATTTTCTATTCCAAAAATATCAAGATAAGGTGCGGCAAAAATCATCGGTCCGAAAGCGTTTGCCATGATCAGGCCGTTTGTATCGGCATAACGCTTGCGAAGCTCTTTCAACCATTCGATGGAGCCAAACCCGCACGGAACCAGTGGTGCTTTGGATTTGAAATCAAACGACAGGGGAGTGTTCATATAGCGGAAGTTCTCCCGCCGGTAATCGTGGGGTACAGCCATGAAGCAGTCCAGACCGAAACCGTCGGGATGCGACAAACCACTGGTCAAGATTTCATTGTACAGGGCACCGAGACAGTGTTCCAGAGTTGTTGCACCCCGCCCTCCGGGAATTCCCGGCGCGAGATTTGCCGGAATCATTGCACCGAAACCGGAATCGCCGATCCAGTCAGGACGATAGCCAATACCGAGGATCGGCTGACCATCATTGGCGTACATCCCGCTGATTGCGATGCTTGACATCAAATCGTCCAGAAACGGGCGTTGAGTCGCGGATTTCGGATACGGGTTACAATTGAACGCGCGCGAATAATGAAGCTTGAGAAATTTTTCCCATTCGGCGTTATCATTTGCGGTCAATTTTTTCAAGCGTGTCTGCGTATCCGCGCGGGTGGGCTTGGCAAAATCCCCCATACTGAACTGTAGAAAATCCGGCTCGATATAAATCAGGTTCTTAATCCCGTTTTCATGGTTCCATTCCCAACGGGCCGGGTTGTCACTGTCGGCGTTCCAGTCGAAACGGCACCCGCTCGCAAGGTTCTCCTGTTCGGTCAACTGGTTCTTCGCACTTCCAAAATATTCCCAGCCGCCGCCGTATCCAACGCGGTCAATAAAATTTTCAGGGTGAAGCGAGTACAGTTTGTCCAATCCGGAGCGGAACCCCCAGGCAGGATCAGTACGGGCGAGTTCAAGATGAAAATCCGCTTTCCTCTGCGAGATTCCCTGAGCGTTGTCCTGATTCAACAGAGCAAAATCGAACGCGGCATACACCAGTTTTTCCCGAGGGTTGACGAGAAAACGATAGACCACGGGAAACTTTTGATCCATGATCAATGCCAAACCGCAATCGTTGGCAACATTCGCCAAAACGGCAAGAGGTTCCGGGCAAAAGCCGTCTTCCAGTTGAGGCAACTTTTTCATTTCTTCAAACGGCTTTGTCGTTCGGGAAAGTGATTGATGCCAATTCCAATCTCCCGGGGTAACCGGTAACGCAACATAAACCGTCACGGCACGATCGTCGGCACTGGTGGATTCAACATGACCATCAATCAGGATACGGCACTTGTCGGCACGATAAATCGCAGCCAATTTCAAATTCATCCCCCGCAAATCGGCACTTTGATGCAATGTACCATCTTGTTGAACGATTGTTCCGCCAACCATGACCGGAGGGGAGTCGGTTTTGGCATCGCGAAGCAGAATTCCGGAAACTTGATTTTCTCCGGAACCAAAAAGTTGTTTCCCCATTTGCAGTTGCGTGATTCCTCCCCCATCACCCAAGGCAAGACTCAGACCGTCTTCGGTTGAAATCGACCCAACGGTGTTTCCGGCATTTCCTTGCAGGGATTGTTCGGGAAACGATTCGCCATCGAACACAATTTGATCGCCGTCAGGACCGACTAATCGCAAATTACGGAAAGATATCTTGAAGGTATGCGGGTAGTTATACGGCATGTCGTAAAGGTAGATGTCGAGCCCTGCCACCCGGCCGCGCACACTTGGCCTCAAGTCCACACTTGCATCGTGCCAGTCGCCCGACTTGACCCCGTATCTGGTGACCAACTGTTGTACGCAAGGGTTACCATCGAGATAATCATGCCGCAATCCCCAATCGTAAAGGCAGAAAGCAATTTCTTTTCCGCCATCACGCGGTCCGGGATCATCACTTTCAAGTTTGATCTCAAAAGCGATTGTTGTGTAACCCCGCCAATCTTCAGACGCGGGAAGATTCAGTTTTAGCAAAGGGAAACCTTCACTTCCTCCACCGACCGTGACCGTTGCAACCAGTGGATTTTGAGAGGTCACTTCAATGGAAGAATTGCCACCTGCCAAACCAGACCAGTTGCCGGGACCGTCAAGCAACGGACGTTCGGCGGAACTACGGGGGGACGCTACCGAACTGCAGTCTAACTTGGGCGTGTTGAACACAGCGTTATACGCCGCAGTTTGAAGTATCTTTGCCGTAGCGGCGGGTATTCCGGCGGTGTAGGCGTTGTCTACGGGCGTTTTGCCATATATGGTCGCGAAATGTACACATGCCGCAAGATAACTGCCCTCGCGAGAAGGATGATGCCCATCGCTGGCGTCATACAAACTTATTGACGGATGATTCGTGTAAACGTCGGTGAACGCCACGCCCACATAAGAAACTCTTAAACCAAGTTCCTCGGCAATCGTCTCATAAGCTGCACGTACTTTTGACTCCATTGATGCAGTCGTTAATCCGTTATCGCTCAAGAAAGGCTTTCCTTCCTTTTTTCCCCATGTCTGATATAATATCGTTTCGGCGCCGTTAGCGTCAATTTTGGGTTTGAGTTGGCGGACGCCGTCATAGAAAAGTTCCGGCGCAATTATCGGTCTCCAACTTAATTCATTTGTGATTACATAATCATAACGCTGGCTTGTAAGCGCGGAGTTGACGCGTGCACCGTGCGGGTCGGCTGCATTTGAGAAGCGGAGCAGATCATATCCACCGGCGGTTACTGATGTCACATTCGCGCTGTCTCCGGCTGCCGTAATCAGACTTGAAAGCATATCGGGCATATCGTTCCAATATGTAAAACTGTTACCGATAAATAATATGGAATATTCCGGCGATGTATCGTTGCTGCTCGTTACATCCGTTAATGAAAGGGAAATGTCCTTTTTGTCTTTCTTTTCATAATCTACGATGTCTTTTTCGAAGCGAAATTCCTGCTCTTGAGCCGGGCAAAGCCCCGACAAGAGTGTGAATACAACGAATGTGCAGAACAGGTGTTTTGAGTTGTATGAAATCATGGGAAACATTGTCCTTTCATTCTCTCT
>Ga0099364_10005200_pt1 | contig 19424 bp, 8 predicted proteins | sample TergutTh196P3_FD_73070 | JGI IMG/M metagenome (GOLD analysis project Ga0099364, IMG submission 73070) | Microcerotermes parvus P3 segment gut microbial communities from Pointe-Noire, Republic of the Congo - Th196 P3 | ecosystem: Host-associated > Arthropoda: Insects > Digestive system > Gut ...
GCCGTAGTCGCCTATTACGTGCTTCCAAAACTTCAGGCGCTTGCAAGGTACGATTACTTCAAACGCGAACTTGACAACGACGACGCGCAACAAGTACATTACGCCGCAGGCTTAAATTACTTTCCCGTAAATAATGTTCGCCTGCAATTTAATTATACGCGTAGAACACAAAAGGCTGACAGTTATAAGGATAACAATTATTTTGTTACACAACTTTGGATTAGATTTTGAAAAATGGATTTGAAAAAATACCTCCCAATTGTGAAATAATACTTATTTTACAATTGGGAGGCGCAATTAGTTATTTATTTTTCCTACACCATCTTAATCGCTCCTTTAATGATTTATAAGTCAAAACTATATGTATGTCCGGCTTGTGCATTGAACACAATACATTCGCCGTTTGATTTGTCCATGGAATATTTTACAGTTTTGCCGGTGGTCATATCTGTAACCGTCGGACGTTTTCCTTTCCATGGGTTCATCATTTGCAGAGGCACGCTTCGGTGGGCTTTCACCACAAGAGCCTGCACACCTTTTTCGTTGCGGGCTGCGCTGACTTCAAAACCTCCGCGAGCGAGGAATCCGCGGAAGGAAGCCACAGTCCAGTCCGGAACAACCGGAAAGAGATGTATTCGCCCCGAGCGACTGTTCATCAATCGTTCGGGCATACTTACCACCTGACTTGCCAATTGTGCGTTTGTTTCAATTCGCGATGCGCCGTAGGCATAGCGCGCCGGAATATAATCTGCCGACGCTCCCGTTAGGATATATGGTTCGGTGTTACTGCTTGCCATGACAACATCGGCAGTTCGCGTCATCAGGTCTTTGAGTTCCTGTGGGCTGTCAAGGTTTATTTCGTCTGACAGGTTCACAAGGTTGTATGCATTAATTTTGAAATGGTCGCCACGTGTGTAGCGCGGGAAAGCCATTTCATTGCAGCCTAATATATCGCCGCTATATACCTTGAAAATAGGATACGGCGCAAGGTTTTCGGCAACTTCGCGCCAGCCGGGAATAAGGTCGGCGTCCACGTTCAGATATTGTGCTGCTTCAATAGCAGTGTTTAACGTCCAGCGGAGTACGGTCAGCGCGCCTGTATTGTTGCGCGTATATTCCATACGGTATGAGATACCGTAACTTTCTGTTTCTACCGTTGGTTCAAGATTAAATACTTTTCCGTCCCATCCGCGACGCGCGAAAGCCTCGTAAAATATTGCAAGGTCTTTCAACAGCGGGTAAATGGTGTTCTTCAGCATTTCTTCGTCGGCTGCATAGTCCCAGAAGTTCCACAGCACCTTCATCACTTGTCCGGGAACCTCCATAGTGAAGTCGAGTACTCCGTTTTCAACATACCACGGGCTTTGTGCATGTTGCGGCAGCGCGGGCAGGTAGCCATGTGCAAAACACATGCCCGGAAGACCGAATTTGAGGCGCGCTTTTTCTTTCATCGTTTCGTGCCACAGGGTCATTAAGTTGGGCCATTGTATTTTTGGCTCGTATTGGTTGCGCATGAAAAATCTGCCTTCGGTGAATAACTCATTGTAACAAGGCAGCGAATGCCAGTTTTGAGTATCAGTGTCGTATGCTGCGTAACTGGCGCTTGCCTCAAGTTTGCGGGGATCGGGAAAATTGGAACCCATGTGACCCGTTGTCCAACTTGTAAACACTTCGTTGAAGAACGTATTTGCTGTTTGTCTACGCTCTTCGGGAGTTGCGCCCATCAGGATACGTCCCTGTTCGCGTTTTTCGTAAAGTTCGTCGTACCACGCTTCGTTTTCTGCTGCGATGCCGTCAAAACCAAGCGTTTCGGCTTCAAGCAACATTCTTTTTGCCTCTTCCATATAGTTAGGCGTTTCGTTTACAGTTACCACGGCGATATATAGTTTCGCATTGCCGGAAGTTGCGGGAAGTTTTGCGTTCACAGCCACTCCCGGAGCATTTGCAACGTATGAATAACTTTCAGCCTGCAATTCCTGCATTTCGGGGTGGGTCATGGTACGTATACCGGGAACTAACAGGAAGCCCTGATTATCTCTTCCTATATACGGTATAGTTCCCAGACCTTTTGCCAGCCCCATAGCCGTCAGTTCGGCATTTGCGCCTGAAACCATTCCCATCATTACGTAGCGGAAGCCGTCGGGAAATGATTTTTCTTTTGGGAATACCTGATGCACCCAGAAGAAACGTCCATCTATTCCCGTTGTGGGAGGCTCGAACAGTCCGTTTGTCGCCCTGTCGGCATGAAAATCGTAGTATTCGACAGGTTTGTTAACGTCTGCCGGTTCGAATTGCACTACTTTTTTGTAACTTCCGTCGGCGTTCATATACCGTCGATGTCCCTGATCCAGATTTCTGTAAATGCGGAATGAAACCGGCTGCGTGAGACCTTCATACGAAAGGTCGAGCGCCGTCACATTACGTTTCATGCCCATCACATAGTTAACGTTTAGTTTTTTGTCGCCCTTGTTTACAGACACGTTTGTCACGCCGTTCTTCATCAACTGAACAGCCTCCGGCTGCTCGGCGTCTTTAAGTTCGGCTGCTTTTACTATTATTTGCCCGACGGATTTTTGACATGGGAAGGGATAAACCTCCGACCATATCGCATAATTGTAGCGTCCGCCGCGCTCGTCAAGCACGAAAAACTTTGGGCGCGTCATGCCTGCCATAGGCATGTCGTTGAGGTCTTTGTTGTTTTCCGAATAAGCGCCACGCATCAGGTCGTCCATGGTGAAATGCTCACGGTCGATGTATCGACGGTCGATAACATCTGTTTTCAGAAGGCTCATGGTTATTTCATGTCCGCCGCCCCATATTGCCGCCTTGGTGGTGGGAGTGCTGATATTCGAACTTCTGCCCGGATACGCAGGGTTAAGTGGACGCGGCGCAGATGTTCTGGTCTTTGCCAACTCTTTTAGCGTCGTCTCCTGAGCGAAAATATCGTCGATAATCGCTTGCGACGCAGGCTCTTTTTTACAACCGGTAAGCCATACCGATACGAATAATCCGATGATGAACATCGGGAAAAAAAATCTTGTTGTCATTTTTTTGGTCTATTATTATGTTTATTTATTATTGTACTTCCTTATTGGGTAAAGACGCGCCTCTTGGAACCAGCGTAATTATTTCGCCTGCTTTTGAATCTAACGTAAGCAGTCGTCCCGACATGTTTCTCCATCGTCTACCGTCGCGATAAACCGTCAAATCCTGACCTTCCCATGGATTCTGCACAAGGCATTTTCCGCCTTTTCCCGATTTTATTTCCACAAATTCAATTTGTCCGTTTGTTTGCGAAGCGCTTATAATGAATGCATTGCGAGCGGCAAGCGTAAATTGTGCATCCCATTCTTTGGGCCATGCGGGAAAGATATAATTAACAGGCTCACCTGCGGGGGTAACGGGAACGCTTTGCAACAATGCCTTGCATGTGGCGTTTATGGCATTGCCTAATCGTTGACATTCGATAGCGCCGGGACCTTCTCTCAACTGTAAGCGATTTCGGAATGGAAGCAGCCCCGATCTGCCGGTACCTATTGAATCGCAATTTTCAGGACCCGAACGAATTTGCGCCGGAATCAAGTATTTGACGTCTTCCGCCAATCCAAGATTAGCAGCAATAACCGCCGTTCTGGATAAGACGCGTACGTTTGTACTGTTGTTAACCGTCGGATTGCCGCGTCTGTAAGACTCCATAGTTGTTCTGTACAGTTCGGTATCCTTCAATCCAACATTCAAATAATCATAATATTGGGCAGAAATAGTAGAAGGAGCGGGAATAGGCGTCAAATTATCCAATATCTCTTTCCAAGCGCGTCGTCTATCGGCGTCTACGCCCAATATTTCCGCAGCCTTTATAGCAATAGGTATCATTGTGTGCATAGCCAAAAGTTCTTCGGGAGTATCCTTTCCACCCCAGTTACTTTCCAAATTATTGACATAATGAAGATGATATTTGCCGTCGCTTTCTTTAACAAGATTAGGGAAATTGCAATAAAATTCCACGCAACCCTTAATCATTGGATACCCAACATCGTTAAGCCATTCCTTATCTAAATGATAGGCATAATTCGCCCAGTAGATATAAGTTATTTTAGCGGTTGCCGACATAATGTGCGAGACCCATGCAAATGGACCGCCTACTTCGCCCGTTTTGGAAGAACGACGAAGGAACATAAAATTCCAGCGGGCGTTCAAGTCGTTTCGCAGTTCTGCAAAATCCATGAAATCTTTTGAGCGTTGCTCCCATGGTTTTCTCACTAAATAAAGGTCTCTCAATTCATCGGCGATGTTGTCGGGTAAAACTTCCAAGCCGTTGAACCACGTTGTTTCGGGAATCCATAGACCCTTACTTCCCCATTGCTGTCTGGCAGCGGTAGCATACGAATCGGAATGTTTGAAAAAGGTGTTAAATAAAGGTTGTAACAATTCGGGATGATTCAGAGGCGCGAATCCGTTATATAATGTTCCATTATTGTTCCACCAATATTGAGAACCCCACATGGCAAGGTCGCCATTGGTTTTCCATACCATACCGCGAAATCCCGGCATATATTCCCCGCGTGAACTTGACGCCATGAGATAGAGATAGTACATGAAATTTTTTTCAACTTCATTAGCAACTCCATCGGCGCTGTGTAAACGAACAAATGATTTGGGCCAAAAGGCTCCCCACCAGTTACGGTTTTCTTGATGCAGTCCGTCGAAACCTTTAGGTTGAGCAGTCTCTAATTGCTTCAACGCTAATTGTCCGACATCTTCTTTGGGGTCGAAACTGCATGCGGTAGACAACAATACGAGGAATTTACCTCTACCCGGTTCTGCTGACAGACGAACGGTAGATTCATTATAATAATCCGCTTTGCTTTGTCTTCCTGCAACGCCGACTGCTATTGCAGTTGCGCACCAATAATCGCCTTCTTTAAATTCCTGAATTAACAGGGTTTTTCCGTCTCTTATTTCGAGTCTTGAAGTGGCTGTATGCTTACCCTGACTGATCTGATGATCCGCATGTTTTCCGGTAACAACCTGAATAGCGCGGTTTTGGGTCAGTTCCCAGTTCATTCGGTCAATGTAACTGATGGCATAACGCAACATACGCAAATCAATGTGTATGGGCGAGGGATTGTTGCGACTATCTTCAAATTCTGCCGCAATCACATCGCCGTTCATCCAATTCAACATACGAACTTTCAGTCCGTTGCCCGAAACGGTAGTCAATCCATCGTAAACGGACAAATGCTGGTTATATGCGCTACCCGTAAAGACATCGTCTCCGTAGTCCTGTACGCGGAAATCGACATACCCCAATCCATTGGAATAATTGTTGTGTCCGTCTTGGAAACTTGTCGTGTTGCAGTCCATTGCGAATGCATCTACACGATTAATCTGGTAGTGGATCGCTTTCGGAGTAGTCCACACCAACGTACCCATCGCGCCGTTTCCGATAGGTATACCATCTTCGCTCCGCGTAACAGGGGACACGTAGTTCAAATCCGCTCTTGAAATCAATCGTTCGAAATCTACTTTCATAGAGCCTTGTGCAAAACTGTTTGTATTTCCTATCGAAAAAAGAAAACAGGCACATAAGATACTAATATTTATCAAATTTTTCATTATTAATTATTTTATTTAATATTATTATTATTAATTATTATTATTTAATTTATTTATTAATTTTTATTTATTAATCAAAAGTCAGATGATGGCGGAGCCGCCTCCGGCGAACTTCCCCATTGTGTATTTGGACGTGGTCCCATTTCGAGAACCAAAGCGCCGCCGTTTACCATATCTTTATGTTCGAACCATGGTTTATTTAACGGTTTGCCGTTGAGCATAGCCGATTGGATGTATTTGTTGGCAGCGGAAACATTGTTTGCTTTAATTGTGAAAAATTTACCACCTTCCATTTTTAATTTAACCTCGTCAAAAATAGGACTTCCAATATCGTACACCGGACGACCGGGACAGACCGGATAGAAGCCCATAGCGCTCAATACATACCATGACGACATTTCTCCATAGTCTTCATCACCGCAGTAGCCAAGGGGTTTTGCCCTGTAATATATCTTCATTATGTCCCGTAAACGACGTTGCGTCATCCATGGTTGCCCTGCATAGTTGTAGAGATATGGAATATGAAAGGCAGGTTCATTTCCTTGCGAATATTGCCCGATAAGTCCCGTTTGGTCTGGTAAAAGCGCATGAAACAAATGTTTTCCCGATGCTCTAAACGGTTCGGGCGAAACAAATTTGTTATCAAACGGAGCCTGAAACAGTTCGTTCAATTTATCGATAAACTTTTCTCTTCCTCCAAGCAGATTAATCAGTCCGGCGACGTCTTGTTGAACGTGGAAAGTGTAAATCCAACCGTTCATTTCAGTGTAATATTCGCGTCCGCCTTGCCCTCCGCTCCAGATAGGACTGTATTCTTCTTCACTCAAAACCCATTCGCCATCTGCCGATTTGGGAGCCATGAAACCAATACGTTTATCGAATACATTTTCGTAATTACGCGCCCTTTTCTTGAAATATTCGAAGTCTTCCCGTTTATTCAACACTCTTGCCCATTCAGCCATACACCAGTCATCGTAGGTAGCCTCAAGGGTAACAGCCACAGCCTGACGTCTTTCCCATGGATGCACTCCCGGCTCGGTTTCAGGTTCGCCCTTTTTCAGCGCCGGAAAATATCCGTTTTCAATGTAGAAACGGTCTAACGGCGTTTGCGGTACATTTCGCCAGGGAAGAAACGTATGTTCCATTTGTAACTTTTTAAATCCTTCATACGCTTTCTCTACATCGAAGTCGCGATAACCTTTCATATAGGCGTCTAATGCAACGCCTATTATGTGATGTCCGCTTAATCCGCGATTGATTGCGGTCATTGTGCCGGTTGTTTCATACAAAGTAACAAATGAACGTATAAGGTCAACTTGTTGCTGCGGGTCAAGAAGCAGGTGCAACGGCTCTAACGAGCGATAGTTTCCCCACATTGCAGCGCCCGCGCTAATAGGATAAAAACCGCGACCATCGGCTTGATGTACCTTTTGGTCAAATGAACCGTAAAATTTGTCATCTTCTACAATATTTGCAACACTGATATATACGCGATAAAGAGCAGTATAGAAAATTGTGCGCTGGTCTTCTGTTCCTCCTTTTATTTCGATATATCGCAGCGCATCGTTCCATGTTTTACGTCCCTGTGCGCGTGTTTTTTCAAAGTTCCATTCGGGAATTTGTTGCTGCAAGTTTTGTTGTGCCTGCTCTAAACTAATACCTGACATGCCAACGCGTATTTCTACCTGTCCATTTTTATCAGGAACAAAGTTTGCCATTATTCTCCGATTGTTTTCGCCTGCAACGGGGTCAAATGATGAAGCCGGTTTTGAAAATTCTGCATAGAAAAAACGCCCTCTGTTGCCTCTGGTTTCGCTACTGCCTCCGCTCAATGCATTATTATCGATATTGATTGTTAAATTCTGCGCCACGCTGAACAATATGTATGCAGGCTCATCTTTTGGAAATGTGAGCCGATAATGAGCGGCATTAGATGTTACCGTATATTCTACCTGTATGTCGTATTTTTCAAGAAACGTCAAATTGTAATACGGAGTGACGGTTCCAAGGTCGTGGTCGCGCATTGAAGCATATCTATCCGGTACTGTTTCTGCCTTTCCGCTCATAGGCATCAGCGACAGACCTCCTGCTGGAAATCCATAAACTTTATCCGCCAAATACTGGTCCATAATTCCCGGCGTCGTACTTGGCGAGATACGCATCATTCCATAAGGCATCGAAACTGTGGGAGCAGTGGAAGACAACCCATGCCCTAATTGCCCGACGCCCCCAATATTAGGATCCACATAATCTACCGGTTCTTTCGTTGGAGTAGATGTACATCCAATTAATAAGAGCAACCCACTTAAAAAATAAATAAAAACTGTATTTTTCATCTTAATTAATTATTAATTTTTAATTATAAAATTATTAATTTTCAATTTTCAATTTTCAATTATTCCGGGTTTGACATTGACGGCGGTCTTGCTTCCGGCGCGCTGCCCCATTGTTTGTTAGGTCTGGGACCCATGTTCAGTACAAGCGTTCCGCCTTTAATAAGTTCTGAATGTTCAAACCATGATTTATTAAGAGGTTCGCCGTTCAAAAAAGCAGATTGAACGTATTTATTTTGCGCCGATACATTTTTTGCTTCAATCACAAATGTTTTATTATCGCCCAGATTAATTGTCGATTTCTTAAATACGGGACTTCCTATCAGCCAAATGGGGTAATTGGGAATCATCGGGTCGGAATATATGCCCATAGCGCTGCATATGTACCAATGCGACATAAGTCCTGAGTCTTCATCGCCGCATATCCCTAACGGACCATCACTATACCATACATCCATTACTTGCCTTACCTGTTTTTGGGTTTTCCATGGATATCCCGAATAATTATACAGGTATGGTATTTGTCGTGAAAATTCATTTCCATGTGCATAATTACCAATTAAACCGGTGGCGTCGGGAAATTGACTTAAAAAATGATATTTTGCTATTTGATACTGTTCTACCCAAAGAGAATCCAATTTAGCAGTAAAATTTTCTCTGCCTCCCATAAGGTTTATCAGCCCCTGAATATCGTGTGAGACGTACCATGTGTATATCCAACTGTTGAGTTCGGCAAAATAATCTCTACCTCCTTGTCCGCCGGATAAAGTCGGATTAAAAGGAACGATCCATTTACCGTCTTCTGTTTTGGGCGACATAAAATTAGTTTGTGTATTAAAGACGTTTTGATAATCATGGGCATGTTTTATATAATAATTATAATCGTCTGTTTTTCCTAATGCGCTTGCTATTTGCGCAATACACCAACTTTCGTATGCGGCTTGCAAAGTGATTGTCACGCTTTGCCTTCTTTCATGTGGATGTACTTCGGGAACCCATTCTTCTGTATTCAGAGGTAGCGCAGGGAAAAAGCCATTTTCAAGATAAAACTTGTCGAGTACGGTAGCCGGTCCTCTTCGCCATGGTACTTTTGTGGATTCTAAAAATTCTGTTTTCATGTTTTCATAAGCCTTTTCAACATCAAAATCGCGTATTCCTCTCAAATAGGCATTTGCAACCATAACAAGATTAGTACGTTGAAACATTCCGCCTTGTGATGAAACGGAAGGATACAGTTGATTTCTTGATAAAGCGGCATATCGTTGCGCCCTTGAATTTAATCCGTCCGGATTGATAGCCATCCTGCTCAACAGTTGGTCGCCTCCCCTCGAAAAGTATATACCCGTATAAAATATTGTGCGCTGCTCTTCCGTTCCTCCTTCAACTTCAAATAATGACAGAGATTCATTCCATTTGTCACGGGCATTATTTTTTATTGTTTCAAAATTCCATTCGGGGATTTCATTTTCCAAGTTTAGTTTTGCAGCCTCAAGACTTTCGCTTGAAACGCCAATTTTCACTTCTATCTGTTCGTCCTTTTTTGTTGCATAACTTGCAAAGGCTCCAACATTGACGCTCCATCTACTTCGCGCATAAGGCAATGCATCCGAAGCGGGCGTTGTAGTGATTAAAACGGCAACTTTGTCGCCGCCGATAGTATTGGTTTGAGGAAATATCTCTTCTTCTTCCCATACTCCAAACGATTTGAATGGTTTGCTAAATTTGGCGTAATAATAAAACTTGCGGGTTCCGCCTCCTTCTTCGCCTCCTATTGTACTGTCGTCCAAAACAGTGAATTTTCCATTGCTGCCCAACAAAATGTGTGAATCAGAATTTTCAGGAAAAGTAAACCTGTAATATGATACCTGATCGGTAACGGTATATTCAACATTTACGTCGTAATCTTCCAACAGAAGCGCAGAATAGTAGGGAGTTACCGTTTCAAAATCATGGTCGTAATCAGATGCTATTTTTGGCGGGGTAACTTCAATTTTTCCGGTAGTTGCCATAATCCACGAAGGAATGGTTGTTGTGCCATACCTTACGACGTCTCGAAGTGAAAAACTGAATACTTTATGGGCTAAATACCTGTCAAAAATTTCGGGCCATGGATTTGACGCTAACTGAATACTTCCCTGTGGCAGCCTGACAACTGGGTCGGTTGCTACCAAAAGGTGTCCAATCCCTCCAATATTGGGATTAACATAATCAACAGGCGCTTTCTTCTCGCTTTGTTGAACATCGCAACTAAAAAGCAGGAACGCGCACGATAATAAACATATAAGATTTAATCGATTCATTTTTTTAATATTATTTTTAGGTTTAAGATTTATTTTAATAATCAGATGATGGCGGAGCCGCTTCGGGAGCGCTTCCCCACTGTGTATTTGGACGTGGACCCATTTCAAGAACCAATGTTCCTCCATTCAACATGTCTTTGTGTTCGAACCATGGTTTGTTTAACGGTTTACCGTTGAGCATAGCCGATTGGATATATTTGTTCACAGCAGAAACATTTTTTGCTGTTATTGTGAAAAATTTTCCATCTTCCATTTTTAACTTTACTTCGTCAAAAATCGGACTTCCAATATCGTACACGGGACGACCGGGGCAAACAGGATAGAATCCCATTGCGCTCAATACATACCACGACGACATTTCACCGTTGTCTTCGTCGCCGCAGTAGCCAAGAGGCGTTGCTTCATACCAAATCTTCATTATATCCCGTAAACGACGTTGCGTCATCCATGGTTGCCCTGCATAGTTATAGAGATATGGAATATGAAAAGATGGTTCGTTGCCTTGCGAATATTGCCCGATAAGTCCCGTTTGGTCTGGAAACAAGCCTTGAAACATATATTTTCCCGATCCTCTAAATGGTTCGGGCGGCTCGAATCCTTCAAATTGCGCCTGAAACAGTTCATTTAACTTATCGACAAACTTTTCTCTTCCTCCTATCAAATTAATCAGTCCGGCAACGTCTTGCTGAACGTGGAAAGTATAAATCCATCCGTTCATTTCGGTGTAATATTCGCGTCCGCCTTGACCTCCGCTCCAAATAGGGCTGTATTCTTCTTCGCTCAAGACCCATTCGCCGTCTGCCGACTTGGGAGCCATGAAACCTATACGTTTATCAAAGACATTTTCATAATTACGAGCCCTTTTCTTGAAATATTCAAAGTCTTCCCGTTTATTCAATACCCTTGCCCATTCAGCCATACACCAATCATCGTAAGCAGTTTCAAGAGTTACTGCAACAGCCTGACGTCTTTCCCATGGATGCACTCCCGGTTCGGTTTCTATTTCGCCTTTTTTCAGCGCGGGAAAATATCCGTTTTCGATATAGAATCGGTCTAATGGCGTTTGAGGAACATTCCGCCAAGGAAGAAAAGTATCTTCCATTTGCAATTTTTTAAATGCTTCATACGCTTTTTCGACGTCGAAATCGCGATAACCTTTCATATAAGCGTCCAAGGCAACGCCAATTATATGATGTCCGCTTAATCCGCGATTGATGGCGGACATGGTGCCGGTTGTTTCGTACAGAGTGATAAAGGAACGTATAAGGTCAATTTGTTGCTGCGGGTCAAGAAGCAGATGCAACGGTTCCAAAGAGCGATAATTGCCCCACATTGCAGCGCCCGCTCCAATAGGATAAAAACCGCGTCCAGCGGCTTGATGCACCTTTTGGTCAAATGAACCGTAAAATCTGTCTTCTTCAACGATATTCGAAACACTGATATATACGCGATAAAGAGCCGTATAGAAAATAGTGCGCTGCTCTTCGGTTCCTCCTTTTATGTCGATATAACTTAACGCATCGTTCCATACTTTACGTCCCTGCTGGCGTGTTTTTTCAAAGTTCCATTCGGGAATTTGTTGCTGCAAATTTTGTTGTGCCTGCTCTAAACTTATTCCCGACACGCCAACGCGTATTTCTACCTGTCCCCGACTGTCGGGGACAAAGTTTGCCATTATTCTGCGGTTGCCTTCGCCTGCAACAGTCTCAAAGGAAGAAGCCGGCTTCGAAAATTCAGCATGGAAAAATCGTCCTCTGCTGCCTCTGGTTTCCGTACTGCCGCCGCTGATGGTATTGTTATCCATATCAATTGTAGCGTTCTGCGCCACGCTAAACAATATATAGGCAGGCGCATCTTTGGGAAATGTGAGCCGATAATGAGCGGCATTAGACGTTACGGTATATTCTACCTGTATGTCGTATTTCTCTAAAAGCGCCGAATGATAATACGGAGTGACTGTTTCAAGATCATGGTCACGCATTGAAGCGTATCTGTCAGGTACCGTTTCGGCATTTCCGCTCATTGGCATTAGCGACAGCCCCCCAGCGGGAAATCCATAAATTTTATCTGCCAAATACCGGTCATTGACTCGAGGCGTAGTTGTCGGCGAAATACGCATCATCCCATAAGGCATCGACACTGTGGGTGAAGTGGACGTCAATAAATGACCAATGCCGCCAATATTAGGGTCCACATAATCAACCGGGCTTTTCCCCCTGTTTTGTTGAACTTCGCAACTAACGGACAGAAGAACACCCAAAAATAAACATATTAAATTTGATTGTTTCATTGGTTCTGATTTTTTGAATTTTATAAAACAATATTTCTTTGCACGCAAGTCTGATTTGCAAGTGTGGATTCCGAAGGCTGTCCTCCGCCAACAGAAATAACGACGTTTCCTTTCATAGGCGTTAGATTGCCGGCAGGACTTACTACCGACAATTCTTCGGCGGTCAGTGTAAATTCAACGGTTTGCGATTCTCCCGGCATAAGATGGATTCGTTTGAAGCCCTTCAAAGACCGTATAGGAGTTATGAAATCCCTTCTGTTTGCCAAATATAACTGTACCACTTCATCGCCGGCTTTGCTTCCGGTATTTGTAACAGTGGCTCTAACCCTGTATGATTGGCTTCCTGATATTGGCGCAACGTCTAATGCCGAATATCTGAACGTTGTATAACTTAATCCGTAACCAAACGGATATATCGGGGTTCCTGTGAAATATCTGTATGTACGGTTTCTCATGCTATAGTCTTCAAAATCGGGCAAGTCGTCTACGCTTTTGTAAAATGTTACAGGTAGACGTCCGGCGGGATTATAATCGCCAAAAATTACATCGGCAACCGCCTGACCGCCGGCTTGACCGCCATACCACGCATTGATGATTGCAGGAATATTTTGCGATTCCCATTCAAGACCAATTGCGCTTCCGGTCATCAGAACAAATACGACGGGTTTTCCGGTGGCTTGGAGTTCTTTAAGCATCTCTTGCTGTATTGCAGGTATTGCGAGTGATGTGCGGTCGCCCCCTCTGAATCCGTCAATTCGCACTCCCATTTCTTCGCCTTCTACTTTACACGAAATACCGCCGACAAAAATAATAACGTCGGCGTCTTTGACCGATGCGGCAACCTCCTTACAATTAGTTCTTTTCAAAGTTCCAATGTCAAATTTGATTTCTGCATTATCGCGGTCTTGCATATATTCGATTGTAATCTCATATTTTTTTCCTCTTTCAGCGTTCAACAGGAAATATAAATCTATTAGTCCTTCGCTTTTTTGTTTTACGCCATCAATATACAGTTCGGCAACTTCATCGCTTCTTAATTCAAAACAAACTTCTCCCGACCTTTTTGGCGTAAAGGTGGTTGTCCAACGCCCTGTCATATAGCGCGTTATAATACCATTCCCTATTTCTTCGCCATCACCCCATTTGTGGTCTACCATTCTTTCAATTCTGGTAAAGGGTGTGCCTTCCCATTTCATGTTTCCAAAGTAATCGGCTTTAAATCCGGGTCTTCCATTGTAAGTAAACAGGGAAGCGTCATAATTGGAGGTAAAAACAAGATTGTCAGTCAAATTAACTCCTTTTTCATAAACGACGTTTATATTTCTTCCTGCTTTTGATTTTATTCCGTCTAAAACGGTTATAACCTTTGATGGCATTCCGTAGTAGTTTGCCAGCAATACATGCTCTTCGTGCGCGTTTGGACCTACTATTGCTATTTTTTTGATTTTTGTTCTGTCCAAAGGCAATAAAGAGTTCTCATTTTTCAACAATACCATGGATTCCTGCGCCATTTTCAGTGCATGAGCCTGATGTGCGGGCGCTTCCAATACCGAAACAGGTATTTTGGCATAGGGTACAAGGTCGTCGGGGTCGAACATTCCTAACCTCATTCGTGTTTTGAACAATCTTTTTACCGAAGCGTCAATATGTTCCGTATTGACTAATCCGCGTTGAATAGCATCCATCAAAGCATTATATACTCCGCCGCCACACTCGCAGTCGGTAGTATGAACAACGGCGTCGGCGGCAGCCTCTATTTCATCTGCATGTGTTTTATGAGTTTTGAAAAAATTGTCGATACCCCAACAGTCGGAGGTAACGTATCCGTCAAAATCCCATTGGTCGCGCAAAATACCCAGCATCAATTCGGAACTTGCGCAGGCGGGTTCTCCGAAGTAAGCATTGTAAGCGCACATCACAGCCGATACTTTTGCATCAACCACCAATCGTTTAAATGCCGGCAGGTATGTATCCCACAAGTCGAAATTGCTGACTCTTGCATCGTAAGTATGTCTACTCCATTCCGGTCCGCTGTGTACGGCAAAATGTTTTGCACAGGCGGATGCTTTGAGGTATTTCGGGTCGTTACCCTGCACACCTTCAACAAGAGCCGAACCCATAGCGCCCATCAGAAACGGGTCTTCGCCGTATGTTTCCTGACCGCGTCCCCATCGCGGGTCTCTGAAAATATTAATATTGGGAGTCCAATATGTCAAGCCGCGAAAAATAGTTACTTCCCCTTTTCGGGTAGCGTCGTGGAATATAGCCCGTCCTTCCGTTGAGGCATAATCTGCCATTTGGCGTAAGGCGTCAGTGTTCCACGTTGCCGCCATGCCGATAGCCTGCGGGAAAGAGGTGACAGGATACGGACTGCGCGCAACGCCATGCAAAATTTCATTCCACCAGTTGTATGACGGAATGCCCAAACGTTCTATCGCCGGAGCGTAATGCATCATTTGCCCTATTTTTTCTTCAAGCGTAAGCCTGCCGACCAAATCGTCTACACGCTGGTCTATCGGCAAATTGGGATTTTGAAAAGGATAGGATTGAGCATGAATGGTAATCTGAAAACAACAGAAAACCGCTAATAATAATAAAAGATGATACTTTTTCATGTTAAAAAAATTTTTAAATTTTAAGGTTATAAAATAAATTAAGGTATAATTGTTCCATCGTCAAGTCTGTGATCGCTCGGACCGGGTCGTGTTCTCATCAAGCCTGTCAATCTGTAATAATTTTCAAGTTGTTTCGCCATTATACGTTCGCCGGCTCCGACTTCTATCAGTCCTTCGCCCCAGTCTGCGCCGTATCCGCCCAATGCAGCCGAGCGAATGTCGGGTACATAACCGGGCGATGGACCGCCGCAACTGACAAATCCGAAGAAGAAAGGAACCAAGTCGTATTGCGAAAGTTCATTCTTCCAGTCTAACTGGAACTTGATGAAAAATTCACCGGGAACAATCGAAAAAACATACCGTCCGTTAATTTCAAGCACTGAAAAACGTGGATTGAATCTTCTGTCTTCACGATAACGCCCTTTAAAAGCGATTGAATCGGTTTTTACTTTCAGACTGTTTGCATCGTATGGATTGGGATAGAGTTTTTTTGCAAGAGTAACTGTCTCTATCGAAAGCAGTTTCCCCATACGGTCTATCAAATCATAATTTGCTTTACGCGGGTCGTCGGGACCGGTACGTCCGCCATCTTTGAAAAGCGGCGCCTGATTACCTGCCGCTCCATTGATGAACAGGCAATTGACTTTGTTATCAAACGCTTCTTCGGTGTATTTGTTTGCATAGCCGACAAAATCGCCCGATACTTCAAAATTATTCCATATTGCGTCCGGATGACATGCGTAGTTCATTACGATAACGCGCGGTTGTCCGCTCTTGTCGTCAATACGTATGACGCCTACCGAGTTATCGACCGGTCCATGCGGCAAACGTTCGCGATTTATGTAACGGTACTGGTCGTCGGCAAACCATGATTCGCGGGCATGTCCATCGGCGCGTAAAATGAGACGGTTGAACGCAAGCGACGGAAAACTGCGGTGTCCGCCGGAAATAGTCGCTTCAAACATGTTTTTTGAAGCCTGCTCAAGCAACCATTCAAATCGCTCTTCCGTCCATTCTTTTGTACCTCGCGCGCCTGAATGGTTATGCGATTGGCAAAGATACAGTTCCAAAAGATTGTATTTTCGCTTCATACGATTAATGAACTGCTCGTCGCCGCTGCCGCTGTCGTAGGCAATGAACGCCACTCTTGCGCCGCCAACGTCAAGAATAAGGCTGCGGGCAAAAAGGGAATCGTGAACGGGATATCTGGTATCAGGCGGGGTAATGTTGATTTTTGCCGTACCTGCCATCAATCTGTCCGTTGCAAAACTATCGGTTGCCGAAAAGGCAAACCAAAGAAAAAAGGAAATAAATATGCTATATTTCATGATAAAAAAAATTAAGATTTGTTTATAATAAAGAATTGTTTTAACGATTATTTTTATTCAAAAACTCTATCACCGGACGCGGGTCTTTCAACGGCGCGAGAGAATGTGCTTCGCCCGGTATTACAATGACGGTAAAACTGCCTCCCAGTTCTTTGTATCGGCGTTCGACTTCGCGGGTGCGCGTTGATAAGGCGGGGTCATGTTCGCCCACCAGATGAAGAATAGGCGCTCCGGCGCGAGCCAGCGGCGCAAGGTTGTCAATTGGCTGCACTTCTGCCATCATACTGCGCATGAGTGGATTAACCATGAAGATACACGAAACCTTGTCGGGATTGACGACAGCCCACTGGTAGCCTTCACCGGCGCCGCCGCCAATTCCATAGACAACTGCCTTGCGTGAAAAACCATGACCGACGAGATAATCGTACAAACGATTCCACTCTTCTACCACCGGACCATCAGTGTTTGTGGGTACAGGTCCCGTGACAAGATGATAACCGTTGTTCAAAAGCAAAATGTCAATGTCTGAAGACGGGTTAGAAAAGTCCGGACGCAATACCCACGGATTACCCGGAGCGGGACGTTTAGGCACAACCACAGAAATACCGCCACGAATATTATTAATACGCAGTTCATAACGTTCGAATACTTCTGAAAAGCCGGGACCGCGACGGCGGATATAGGTCTGTTCGGAAGGATACCAGACGTAGTCGCCTGCGAAGTCATAGAAATAACCGCGCGATGAAAACCCTGTTGCAAACGACGGCACGGTGCGAACCACGGGCTTAATATGTTCGACGATGAAATCGGCGATGTGCTTCGGGTCGCGCATGCTGTGCGGATGGTGCGCAAGCCCTTCCTGAATCATCATCGTATGCCTGCCGCCAAGATGGCGATATATATCCTCAATCATCAGCGCAGAGCGCAAGATTGGGTCAATACTGCCGCTCACGTTGAGGATAGGAACGTCGTTCTGCACTAATCCTTCGAGCGCCCAAAGGCTGGAGCGGGCGATACCGGGGTTGTCCACATAGAGCATACCTACCTTGTCGGGATTTGCCGTCGCCCATGCGAAACTGTTAGACCCGCCGCGACTCATCCCGATAAAGACAGGTTTCGGAGAAAGCCCGTGAGTACCTGTCAAAAAATCGTACCATGTATTCCAGTGGGGGCTGGGGTCAGGCGAAACAAATGCCACGTGGAATCCGCGATTCAACAACTCGACCTCTACCTGAGGCGCATGTCCCCAATAGTGTCCGCGCCACGACCATGGCTTGCCCGTAGCCGCTACCTTAGGCGCAATCACAATACAACGACGTATACCATTGACGGCTGGAATAGTTGCTCCTTCGCCAATCCTTGCCGCATCAGCGGCTGGAGTGATAGCACCTGTAGCCTCGTCGAGTATGTAGTCATAACGGTCGAAACCGTTCCATGCAGACTTAAAACCCGAAAAAGTCTGCGCTTGCAGCGTCAAGGAAAAACCTATCAGCAACGCAGAAAAAAGAAATAATAACAGATTATGATACCTTTTCATTTTTAGATTAAATTTAATGATTTGTTATATTTATGGTTTATTTTAATTCTTAAATCTTTCAGGCATTGGTCCTTGCGATGGAGGCGGAGGTCCTGTGGCTGCCCATAATTTATTTGCTATGGGTCCCATCTCAAACTCAAGAATACCGCCGTTTGTTATATCCGAATGGTTGAACCAAGCCTGATTTAAGGGCTGTCCATTTAATTTGGCGGATTGTATATATTTATTTTTCGAAGATGCATTATTAGCTTTTATTTCCAAAAAATTACCGTTGCCCAGATTCATTTTAACATAAGAGAACACGGGACTGCCAATGTTATAAGTTGGCGAGCCTGCTGTAACGGGGTAGAAGCCTAACTGTGAGAACACAATAAATGCCGACATTCCGCCGCCGTCTTCGTCGCCGGGTATCCCCATAAGGTCGTTGCGAAACCACTGTTCTAACAGATTGCGTATCCTTTTCTGCGTACGCCACGCTTCACCCACATAGTTATAAAGATAGGGGATATGGAAAGCCGGTTCGTTAGCCATTGAAAACATCCCGACATTTCCCGTATGGTCGGGCAAAATGTTGTAAAACTCCCACCTTTCTCTACCATAAGGTTCATTGTACATCTGTTCCAACCCATCAACAAAAGCTTGGTTGCCCCCTATAAGAGATACAAGGTCAGCGATGTTGTGTTTCAAACACCAGCGGTAAATGTAGCCGTTATTTTCATCATAATAGTCGCGCGCGCCCGGACCGCCATCCCAACGATAATCCAAATTGGGAATAAAGTTGCCGTCTGCATCTTTGGGATGAAAAAATTTTGTTTCGGGATGAAATATATTGAGGTAATTATAAGAGCATTTCAGATAATAGTCGGCTTCTTCGTTGCGTCCCAGTTCGCGTGCAATCAGGGAAAGACACCACTGGTCGTAAACCATGCCGAGCGTTACCGCTACCGGTTGTCGTTTTTCCCACGCATTTACATATGCAACGGTTTCAACTTCGCCTCTTTTTAGCGAAGGATAATATCCGTTGTCTTTGTAGAACTGTTCAAGCACGCCTGCGGGCGCATTGCGGGAAAAAGGCAGCATCGAACGTTCCTCCATAGAGCGTTTACACGCTATATAGGCTTTCTCAAGATCGAACCCGCGAACTCCCTTAACCCAAGCGTCTAAAACGGACGCTACGCCATGATTGCTGTTCATACTGCGACTGTCGCCAGCCATACCCGGAAATGTTGGAAACCAGCCATCGCCGTTCTGTTCAGAGATAAGTACGCACGAATTGAGCATATCGCTCTCTGCCTCTTTATCTATAAGCAAGCGAAGAGGATGAGCTGCGATATAGTTGTCCCAGAATGCATCATCAACGTAAAAACCACGACCGTGAGAATCATGCACCTGTCCGTCATAGGTA
>Ga0099364_10005201_pt1 | contig 19423 bp, 17 predicted proteins | sample TergutTh196P3_FD_73070 | JGI IMG/M metagenome (GOLD analysis project Ga0099364, IMG submission 73070) | Microcerotermes parvus P3 segment gut microbial communities from Pointe-Noire, Republic of the Congo - Th196 P3 | ecosystem: Host-associated > Arthropoda: Insects > Digestive system > Gut ...
CTACGGGCTACGGGCTACGGGCTACGGGCTACGGGCTACGGGCTACGGGCTACGGGCTACGGGCTACAGGCTACAGGCTACAGGCTACAGGCTACCACATACATACTCGAATGTAAATCCAACTGTCAGTGCTTCGATTTTTTTAGGTACGAACAATTTTTCGGCGGACTTCCTATATGGGGGTCCGCTGATTTTGTATGCGCTTGTGGCTGATGTTTATAAATCTTGAATAATTTAAGGAGAGATAGAATATGGATATTTCAATTTTTAAAAAGGCGATAATTTCGCTTAATTTGCGAATTTCAGGTCAATTGTTTAAAGAATACAATAACGCATTTAGGGGTACACAACAATTTTTAAGAATGATTGAAACAATAAAACCTTCGTCCAATAATCCTTGGTTAACTTGGTATGAAGATTATCTTAAGGAAAGAATAGAATTATTTAAAATATTACGATTTATTCCAGCTTCTTTTATTCCAAATAATTTTAAATATAAATATCCAAGTGCTAATGCAATAAATAAAATCAAAGATAATGACAAAATAAAATGTAAAGACATATCCTTGCCCACGCCCCTTATTAACGAAAGTACCGGATTGGTCTCTGTAATTATTGATAGTCTTTTCCCATACTTATTAAATGATTTAAATCAAGAAACTTTATGTTTAATTTTTAATCAATTTCAAAGTGAAGGTTCATATGAATATAGTGAAGGTCCGTATGAATATAAAACAGTCCGATTAGAGAAAGGTGATATTATAATTGATGCGGGAGCAAATATAGGAGAATTTTCAGCTTTGGCAGGGACTAAAGGCTGCAATGCCTACGCTTTTGAACCGATGTCATATATTATAAATACATACCTTTCAAAAACCGCTGAATGGAATCCGAATATAACAGTATGTAAATATGCTCTTTCAGATAAGCCAGGCGAGTTAATTTTTAATGAAAATACAATTGGAAATTCATCTTACGTTCGTGACGAAAAAAATAGTAAAAAAATCAAAGTGCAGGCCATAGATTTAGATTCGTTCGTTGAAGAAAACAAACTGCCAAGGGTGGATTTTATCAAAGCGGACATAGAGGGAGCGGAACGCGACATGCTCATGGGAGCAAAGCGAGTGTTGAAAGAATTTGCTCCGAAAATTGCTATTTGTACATATCACTTGCCGGACGACCCGAAAGTATTGCGTGAGTTGATTCTCGACGCCAATCCTAATTATGTTATTGAGGAAAGATGGAAAAAAATGTATGCGTTTGTACCAAAATGAGGCTCTAAAATTTGAATTTACAGAACTTTTTTCTGCGTGGCAAAGTGTCTGCCGAATCACGTAACATTCTTGATTGCTTTCAGAATCCGCCTGACCTCCTCCAGAGCGCTTAATGTCGCCCAGCCGTAGCAATAGAAGAAGAAACCATCTGCGCCGCCTGCGAGGGCTGCCCTGCAAGCCGGTTCGATCTCCTCATCGGGGATGTCCCATATTTGGATTCCGCTGAAAACGGGGGTTTCGCCGAATGCGTCCTTGCTTTTTGCGGTCTCGGTCCGAACGAAATCCACGGGAAAGCCGTCCCTTGCAAACTCGCGTAGCCCCATGTCGTAAGGCAGGTTCAAAATAGGAAGCAGCCGCGAAAAAATATGCTCTTGTCCATGCTCGTCCTGAGCGAGAGCCTCCACCAAACCTTTTAAGTCAGCGCCACCCCCAAGCCTGTGATATGGAAAGTGCTTCGCGCCGTCGCAGAGTTTTCCCAGCGCTGCGTAGTCCTGTCCCAGGTATGTCGCAAAAGAGGGCGGCCACAGGTTGAGCCACAGCTTCGCGTCGCGCGCGTATGAGTTCATCTCTTCTCTCAAAGCCGTAGCGAGATTCGTGATTTTTTTTCTGCGAAACGCGAGCCATACGGCGATTAGCCGCAATTCACCGGGATCAGGGTCAAATTCATTCTCCGGGGTTTGCGCGAGCAGTTTGCGCAGCGCCGCCACGAGCGCGTCAACATCAATACCTTCTGCGGACATCAGGCGGCGGCACTCAGGGCAAAAACAGGTCAGCATTCGCTCAGGTGACACCTCGGCGCCGCTCCAGTCGGGATAGCGAATGCGATCCAGCAAAACGGCGTCGACCTCGTAGCGTTCCATAACGCTTTTTACCAGCAGGAGGACGTATGACAAGGATTCCGGTTTCGACGGGCAGAGCCAGGTGGGAATGAGCCTGCCCTCCAGGGTTTGAACGCAATATGACGCAATGTCTCCGTCGAAGGCCGCGTTGAGGGCCTTGAGCCACGGAACGACCTTGCAGTCTGAACGTGAGGCGGTTCGCGCCAGTTCCGCGATATAATCCCCTCCCTTTAGCGCCTCGTCCGACAGGCGGGGATGAAACGGGATTCTCAATGGAGCAAGTGGAGTATGTAGATTCGCTTCATTTAGGTTAAGAGGTATTTCAAGCGTTGCCGAGCTAATAAGACTGCCGCGCACGGGATTGTGCGGCAGTCTTCCGCGCGGATAGGGGTGTCGTTCCTCCAGCGCGCTCACCTCGGGGCTGATGATCGTTATGCCCGCCTTATCGCGGATGTTTTCGACCACCCGCTCCGCGCCCTCATCGCGAATGTCGTGCGGATGAACCTGAATGGCCGCTATCATGACGCGGCCTCTGTTATGGCAGTTTCGGCCGTTACGGCCTCAAGAATGCTGTCGCTCGAAACGGTTCCTCGCAGCTCCCCGGCTATCTTTCCCCTGCGCATGACTAGGACGCGGCTGCAAGTTCGCGAAAGCTCCTCCGGGTCGTCGCTGATGACGACGATACCCACGCCCTGATCGGCCAGTTCGTCCAGCAGGCGGTAAATCTCGTCTTTAGTCCCGACGTCGATCCCGGCGGTCGGCTGGTCCAGAATCAAAACGCGGGCTTGAGTAGCCAGCCATTTTGCAAGAACGACCTTCTGCTGATTCCCTCCCGACAAGGTCGAGATTCGCAGGCGAGAGTCCGCCATCTTTATGTCCAGCCGCCGGATCATATCGTCAACCAGTGAACGGCGTTTTTTGTGATCCAGAAACCAATCAAAAAAACCGCGCGTTATGCGGTTATTGACAGCCATGGTAATATTGTCCGCGATTGGACGGCACAGCACGAGCCCTTGCTGCTTGCGGTCCTCCGGGGCAAGCGCCACGCCAATTTCCACCGCGTCGCGGGGCGTCCGGGGGTTAAAATTTTGTCCCTTCAAGCGTACATTCCCCGTGACGGTCGCCCGTTTTTCGGCTCCGAAAACAGCGCGGGCGAGTTCCGTCCTGCCGGCTCCCACCAGTCCGGTGAGACCCAAAATTTCCCCCTCCATCAGTTCGAAGCTGACGTCGCGGAATTTGTCACCCATCGAAAAATTCTCTACTGAGAGCAGCGCTGGGGCCTCCCCTGCCGTTATTTTTCCGCTTTTCTCTTTATCGTTTTTGCTGGATTCCACTGTGCGTCCCAGCATCAAAAAGACGAGCTTCTGGTGATCCAGATCCTCGATGGGTGAGTTGCCGACCACGCGCCCGTCCCTCAGGACGGTGACGCGGGAGGCGACCATGAAAACCTCCTCCAAAAAATGCGAGATGTAGATTATTGCTGTGCCCTGTTCCCTGAATCGGGCTATGATGCGGAAAAGGTTGTCGCGTTCCCTGCGGGAGAGCCGGGCCGTCGGCTCGTCCATTACGAGTATTTTGGGTTTTTCAGTCATGGTTTTCGCAATCTGAACCAGCTGCTGTTCGGCGACCCCGAGGTTTCTGACGAGATCGCCGGGGTTCAGGCCGAAGTTCAGCTCTTTCAGAAGTTCCACGGCTTTTTCTTTCAGCTTATGCCGATTAAGGAAGGGGATTTTCCCGATTTCCCGGCGCGGTTCTTTTCCCAGAAAAATATTTTCGGCAATCGAGAGGGTCCCCACCAGGCTGAACTCCTGATAAATGACGGCGATTCCGTGATTCAGAGCTTGCAATGGATTCTCCAGGCGCACAGGAGCGCCGTCCAGCAGGATCTGCCCCTCGTAATCGCCGTATACGCCGGACAATACCTTCATCAACGTCGACTTTCCGGCTCCGTTGGAGCCGACGAGGCCGAGAACCTCTCCCCTTTCGACGTGAAAATCTATGCTGTCGAGTGCGCGCACACCGGGGAAATATTTTGTTATCCCCCTCATTTCGAGAGGGGGATTTTCACTCCTGTTACTCATTGCCCTGGCTGCGGACTCCTGATTTTACCACGCTGCCCCGTAATCCTCGACGTTTTCTTTCGTAATCAGCGGCAGTTCAAGGAAAAAGTTCGGAGCCGGGATTTCCGCAGCCCTGCCCGTCAGGTAGAGTTTTGCCATATTCATCGACTCCACGGCCTGCGGATAGGGGTCCTGGTTCACGGTTCCGTAGACGATCCCCTCTCTGATGGCCTCGCGCACGTCCTGGGGATAGTCTCCGAGAATCCACTTTACTTCGGTGCGGTCGGCTTCAAACGCGAACCGCGCGCCGGGAACGCCTTCCGGTCCCTGGCAGAGAATGGCGTCAAGCTCTCCTTTGGCGTAGCGGGAAAGCATGTCCTGAGTTGCTGTCAAGGCTTGGGCGCTGTCCCAGCCCGCGCTGATCTCCGAAACGATCTCGATGTCGGGATAATCTTTCAGGAAATCCAGTAGGCCGTCTTTGCGCATAATCTGCGCCGAAGTGCCCAGCCTGCCCAATATGCAGGCCACTTTGCCCTTAGTTCCGATGGCCTCGACAAGGAGCTTGCCCTGCTGCTGTCCGAAGTAGAAGTCGTCGGCGCCGACGAATGTCACGACGGAAGCTCCCTCTCCTACCTTATTATTGGCGGATATGATGGGGACGCCCGCCGCGTTTGCCTGGACGACGACTGGAACCACCGCCTGCGCGTCACCGGGCACGAGTACGATCATGTCAACATTTTCGGCTATAAACTGCTGAACCACTGCCACCTGGGTGTTGGGGTCGCCCTGCCCGTCGCGCAGCAAAAGCCGGAAGTCGTTAGCTTCAGCCCCGTCGTTCAACCCCTTGATGAAGTTCGCGTAAAAGGGGATGGACATATCAAATATGGTGCCCCCTATCACGAACTCCTGCTCGGCGGCGACAGCCTGCCCGCAGAACACAAAAAGAACAGCGCACAGTACGGATACAAATTTTCTCATTTCTTGCTCCTCCTTATAAATAATAGTGCGATGCTTCAATGCTCCCTTTGTTCACCTCCTACCTTTTTCTGGTGAGGGTGTCGAAAGAAACGGTTGCCAGCAGTATAAGTCCCGTCACAGCCGGCTGCCAGTAGGGAGATACGTTCATCAGGTTGAGAGCGTTTCCGACCATGCCGAGGAGCAGCACGCCCAGCACCGTGCCCGGAATTGAGCCCTCTCCGCCGGTGAGGGGCGTTCCTCCGACGATGGCGGCTGTCATGGCGTTGAGCTCGTACCCAAGAGCCGCCGCCGGCTGGCCTGTGTTTGTCTGCCCGAGCAGAATCAGGCCCGCGATTCCGGCGAAAAGCCCGCCCAGGCTGAATTTGACTATCTTAACCCTGTCCGTCCTTATCCCTGAGAGGCGGGCCGCTTCCTCGTTGCCGCCGGTGCTCAACAGGTACTGACCGTAAGGGGTATGGCGCAGCAGGACGTGGGAAAAAATTACGATGAGCACAAAGATGGACGTAGCGATGGGAAAAGGGCCTATTTTGCCCAGCCCCACCCGCATCCACGACAGAGGCAGCCCATATATGGGGGTGGCGTTGGTCGAGATGTACAAAATGCCGCGCACGACTATTTGCATTCCCAAGGTCGCCACAAATGGATTTATGCGTACTTTCGCGACCAGCAGGCCGTTTAGTATCCCGACCGATACGCAGGCCGCAAGGGCGCATATTATGCCCGCGGGGATGCCGAACCGTACGAACACAGCCGCGGCGGTCATGCCTGAAAGAGCCGCTGTGGCTCCCGCCGACAGGTCGAAGCTCCCTCCGATCAAAATCATTGTGATACCGCAGGCAAGAATACCGTTTACAGCGTTTTGCTGCAGGAGGTTCAGCAGGTTCTGCGGATTTCTGAACGTCGGAAAAGCAAACAGCAAAACCAAAAAAGCGAAAATAAACAATATCCACAGGGCATACGCCCTAAAGGAAAACATGGTCACACGATCGTTTGCAGCCATACCTACATACTCCTTCCAGATCCAGAGGAGGCGCATATTAGCGCAAGTGTATTATTTCGTTAAAATTTTCTCTCTTGACAATAATAACTATTATAGCCGATAAGTTTCACATTTTTAAGTTTAAATTGCGGGTATAATATCCAAAATCGAAACATTTCGCGGACAGAATCAAATAAATATATGCGAGGGACAGCAAATGGAAAAAGGCATAGCATTCGCGGGAAACCTGATTGTCGATCAAATCAAATTTGTCGAAACCTATCCGGCACCAGGAACATTAACCACCATTACGGAGACGACCCATGCAATAGGGGGCTTGGCCTGTAACTGTGCTGTCGATATGGCCAGATTGGATTCATCCGTACCTCTGAAAGTGCTTGGCATTGCAGGCGACGATGAGGCGGGAGATCTCATATTGCGGCAGTTGAGCCGGTATCAAAATATTGACGCATCCGGCATCCGGCGTGAAGGCAGCACCTCATACACCGACGTAATAACCCAGCGGGACGGCAGCCGGACCTTCTTCCATTTTCGGGGTACTAACGCGTTACTCGGGCCGGAGCACTTTGATTTCAGTACGCTGGAGGCGGATATATTACACATAGGTTATATCCTGCTGTTGGACCGGCTCGACTCGCCGGACGAAAATTATCCCACGGCGATGTGCCGAGTGCTGGACAAGGCAAAAGCGCGTGGGATAGAAACGTCTATTGATGTGGTGAGCGAGGATAGCGACCGATTTAGCGCCATTGTAGCGCCCGCCCTGCGTTATGCCGATTATTGCATCATCAATGAGATCGAAGCTGCCCGCACCACAGGCATCGAGCTTCGCCGCGGCGATACGCTGCTGGAAGAAAACCTGCCGCCGTGCCTGCGAAAGCTCGTGGACTTTGGAGTCGCAAAATGGGCGGTTATACATATGCCGGAGATGTCCTGCGGCTATGATTCGCGGAATGGCGAATATTTCATGGAGCCATCCTGGAAGATACCGCCAGGGTTTAAGCGCTCATCAGTGGGAGCGGGCGACGCGTTCGCCAGCGGGATACTCTACGGCGCTTATAACGGATGGGATTTGCGTAAATCGCTGCGCACAGCCGGGGCAATAGCCGCGTACAGCCTGTCCGGCCTGGGAGCAAGCGACGCGATCAAGCCGCTGGAGGATATTATGGTTGAGATGGCGGCTTATCAATGATTAGTTTGCTTTGATGATGTCCTGTATGATATTATATGTTCTGGAAGTTATCTTTATAAAATTATCAGAAAGAGGAGCTTTTTTGTTTAAAACACCCCTTGACAAATACAGCAAACCGAGCATAATCCCTACGGGCTACGGGCTACGGGCTACGGGCTACGGGCTACGGGCTACGGGCTACGGGCTACGGGGGGCGGTTGCCCTTACGTTCGTTTTGTCATCCAGTCTCGAATGTAAATCCAACTGCCGCCGCGTCGATTTTTTTCGATATGAGAAATTATTTCAGCGGACTTCCTGTATGGAGGTCCGCTGATTTTATATGTGCTTGTGGTTGGTAAATTATTGTTGTATCCAATGAGTTAAATAACGAGGGATGTAATTGACGGAATTTATAAGATTAGCTCTAAAACTAGACCTAAAAGGATTATTAGTAAAACCATCCTCTAATGTAGCAATTCAAGCGTTTCGCGCATTCTTTGTGGGTGGAGTCGCGTTTATCGCGGATGCAATCGTCTTATGGCTCCTGTCCTTAACAGGAATACATTACCTCATTTGTGCAGCATTTAGTTTCATTATTGGAGTAATAGTAAATTACGCGCTGTCAATAAAATTTGTTTTTAAAGAAAAGGCTCCGATTGGAAAATCAGGGGAATTTGCGGTTTATGTTGTGGTTTCGTTAGTTGGCCTTGGATTGACATTAATACTTATGTGGTTTTTTACGGAAATTGTAGGTTTGTTTTATATGGTATCTAAGGGAATCGCGGCATTGCTCGCGTTCGCATGGAACTTCACCATTCGTAAAGTTACGTTATATAGAAAGGGTTGACCTGGATGAAAAAAGCTGTAGTTATCGGTGCTGGGCCGGCGGGATTGACAGCCGCCTACGAACTCCTAAAAGCTGGTGGTTATGAATTAACTCTTCTTGAGGAAAGCGAAGATTTCGGGGGCATATCAAAAACTGTAAATGCGAACGGCAACCTCATGGATACTGGCATACATCGCTTTTTTTCCAAGGACAAGCGCGTAACCGATTGGTGGGCACATTTCCTTAAACCACAGGGCAAACCGTCCAAGGATGATATTATGCTTGGACGTGATAAGCAGCTTGTAAAGGGCGGAGCGGATCCCGAGACAGAAGACCTTGTAATGCTGACACGCGAGAGGATCAGCCGGATTTATTATAAAGGTGCGTTTTTTGATTATCCTGTAACCTTGAACCTGAATACAATTCGTAATATGGGATTCATCACAACAATACATGCAGGGTTTAGTTACCTTGCTACTCTTTTCAGAAAACTGCCGGAGAATAATCTGGAAAACTTTTTTATCAACCGTTTCGGTAAAGTGTTGTATTCCATGTTCTTTGAAGGTTACACGGAAAAACTTTGGGGAAGGCATCCCCGCGAAATTTCAGCCGAATGGGGCGCTCAACGCGTCAAAGGGTTGTCAATAAAAGCGGTATTAATAGATGTATTCGGTAAGCTGTTTCGCATAAAAAACCGAAAGATTGAAACATCTCTAATTGAACGATTTGTTTATCCTAAGTACGGCGCCGGTCAATTGTGGACTGTCGTTGCAGGTGAGATTCGCCGGTTGGGCGGGACAATTTTGACAGGCATGTGTGTTGCGAGGGTTGAGCGTGACGGAAGCGGTCAAGTGAAAAAAGTTATCTGTAACGATGATTCCGAGTTTCAATGTGATGTGTTAATTTCGTCTATGGCGGTAAAAGACTTTGTGAGTGCGTTGGACGAAACTCCATCGGATATTAAGCGTATCGCAAACGGCCTTCCCTACCGTGATTTCCAGACAGTGGGTGTATTGATTCCAGCTAAAAAATTCCATCTCCGAAATAGGGGGAAAATTCCAACAGTCGGTGACATCGCGCCGGACTCCTGGATTTATGTACAGGACACATCTGTCTTATTAGGGCGCATCCAGATTTTTAATAATTGGTCACCGTATATATTACAGGACTTCGAACATACCGTATTACTTGGTCTTGAATATTTCTGTGACGAGGGTGATAAATACTGGGAAATGCCCGATGACGAGTACATTGCGTTCGCAGTGGGCGAAATTTTGAAAATCGGAATTATAGCGTCCGCTTCCGATGTTCTTTATGCTCATAGGGAACGTGTTAAAAAGGCTTATCCCGCATATTTTGATACCTATGCGGAGTTTGAAAAGCTGCGTAAATTCTTGGATTCTGTCCCGAATCTCTACTGTGTTGGGCGCAACGGTCAACATCGATACAACAATATGGATCACTCAATGGTTACTGCGTTTGAGGCAGTTGGCAATATTTTATCTGGTAGAAAAGACAAGAATAATATCTGGGAGGTTAATACCGAACAGGAATACCATGAGGAAAAAGGCGGAACAAATCATGAAAAAACGAGTTTCTGATAACAAAATATTGATTGTTTGTGGAATCTTCTTCTTTTATTCAATTATTTTCTTTAGCTTATTCCAGCAGCATACTTTAATACAAGCAGATACAGCTTCTTATGTAAATGCTGCAAATAATATTTTAAAAAGCGGGTTTTTTAGTCAGGACGGTATAGCTCCCGACTATTTTCGTACCCCCGGCTATCCGATTTTTCTCGCTATAATATATATGTTGGGGGGAAATAATACGGTTGTTGCAATCGTTCAGATTGTTTTGTCAACCGTTGGTATTTATCTGATATATAAAACTTTATTGCTCCTGAAAACTCCAAAAAATTTAGCGCTTACTGGAACTGCGCTGCTTATCTTTGATCTCACTTTACAGGAGTATGCATCAATAATTCTCACAGAATCACTATTTGCATTTTTTTTGGTAAGTTCGCTTTACTTCTTTGTCAAATTTATAGTTTCAGGGCGACAAAGCTTTAGTTGTTTTTTAGCTTTCACAATTTCACTAAACTATGCCCTGTTAATCCGCCCTATCCTCATGTATTTCAACCTGCTTGTTACAGTGGCGTTGTTTATTTTTTTCATACTCAAAAAAGTACAATTAAAGCAAGCAGCAGCTTTTTTCTTGTGCTTTGCGGTCGTTTTCATCGGATGGTCTTATAGAAATTACCGCTATTCATCTGTTTTCGTATACAGCATAGTGAGAAATTATAATTTAATGTATTTTGATAGCACTGTATTGAAAGCAAGAATTGAGAAAATTTCATTTGGAGATGCTTGGGAAAATCATCAAACATTATTTGATCTGGAATATCCAAATGCCGCGAATTCTGGCATGAACAGTGCGCAGTTAAGTGTGTTGCATGGTGAATATGGATCGAGATACATAAAGAATCACTTCCCACAATTTTTACTGCAAAATGTAGTAGGATTGTACAAAGTGATGCTTGGCCCAGGGCAGACTTTTATAGATACGATTTTTCCAAATAATATTATTGCATTTTTGATAAAAGTGATTTATACGTGCTATTTGGCTGCTATCTATATGCTTTATCTAAATGGAGCCATAATGAATTACAGGAAATTTGATATTGTGCAAGTGTTTATTTTTTTGTTATCCGCTTATTTGGCAATAGCTAGTGCAAGCGTTGGCTATAACCGATTCAGGGATCCTTTTTTTCGGCTGATTTTGCTCGGCGCTGTCAGTAACAGCTCAGTTATATTAGAGCGCGTTTCTGCTGTTTTAAACATTCGAGTTGTTACAAAGGTTAAAGATTGGTTGCTGAAATAAACATAAACTATTGTATCGATAATGGCTTGACAACTACAAACTGCTGAGGGATAAATACGAATACGCTGATATATATCTCTTGGCGGAAAATGGACAGCTTGTACCGAACGATGAAGCGCTGATAGCAGATGAAGGCGTTGGAATACAAAACATGCCAAGTATCGACGAAAAGGCGGCATTAGCAAAAAAATTCATGTATTTGATGATATTTGCCTCAATTAGCGCATGGGCTTGCGTGGCGAAAATATTTCCGCCTGAATCGCGTTAATAAGCTTTGGGGATAACTTGTTCCTCCTTACATTCCTATCTGGTGTAACTCAAAACCGTATTTTCCGGTTATTGCGGGATCGTATTGGTTCCTGCCGTCGAAAATAATCGGATGCTTCATCAGTTTATGAATCTCCTCAAAATCGGGACTGCGGAATTCCTTCCATTCGGTGATTAAAACCAGAGCATCCGCATCGCGCACAGCCGCATACTTACTATTAACATACGCGACGTTTTCATTTCCCTTGAGGTAGCACATTCGGGCCTCATTCTCCGCCTTCGCGTCATAAGCGGCTATTTTAGCCCCCGCCGCTGTTAATTCGCTGATGATTGCAATAGAGGGCGCTTCCCGCATGTCGTCTGTTTCCGGCTTGAATGCCAGGCCCCATACGGCAAACAGCCTGCCGTTTAAATCATTCCCGAAGCGTGCCTTGACCTTGTCTGCCAAAACATGCTTCTGGCGTGCGTTGACGTCTTCCACGGATTGCAGAAGCTGAGGCTCATAACCGAACTGCCTTGCGGTATTTATGATGGCTTGCACATCTTTTGGAAAACAGCTTCCGCCATAGCCGCACCCGGGATATATGAAGCTGTAACCGATCCTGCTGTCACTGCCGATACCCTTTCGAACCATTTTTACGTTTGCTCCGACGCGTTCACAGATATTGGCGATTTCATTGATAAAAGAAATTTTTGTCGCCAGCATGGCATTCGCCGCGTACTTTGTCATCTCGGCGCTCTTGATATCCATAACAATAAAGCTCTCCGTTTTCAACAGAAAGGGCTTGTACAGCGCTTCCATAACATCAATAGCGTCCTGCGAATTTGTGCCGATAACAACGCGGTCCGGATGTGTCCAGTCGTTAATCGCGGCGCCTTCCTTAAGAAATTCGGGATTTGAAATAACATCAAAGGTCAGATCGCTTCCGCGCTGGTCTAATTGATTCTGAACACGCCGGCGTACCAGGTCTGCCGTTCCCACGGGAACTGTGGATTTATCGACGACGTACATATGCCGCGTCATGAAATTACCGATGCTCTCGGCTGCCGATAAAACATACTGCAAATCGGCGCTTCCATCCTCACCCATGGGGGTCCCGACGGAAATAAAGCATATTTCCGCGCTCGAAATTGCCTTCCGCAAATCGGTCGTAAAATACTGGCTTCCCTTCCGTATATTTTCAACAATCATAGGTTCCAGCCCGGGTTCATAGATATGGGATTTGCCGCTGTTCAGTATATCGATCTTATCCTGATCTACATCCGCGCACCAAACCGTGTTTCCTGAATCAGCCAAACAAGTGCCGGTTACAAGCCCCACATATCCCGTCCCAATTACGCAAATCTTCATTTATGATCATCCTATCTATTAATATCTATTTGGATTTTGACACCATGTCCAAGCATGTCGGATAATCGTATCAATATCACAAAACTGCGGATTCCATCCTAATAACTTTCGCGCTAATTCGGCGCCGCCGACAAGCTCCGGCGGGTCTCCCGCTCTGCGGGCGCACAAGTTAACGCGAAGGTCCCGGCCGGTAATCCGCTTTACGGTTTCAACAACCTCCAAAACGGATACACCGACGCCGTTGCCTAAATTGATACACCGGCTTTCATTGCCTTTTTGCAGATATTCCATCGCTTGCAGATGTGCCATTGCCAAATCGGATACATGAATGTAATCCCTGATACAACTGCCATCCCTGGTGGGATAATCTGTGCCGAAAACGTTTATCGAATTCTTTTTATCGAGCGCCGCGGCAAGCGCTAGAGGTATTAAGTGTGTTTCCGGCTCATGGCTTTCACCAATTTCGCCGGCCGGGTCGGCGCCTGCCGCGTTAAAGTATCTCAAACAACAATAATTCAGACCATAGGCGGTATGATAATCGCTGAAAAGTTGTTCCATCATCAATTTAGTCCACCCGTACGGATTAATCGGATTCTGCGGAGCATCCTCTGTTATTGGAGTTTTTTGAGGCACGCCATATGTTGAGCATGAGGAGGAAAAGATAATTTGTTTTACTTGGTGTTCCATCATAACATCCAACAGATTAATGGTGTTAACTACATTATTCCGATAATATTTGGCCGGGTCTTTTGTAGATTCCCCTACATATGCATACGCCGCAAAGTGAAAAACCGTCTTAAAGTTATACTTGTCAAAAATTGACCTGAGCCGACCAATGTCGCACAAATCGGCGATTTCAAGCACGCCCCACTTTACGGCCTCAGCATGACCGTAAACAAAATTATCCAACACAACAGTTTCATAGCCGATTTCATTCAGCAGTTTATTGACATGACTGCCAATATATCCGGCTCCGCCCGTAATTAAAATCATATCGTTTCACCATTTATTAACTGACGGAAATAGTCAACCGTTTTTCCAAGCCCTATTCTCAGTGGAACGATTGGAGTCCAGCCCAATTCCTTTTTGGCCAAATCAATTAGCGGTTTTCTTCTTACCGGATCATCTGCCGGAAGGGGCAGTCGAATGATTTTTGATTTACTGCCCGTCATTTCAAGTAAAATTTCCGCCAGTTCATTCATGGTAAATTCATCGGGATTACCCAGGTTTATCGGTCCGGCAAACCCTTCACGGCTGTTCATCATTCTGATGAGCCCTTCTATTAAATCGTCCGCATAGCAAAAACTCCGAGTCTGCAAACCATCTCCGTATACGGTAATATCCTCGCCTTTCAATGCCTGCATAATAAAGTTGGAGACAACTCTGCCGTCATTGGGAAGCATACGAGGGCCATAGGTGTTGAAAATACGTGCCACTTTAATATCAACATTATATTGCCGGCAGTAATCGAAAAAAAGCGTTTCAGCGGCGCGCTTTCCCTCATCATAACAGGCACGGATTCCGATCGGATTGACGCATCCCCGATAACTTTCAGGCTGCGGATGTATTTCGGGGTCGCCGTACACCTCGCTGGTGCTGGCTTGCAGAATACGAGAGCCCGTGTTTTTAGCGAGTTCCAGCATATTCAGGGCGCCCAGCATATTCGTCCTCATAGTTCCAACAGGGTCAGCCTGATAATGAACGGGACTTGCCGGGCAAGCCAGATTATAAATCTGATCTGCCTTGACATATAACGGTGTTATGACGTCATGCGGAATGTATTCAAAATACTTATTACCAAGTAAATGCCTGATATTGTCTTTGCTGCCTGTATACAGATTATCAACACATAATACGTCGCAGCCGTCATTCAATAATCGCTCGCAAAGATGCGAGCCCAAAAAACCGGCGCCGCCGGTTACTAAAACTCGTTTCACCAAATCACCCCCAAAAAAGGTATTTCGTAACTCAGAGCACTAACACGGATAACAAGCAATACGCTTATAACCAAGGAGTCAAGGTAGATTTTTATCTGCAAGTTCCGTCGCCCTTCTCTTTAGGATATAAATTATATCAGGTACAATTTGTGTACGGACTGATATTGCCTAACATCATGAAAAAGAAAGAAACTGGAGGCGATTAATCGCGTTGTATGCTAATATTAGTTTACTGAAGTAATCTTTGATAAAAAACATGGAGGCACTATTTTTGTTTAAAACACCCCTTGACAAATACAGCAAACCGGGCATAATCCTACGGGCTACGGGCTACGGGCTACGGGCTACGGGCTACGGGCTACGGGCTACGGGCTACGGGCTACCGGGGGTGGTCGCCCCTACGTTCGTTCTGTCATCCAATCTCGAATGTAAATCCAACTGCCGCCGCGTCGATTTTTTTCGATATGAGAAATTATTTCAGCGGACTTCCTGTATGGAGGTCCGCTGATTTTATATGTGCTCGCGACTGGTTTTGAAAAATTTTTTATATTGGTGAAAGTTTATGAAATTAATAATCCAAGTTCCTTGCTTTAATGAAGAAAATTCGTTGCCGGTGACAATAGCAGCGTTGCCGCGTCATATTGAAGGTCTCAGTGTAATAGAATACCTTATCATTGATGATGGAAGCTTGGATAACACAGTTGATATTGCAGTGCAAATGGGGGTTCACCATATTGTTAGGCTGAAAAAAAATAGAGGATTGGCAGTTGCTTTTATAACGGGTATTGATGCTTGCCTAAAACGAGGCGCGGATATAATTGTCAACACCGATGCCGATAATCAATACTGCGCCGACGATATAGAAAAATTAGTTCGCCCTATTATTGATAAAAAAGCAGATATCGTCGTTGGTGCCCGACCAATAAATGAAACAAAACATTTTTCCTGGCTGAAGAAAAAATTACAGCGATTGGGGAGTTGGGTAGTACGAATGGCCTCGAAAACGAGCGTTCTTGATGCTCCAAGCGGCTTTCGCGCATTTAACCGCGAAGCGGCAATGAAAATGAACGTGGTCTCAGATTATACCTATACCCTAGAAACTATAATCCAAGCCGGGTGCCAAAATATGGCGGTTATATCGGTACCTGTAAGGACTAACCCGGACATGAGAGAGTCAAGACTTTTCCGGAGCATGTGGCAATACGTCAAACGCTCGATTTTTACCATCCTAAGAATTTTCATCATGTACAAACCTCTTTATTTTTTCACGTTACTCGGGCTCTGTTTTTTTAGTGCCGGTTTCTTAATCGGGCTGCGTTTTTTGATTTTAAAATGGTTTTACGACGGCACGGCAGGACACGTTCAATCCCTGATACTTGCCGCTATATTGCTCTTAATTGGAGTGCAGACGATCATTTTGGGGCTTCAGGCAGACCTAATCGCCGCGAATAGAAAAATAACAGAAGATGTACAATATCGCGTGAGGCAGCTTTTTTACGACAAAGAAATCCGAAACAAATTGAAGGAAGGCGAAGATGAAAATCGGTGTCCATAGGCCAGCGTATCAGGAGCCTTCGAACGACAAAATACTAGTTAGTTCACTATAGAATTAGCTGGCTTCACTTTATTTAAGTTGTGCTGTCGTTGGATACTCAACACAACTTCCATATTTAAGAAAGGTGGTATGTGTTTTGTCAGATAAAGAAAGAGAGAAAAATCCAATTAGAGAAGATGCAATTAAATATGAAACCAAAAATCCTATTTCTAAGACATTATTAAAGGGTTATTTTAATGCGTTAGAAGAATTGCTTAGAACAATTAGCTTTAATAATGTTTATGAGGCCGGATGTGGAAACGGATATATAACTAAATTTATACGGAATAAATACAATTCCATCGCAATTAGTGCTTCCGATGTATCAGAAAACAAAATATTAGTAGCGAAAGAAGAGATTTCAAATGTAAGTTTTTCCATAGAGAACATCTACAAACTAACTAAGCAATGTGATAATACGTATGATCTTGTAATAGCTACCGAAGTTCTGGAACATTTGGAACATCCGAGGGAAGCATTGGTGGAATTGATTCGAATTTCCAAAAAACATATAATCCTTAGCGTACCAAATGAGCCAATCTGGTGTATCGGAAACATGTTGCGTTTTAAATATCTGAAATCTTTCGGGAATACCCCGGGGCATATTAATCATTGGAGCAAAAATACGTTCATTAAATTTATTAATCAATATTGTTCAGTCAAAAAAATTTTGATGCCGTTACCTTGGGTGATGATATTATGCGAAAAAAACTATAACAATACCGTTTTATTGGGCACATCACATAAAGATTTATGAGCGCTAGGGATTGTTTCACTAAGTTATCTCCCTTTCTCCTCTCCTACAAACCGAACAAGTGGTTTGATTATGACAGGATGCGCATAGCTGAAGTTGCCAATGAAGGTCCGGTATTCACTTGTAGTACGTATATTATCAATGCTTGAGAGTGAAATTATTCTGACATCACAAAAAAAGAGATTCATCGCTTACCTACTCGCCGGTGTAATAACCGCTGCATTTAATGTAGCGTCATTCAACCTCTTTCTACTATTAAGCGTGGACTATCGGATTGCAAATCTGTTCGCTATGCTTTTAACCAAACTGCTCGCCTTTGTTGTGCATAAAAAATTCACCTTTAAAAGTAAAACAAAAAATATCAAAAATCTGTCTAAAGAATTTGCTGGTTTCTTTATAGGCCGCATCTTTACCGGATTATTGGATTATTTTGGCTTGATTGTCCTAGTGGAGATTTTCTCTTTGCCTCAGAAGGGAAGCAAGTATGGACTTCAAGTAATTGTCATTATTTTGAATTATATATTTGCGAGATTAGTCTTTACGAACACGCCCACAACAAAGAGATAAGCTTTATAAAGCGCAATTCAAATAGTTTCCCTCGTAAGGACCTCTTTCAGCTTTATGGAATGATCAAAAATTAAATTGTTGCTTTTCATACAGATCAGAAGAAACACGTAATTGTTCCAACCGTCGGTATTCATCCCGGATAAGTTAAAACCCTGCTATAATTAAAGTATTAAAGTATCCGCGCTATTATGGGGGGCTTACAATGATGGAAACATTTGAGAGCGGTTACACAGGACTGCGGAAAGGATGGTTTATTCGCACGGTATTTATTCTATGTTTTCTGATATTCGTGTATTTGGTACTGGTATCCATTGCGCCTCTTTTTCCTGTATTGAGACTGAACGAACACTTAAGGGATGCGTCTCTTTTATTTGAAAAGGAGGGCTTATATTACATGCCTTTTGGACAAATGCCGACTATGGACAATCACGCAGATTCCAGAATACTCAATGTTATCGGGAATTTAAACCCGCAAGAGCCAATACGTTCAGCAATGCGCATGAATCTTTCTTACGACCCGGATGACACTGATATAGGTTACGACATACGGCATTTCAAAAATCTTGTCGAGGGTAGGGCGATGGAAACACAGAGCAATGGTCGGTACTGGCGTGGTCACACTGCCTTCTTACGCCCGTTGCTGTCCATTATGTTGGTTGCAGATATAAGAAAACTTTATTTTTTTGTTTTGATGGCGCTTTTCTCGGTCACTATGATTTTGTTGGTCCGCAAAGCTGATTGGATCGTGACATTGGGTTTCGCGGTGTCGTTGACATTGGGAGGTTTCCCTTTATTGGCTTTTTGCATGGCATACGTTCCTCCATTCGCAATCTCACTGGCAGTCATGTGCGTGATACTACACTGGAACATTCGGGATGAAGAACGCCTTGTCCAGTTGTTTCTGATGTCCGGTTCCATGGTTGCTTTTTTCGATACGCTGACCGCGCCTGTAGTCACATTAACGTTTCCGCTCCTGGCTCTCGTTCTTACCGATCTCGAAATGCGATCATTCCGTTGGGATTGGCGCTATGTCAAAAGGCTGATTTTGTTTGGCATAGTCTGGTCGGCTGGTTATCTTCTGACGTGGGGAGCGAAGTGGATTCTGGCTGACGTGATTTTGGGGGAGTGGTTTATATTGCGCGACGCCATTAACTCGGTTCTCATGCGCACGGGTAGCGGGGCGACACTTTTTAACAGGTTGTATCCCATAGTGGTAAACATATACGCTATAATGCCTTTCTCCGTGATGAGCAGCAGCGAAGGAAAAGGTCCCGTAATTTACGCGATAATTCAGCGCATTGCTGAAACGGAAGGATCACTGCCCGGCAAACTGGTGCTGATGATAAAAGAAATCGCGCCTATTTTGCCGTCATCCATATTATTGGGGCTTGTGGTTACAACGTTGGTTCTGACGGTCTACCTGATCGCGATTGTTTCCCTAGCAATCGACAACAAAAAGCGCAGACCCATCGGCGCGCTTGGATATTTTTCTCTTGCGTTTTTGTTTTTAATTCCTTATTTTTGGTATATTGTCACTGCAGGCCACTCCGTTTTTCACTACATTACGTACCGTAATCAAATTCCTTCTTTATGGCTGTTCCTAATATTGCCGCACATAATGAAAAAGAAGGAAATTAGCGGCGCCTAATCATGCTGTATGCTAATATTTGATGATATTTGCCTCGTGGTGTATTTTCAGCTTTTCCAATTAATGAGTTTTAGCCCATCAATATGCTCAAAATGGCGTATATTGTTTGTGACCAATGTACAGTCGCTCGTAAGACAAAAAGCGGCAATAAGCAAATCAGCGTCACTTCCAACGGATTTACCAATCCGACGGGTATGGACATATAAGGCAGCCGTTTTATCCCAAACTTCTTTGGTGGTGTCCATAAGTGGAATTTCCATACACATAGCGTTAA
>Ga0099364_10005202_pt1 | contig 19422 bp, 13 predicted proteins | sample TergutTh196P3_FD_73070 | JGI IMG/M metagenome (GOLD analysis project Ga0099364, IMG submission 73070) | Microcerotermes parvus P3 segment gut microbial communities from Pointe-Noire, Republic of the Congo - Th196 P3 | ecosystem: Host-associated > Arthropoda: Insects > Digestive system > Gut ...
CGTTTTCTTATGTTTTATACCCAATCTATAATATTCATATTTTCAGTTATGCTTTTACCTGTTTGACGCAGGTTTTTGTTTGAGCAAATAATTCCTGAGCATTTTCATCACCAAGTCAAAATCCAAAGGTTTGCCTATATGATCATCCATACCGGCAGCCAAGCAGTTTTCCACATCTTCTTTGAACACATTTGCTGTCATGGCTATAATCGGTATGGTTTTCGCTTTTTCGCAATCATATGCACGTATTTTTCTTGTCGCATCTAAACCATCCATTTCCGGCATTTGCAAATCCATGAAAATAATATCGTACTTTTCCGGTGATTGGATAAACATCCTAACAGCTTCTTCGCCATTTTCTGCGCATTCGATCTCCAGAAGAGTAGATTCTAGCATCGCTAAAACTATTTCTCTGTTTATTTCCACGTCTTCTGCCAACAGTGCACGGTATCCCGAAAAACAATTTTCGCTCTCCGGTATGTCGTTATCTGCGATGTATAGCATATCGATGTTAAGATACTGATTGATGCAATCACGGATGTTCGACGGGAAAATCGGTTTTGGTAGGAATTTATCTATGCCTGCCTCACCTGCTTCATCTGCGATGTCTTGCCACTCGACTGAAGAAATCATTATTATTACTGATTTATCGCTGTCGATTCCCTTGATTTCGCGCGCAAGCTCTATTCCATTTAGATTCGGCATTTTCCAATCAATGAAGCACATATCGTATATGTTGCCTTTCTTTACATGTTCAATGGCTTCAATGCCGTTTGCGAAAACATCGCAAGCAATATTAAATCGTTTCGTGATGTCTACTAAGTATTCAAGAATATCTTCGTCGTCATCGACAACTAATATTCGCACATTATCTGTATCCACATTTTCCTTGAGCATGTGGCTATCGCACTCCATGTCTTCTGCTATCTCAGCTTTGATTGTAAAAGTAAAAGTCGAACCTTCCCCTAAAACAGACACAACTGATATCTCGCCATCCATCAGCTCCACAATTCGTTTTGCTATGGTAAGTCCGAGTCCGGTTCCTCCGTATTTCCTGGTTGTGCTGCTTTCTGCTTGTTCAAAGGGATTGAATAGTTTATGCTGCTGATCCTCACTTATTCCCACTCCGTTGTCTGTTACGTCGAATCGAATCTCGCATATGCCATCCTCATCACTTAGCAATTTTGTATAAAGATCTATCTTTCCATTTTCAGATGTGAATTTCACGGCATTTGACAGTAAATTTGTTATTACTTGAGCGAGTCTTTGGTCATCGGATATTATTTTCCGAGGGATGTTCTCGTCGATGTAAACCGATAATACCTGATGCTTTTCAACAGCTCGATAGTTTACTATATTTATCGCTTTTTTAAGCATCTCCTCGAAATCAAAGGCCTCTTTGGATAATTCCAGCTTCTCCGCTTCGATTTTTGACATATCCAGTATGTCATTGACAATTCCAAGGAGATGATTAGACGCATCTCCGATTTTTTCCAAAGCATAGTCTTTTCGTTCGATGCGGTATGCTGATTTTGCGATATTTGTCATTCCAATGATTGCATTTATAGGCGTCCGGATTTCATGACTCATATTGGATAAAAAATCGCCTTTTGCTTTGCTGGCTGCATTTGCTTTCTCTAAAGCATCCTCTAATATGGCGAGGTTTTTATCGTTGATTTTTATTAGGTAAGCAAGCTCAATTGTAAGATCCCCCAGCTCATCTTTGGGAATTGTCAGGTTTTTTTCGTTTTCATCACCTTTAGCCATCCCTGTCGCTACACTAATGATATTCCGTATTGGCACTAGTTTATACGTTATCATAAACAAAGAGAGCAAAGCGATGAGCAAAAACACTCCAATCACACAAGTAAGTACAATATAAAGCATAGCCGAGCGTGTTTGAACCTCGGCTAATCTAGCAGCAACATGAGGCGCTAGGACTACCCCAAAACTTTCAATTGTAGAATTAAGAAAATCGTTTTCCTGATACATCGCCGATTGGTAATAGACAAAGCTAACCAAGACAACGGCGGCGCATATTAGAAAAAGAGGAATGATTATTTTCGCCAGTGTCGCGAAACGGATATTTCTCATAGCAATTCCTCAATGTTTCGCTGATTTCTCAGATGCCCGGTTGATGATACTTTGTGCATACCCCAGGGAAGCCACATTTACTTATGCAACACAAGAGTTCGAAATGATGTGAAAACTTCTGTTAACGCCACATTACCAACTATTATTTGTTATCGCTATTATTGCCGAATTCTTTAAGTAAAGGATTGAATAGTCAGATGCAAAAACTGCGGTTTCAAATTAACCGCAGTTTTTTCTGCTCCCGGAATTATCGAAACACCATGTTAGCTGATGCTATAGTTTCCCCTAACTAAAACCCTAACGGTATCTGATGTTGCTCTGATACCGTTGCTCTCTATTGTAACCAGGTACATATGGTTCACCAAAAGCGCTTCCTCATCCAAGAGCGTTTCTCCATTCGTGTAGTTGACCAGAGCCGGTTCGGATCCCTTGCCTGTTGCTGTACCGATTCGCAGCATGATTTCTACTCCCACAGAACAGCTCATAGTCTGCCCATAAGCAAGGGTTACGACAGAAAACCTGTCCGTGCTATCTGGAGTTTGGATAATGCCGATTTCGTCTTGCGCCAGCCGGGCTTCCAGCTCTGCTATCTTCATTTCAAAGCTTTCCGCCAACTCTTTTTCTGTGGAGCTAATCTCGCTTATTATCTGTGGTCTGAATACAGTCTCCAGATATCTCATCGTGATAAAGGGGTTGTCTGTCGACCCCGGTGTTGCTAGAGCCAGAATCGTAGCACCTGATACAAGCGCAATTGCTGCAATTATGAAAGTAGTTTTCGCAATTTTGTCTCTCATTTTCTTGCTCCTACATCTAATAAACTATAGCGGCTGTTTATTATCATAATTCGTCAGGATGATAGAATGTGTCGTTCTTGCATCAGAAACAGCCTTATGTATCGTGGTTTCGCGATCTTTTGCACGGTATGTGAAACCTGATTGCTTATTTTGCTGCATTGCTGTGAATACTGCGTTTTCTCCGTATGCTGTGCTCTAAAAAAATCGCCGCGACGCTTGCTATCCCAATAACGTCCGTGATCGTTTCCGGGATTATCAGCATCAATCCTGCTGTCATAATAATCAAGCGTTCCCACCAAGCTAGCTTGCCATTTATAAACCCAGTCAGCGCAACAGCGATGGAAGATGCTCCCACAAATGCGGAAATTGTAACTTGTACCATGGAAATAATGCTGGGATAAGTAGAATAAAACACATCCCTGCTAGCACCAACTACCGAGGGGTCGATGAAAAGGATTTGCGGGCTCAGTGCGAATACATATGGCACTATGAACGCTGCTATACCCAAACGGCTCGCAGTTAAACCTGTTTTCATTGGATCGCTTTTAGCTATTGAGGCTCCTGCGTATGCAGCAAGGGCAACAGGCGGCGTTATATCAGCGATTATTCCAAAATAGAATACAAACATATGCGCTGCAAGAAGCGGTATCCCCAAACGAATTACAATAGGAGCTGTCACTGTTGCCATTATAACATAGTTCGCTGTTGTGGGCACGCCCATACCCAAAATCAAGGAAGCCACCATGCAAAAGAACAAAACAACAAGCAACCTGATAAACTCGATGCTAATCAAGGCAGCGATGTTTTGCAAAGCTTTTGCGAAGGTCATGCCCAAACCTGTCATAGTGACAACTCCAACAATCATCCCAGCCATTGCACAGGCAACTCCCACTGATATACTGTTTTTAGCGCCTTCCTCGAGTGCGCTTAAGAACGATTTTGGAGTCATGCGCGTGTCTTTGCGAAACATACTCACAGCAATAGCAACGAGGATTGCGTATAATGCTGAGCGAGTTGTGGAATATCCGCGGCTCAGAAAGAAAACAATAGCAAATACTGCAAGCAATAGATGTCCCTTTTGGAAGACTAACTTCCCAAAGTTTGGCACTTCTTCTTTCGGCATTCCTTTGAGTCCGATTTTTTTTGCTTCAAAATGAACAGCAACAAATATGCTTGAAAAATATAAAACAGCAGGAATTGCTGCTCCTAATATTATGCGTGAATATGGTAAGCCAGTAATCTCTGCCATGAGAAAAGCAGCTGCTCCCATTACCGGCGGCATTAATTGTCCACCTGTTGATGCAGCAGCTTCAACGGCTCCTGCAAAATGTGGTTGATATCCCATTCGTTTCATCATCGGGATGGTAAACGAGCCGGTACCCACGGTATTTGCCACAGAGCTACCCGAAACAGTCCCTTGAAGCGCGCTCGAAATGACAGCGACTTTTGCCGGTCCCCCCACCGCTTTCCCTGCAATGCTGTTAGCAAGGTCAATGAAAAATTGTCCTATTCCGGTTTTATCGAGAAATGACCCAAACAAAACAAAAACGAAAATAAAGGTTGAGCAGACGGCAATTGGCGTACCGATGATACCTTCAGTTGTATAGAACAAAAAATTAATAATTCTCTGAGGCGTGTATCCGGCATGTCCGAAATCGCCGGGTATGTATTTCCCGAAATATGCATATGCTATGAATACCGCAACCACAACCATAAGCGGGATTCCAACAACACGTCGGCAGGTTTCAAACAGCACAAGGATACCCACCACCGCTACCCAAAAGTCGATAACTGTATAGCGTCCCATTTGCCCAACAATAGTCCTGAAATTATAGACATAATAAAAGAACGCTGCTGCACCAATCAACCCCAACGCCAAATCATACCAAGGGACATAGTTTTCCCGCATCGCATCGTTTTTGCGTGCCGGATAGAATATGAACGAGAACAAAATAATGACTGCGACAAAGGATGCCCTATGCATTTGAGGGGAAAGTCTCCAAACAGTATTCAGCAGTATAACGAAAACCGACAAAGCGATGCATGCCCAGGACGCTATGTGTTTTGGTACTCCAAAAAAGCGGCGAGTGTTTGAATCTTTGTCAACCTCTGCCATTATCCTTTGGATTTCTTCCTCGCTGGGAGCATCACCATCCGATGCTATGCCATCCAGTGCGATTTTGTGATCGTCCTCTTTTTTATCCACTTGTCCCATTGTGTCAGCCTCACTTTTCGATTATAAACGCAATTGGTTCACCAGGTTTATCGAGGGTTTTCAATGATATAGATACATCTCCAATTTCTAAGAACTGCCCATCTGATCTGCTAATGAAGACGCATAGGTTGGGCAAATGCCGATTGAACCCTGATATGAGCATGTTTCCATTTTCATAAGTGATGGATTGCATCGGATCAAGCTCCGTCGGCATACCTGCTCCAAAGCTCTCAAAACGCAAAGCCATCAAATATATCTTCCCATCTATTATTTTGAAATACTCTGTTACAGGACTTTTGTTGACAGAATGAATGTACGATATGGAGAAATCTGTGCCATCAGGAGCGTTTGCCGACAGCAATGTATTCCCCATACGCTCGTTAATCAGCACAAGGCGCTGAACTTGTTTTCTAGCATTGCTTTGATACACGGATGCGGCGAGAATAAACAACGCTACGCTCGCCGCCATAATCCGTAAAACTTTATACCCTTGTTGAAGCTCTTTAGTTTTCACTATTAGATATCTTTAGTTTGTTCCATCCTGCGAAAGACAAATTTTGGCTCTTCTTTGTCTGTACCATTAGTTTATGCCATTGTCTCAATCCAAGACTCCAATCTCAGTGAAGTATCTCCTGGCACCGGGATGGAAAGGTACACTGACCCCTTGCACCGCATAATCCGCATCAATGAATTCGCCTTTTGAATGTGCTTCGACCAATGCATCTTTTCCTTCGATAATTGCTTTGACGATATCATAAGCAACTTGCTCATCCAAATCCGGCGATGCGATTAAAGTGGCTTGTACAGCAACAGTATTGACATCAGCTTCAAGGAAGCTATACTCAGCAGTTGTGATGGTGTACATTGCATAGAAAGGGTATTTTTCTATCAAAGCATCGATGATTCCATCTTCCAAATTCAATATGCGAAGGTTGCGCGAGGTTTGCAAGTCGAGTATCGATGTGTTGGGCGTACCGGCAGTGACAAAGAAAGCATCAATTACTCCATCTTTCATGGCATCAGCCGATGATGCGAAGCTCAGGCTTTCCTGGATAATGTCATCCACTGTCATTGCGTATGCTTCCAAAATTTGAATTGCATTCGCTTCGACGCCGGAACCGATATCCCCGGTTGAAACGCGCTTCCCGGCTAAATCGGCAACGCTGAATATGTCGGAGTCAGCTGTGACTACGATTTGGCAGACTTCAGGATAAAGCGTCATAAGCGTGGCGAGGTTGGTAACAGCTTCGCTTGTCCAAGTGTTGGTTGCATTGTATGCATAATCCATTGTATCATTTTGGACGAGTGCCAAATGTGCTTCCGCAGATCCAACCAGCTGAATGTTCTCAGCAGAAGCTCCAGTTGCAATAGCGTTGATTTTGATGTATCCGGTCTCATCATCAACAACAAGGGCGATGGCGCCACCATAGGGGTAGTAGGTTCCACCTGTTCCTCCGGTCGCCAATGTCAAGCGCACATCATCTTGCGATGTTTGATCTCCGGTTCCCTCTGCATCGGGAGACCCACTGGGTGATGTGCTGGGTGTAGTTGTGCAAGCAGCAATCGTTGACAGCATTATAGCAGCCAGCAGCAGGGCGAGTACCTTCTTTGATTTCATTTTTTTGTCATTCCTTTCTTTTCTCATTTTATGTTCATCCTCTGTTTTGCGCGATTCCTGCCGAAATGCATTATGCCAAAAGCATTATGTTGTTCATTCCAATGCAGGAAACCCCACATGAGCAGTATTTTACCACGACATCCCGCGTGATGCAATGAAAAGATAACGAATCCTTGAAAGAGACAAACTTCCGACCGTTCATCCGGATGAAAATCGATCGAAAGTTTGTCCCGTGATGCCACTTCTACTTGTCGTATGCTACAAGGACTATATCGCTTCCTTGCTCCTTAAGGGTAGCTTCCAGCTTCTGTACAAGCTCCAGCGCTTCCGGTGAGAGCTTCGCATAATCGGAATAAGCAACGAGGATAGCATTGTTGCCTTGCTCTTTTAGCTCTGCTTCAAGCTTTTGCACCGCTTCTATTGCACCGGGGCTAAGGTTTGCGTATTCTGCCATTGTATCCACCTCCTGTGTAAAATATGTTGAATAATAACTCGTGTGGAGTTTACTATATCAACACGGTTTTGTCAACTATGCCCATCCAATACTTGTACCGCTATCTGAACTACATGTGATATTGTCACACCAAACCGCACGTGAATTTGTCTCGCTTTGACAAATTCGGTACAATCATCCCATCATAATTAAAGGGGCTGAGACATGAAGGAGAATCGATCTCTCAGGGGAAAAGTTCAAAGCATATGAAAACCAGGAAAACACAAGGATATGCATAACGTACCGTATGATCCGCTTCGCATACCCTTGAGTCTGAATTAGAGTTATTTTATTATGGTATCAGCGCTTTATCCATCCAGAGCAGTCAACCATATATATAGCATGGACGCAATTTCAGCTCTGCTTGCTGGGTTTCGGGGGTTGAGGGTATTACCGGGTATTTCACCAAATAATCCCTGTTCATTGATGGCATAAACGACATCAGCTGCCCAAGCGCTTACAGAATCTGCATCAATAAACTCAAAACCTCCCGTACTCGGCAGCGTTTTATCTTCCATTTGCTGCGTTCTATATATGAGTGCTGCAAGCTGCTCTTTTGTCACAGGGTCATTTGTACCAAACCTGCCATCCCCGTAACCAAGTACGATGCCATTCGCCGATGCCCAGATTACAGCATCTGTGTACCACAATCCATCCATCACATCCCTAAAGGGATTTGACAGTTCTTTTATACTCGGCTCTCCTGCATAACGGTATAGGATTGTCACTATCATCGCACGAGACAAGTCACTGTTAGGGCTGAACACATCCTCTTGGGTACCTACCATCAAGCCTCGGCCAAACATATTTTGGACTGCCTCAAAATACCATGCGCTGTTTGAAACATCATTAAAAGGATTAGGTCCCCTGCCAATGACGTATAAAGATAGATGGTTGGTGCTAAATGTTACTGTTCTTGTCGCAGGGTCATATATGCAGTCTACTTTCGCGAGCTCACCTGAATCGTTCAAATGCCACACGGCTGCCGGAAGAGGTCCGGTATATGGCACTGTTATAGTGAGCTTCCCATTGAATTCGCTTATCTCCTGCGTACCTGAAGCAATGGTAACATCAAACACAATATCGCTGTCCCTAACTGCGCTTTGCTGCGCTTCGACGAGGCTGGCAACCTCAATTATGTGCAATGAAATGTTTACGCTGCTCCCTGCATGATCAACTACAGATTTCGCAGCATCATTGTCCAGCTCAACTGTTCCTTCGGGTAGCTTAATCTCAATGTCAAGCCCTGCATCAACTAAACTTTTTAGTGCAGACGTTTGCATTGTTGCAGAAGTCGCTCCTGAAGCTTTGGACAAATCGAGGATAGCTGTGTCATCTATCGCTGCATTGATGATTTCGTCAACCTTGGTCTGAGGCAAAGCCAGAGCCGCAACACCTTCCGATATGGTATAAGCAATGGATACAGCTCCCTCGTTGCTTGTACCCGATCCCTCGTTGGGTGCACCTCCTCCGCCACCTCCACCTGATGACGAACCTCCACCTCGTGTGCTGACTGAAATGGCGAAATCTTGAGTGTAGGCTGTGCTGGTTGTGACACCATTTGCAACTGTCGCTCGAACAACCATTGTACCCTCAGATGTTGTTGTAACTGAGCTCCCACTGATGGTGGCTCCGGTTGCTCCCGGATCCGCGATATTCCAAATGATAGTCTGGTTTGTTGCGTCTGCCGGATAAACTGCCCCTGTAAGATTGTATGTCCCCAATGTTATGCTTGTGGGAATCCCTGTGATATTTGTCACCGGGATGTATATCGCCACCGGCTGGACAATGGTTACTGCACTTGTCCCGGATACTGTCCCATCGGACGTTGATACAGCTTTTACTGTCAGTGTCGATGCGGTTTCAGTCGCTGCGATTGTCAAAGTACCGTCAGCAGCGATGCTTGTACCCGAGATTCCGCCTTCTACCGACCAACTCACACCTTGAGGAGCATTTATACCAGCAACATTTGCACTGAATTTGAATGTATCGCCTATGTTCAACGATACGCTTCCGGGCACAACAGTCACTCCGGTCACCGTCCACGCGGGCTCCGTTTCAACCACATTGACAATTGCGGTTCCTGATATTGCGGTATTGGCAACAGATTGCGCTGTGACGGTAATTGACGTTCCGGTTGCTACACCTTTGCTAACTATCAATCTGCCGTCAGGTTCCATTATCACGCCTGCAATACTCGAAGCGCTCCATGTGACATCTTGAGAAGCGTTCGTTCCTGCCACATTCGCTCCGAACTTAAATATTGAACCTTCTTCCACATCAACAGTGCTGGGTACAACTGTCACAGCGGTGACGCTAGGTGGTATCAATTCAAAACTAGCTGTCAGCGTTACCGCTGATGCAGGCATGGCAAATGTCGTGCTGGCAGTTGTTGCGCTGGCAAAAACTACTGGCGGAGCTGCTGTCCATTCCTTAAACTGCATCCCTGCCGGAGCTGTACCGGCGTTGATGGATACTGTTGTACCTGCTTCAAAGCTTCCTCCACCTGAAGGACCGGTGCCACCGCTCACTACCGTCGCCACAAAAGTCTGAGTGATCAGTTTATTCACATACACCTGTTTTGGCACACCTGTAACGGTAAACCCGCCAAAATCATTAATGTCTAAATAAACAGTACCTTCTTTTACGACATCAATCCCTATGCTCCATAGTGAAGTCTGCGTTGCTCCCATATTGGTCAAGGAAGTTATTGATGCCACACCCGACCCGGTCGCAGTGAATGCAATATCGCTTGCGGTCAAACCCGAAACTGCTTGATCAAATACCAAGTCGATTTTAGTCGAGGTGACTGTCCCGCTGCTACCATCTGCTTTTGCGCTATTAAGGTTCACAGCAGTCAACGGTACCGCTAAGATGCCTGTAGGAAGCATGGTAAGGAATAATGTTGCTACTAGTAGAATTGGAAGAGTTTTTTTCAATCTTTTCAAATAAGATTTCCCCCTTTATATTCCCTTATATTAATAATATTATTAAATTTGATTTAGTCAATGTTCATCTGCTTTTTCGCACCGTTTCCAGTGCTCTAAAATGTGATTTTCAATCGTTTCATCATAATTTCTGCTGTTTAATCCAGGTGTGACATAAAGCTTATCATTGATTCCTTCACGATAAAGCTCCGTCTAAACCAGTAGGTGCACTATGCTGCAATAGATAACAATACTCCCTGCATCGTCCCCCTTTCACGCTGATGCCCACACTAAACCATATAATTATTTATCGTGAAGAATGATGAATATCATTAGTTTCATGTATTTATTCTCAACATTTTTAACAATATTCACATCATAACTAATTTATGAAGAACTCTTCTGTATACAACTGGATTTTCGGTCTAACCATCCGAGATATTCCCCTATCTTTCTACAGTTTCATTACCATTTTAACAGCTTTCGGTATCATGTTGATTAAGTCGCTTGCTATAGGCGAGTATTCGCCAAACTCATCAGCGCAGATATCGCCAGCTAACCCATGGATATAGACAGCAGACACAACGGCAGTCTTGATTGGAAATTTCTGTCCTATGAGAGCTGCAATCATACCTGCAAGAACATCGCCCGAACCTCCCTTTGCCATAGCAGGGCCTCCTGTAGTATTGATGAATGCAGTACCATCGGGGAATGCTGCTATAGTTCGGTGTCCTTTTAGTACTAAAACACAATTGTATTCACAGGCGAAATTACAAGCTTCGCTGAGTCTATCCTTCCCTGACAAATTTCTACCGAGCCTTGCGAATTCACCGGGATGGGGCGTGAGCACAATCGTTCCAACAGCTTGCTTTAGTATATCTATATTATCAGAAATCCCGTTGAGTCCGTCAGCATCCAAGACAACAGGTTTTTCAACAGTTCGAATAAAAGAGCAAAGCATTTCTGTTATCTCCGGAGACCTACCCAAACCCGGTCCGATGAGACTAACATCGCATTCTCTTGCCATGTAGGATATTTCGCTTGCAGCTCCAATGGCGATTCGTCCCGCGTCGTCGGATGGTAAAGGAAACGGCATTTCCTCCTCCAGTTTCGCTGCCATTATGTCATAGATTTTGTTTGGAACTCCCAGATACACCAGTCCTGCACCCATTCTGGAAGCAGCTCTGGCGCATAATGAAGGCGCACCTGTGTACCCAACGCTTCCCGCAACGATGAAGCATCGTCCATGATCGCCTTTATGGGAATCTCTGCGTCTTATCGGTAGGTTAATGTCTTCCGGCATTACTGCATGTACTTTCTCAGCAACGCTACCATCGACAATATATGAGGGTATGCCGATATCGCAAATCAGCAGCTCTCCCCTTTTGATGCAGCCAGGTTCGATGAAATGCCCCGCTTTTCCGAGGACAAAAGTCACTGTCCGGTCAGCTGAAACAGCGTCTCCCATAATCGCTCCCGTATCTGCATCAACGCCGGTGGGGATATCTGCTGATATTACATATGCATCCGATGCATTGATCAACTCCGTTGCTTCAAGAACCGCTCCTCGTAAGTTCGACTTCAAACCGATTCCAATCATTGCATCGATGATTACATCGCAGTTGGATACAAACTCGACTGTTTCATTGGAGGTTGCATAGTTTTCAATATCTCCTCCCCCTGCTCTTAAGCGTACTAGCATACTAGCTGAATCTGCTGTCAAATCGCTCTCGGCTCCAATTAGAAACACTCTAACCGAAATACCCTTTTCCACGAGATGGGCTGCTGCTCCAATACCATCGCCTCCGTTGTTCCCGGTACCGCAAAACACTGCTACGCACCCGTCTACAGGTAGGTTCTCTGTTGCAGCAGCAGCAATGTGCGCTGCTGCATTTGACATTAAGAAAGTGCTTTCTATGCCTGCTTCTTCCACTGCGCGCCTATCCATTTCTTTCACTTGCGCTGCATTGCACAATAACATATTAGTGCCACCTTTAATTTAATTATTGTTTTATTCTACTATTGACTGTGCAGTTATGGCAACACTTATCTTTGCACTGCTCTTATAAATCAAGCTGTTTTTGATGGTATCCGTTGATTGTGTCTATATCATTCGTAATGTTGCCCCTTTGTCCACGGTGAGATTGACCATCCTTATTTTCTCTACCCCTTTTATTAATCTTGGATGATTATACCGCATTTGTCATAGCGCGACGAATTCAAGTGTGGTTTGGTGAGACAATTTCGCATGTGGTTCAGACATTTTCGTATGTCAGGAAATTTGCACTTGCATTATGCCCTGCTCTATGGTATCATCGCAAAAATACGTGATAATGCTATGAACGGGAATATAGCACCTCATGTACCCAGCAGAGAGGGGTTGCCGCCGGCTGAAAGCGCCCCGCGTATCAGATTGCTTAGTTCGCCCGTTCGGGAGAGTTGTTTGGTTATAAAGACCTCAATCCTCTAGGCTCTGGCTAATCACCAGCGTGTTGCTCCGTTATAGGCATTAATGCAGTGACCAAGAGCCACTGCACCTTATGAGCGCGGCTTTTACCGAATTTGGGTGGTACCGCGGGAGGTTTCATTGCCTTTCGTCCCATATCATGGGATGGAAGGTTTTTTCATTTCTTCGCTCATGTTTTACAATAACAATAAAGGCACATAAAAAGAAAGCTGGGACACCTCAGCCAAATGGAGGCTCAATATGAAAGAAAAACTAGATCAAATACTACGCGATGGAGAGGAACGCATCTCAAGAGCCATCACAGCATTGGAACTTCAGGAGGTTAAGACATATCTACTGGGAAAAGCCGGTGAAATCACAGTTATTTTGAAAGAAATCCCAAAACTCGAAGCCTCTATACGAGCTGAGATTGGACGCAGAGCAAATCAGTTAAAGAACCATTTCGCTTCGATTATCGAAACCCGCCAAGAGGAAATCAGCCTAAAAGCGTCTGAGATACCTGCTGACTTCGACCTCACCGTTCCGGGCATTCTCCCTCAAACCGGTGCTTTGCACCCAATCACACAGATGTGCTACGACCTCAACGACACCTTTCGCTCCATGGGTTTTGAGATATTCCAAGAGTTGGAAATAACGAGCGAATTATATGCTTTTGATAACTTGAATTTCCCTCCCGATCACCCAGCAAGAGAAAGCATGGACACATATTGGTTGGACGGCTATGAGGACGAGCGTGGCGGAAAACGCTTATGCCTCAGACCTCATCTCACCGGTGCCAGCGTACGTTATATGCAAACCCACAAACCACCATACCGCTTCGTTTACCCCGGAAGAGTCTACCGGAATGAATCAACGGATGCTCGTCATGAAAGAGCCTTTTTTCAATACGAAGCTTTAATCGTCGACAAAAATTTTACATTTTCAGCTGGAAAAGTAATGATTAAAAGCATACTATCAAAAGTCTTCGGTCGCGATGTCCCAGTTCGTATGCGGGTTGGATTCTTCCCCTTTGTGGAACCGGGTTTCGAGATAGATATGGGTTGCCTTGTATGCGGTGGAGCAGGTTGCAGCGTATGCAAACATGTGGGTTGGATAGAAATCATGCCCGGTGGCACACCACATCCCAACGTTTTGCAAGCAGCAGGCTTAGACCCGGACGAATACACCGGATTCTATGTGAACATCGGTCTGGATCGCTTAGTAATGATGCGTTACGAAATATCTGACGTTAGGTTATTCAACAGCGGAGACCTTCGTTTTTTGAGCCAGTTTAAGTAAGCATATGTATGCTGAATTCTTTAAGGAGAAAAAATATGAAACTCTCATTAAATTGGATAAAAGAATATGTTGAGATACCGGATGAATTAGAGTTATCGCGCATCTCTTACGATTTAACAATGTCAACTGTTGAGGTCGAAAGTGCGACTGATCTATCCCAAAGCTTTAGAAATATGGTTATTGGGTTAATCATGGAAGTGCTGCCTCATCCGGATGCCGACAAGCTTGTAATCTGCATGACTGATGTGGGTGGAGGCGATATTCGCCAAATTGTATGTGGCGGTAGCAACTTATCCCCTGGCATGAAAGTCGCTGTTGCGAAACCGGGTGCATGGCTCCGATGGCACGGTGAAGGCGACTTGGTAGAAATCGGAATAGCAAAAGTGCGCGGGGAAGAGAGTTTTGGCATGATCTGCGCCTCCACAGAAATAGGGCTATCTGATTTGTTTCCACTGGATGATGAGGAAGAAATCATTGATTTGTCAGAATTTAACGCATCTGCCGGCACGGATCTTGCAATCGCTTTGGGAATTGATGATATAATTCTGGAAATCGACAACAAGTCATTGACAAACCGCCCTGACTTATGGGGTCATTATGGCATAGCCAGGGAATTGTCAGCTATTTACAATCTCCCCCTTAAGTCTCCTCATCAATACTCACCACCCCAATGCGCTGATTTAGGGATCAAAATATTGGATTCGGAACGTTGCCCAAGGTATATAGGGGTAAAAATCGAAGGATTGGAGATCAAACCTTCACCATTTCACATCCGTAGTCGCATATGGCGCGTAGGTATGCGCCCGATAAACGCGATTGTAGATATCACGAATTATGTGATGCTAGCCACTGGTCAACCTTTGCATGCATTTGACTCGGACAGGTTGCATGGTCATATAACCGTCCGCAGAGCAGCTGAGAATGAGGATTTCCTCCTGCTAACAGGAAAAGAACTCAAACTTTCAACGCAAGACCTTGTAATAGCCGATGATGTTGAAGCAATCGGTCTTGCCGGCGTGATGGGGGGAGTAAAAGACTCCGTCCTGCCCGATACCGGCAAAGTGATTCTGGAAATAGCCAATTTCGACGGGATTAGCATCAGGCGAACTTCGACTCGATATGAGACCCGTACAGAAGCAGCTACCAGGAACGAAAAAGGCATTGACCCGGAAAGATGTGACATCGCACTTTCGTTTGCAATGGAATTGTTTATGGATCTTTTCCCCCAAATGTCGGTTACAGGTTACAGCGATGTCTACCCTGAAAAACTTAAACGAAGCGAAATAAACGTTTCTCTAGAATGGTTGGAAAAGAATCTTGGCAAGCGCATAGATAATGATGAGATAGCGCATAAACTAAGCATGCTCGGATTTGATGTTAGCTTTGACGGAGACATTTTCCATGCCATAGCGCCCACATGGCGTTCAACAGGTGACATTTCGATTCCCAATGACATTTTGGAAGAAGTCGCTAGAATGCACGGATTGGATAACTTTGAGCCAACAGTGATAACTACAACATTCGAGAGCTCTATAAACCAACTTGAAATTGACATTGACAGGAAAATCAGAGAGTATCTCGCCTACCGTTGCGGGATGAATGAGATTTTTACATATCCTTGGAATCATGACGAATTCCTAAACGCGATTTTTCCCGTAGAACGTACTGGTTTTTTCACCCTTGCTGCGCCCCCCTCGCCGGAAGAACGCCATGTACGTAAATCGCTTCTACCCAATATATGCAAAGCTGTCTCTGATAATCTGCGTTATTTCGAAGAATTCAAACTTTTCGAGTCTGCTTTGGTGTTCATTAATGATAATTTTAGGGCAGTTTACGATTCGCGGGAGTTGTTGCCCCTCCAACGCAGGAGTATTGCCGGTGCACTAGTCGATGATCCCATTAATATGAATTCACTCTTCAGAACCGCTAAAGGCATCATAGAAGCTCTCCCCCGCTTCACACATGCAGAGCCACTTAATTTCGCAGGTAGCATTAAGCCAATTTGGGCTGATGATACACTATGGTTGAACATCCTGACTAGCGACATAATAATCGGTAACCTTGGATTGCTGTCAAAAAAAGCATCCTTAGACTGCGGCATCAAAAACAGCGCTGTGATGCTTTTCGAGTTGGATATTGATTCCCTGATTCCATTTGCCTCGCGGACAAACAAGTTTACTCCATTGCCGGAATATCCTATGACAGATTACGATGTCTCTTTGCTCTTTGACTCCAACGTCAAATGGGAGGATGTTTATGGAACAATTATTGGGAATGATGACATCGAGAGCCTGCTGCACAGCGTAACATTCATAGATGAATACAGGGGAAAGCAAGTCCCGGAAGGCGAAAAATCCATAACCATCAGGATGCGCATCGGTTCTCTCAAGAAGACTTTGACTTCAGAAGAGATAGAGGCTTTTGTCAATACCATAATTAAACGATTGTCAAAATCGCTGGGCGCTAAATTGCGCTGACTATACAGAATCTTGCACCCTGGCGGCTTTCTACTCCCGCAATCGCTCAGAACGAACTTCATGTTTATTGCAAGCGTCCACTTCACTGCTCCGTTTATGCTTTTGCGGGAGTAAAACAGCCGTCTCATTGCAGGTATCAAAATGGGTGCGAATCTGGGTAATTTGGAGCGAAAAAACTATTGAAATGTTCATTGTTTTGCTATACAATAAGTCCATCATACCCGCTCATCATATGACGGGCTGTGAGCATTGTTAGAGAGGGTGTGGTTGAGATTAGCATTGAAGATATCGATGTAAGGGTCGAAATGCTTGGTGGCTTTGCCATCATCGCTAACGGAAACCGCATCACCGAACAAGAAAAAAGAACCTCGAAAATTTGGAAATTGCTCCAATACCTGATCATCAACAGACACAAGACAGTCTCTCAGGAAGAATTGATGGACGTATTCTTTGACAGCGATTTTGTTGGGAATCCCGGAAGTTCTGTTCGGACAATGGTATACAGAGCGCGATCCGCTCTTGCTGCCGGCGGTCTTCCTTACGCCGAAGACATAATCCTATCCGGCAATGGTGGATACAGATGGAATAGCACAATCCCCTGTTCCATAGATATCGAAGAGTTCGAATCTTTGAGCAAAAAAGCAGTGTCTGTCAACAATACCGAGGAGCGAACGGAATTGCTTTTGCGCGCTACTGAGCTTTACCGTGGCGACTTTTTGCCCAGTTCTTCCAGCGAAATGTGGGTCATGCCCCTTGCTCGCTGGTATCGTTCCATATACTTTAGCTGTGTGCATGACGCATTGTCTTATCTTTACGAATCCGGACGCAACGATGAAGCAGAAGAACTGTGCGTCAGAGCTTTACGCTTGGATCCATTTGATGAGCTTATACTCGAGCATCTTTTGCGTTCACTGATTGCGCTAGGCAAAAATGCAGAAGCACTTGATGAATACAACAAAATGGAGTCGATGTTCTACGACGAGTTGGGTATCGATTTTTCAGAGAGTTTACGCGCCCTATACTACCAGATCCAACAACCTGAAATTAAAGAAGGTCTCTCTTTGGAAGAAACCCTCGACTCTTGGCTCAAAGGCGCCGACTTCCCCGGTGCGTATTATTGCGACTTGAGCGTTTTCAAGATAGTGTACCAACTAGAATCGCGATCAACCTCCCGCTCCGGTCGCGCTACATATATTGTAAGGTTTGATACAAAACACGAAGTCCGGGCAAAAGATGGCGGCGTGATGAAACATCTAGGCAACGCAATTGCCGAAACCCTCAGAAAAGGTGATTTATACACCCGCTCTAGCCCGAATCAATACATGCTTATGCTTCATAAGCTCACCTACGAGAATTGCAAAATGCTTATTACAAGAATTCTAAGAGCGCTTGATTCAAAGTATTTGCCAAAAGTAATCGGTTCGTCGATTAAACCTATTACGCCGCTTTTGTAGCATATTGTCATTGTCACGTTTATTGTCGGCAAACAAATTATATATTAAGGATATGATAACAGTTGCCTTGGTTAGCCAGACAGCGCAAAACGAAACTATTCTATTTTACATCCGGTAGTGTAACATATTTGTAACATTATATCGCTATTATGGACAATGGAGCCCATTGTCCGCCTCAGCGCATGTTTTCGCAGAAAGGGGATGCGAAGATTTGGAGCCTAAACCAAATAACCTGGTGACAGCTGCTTCACTAAAAATGCGAACAGAAATCTACTCCTACGAGAGCGATGGATTCAAAGGTTTGCTACACAATAGCAATTACTTAGACGGACCATTTGCGTTTTCCAGCTTTTTGCAAATGATCGTAAAAATGGAGGAAATATTCGATACTAAAGGTTTCCCGGAAGCGTTTATGACGCCTAGGGCATTTGGTGTTTCAAAGAAAGAAAAAAATAAACATGAATTGGACGTGAACGCTGGTATGAGCGAAACGATTAACCCTAGAAACCTATCTGATTCCGGAAGTCCGAGGTGTACTTTTGAAATCAACGTCAGATTCAGGCAAAACGCCACCTGGCAAGGGCAGATACTTTGGGTAGAAAAAAATTTAAAGCAAAATTTCCGCAGCGTCCTAGAAATGATCAAGCTGATGGACGAAGCATTGACTGACAACGAAGTGGCTCAAACATCCATAAAATGGGAAGACGAAAAATAGAGCAATCAGCACATTATTGACATTCGCATCTGCCAATGTTGAGCAGCACGTGTTCTATTGCCTGAAAAGCAAGTCTTCTGTCCATCAGTCCGTACAGCATAGCGCTACTCGCGGTTCGCTGAGTAGGTGTTCCACGAATGCTCGGCGATGCACACGGTTTTCATCTAGCAGCCTATGGCGCACATAACAAAACTGCGATATCGCTAATAACCAATAGCTCAGTGAGGTCACGTGCATTTGTGCGTATAATCTCCACAATCTCCAAAATAGCAATTCCAGCGCAAAAAAACCTTGCTTATCGGTGTGCGTTGTGGTAATATCCTTTGAGTGAAACGGCTTCATGTTTACCGATAAAACTCTGATGCTTCACTCGGAGCAACCGGCAAAGCTCTCTAGCTAGTGGTTGGCAGATTTCAAATACGCTGTTTTTGCAGCACAAGGGGAAACCGCCCCAAAATACTGGGTACTAAAATGGCATTGATAATTGAATAGACATGTGCTAGAATTAACGCATCGTGGGGGTATAGCTCAGCTGGGAGAGCGCTTGAATGGCATTCAAGAGGTCAGCGGTTCGATCCCGCTTATCTCCACCATATCGTCGGAGCAAACTACGCTCCACTACGACACCGCCTTTTGGCGGTGTCATTCGTTTTGATCCGTTGCTCCTCCTCTTCCCAAAAGGTCATAAAGACCTTTCGGGAACCCTGTTTTTGGAAACGTAACGGTTTCGAGCCGTCGTCCTTTATGTGAAGAACCGCTTTTTCTTGGTTTTCGGGGAGACTTTTCATTCACTCTTCGGAAATGACCCCAAATGCGCCACTCCCCCAAATTGCTCAAAATCAATCGTGAACTCAATCTCAATATCATAGTCGCGCTTGACCTTGACGCAC
>Ga0099364_10005203_pt1 | contig 19422 bp, 18 predicted proteins | sample TergutTh196P3_FD_73070 | JGI IMG/M metagenome (GOLD analysis project Ga0099364, IMG submission 73070) | Microcerotermes parvus P3 segment gut microbial communities from Pointe-Noire, Republic of the Congo - Th196 P3 | ecosystem: Host-associated > Arthropoda: Insects > Digestive system > Gut ...
TATAAAAGGCGTAAAACGTATTAGATTTTTCATGACTTTTTCGCAAAATTATCTTACTCATCTCAAAGTTCTTGAAAATGTGGGAATGACTTCGATTGAGCCTATAAACTTTGAAGGCAAAGATATTGTTCCATTGCAATTTTTAAAAGCAATACTGCCCGACCCCGCTTCGCTTGGTCCGCGAACAAAAGGCAAAACAAATATAGGCTGTATATTCCAAGGTACAAAAGACGGCAAGCCTAAATTATATTATTTATATAACGTGTGCGACCATGAAGAATGTTACAGAGAAGTAGGTTCACAGGCAATATCATATACTACGGGCGTTCCCGCTATGATTGGAGCTATGATGATATTAACGGGTAAATGGAACAAAGCGGGGGTATATAACATCGAAGAATTTGACCCCGACCCATTTATGGAGGCACTGAATAAATACGGTTTACCGTGGCAGGAAAGTTTTACTCCTGATTTGGTAGATTAGAAAATATACGGTAAAATAACTGTTAGGAGATGATGCCAAGCATTGTCTCCTAACAATTTTAAAAAATAGACTTCCTCGGAAATTAAATCGACGTAAAGATTTTGTGCCAAAGCCCTCTTTAGTAAAGAGGGTGGCACGAAGCGCAGCGAGTGACGGGTGTTTTTGTCTCCCCGAAAAACATCTGAAATCACAAAACACCCGCCGCTGCGGCGACCCCCTCTTTACAAAATAGGGCTGGGAGACTAATTTCCGAAGAGGTCTAATATTTGCAAATATTCAAAGATGAAGTTCAGCCATCCAAATGGAGGAAAGGGTATCGAAAAAATTCATATTTCTGTGATATACTGGCATAAGAACACATCAATTGCCAAAAAACCAAGTGCAGTTTACAGAAATGTCAAGTGCGGTTGGTTGCATTGCAACTGATGATTAAGCTATAATAATGACATAACTTTTAAGAAAGGAGTGTCGTTAATGAACATCGCAGATAGAATACAAATTTTGCGAAAATCAAAAGGAATTTCTCAAGAAGAACTCGCAGACAAAATCGGGGTGTCGCGTCAGTCTGTTTCAAAATGGGAAAGCGAGCAAAGCGTTCCCGACATTGACAAAGTAATTATAATGAGCGATTACTTTGAAGTCACGACGGACTATATCCTAAAAGGGATAGAGAACGAAAAACAGGCAGGTGAAAAGGAAAAGGCTTTGGACGCAAACATATTTTTAGCTGCTTCTACATCTTTGAACTTTGTCGGTTTGATTGTGGCAAGCGCGATATGGTATGAAAAACAAGTCGTTATGGCTGTTGTCACCGGATTGATTTTCATGGCAATGGGCTGTATGGAATTTGGTATCGGAGTATCTTTTTCAACATTGAATAAAGAAAAAGCAAAACGAAAATTTTGGATAATTAATATTTGGATTTTAGCTTTTATTCCGTTTTCCTTTGTTTACAATGTGTTGTTTACAGGTTTTAACGCGCCATATCCCATATTCGGTGAAACTTTAGCGTTTTTTGCTTTTTGGATAGTATATATATCCGTTTGTCTCGGCGTAGTTTTCGTACAAACAAAAACAGCACGGAAATAATGCGTTTTCCATAGGGTCAGGCTTCCATGCCTGACCATTGGTTTGTCTATTTGTTCTTATTTATTTTTAAATAGTAAAAAATATTTTTAAAACACTTATCTTTTGATGTGATAGATGTACTATATTAGTATAAGAAAAAAAGTACGTACTGTTTTTCAGAATAGACGGCATAGTAACAGTAAATGATTGCGGAAGCAAACAGAAAGGAAGATAAATATGGATACTGATAAAAATATAAAAGAATATATAAGCATACTTACAAATGAATATTTAAAACCCTTTCACGCTTTCGCAGTCAACCGAACAAATGATGCCTATGAAGCAGATGAACTCGCACAGGAAACGGCATACCAATGTATTATTGCTTTAAATAAAAACAGCAATATCAATGATTTAAACGCATTTCTTTGGAGTATCGCGCATAACACATACAAAAGATGGATATATAAAAGAAAAAGCAATCGGGATAAATCAATGTCAGTAGACGATAATATAAATTATATGGAAAATATCGTCGATGTATCCCCGAATGCAAACATTGAGGAAAAATTATTGAAATCCGAAGATGCGCGGTTGTTGCGGAAAGAATTATCTATGATGACTAATTTCTACCGCAAAACATTGGTATGTTTTTATTATGAAGAACTGAGCGTTTCTGAAACTGCCGATAAACTCGGTTTATCCGTAGAAATGGTGAAGTTCTATCTGCAAAAAGGCAGAATAAAATTAAAGGAGGCATATATCATGTCAAAAGAATACGGCGAAAAAAGTTTTAATCCGTCCCCGTTCTCGGTCTATCGCGGCACTCTCGGAATGTGCGGCATAAACGTATGGCAAATATTTTCGAGAAAATTGCCCTGTCAAATTGCTTTGTTTTGTTATGACAGCCCAAAAAAAGCAGATGAAATCTGTCTTGAAATAGGTGTACCCTCGGCATATATCGAAGATGAGCTTGAGATTTTGGTTAAGTCTGAACTTTTGATAACTCCCGTGAAAGGCAAATATCAAACGAACTTTTTTATACTCAGAAATAACGCTTTAAATCAGCTAAAAGAACAATTCGCGAAAATGTATGAAAAATATCTCCCGATAATGACGGAAACATATGAAAAATATCTGCCGGAGATGAAAAAGTGCGATATTTTTAGATACGATGCGGAAGATAAAAGATACGCTTGGTTCTTTGAAGACAAAGTCGCGAAATTCAATTATGAAAACCTCAATATACCTGAAGATGACTACATGACGTTGGCGGACGGAGCAAAGGGACTTGTATTCGCGCAGGAAAGTGCTGTAAGAACTGCAGGTAAAGACCATTGCAGTATTTGGGTTGAAGAAAGCAATATAAATATACACGCCGCAGCAACGCAAAATCATCACTTTGTAAGACAGCAGGACGAGCTTTGCTTTTCGGGAACTAAAAAAATATCCGCGCTGTATGATATTTACAAAGGCGAAATAAAAGACAGCGATATTGAGATATACGCGCAGTTAATCGAACAGGGCTACGCTTTCAAAGAAAACGACAAACTTATTTGCGGCGTAGCGGTTCATACAGAAAAAAGCAAGCGTCTGTTTGAAAAAATAAACAGCGAACTAATGCCTGTTTTAACTCCTTTGTGCAAAGAAATATACGAGAGCGTTTCAAAAATTGTAAAGTCAACAATTCCGCCGCACTTAAAAAACTATATCCACGCATACACAGTGACGGAAGTTGGATTTTACGCAAGCACATATTTTGTAGAAGCACTATATAATAAAGGCTTTGTTACACCTCTCGAAGACGACAATAAAACACCTGTTTCCTGTTGGTTTGATTAATTTATAACGATAATATAGAACCCTTGCCGTCTTTGGATGGCAGGGTGTTCATTTTTTTATCATATTATTAGTATATTCGGTCGAAAAAATAATAAACGGCGTTCAGCAACATAAATTTATATTATTGTATAATTTTAAAATTTATGCTGCTTTTTTTATATTATTTTAAATTTTTTGGCACTTTTTTGAGATTTACTGAATAAACTGTATATATATCATTTATATTTTAGGAGGTAAAATAATGGCTCCCAAAAGAAGAAAATTTTATCCTGAATTTTATACTGAAGAGGAAATGTCGCAAATGGAAAATGCCGATGAAAATAAAATAACAAAAGAAACAGAAGATAATAATAACTCGCAAGAACAACAAGAAGAAATAATAAAAACAGATAAGGAGACTGAAACAGTTTTAAAAGAACCCATAGCGGACACGGACAGTAAAGATATATCTGTGGCAACGCTTGTTGCCGTCGTTGAAAATATCCCCGATGATTCCATAGAAACACCTTTAAATTCCAATCCTGCCACGGGGACGGCGGCGAAAAAAACTTCTTCGAGAACTAACGGCAATGGCAGTAAAAACGGTACAAGCTCAAACAGAAGTTCAGGCAACGGAAGAAAACCCTCAAATTCTGCTAATTCAAGCGTTAACTCAAGCGAAAAGAAACCCGCCGCCAATAAAAAAATAAATCTGAAAGATATTGACAAAGATATCCCCGACGATATCAAAGAAAAACTGTATGACCGACCTGCGGGCGGCAAAACAGACGCGGTACTCAAAAGGCTTGACGCTATGCAAAAAGATTATACGGAACAAAAGTTAAATATATCGAAAACGCCGATACCATATGAACCCGATGGTATAATTAATGCCGAAAATAGCGGGACAGATACGGAAACATCGCGTGATACTGAAGAACCTGCGGCAGTTGAATATAATGATTATCCGTTTGACGACGAGCCTTATAAAATGATGGATATGGCGGCAATGGTAATGTCGGGAAACACCGCGCCGTATAATGACAATCCCTATGAAGATTATGAAGTTCAGGAAAGCGGAAACGACGTTGAAGAAGATGATATCGGCGACGCGGTTGAAGTTATGGAATATATTAGAGAACCGATTGAATATACAAAAGAACAATTCGAGATAGAAAATATAGAAAATACAGTAAATGTAAAAGAAGAGGAAATATTAAATATCCCCCGGGAACAAAATATTATTCCGTTTAATATAGAAAACGCCATACAATATGCACACCGTTGGGCATTGGACAGAAACTCTGAGTATTTGGATTTCGATGAGCTTGGGGGCGACTGCACAAATTATATTTCGCAGATATTGTTTGCGGGCGGCTGCCCTATGGATAAAACCCCTGTCCTCGGTTGGTACTACACAGACGGAAACAATAAAAGCCCCTCGTGGACGGGCGTAGAACATTTATATAAATATCTCGTCAAAGAAAAAGAATTTGGCATAATTGCACATGAAATAGAACTGAACGACGTCAGAGCGGGGGACATTGTTCAGCTCTCATTTAACGGCAAAACCTTTCAGCATACACCGTTTATAGTAAGCGTGGGGCGCAATTCGGATAACAGCGTTAGCTGTGATAAAATAAAAATTTGCGCGCACAGTTTCGATTCGGAGAACAGACCGCTTGATACATATAAATGGCGGAATATCAGATTTATACGTATTTTGGGATATAAATAATTCGGATAAAACACCGAAAATTGATTACGTAGGGACACGATATATCGTATCCTTTTAATGTTACAAAATAGTAGGGGACGCTGTCCCCAGCGTCCCGCGATAACAAAATCAACGTAGATTACAACAATTTATATTTACGGGTCGGGTCGCAGAGGACTGCGACCCCTACATTTTTTCGGTATAACTTTGCCTAATGTGTAATATCAAATGCAGCTTCAAGGGTATCTAAATGACTCATGTATGACTTTAATTAATAATCATTCCGTTCTTTTATTTTTTTACATTACCACTGTAAATCCAATAACCATCGTCTAATAAATACCAATCGTTACCTGCTGAATTTTTGTATATTCCTACAGCTTTCTGTTCGATAGAATGAAGTTGACTAAATCTCCCCATCACTCTCCCAGATGTAGATAGATAATCATAAATTTTTCCACATAGTGGTGAACCACCAAATATTCCTGTAAATATTCCTTTTGTTACTGCAACAGGGCTCAATACAAAAGATTGTGGTTCCTTTAGTTTATTTACATCTAATGGGTTTGAGAATGCTGAAGTGATAGTAATTGTAGAAAAACAAATAACAATCACCATTATCGCCGCTATTACTTTTTTTATTTTCATATAAAAACTCTCCTTTTTAAAGTGCGACAAGGTAAGCCGCTGTGCGTAGTGATACACAGGTATCTGGCTTAGTCGTTGAGCTATTCCCGTCCAAAGGTGCAGTCGTAGTAATATGGCTGTGCGTTGCAAGCGGAAAAGCCGCATTGTAACGTAGGGTCGGGGTTCTATCCCCGACCGCAAATAGGCTTTGTCTTCACGCTGCAACCTCTTTACAAAAGAGAGCTTTTATTAGCACTATGCGTTAATTTAAGATTTAAATTCGCGTTTTATGGCTCTTTTAAAAATATTTTGGATAATCGCTTGACAAAGACGGGAGATTTTGTTATAATATAGAGTGTTCTGATTTTTTGCAATTATTATAAATAAAAGATTATAAGGTGTTCTCTGATGCGTGTAAATATCGAACAGTTAAGAAAAAAAGAATCTATTGAGTCGATAAATTTTGATTTCACAATAACGCCCGATAAAATTGACGGCGGGCAACTATACGCCATAGGCGCGGAACAAATCGAATATATTAATATATACGGCGATATAAGCGCAAAAAACAGTATCGCGGCTAATTCTATCATATCCGTCAATTATAAAATAGAGGCAAAATTTAAGGCAAGATGCGCGAGGTGCGACGAAACAATCACACAGGAAATATATGCAGAGGGTGAAAAATATCTCGCCGACAGAGCGTATGACAGCGATAAAGACAAAGACGATGACGAAACTTTTTATATGATTGAATCGAATGTTATCGAACTTACTGATTTCGCGATGGAATTTTTGGAGCTTGAAGTTCCCATAAGATATTTGTGTGATGAAGATTGCAGGGGACTATGCCCGAAATGCGGTAAAAATTTAAATGAGGGAAAATGTGATTGTCCGACAAAAGAAAAAAATCCCGCGTTTAATATTTTAGATAATTTTTTTGATTAAAATTTAAAAAAATAAAGTATCCTGAAAGGAGAGATATAGAAATGGCAGTACCAAAGAGGAAAACGTCTAAAGCAAGACGTGACAAGAGAAGGTCAAACGTATGGAAACTTACCGCTCCGGCAATATCAAAATGCGTAAAATGCGGAGAATACGTGCTTTCACACAGAGTCTGCAAGGCTTGCGGACACTACAAAGGACGCGAAGTTTTCCAAGTTGATGCGTAGTGTAAAACGCAAAAGAAATCAAGAATGTGGGCGAGGAGTATTCCCGCCCAAATGCGGGAGGGCTGGGCTTTCTGTTCTGGATTGAACCTGAAAGTGAGTTACTCCCTTTTTGCACAAAGTTATATCAGTGATATGTACGGATAGTGGATATAAAAATTATATTCAGAGACGGAGGTTGATTAAATGGATATTTATATGCCAATGTCTACAACGGTAAGACATAACAAAATAGTAACGACATTAATGAACAGAATATTTAACCGTGTAGAAACAGGGGAGATTCATGCTTTACAAGAAGAGTGTTCGTTAGTGTATTGCGGAAAAAATTCGGAACCGTCAAGCGTCAGTCTTGTTGATATAAAAGAAATTGAAGATTTGCAACGATTTAAAGAAATAATAATAGAAGATTTATATTATGTCCAACCTGATTTGATGGTTTTTAAGTCCAATCCATATATAGAAAACAATAGAAAGACTAAAACCGCAGGACAACCCGATTTAATAGTTGAAGTATGGTCGGAAGGAAATTTAAAAAATGAAAGAGATTTCAAAAGATATTTGTATTCAACTTCAGATATAACAGAACATTGGTATATAGAGCAGGATTCAAATGAGGTCGTTTGTTATTTAGGTAAAAATAGACTTAACAATCAATATTTATTCAATGTACTTTCAACTCGTGACGGGTTAAAATTTGATTTACGGTATTTAGCCATTTAGCATATAAAATTCATATTTAAGTGTGTAAAAATAAAACCCCCGCTACGCGGGTACCCTCTTTTGTAAAGAGGGCGGCACGAAGCGCAGCGAGTGATGGGTGTTTTGTAGATTTTGTTGATTAACGTAACTTATTTATATCAGAAGAAGTAAGGTAAAAGAAAAATGAAAAAATTTTCAATAGGATTTGTTGCCTTTATAATTTCATGGATAATGTTCGCGGGTTGTACTCATGACAGCAATAATAAAAATTTAATAGATAATTCAAGTGATTTGGTCTTATCGGAAGATAATCAAATAGAAGAAACTACAGAACCCGAAAAAGAATTTGAAAATCCAATCGAAACCTTACCGCAGGAACTTATGGTAACTCTTGACGAAGAAACAAATATGTATCGCTTCGCATATAAAAAAAGTGTTTTGAATATCAGCAAGAAAATGTTCGACGAATATAATCTTAAAAATGATAATGTGCAAAAATTTTTTGATAAAATGGAACAAGTTTATGTTTTATTTGCCGACTTTTTCATGGTTTACAACCTACCCGACGTATTTATTTACAATTCAATAACGAGAGAATATAAGGAATCTGTCGGTGCCGGCGCTAATGTTTTTGCAATAGTGGAAGAAAACTCGACTTATTATGTTGAAGGTTTTCTTGAAGGATATTTAAAGGATATTGATACAGGATTTCCGACTGTCGTAGGGCATGAAGTGGGTCATCTTTATGTAAGGCGGTATGATAATACGGGTGTTATGTATAACGGTATAAAGTATGTTTGGGATGATGAAGTCTTTGCCACAATAGCTATGGAATACCTTTTATTTAAAAAACCAGATTTTATTTTTGCAGATGTCAACGGTCTCTCTCTTGTAGAGCGCCAAAGAAATTCAATAGGTACAGATGGGTACGATGAATGGTTCAAAACTTATCAAGGGTTTATTTATTTCAAAATTTTTAGTATTATTGAAAAATACGGCGGTTACGATACTTTGCATGAAGTATTGGCAGAAATGGTATCTCGTAGCGAAAACAGCTTATCACACGGCATAAACTTCATAAAAACTTTTGATTTGTTTTTTGAAATTTATGCCGAAATAACCGGGGTAAATCTGATAGAAGAATATTTTACCCACGAAGAACTTAATGAAATATATAAAAGTATTGAACCGTACCGGGAACCGCCGATGCAATAATCGTCCGCATAAAATAAGCATTTTATACACAATTAAATAAAATTATATTAGGCGAGGGGAAATGGACGAGAAAATGAAGCATAAAAAAATTTTTATAATAGCTATAATAATTTTTCTTATTTTAATAATCGGCATTGTTTTATATTGGCTGACACGGGCAAATGCACCGCAGATATTTGGCGAAGCGGTTTGGGATATAACAACCACAGAGAAAGTTATTGCACTTACTTTCGACGACGGTCCAAACCCTGAAGCGACAGAAAAAATTTTGAACTTACTCGAAGAGTACAAAGCGTCGGCAACTTTTTTCGTCATCGGAGAAAACGCGGAGAAATATCCAGAACTTATCAGAAATATTTACGAAAACGGACACGAAATAGGCAATCATACATGGAGTCACGAACGCCTGATATTTAAAACTCCGGGATTAATTCGGCGTGAGTTAAGCAGTACAGACGAACTATTGACAGATTTGGGTTACGAAGACGTTGTACATTTCCGTGCTACTTACGGGCGAAAACTCTTTATTCTGCCTTATATTCTCTCGAAATCAGACAGGCTCAATGTCTTATGGAGCATAGACCTGAAAGATTGGGATAATCGTTCAGCAGAACAAATGCTTGAGGAGTTGGAAAAACAACTCAAACCCGGCGCAATTATTCTGCTGCATGACGGATATGATAGCGAACATCAGTCAAGAGATGAAACAGTCAAGTTAGTAGAGATGATTTTAAGAAAATACACTGCGTTAGGATATTCGTTTGTTACAGTTAGTGATTTATTGACCTATGATTCTGATTCTTGAAAATTCTCCAGATGCACACATTATAATCATTTTATACACAATTAAATAAAATTATATTAGACTTCCTCGGAAATCAAATTAACATAAAGACTTTGAGCCTAAGCTCTTTTGTAAAGAGGGCGGCATGAAGCGTAGCGAGTGACGGGTGTTTCTGTCTCTATTTTAATTCAATTTTCAAGGATATCTATTAAATAAAATAAAAAATTATGGTAAAAATCACAGGCATAGAAAAAAAATCAACAGCCGAAAAATACGGCATAAAAAGCGGAGACTGGCTCGTCGCAATCAACGGCAATGAAATTAATGATTTGCTTGACTATAAATTTTATATATACGAAAATAATATTCTATTGACGTTGAAAAAAACTGAAATTCAACCTGAAACATTTGAAATATCTATAAAAAAACCTGAATATGCCGATATAGGTCTTGAATTTGCGTCATATATGATGGACGATAAAAAAAGCTGTAAAAATAAGTGCATATTTTGTTTTATCGACCAGTTGCCCAGTATTCCCAAATTGCGGGACACTCTGTATTTCAAAGACGACGACGAACGGCTCTCGTTTCTGCACGGGAATTATATTACCCTCACAAATCTTGAAGAACGTCACATTGACAGAATAATAAAAATGCGTATTTCGCCTGTAAATATATCAGTCCATACTACAAATCCCGAATTGCGCTGTAAAATGATGAATAACAGTCACGCGGGGGAAACGCTCGCGTATATCGAAAAATTAGCGGATAACGGGATTGATTTGAATATGCAGATAGTTTTGTGCAAAAACGTCAATGACAAACATGAACTTGAAAATACCCTGAAAGATTTAATAAAATTTTATCCGTCGGTGAGAAGTATCGCGGTTGTACCCGCAGGTTTGACAAAATACAGAGAAAAAAACGGACTTTATCGGCTTGAGCCGTTCAGCAAAGAAGATTGCGGGAAAGTTATTGAATTTTGCAATAAATTAGGCGAAGAAAACATAAAAAAACTGGGCGAACGTATTATATATTGTTCAGACGAATTTTTTCTAAAAGCGGATATTAATATTCCGTCGGATTTATACTACGGCGATTATCCTCAAATCGAAAACGGCGTGGGAATGTTAAGAAATTTTATGACGGAATTTTATGGTATTTATAATGGCGGTAATATCGTTGATGCAGATTATACACAGCTGCGAAAGATATCGCTTGCGACAGGCGTTGCCGCATATCCTGTGATAAAAACTTTGATTGATGATTTAACGGTGAAATATCCGAATCTTGATTGCAGGGTTTATTGTATAGAAAATGATTTTTTCGGCGAGGAAGTAACAGTCGCGGGATTGATTACGGGCGGGGATTTAATTAAGCAGTTGCTGCCGTATAAATATAATTTAGGCGAAAGATTGTTGATTCCGTCGGCGATGCTTAGATATGAGCGGGATTTGTTTTTAGATAATGTGAGCGTAGGTGAAGTTGAGAAAACTCTCGATATAAGAGTTATAATTGTCGAAAACGACGCGAAAAATCTGATAAATTGTATTTTTAATTAAAAACTTATTTTTAAAGAAGGTGATTTAGTGTTCGCAGATATATTCGATGAAGTAAAAGATTATCTTAAAATTCACGGCGGAGAAGATGACGAAAGATTTACGTTCCGCAAGCGTTCCGAGCATATCCGGAGAGTTTTTACGTGGGTAAAAAGATTGACGGAAGATTTTACGGAGGAAATTAACAGCGACGCTTTGCTTACGGCGGCACTATTTCATGATATTGGTTACGGCAAATCAGTTGGCAGTCATGCTGAAAACAGCGCGGTTATATTTCGCGGTTATGCCGAAAGCAAAGGCTATGACAAAACACAATCGGATTTTATTGAATATTTGATACGCAATCATTCAAACAAAGAAATGCTGTCGTCAACCGATACGCCTTTAGAGCTTATACTGCTTTTGGAAGCGGATTTGTTAGATGAAACGGGTGCGCTCCGTATTATGTGGATTACAATGAGTTCGACTTCTGCTTCCGCCCCCGCTCAAAGTTATAAAGAAAGTTATCAAAATCTTTTGGAATATACGCATGAAGATTTAGATACTAACCCCATGAGAACAGCAAAAGCAAAGGAATTTTGGGAAAATAAACAAGTGCTTATAAGAGAATTTTTGAAACAACTGGAATATGATTTGGATATTAAGTAAGCTGCGTTAGATATATGTATTGATTATGTATAAAATTTATATACTGTAATGAAGGGGGTTGCCGAATGTCAAGCACAAAAAGTAAAAAGTTGAGGGAGAAAAAAGGCTTGGTTATATTTGTTGCCGTCATATCGGTAATTGCAATATTCTTTCTTGTTCAATACATTCTTTGTCAGCTTGCGGTAAGGGACAGCTATAAGCGGCTGGAAACATACCAATCCAAAGAAATCGAATTAAGTTGCGGCACAGTAACATATGTGGACAAAGGCGACGGCGATGTAATCTTGTCAATTCACGGGATTTTCGGCGGATATGACCAAGCCTTTGATAATGTTGAAAATTTGGCTTCCGAATATAGAATTATAGCACCCTCGCGTTTCGGATATTTAGGAAGTGATGTTCCGGGCGACACCTCACCAAAAGAACAGGCGAGAGTTTTCGCGGAGCTATTGGACGAATTGAATGTAGATAAAGTCTATCTACTGGCAACATCGGCGGGCGGAACGGTCGCAATCCGATTTGCGCTTGATTATCCCGAAAGGACAAAAGGTTTGATTTTATATTCTTCCGCTATGCCCCTCAAGGAAAACCCTGATAGTTTTCAAGAATATTTAGGGCCTCCGGCGTTTTTATGCAACAATTTCGGAATGTGGTTGTTAAGACCGTTTTTTAATCTTGTTATGGGAATGGAATCGAATACGATTTTCAATATGCTTCCGATAAACGAGCGGTATGATGGCGTAATGATAGATGTTTCGGTGACAAATACCGATATGGCGAGGAATTTTAACGAATATATAATAGAAAATCTACAAGCCCCCGTTTTAATTTTTCAAGCAAAAGACGACAAAATGGCAAATTATGAACAAGCAGAGCAAGCCATTTCTCGTTTCCCTGATTGTACATTCATTGCGTTTGAAACAGGCGGACATTTAATGGTTGGACATGGAGAGGAAATCAATAAAGAACTAAATGCGTTTCTTGGTAAGAATAAGTGAACTATGATACCTAATAAGCATTTTCTACACATCAATAAATATGTCTAACATAGCTATTAATTAAATAAACAATAAAAATATAAAAAGGTATATAAATCATGAAAAAGAAATCAACGGTTGCGATTGTCGGACGACCAAATGTAGGCAAAAGCACACTTTTTAATAAAATATCGGGCAGACGGGTATCTATAGTCGATGATACGCCCGGAGTTACAAGGGACAGAATATATATTGACGTTGACTGGAACGGCAGGTTTTTCACGATAATTGACACTGGCGGCATAGAACCCACAGCCGATGATATTATCCTGAAAAGCATGAGGGAACAGGCGCAGACGGCTATCGAGCTCTCAGACGTTATAATATTTGTTACGGATTTGCAGAGCGGGCTTACAGCTAACGACCAAGACGTTGCAACCATGCTTTTAAAAAGCAGAAAGCCTTTGATTTTATGCGTAAATAAAGTCGATTCAATCGGAAATGTGCCGCCTGAATTTTATGAATTTTATGAACTCGGACTCGGAGAGCCGTATGCCGTGTCTTCGCTCCATGGAAGCGGTACGGGCGATTTACTTGACCGTGTGTGTGAATTATTGCCCGTCGGCGGCGAAGATGACGAAGAAGATGATGATATAATAAAAGTCGCGGTTATAGGCAAGCCGAATGTCGGCAAAAGCTCTGTTATCAATAAAATTCTCGGGGAAGAAAGGGTTATCGTATCGGATATCCCCGGCACTACGAGAGATTCTATCGACCAGTATTTTGAAAATGAATACGGCAAATATATATTTATTGATACGGCGGGAATACGGCGGCAGAGTAAAATAAACGATAACATAGAGAAATACAGCGTTTTACGCGCAAAATCGGCAGTTGAGCGGGCTGATGTCTGCTTGATTTTAATAGACGCGGCGGAAGGTCCTACATCGCACGACGAGCGAATCGCGGGGATTTCGCATGAAGCGGGAAAAGCTTCGATAATTGCCGTGAATAAATGGGACACAATCGAAAACAAAGACAATTCCACGGTAAAAAAATATACGAACAATATTAAAACTTCGTTCGCGTATATGGACTACGCGCCTGAAATTTTTATATCGGCGAAAACGGGGCAGAGATTGCCGAGGATTTTTGAGCTTATCAACAGCGTATACGAACAATCGTCAAAGCGAATCACTACAGGGACGCTTAACGATGTATTGAGCGACGCCGTAGCGCGTTCACAGCCGCCGAGCGACAAAGGCAGACGTTTAAAAATATATTATATGACGCAGACGGGAATAAAACCCCCGACGTTTGTTTTATTTGTCAACGATGCGGAACTTTTCCATTTTTCGTATCTTAGATATATCGAAAACAGACTGCGTGAAGCATTTGACTTTAAAGGTACGCCTATGCGTTTTGTCGTAAAAAGCCGTTCACAGAATTTGATAGAGTAAAACAAGCATTGTTTATATTGATGTTTGGAGGTATTGTATATGATTTTTAAATGGGTTGATTATTGTGAAAAATATGATGAAGAGTTGGATACATGGACAGGCGATGCCGATATTCAACGCTTTGCGATTGATGACAGTATAAAAGAAGAACATGAGTATTATATGAAAATCAGCGACGATTATGACGGTCATGACTATAAATTAAATGAAACATATTTTTGTAAAGTCGTTCTTGACGGAGATATAATTGCGGCGGTATTATTTATAATTAGAAAAGATTACTCCCCTTTTTGCAATATGATTACGATAAATCCGATTATAGTAAATCCAAAGTATCGCAACAAAGGCTACGGTACAAAAATAATAGGAGAGCTTATAAATAATATAAGCGAAATAATCGGCTATGACAGCAATATTTTTGCCGCAGACAGTTATACGGAGAATAAAGCTTCTATCAGGACTTTTGAAAAAAACGGATTTGCTTTAGCGGGAATACACGCGGGCGGCGATTTTACTTACTGGATTTATCCGACTTCTGAGTTGGAAAATTATAGAAAATATTGCGCGGATTCTATGGGCAATGATTTTGTTGTTTTATCGACGCTTTAAATAGACATTAAAATATTTTGAAAATAATGCTGTGTTAGATATATGTATTGAAATGCAGAAAATTTATATTATATGTAGGGAACGGATTTATCCGTTCCGTGAAAAAACAATCGGCGATGGTAGTGGAATTATGGACGTTTTCGGTGAAATTGCGGAACGCATAAATGCGTTCCCTACAAAACATACAACCACACATTAATAACCATTTTCTACACACCAATACATATGTCTAACATAGCTTAAATTAAAACAGAGGTAAAATATTATGTTTGAAATATTTCAATTAGGTTTATGTCAAAAATATTTCACGGGAAGCGTGCCGCATATAGTAGTAGGTATTATCGCCGTTTTCTTCTTTGGATATCTTTTGGGAAGCCTGAACTTCGGCATTATAATATCTAAGGCTTTTTATAAAGACGATATAAGAAATCACGGCAGTAAAAGCGCGGGCATGACAAATATGAAACGCATATACGGCACAAAAGCGGCTGTATTAACGCTTGTCGGCGATATGCTGAAAACCGCCGTCGCAGTGTTTATCGGCGCACTTCTGCTCGGCGACCATGTTCAGGGATATACAATCCCCGGTACATATCTCGGGGGATTTGCAAGTATTCTCGGTCATGTTTTTCCTTTATATTACAAATTTAAAGGCGGGAAAGGCATTGCCTCCGCCGCCATGATGATTTTGTGTACGGACTGGTTTGTTTTTGTAATTCTTTTTACTATGTTTGTATGTATAGTCGCATGGACAAAATTTATATCACTCGGCTCGATTATGTGCATAATGATTTATCCTTTGATTTTAAACAGAATGACGGGCATCGGGTTTCATATTATTATAGCCGTTATAATTATGTTGCTGATAGTTTTTTTACACCGCGCAAATATGAGACGGTTACTGAACGGAACCGAATCTAAATTCAGTTTCAAGAAAAAAGGCGAGAAAGAAAAAGCACAGTAATATAATAGACGTTGGAAATTGAGTTGAATAGAAAAGTAAGCGTCCCTGTCCTCTTTTGTAAAGAGGGTTTGGAGTAAAATTTCTGCATTTGTTTAGTTTTCGATTAGGAGAAGATTTATGAAAAAGAATATTATAATCGCCGTTCTTAGTTTGATTATCATATGCGGTATAATAGTAATAGGTACTGCCCAGATATTAAGCAATACAGAAGATATAATAGCGGACGCGATAGCGGCGACGGAAAATCTGAAAAATTTTGAAGCGGAGCTGACTGCGTATACAAGCACTAAAAGAGAAAACGGGGACGTGACCGAAACGTCCGTTGAATCTGATTTGATATATTTTTCAGACCCTTATAAAATGTATATAAACATGATGATTTTGGACGATGAAGACTCAACAAATAATTTATTCGAAAGATATGCGGTTTATGACGGACAAATGTTTACGGTTTATACTTATGATTCTATGGATTCTATGTCTGAAAAATGGAACATAAACCATAGATTCAGTAAAGAGCAGTTTTCTCTGCACGGCAGGGAAAATACAATCAAGGAAGATATAGTATTTTATCTGAAAAACGCCGACAAATTTACAAAAAACAAAGATGAAAAGATAAAAGACTATGATACGGCAAAATATACGGGAACTTTTACGGGATATTCTCTAAGAAATTTATACAGACAGATGGGTTATGCAGACAGCCTTATTGATATAATTATTGACAGGCACAAAAATTTTAATATAGAAATCTGGATTGATAAAAAATCTAACAATGTTGTAAAATACAGTATGGATACGTCGCATATATATGATTATATATTTGAACAGCAGTTTGCCGACGGCATAGTTCCCGAAAAAATCAGTTGGGAAAAATATTTGAATGAAGTAATTATATTTAATTTTAACAACGCGCCTGAATTTGAGATTCCGAAAGAGGCGTTAGATGGAGAATGGCAGTTTCAAGTTCCTTAATTAAATTAAAATTAAATTAAAATGGAGGATATAAAAAATGGCGGTTAATCAGAATTTAGACGCGATATGCGAAAAAAAGGGCTTTCTTTGCGATATGGACGGAGTTTTGTATCACGGCAATAATCTCTTAGAGGGAGCAAAAGATTTTGTCGAGTGGCTCAACAGGGAAAATAAAAAGTTTTTGTTTTTAACAAATTCAAGCGAACGCTCGCCGAAAGAATTACAGCAAAAACTCAGCCGTCTTGGGCTTGATGTAGACGAAGCGTGTTTTTATACGAGCGCGCTCGCAACTGCCGCGTTTATCAGAAATCAAGCACCGGGGTGCAGCGCGTATGTTATCGGCGAAGCCGGACTTTTGAACGCTTTGTATGATGCGGGTATTACTATGAACGACGTAAATCCTGAATATGTAATCGTCGGGGAAACTCGTAATTATAACTATCAGAGTATTTTAAAAGCGGTAAAACTGATACAAAACGGGGCAAAGTTAATCGGCACAAATCCCGACCTTACGGGTCCTTCGGAAGAGGGGATTATCCCCGCTTGCAAGGCTCTTGTCGCCCCTATTGAGCTTACAACGGGCAGACAGGCTTATTATGTGGGAAAACCCAATCCGTTTATGATGTCCAACGGTAAAAAAATATTGGACTGCCATACAGATGAAATGGCGATAATAGGCGACAGAATGGATACTGATATAATTGCGGGAATAGAGTCGCAAATTGACACGATACTTGTTTTGTCGGGAGTTACATCAAGGGAAACTTTAAATTCTTTTTCATACGGTCCGAAATATATTTTTGACGGAATCGGATTTGTAAAACAGTTTGATTCGTAATATATTTATCTTGGAATAACGCATAGCAGGGACGAATATAGCTCGTCCCTGACTTTTATATTGCATTATAAAACGTGCCGTATTGGCTTTTAAAGAAAAAATTGCCAAAAATTGTTCGTCATATTTCTGCATTAAATTTGGAACGTCTGGCAATACTCAATCATAAGCAAAAATATATTTAATTTTAAAATATATTTGTGCGTAGTTTGATAAATAAACAATGATTGGATGATTTTATGTACAGTAACAAAGTAGAAATATGCGGCATTAATACGTCTAAACTCAAGGTACTTACTTCAGCCGAAAAAGAACAGTTGTTAATCGAAGCGAAAAACGGCAGTGCCGAAGCGAGAAGTAAGTTGATTGACGGAAATCTAAAACTGGTATTAAGCGTTATACAACGCTTTAATAATAGAGGCGAAAATCTCGACGACCTGTTCCAAGTGGGCTGTATCGGACTTATCAAAGCCGTAGACAATTTTGATATATCCGTAGGCGTAAAATTCTCGACGTATGCCGTGCCGATGAGTGTCATTAGGTGAAATTTATTTTATAATATCAAATTTATAATCCACATGGATATTGTTATCGGTTATATTTATTTTATTTATACAATCGTTCGCCAGTAGTTTTTTTTCTTTCGACGTCATATATTCCCATGCCTCTGAAAGATTTCCAAGCGTTTTTTTTATGCTTAAAAAGTGTTTGGCTTTTGTGCTTTTTGCTGTTTCATTCTCTATTTGAATTTGTATATTTTTTAATTCTTTTTTTATATCATTGATAGAGTCCAACAAAACAGAGTCTTCATTTTCTGAATATAAATTATATAGTCTTTTTAATTTTTGGCTGCTGTTATCATACTGTTCATGTAAAATTTCCAATAAGCTCATATTAGATATTTGTGTTTCATCACTCTTACTTTGCTCGAAAGCACAAGCAAATAAATCCTTTATTATAACATCTTCAATATCGCTTGCCCACAATTTCATATTATCACAGTCCGGGTTTTTGATTAAGTGTGGCTTGCTCTTATCGTTCGAGTAGCACACGATTTTACAATCATGTTTCCCCCATTTTTGATAACGCATTTTAGCTCCGCACTTTCCACAATATATTAGACCCGTAAATAAATGGTTAGATTCAGAAACTCTTTTTACAGACCGCTCTTTCATATACTGCATAGCCTTTTCATAAGTTTCTAAACTAACTATAGGCTCGTGCTTTCCAAGATACTCTTCTCCATTATAGCAAATATAACCTGCATTTGATTTCCTCGTCAAAATCTGATAAGCCAATTTTTCGTATTTTAATCCGACCATTTCGGATATTTTTGCAGTCGAATATCCTTGAAGATATAATTCATAAATCTTTCGAACTCTTTCCGCGTCTCTGTTAGGCACAAGAATCCCTCGCTCTTCTTCATAATCATATCCGAAGGGTATCCGTCCACCACCCATCCATAATCCAGCCTTAATACGCTCTCTCATGCCCATTCTGGTACGTTCGCGTATGTTTTCGCGTTCTAATTGTGCGAAAGCAGATAAAATCCCTAACATCAGTCTTCCGAGTGGCGTAGAGGTATCCATGCTTTCATTCATAGAAATAAAATCAACACCGTGCGGATTGAAAACATCTTCAATTAAATACAGAGTATCCTTCTGACTTCTTGATAACCTGTCCAATTTATAAACTAATACATGAGAAATTTTTTTTTGTTTTATATCGGTTATTAATCTCTGCATTTCCGGTCTTTCAATATTACTTCCGCTGAACCCACCGTCGATGTAATATTCGTATTCTTTTAT
>Ga0099364_10005204_pt1 | contig 19421 bp, 14 predicted proteins | sample TergutTh196P3_FD_73070 | JGI IMG/M metagenome (GOLD analysis project Ga0099364, IMG submission 73070) | Microcerotermes parvus P3 segment gut microbial communities from Pointe-Noire, Republic of the Congo - Th196 P3 | ecosystem: Host-associated > Arthropoda: Insects > Digestive system > Gut ...
ATTTCCCCGCATTGGGTTTCCCCACAATTGCGGTAACTACACCCTCGCGCAATGTTGATGCAATCGAGTAGCTTTTAATAAGCAGCGAAAGTTGTAATCGGCAATCGCTCAATTGCCCTAAATGGGAGCTTTTTTCAAAGCCGTCTAACTCCTCGGGATAGTCTAACCACGCGCTTATATGAGACAACACGCTCAATATTTTATCGGTAGTTTCGTTGAGCTTGCGGTAAAGCGCACCCGCCCTTTGCGCATTGGCGCAATTGAGGTATTGCTCACTTACCGAGTTGATTACGTCAATTACCGATTCCGCTTGAGTAAGCGTCATTTTCCCGTTAAGGACTGCCCGTTTAGTAAACTCTCCCGGTTCGGCAAGCCTTGCGCCCGCGTTAATACAAGCCTGCAAAACTCTGCGAGCTACATAAACTCCGCCGTGACAAGTAATTTCCGCAACATTTTCCCCCGTATAGCTTTTCGGTGACCGGAATACGAGAAGCACTCCGTCATCGAGGCTCAACTCCCCGTCGTGAATAGTCCCGTATGCGGCAGTATAGCCCGGCATTTCCGGTATAGCCTTGCCTGTATTATCGAGCGTAAAAACTTTACCGGCGATAACAAGTGCATCGTCGCCGGAAATGCGTATTACCGCTATGCTCCCCGTTGTATTAGGGGTGGAAATTGCCGCTATTGCCGTCATATTTTCACCCATGCCCCTTCTGCACAAATGTGCTGTTGAAAGCTTCGTTTTCCGCTTTACGCAGATTTACTTTCAAACTTTTACCCATGCCCCTTCTGCACAAATGTACCGTTGAAAGTCTCGTTTTCCGCATTTACGCAGATTTACTTTCAAACTTTTTAGCCTTTCTTTTTAAGCTTCTTCTTCATTTTCGTCACTAAACACATTCAAAAGTATAGGCTTTCGCACAAGCTCATCGCCGCTTTCCTCCATTAAGAAAGTACGGGCGTTTTTAGGCTTAAACAGTTGTATTGGTTTTGCAGTCAAGTCTTCGGAATCACTCAGCAACTCTAAATAATCGCATACCTTGCCGACCAAACGCTCTTCTGCGCCCTCAAAATAGAGTTCGCTGTCTATATTGTATTCTTCGGCGGGATTCCGCCCTGCTACCGCTCTGAGATGAATACCTGTCCTCAGCTCGGATGTGTATTCAAGATAATCGCACCAAATCTCGTTAATAGCCGATAAAATAATTTCCTTTTGAACAGATTGCAACTTTTCGGCATCATTGCCGCATTTTCGGGCAAGCCGACTGTATTCTTCTTGTGCATAGTTTTGCCAAATATCGGGAGTTCTTTCGCCGTTAAGATATTCTAACCGTTTTTGGAAAATGATGTCGCGGTGTTTTTCACCAATCATAGTAAACCTCAACAGGCGTTTACGCTCCTGAAGTAAGCTGTCTTGGGCAATCCGTTGAGTACGCTCAATTTCCTTTGTAACTTTTTTAGATGTAATCACATCGGGAGTCGGCTTAGGATAATGCCGTTTGAGGGCTTTTTTTATGTCATACTTCAACATAATATCATCATCAAGCGCAATAAACAGCGAAGTTTGGCCAACGTCACCCTGCCGCCCGGCGCGTCCGTTAAGCTGTTCATTCATGCGGGCATTTTCGTACAGTGCAGTGCCGATTATATACAATCCGCCCGCTTTTACGACTTCATCGCGACTCGATTCATCAAAACCGCCTAACTTAATATCAATGCCCCGACCCGCCATATTGGTTGAAACGGTAATCGCACCTAACGCTCCTGCGTTTTTGATTATTTCCGCTTCCATCTCGTCATTCTTCGCATTGAGTACCGATGCCGTTTTTATTCCCGCTTGCACAAGCATTTCGGCGAGGTGTTCACTTTCCTCAATAGAAGAAGTCCCTATAAGAACAGGTTGTCCCTTTTTATGAACGCTGACAATTTTATCGGTAATTGCTTTCCATTTGCTTTCGGAGTCGTAGTAGACAGTACCCGGATTATCAATCCGCTTTGACGGCTTATGCGGGCGGATTGCTTCAACCTCCAACCCGTAAAGCAACGCAAATTCTTCAGCAGAAGCAGAAGCAGTTCCCGTCATTCCCGCGATTTCCTTGTATTGCCGCGCAAAAAATTGGATAGGAATAACGCCCGTGACAACTCCGCGTTCGGTAACGCCCAATCCGTGTTTCGCTTCCACAGCCGCCTGCAACGGCCCGGGGAGCAACCTATGCTGTGCAATTCGCCCGGTAAGTGCGTCAATCAGCTGAACTCGCCCGCCTTTTACAACGTAATCCCTGTTTTCCTTGAGGTAGAACAACGCTTTCATACAGGTGTCAATGTTACAGCGCAGGTCGATATTGCCCTCATCATAGAGGTTTTCGGTTTTAAAATGCTCTTCTGTTTTGTGTACTCCGTTGTCCGTCAAAAACACACCCATTGTTTCATGGTTTATTCCGTAGTCGTCATCGGCAAGCCCCTTAGCAAATTCAAACGCCTTCATAAACTCAACACTTACCGCCGCATCAACATCGCCCGCGATTACAAGCGGGATTCGCGCCTCGTCAATCAACACACTGTCCGCCTCATCAAATATGGCAAAGTCAAAGCGCGGTGATTTTTGATTGGATTCACTGAACTCAGCCGAAGAGTCAATTTTACCTACTGCCGATTCGCTGTCGAACACCATAAAATCCCGCAGGAAGTCGAACCCGCATTCTTTGACCGTGCTGTATATTACATCGGCATTGTTATACGCTGCCTTGCGTTCCTCAAAAGGGGTACTCTCGGTAATCAGCGCGAGATTTACTCCCAATAGAGAGTAAATCGGTTTCATCCAGTTATAGTCGCGTTTAGCGAGGTAATCATTAAACGTGAATATATGGACTTTTCTGCCCTCACGCTTTAGCAAAAATGCCGCGAAAACAGCCGAAAGTGTTTTACCTTCGCCTGTTTTCATCTCAACGATTCTGTTAGAATGCAAAGCCGCGGCAGCAATCAACTGCTCGTCAAACGCAACAAGCCCAAGTGCCGATTCGGCGGCATTGCAACAAGCAGCTAAACCCAATGTCATTGCACGCTCGGCATTGGGTTTAGACTCCATTTGTGTCAGCAGCTCATGTAAGCCGCATTTTGCGAGTTTCCTTATTTCACTGAACTTTATTCCAAAGCTATTGCTCACAAGCTGTTACTCCTTCCGTAACGTCTACTGTTCACCGCCGCAGTCGCCGCTGATAAAATCAATGTCAAATTCGATTTTTTCGCCGCAATTAGGGCAATTAATCGCGCCATCGTCGAGCATACTCATGTCAACAGCAACCGAGTTGTCGCAGTTGCGACAGGTAATTTCATACAATTCATCGCCGTCAAAGTCATAATCGTCATAGTCCCCGCCGTAAAGCTCTTCTTCAAGCTCCTCAACTTGTTCCTCAATATCGCCGACGATTTCAGCCATTTCGTCAAGAGTTTCATCGACTGCTTCCAACTCCTCCGCAATGTCTTTCAACACATCAAGCATTGCAAACGTAATCTTACCCTCATTTGTTTCTCCGTCAATTTTCATTCCTTCAGCCAACCCCATAATATAGGCTACTTTTTCCGAAATTTTCATTTTTTTACCCCTTCCCTTTCTGCACAAATGTGCCATACAATTTCATTTTCCCATTTAACAATTAATTTGCTCTTTCCATATATTCGCCGGTTCTTGTGTCAACGCGGATTTTTTCGCCGGATTCGATAAACAGCGGCACCCTTACTTCCGCGCCTGTCTCAAGGATTGCCGGTTTGAAAGTGTTGGTCGCTGTGTCACCTTTAAATCCCGGGTCTGTCTCGGTAATTACAAGCTCGACAAAATTGGGCGGCTCAACTCCGAAAACTTTCCCTTTATGCGAAAGCACCATACAAACCATGTTTTCCTTGACAAATCTAAAGCTGTCATTTAATTCATTTTTGTTGACAGGAACTTGTTCATAGGTCTCGTTGTCCATGAAATAGTATAGTTCCCCATCGGAATAGCTATATTCCATGTTGCGCCGCTCAATAAAAGCGGGGGGGAATTTTGACGACGGGTTGTAGGTTTTTTCCACCACCGAGCCGCTTATTACGTTTCGGACTTTAGCACGCACGAACGCGGAGCCTTTGCCCGGCTTAACGTGTTGAAACTCCATTACCTGCATAACATTTCCTTCTTCTTCAAAGGTAATGCCGTTCCTGAAATCGCCTGCTGAAATCATTTTTAAACCTTGTCCTTTCTGCACATTTGTGCGAAGCAATTGAGTGCTTCAATTATTAATAATATTTATTTTACACTATTTTTTGGAAAATGTCAAGCTAAATATAAATTAAAGTCTTCGGTGTTTTTGTAAGGTTAATACAGCCGTTTTTGGATACAACTGCCATATCCTCAATCCTTACGCCGAATTTGCCCGGAATATAGACTCCCGGTTCGATTGTCACTACCATATTTTCTCGTAAAGTGGTGCTGTTTTTGGATTTAATCGACAGCGACGGTTTTTCATGGACTTCCATCCCTATTCCGTGGCCGAGACTGTGTTTAAAAAACGAGTCATAGCCCCACGCCTCCAATGTCGAACGTGCCACATTATCTAACAAATTGCCTGTAATGTCAGCGCGGAGTGCCTTCAGCGCATCGGTATTTGCCGACCAAACCGCATCATACACCCGTTTCATTGTTTCGGTAGGTCTGCCTATTACAACAGTCCTCGTCATGTCCGAATTATAGCCGTCAAGCATTGCGCCAAAGTCGATTATAACAAAATCGCCGTGTTCAATCGGCTTATCAGTCGGCGACGCATGGGGGAGTGATGAATTTTTCCCCGAAGCGACAATTGTGTCAAACGCGGGGGAATCCGCGCCTAACTCAAGCATATAGTAATTCAGGATTGCCGCGACTTGTTTTTCGCTCATTCCCGCTTTCAGTTTAGTTGTAAGCTTACCGAATGCGCGTTCGGCAATCCTCTGTGCCGCTTCAATTTTCTTTATTTCTTCATCGCTTTTAATCGAACGCTTTTTCGCAATCAAGTCGGAAAGACGCGACGACACATCAAACTCAATCTGCGGGAACATTTTTTTATATTTCTCAAGCGCGGCAATCGTCATTGCTTGACTTTCCACCAAAAGTGACTCAATGCCGTGCTTTATAAAAATATATTCAAGCTGTTCCTTGAGACCTTTATCATTTAAGTCGTCAATCAATACGACTTTGTAATGGGAATCGGCAAAAACCTCAACCGCTTTTTCATGATAGCGGGAATCGGTTAGAAAATAATTCCTGTCCTTTGTAATGAGTGCCACCCCGTAAGAGGATTTGAACCCCGTTATATAGCGGCGATTTATCGGAGAGGTAACTAATCCCGCCTGCCTTGAGTCAAAGAGAGCATTGTTTATAAAAGTTGCATTAATCATACACACACTTCAAGTCTTTCTTCATAATATTTTTTCATAGCGGCGCAATCCTCCGCTTGAGTCCCCGCCGATTCGCACACGATAAAAGGCTCTAATCCTCTTGCGGCAATTTCATCAAGCATCGGCTCAAAATCCGGGCCGTATTCGTTATCCTCAAAGGTTAAATGCTTTTTTTCGCCTCCGGCACTGTGTTCAATTTTGCTGAAATGCATATGCAGGTGTTTCATACGTTTCGTGCCGATTTTTGATTCAACCTCGTCAAAAATGCTTTTATACGAGATTTTGCCGTGTTCCCTTGCGTTAAGATGCCCGAAATCAATACAGGGGAGCATTCTTTCGTCGAACGCGCATAGCTCCAAAACCTCGCCGAGGTTGCCGAGTTGGTTTATTTTCCCCATTGTCTCGGGGCAGATTATTATTTCATCAAGCCCGTTTTTGTCGAGCAATTCCCGCGCTTTTTTCAGCGTGTCAAGCGCAAGTTCCAATGCATCATCGCGACTTATTTTCGCGCATGAACCGGAATGGACAACTATCCTGTTCGCGCCGATTTTGCGGGCGGTTTCTGCCGATTCAAGGATTGTTCCTATGCTTTTTTGCCTGATAGCCTCGTCAACGCTTGATATTGATATAAAATAAGGAGTGTGCAGGCTCAGGCTGATTTTAGTTTGTTTCCTAAAAAAGTCACAGGCATCTTTTGAGATATTAATCCCTCTCCCGCATTGAACCTCGAATCCGTTTAAACCGAACTCCCCCAAGTAATCGGGTAGTTCCTGCGGGAATTTGCGTTTCCCGTAACTGTCGGGTTTCCCCGCTGTTGCAAATACAACCACTATTTTACCCCTTGCCTTTCTGTGTCATCAAATACAACCACTATTTTACCCCATACTTTCTGTGTCTTCAAATACAACCACTATTTTACCCCATACCTTTCTATGGCGATTGCCTTATTTTACTTCTGTCGAATACTACACTTTCGGCTTTGCGTTTAAGCCGGAACACCCAATTTCCCTCTAAATGAAACGGTTCAACGAGAATCGTCTTAATTCCGTAGATGTTCCCGCCCATTACATCGGTAAAAATTTGGTCGCCTACTATTGCTGTTTCAGCGCGGGAAACTCCCTCATTTTGCAGTTTACGGACAGCTTTTCTTATTCCGAATGGCATCGGCTTGCACCCGAATGCTATAAAATCAATCCCCAGTTCTTTTGCGAGCGGCGCGACCCGTTTTAATGTATTATTTGACAGAATCACCATTTTCACTCCGATTCCGCGCATTTCGCACAGCCAATCGGCGACTCCTATTTCTGCCGCAGGGCTTCCGTCCATTGAAAGGGTGTTATCAAGGTCGAGGATTAGACCTTTTATCTTGTGTTTATAAAGCAACCGCTTATCTATTTGCAACACATTTTTTAACCATATAGTAGGTTCAAACATTTTTACCCTTGTCCTTTCTGTACAAGCTCATTATAAAAGTTTCGTTTTCCGCATTTAAGTAGATTTACGTCAAACGTTTTTACCCTTGTCCTTTCTGTATAATCCATAAATACCCATGTAACTCAATAAGCAGACATAAAGTCTGCTTATGTGGTTATTATTTGAATTTGCGCTTACGAGCAGCTTCGGACTTCTTTTTACGCTTAACCGAGGGCTTCTCGTAATGTTCCCTCTTACGAACCTCGGCAAGAACACCGTCCCTGGCACACGAACGCTTAAAGCGTTTAAGTGCCGTTTCGAGAGACTCGTTTTTCCCTACGCGAATTTCCGCCAACCTTTTTCCCCCCTTGCCGTAATGCCAAACAATTTGACGTTTAACATTGTATTATCTGTATTATACAACATAAGCGAGCATATGTCAATAGAAAAAAAGGAAAAAAATAAAAAAATTTTAGAGTATTACCCCACCAACACTTTGTTGGTGGGGTAATAACCAAAAAGTGCGGACTTTACAGCCCGCACTTTTAAATATGATAAGCCTAATCCGCCTACCAAGTTGAACCATCAGTCATACCTACAATGTACTTGAGGATTTCGAGTACATCAAAGATGTCGGGAGTCCCTCTCTCTTTAGAGTCTGCCGTAAGAAGTGCCGCAGGATTGATTTCACCCTCGGTTGGCTCTACTAAGTTATCCATGCCTACGATATACTTGAGGATTTCAAGCACACAGAATATAGTCGGAGCATTCGCCTCTTTACCTTGAGTTGAGATTACGCCCTTTACTACATCATCTTCTATTTGGGTCGGGCAGTCATCAAGGTGGAAAGGCCACGGTTCGAGGCACTCGCTACAAATAAGGCAAGCGCAATCATCTTCGGGCATTCCGCATCCGGTTTGACAGAGGTCGGTATCGCACAAATGACAAGGCAATACGATTTCATCATGACCGTCTTCATCACAGTATTGCTCGTTTATTCCGCTGATTATAAAAGTAACGGATATAGATGTGATAAGGGGGTTGGGGTCTGTGCCGGAGTTCATGAGGTTAGCGTTGCCGAGGGCAAAGTTACGAGTATCTCTGTCAGCATCCGGGAAAGTTTGGTGTTGATTGCCGTTTCCGGTAACAGGCACCCGAATGGAGTAAAGCGGCCCTTCCTCCGAAGTGGTAAGATACCTGTTAGCGGCACCCGCCGGCCAACCATTCCACAGCTCGGCGTTTATATAGCCTGCTGTAGGCGGGTTGCCCGATGACACAAAGAGGTCTTTGTTACCTTCAAACTCTGTATCTTGTCCCCATGTGTTTGCAAATACGGTATTGTTGATTTTTACCTCTTTAATTTCGATAAGAACCTCATTGTCAACCCATTCTTGCGGGGCTTCGCGTGCGTTCAGCCTAAATCCGACACCTGTTTCAAATGTCGAACCGTGAGACATAATTGCAAGGCTCGAAAGACGGTCAACGGGAGCAGGGCTGCTCGAGTCGAGGAAATTGATGTCAAGTGAGTATTCGCCGTCTTTGTTAATTCTGATAGACGGGCTTTTCCAAAAGTCGGGGTCAGTTCTCCAGTCAAGAGCTTCTCTTGCGCCAAGGAAGACAGCAACGCCGTTTTGTTCCTGCCCATGCTGAGGTTCGGGCAACATATTATCGTAAAGGTAAACTTCAAATTCAGCTTCAATGGTTTGGATAGTCGCGCCGCCGGGGAGTCTGAACGAAACCTCGCCGTTACGGTCTATTCTTTCAACTCCGCGCAGACGGCGGGCAGGGTTGTACCAACCATTCCACAAATGAGCGTCCGCGTGTCCGGCTTCAACCCGGTAACCCGAAAGTAGCGGAACATTTACGGGGCGAGGCAAAGCATTAATGGTATCATTAATCATTACCTTGGTGTACCTTATGATGACGTCGCCGAATATACCTGCGTTACCTCCCGGTGCGCGAAGTGTTCCGTGAACCAACCCGCAGTCGGCATCATCAGTACCGGGGCAGGCAAATGGGACATCTTCTTCCGAAAGTCCGCCCACACCTTCGCAAGTTCCGCAAAAAGATGCGCCTGCCGGTCTGAGAGAAAGACTTCCGAGTTCTGTACGGTTAATATTTTCGATTTTTACGGTGTGTTTTTCGCCGGGTGCAGTATTACCATCAATTGTGACGGTATTACTTTGTGCGGGATATGCGTTCATGTCCCAAGGGTCGGTAATAATCCTTGTCATAAGTTTAACGTCGTACGACGGGCTGTCCGCAACTACTGTTATTGTAGCCACGGGAATTATGCTCACCACCATTGCAAATGCGATAACCAGGGATAAAATGCGCTTTTTCATTGTTAATTTCTCCTTCTAAATTAATAGTTTTATTAGGTATTTCCGAAAGGTTACTTTCTTGGAAAATTTACCACTTAATATTAATCATTACTTTGGCATTTCCGAAAGAAAACTCTCATAGAAATTATACCACAGGTTTAAAAAATTTTCTATTATCAAAATAGACAAAAATAAAAAATTTTTTTAGTGAAACTTCATAAAAGCTAACCAAGAGATAGTTAAATGTTGGATTCGTCAATTACGTATTACTTCGGTCGAGGTAGTTTTGTATTCCGGTTGCGATTGAGTTGGCTATTCCTGTTTGATGGTGTTCCGATGCTAACGCCATTGCATCTTCAATATTGGTAACAAACCCCATTTCCACCAAGACTGACGGGTAATCTTGGGCAAGTGTCATCAAATAATAGCTGTATTTAGCCCCCCGATTTCTTGTAACGGCATCGGGGTAGACATTGTTTTGGAAATAAGCGGCAACACTTGATGAGATTGACGAGGCGAGCGGCTGTGAAAACGGGGTAAAATACCACACCTCCGTGCCTTTTGCGGTACTTCCCGCAACTGCATTACAGTGAAGCGATATAAGCAAGTCGCAGTCGTACAAGTCCCTTGCATAGTCGGGGCGGTTTCTTGTTGTGTAAAAAGTCTCGTTAGTCGGCAACATCTGCGCATTCGCCCCCAATGCACGCAATCTGTCTCTGAGTTTTCGCGCAACTGCTATATTTGCATCAAATTCATGTATGTGACCGATTGCGCCGGGGTCAAATCCGTTAGCGGTAACACCATGTCCGGGGTCGATTACTATGTTCATCCCGACAAGCGAGCTTGTCAAAGCGCGGAAAGTCAGCATTAACTCGCCGTCTTGGTTATACCGCGCAAAGCTCCCCGCATAGACCCCCTTCCGCCTTAATTCAAGAACAAGGCGGAATTTTGGGATTCCGTCTATTGTAACAGTCTCCCACTTTCCCGCCGAGAAAACGTGGTTATGTTCAAAAGACGGGAGTTTGGTCACCGATGTCACATTGTCAAAGTCTACATATATAAAGGAGGCGTTGAAGTCATTGACGTTAAAGTCCCCACCGAATGCGGTTGAATAGCTCAATCCCGCCGCCATTACGTTAAAGCTTGAACGGTGTTCAAGTGCGATTCTTAAAAAGCTGTTCCTGCCCGTAGTCCCGCCCGAAAGCACAACTAAGTTATTTTCGCCCATTCCGAAGCCGCTTTCAACGACTGCATTTTCCGCGCTAATTCTTTTGCCGTTCATAGTAGTGTAAAATCCGCCGACTGTCGACTGGTGATAGTCCAACGTCCCTGCCGGGAGGCGGGAAAAATCGGGATTCCGCGCTGTTCCTGTTGTATTAACGGGGTGAACATCGGTATTGTTATTGAGTATTCGAACATAATTGACGGGTTCGCTGCTGCTTCGGATTGGGTTCATTCGCCCTACTACTTCGCCCGAGCCGACACTGTCCTGGTCGAACCACTCTACGTCAACGGGTGGGATATACGGCGGTTCGGGCAAAGGAATCACGCGAAGAGTCGCACCCTGTATGCTTCTGCTGAATCCGCTCAAGCTTGCGGTTACTGTAATAATTCCGAGTTCTTGCGCTTGTCCGATTATTCCATCGGGGACTTGATAACTCCCCGAAAAAGGCGCGTATGATGAGTTAAGCGCGGGGTCGTCAAGGTTGTAATCTTGTTGTGTCAGACGGAAAGTGTACCCGTTGACTGTCGCATTGACAGATGCACCGCGGTAGGCTACAGCATCAACCGTGACTACAGTTCCACCTTCAACTTCAAGGGTTATCCCGTTGCCTATTGAATCGTTTATTGCGTGAAGCGGGATTACACGTCTTTCGATGGTGTAGGTAACAGTCTTGCCTTTATGCTTTAGTGTAAAACGGTTCATGCCGATTTCGAGCGGCTCTTCTATATAAAAGTTGCCGGCCTCGTTTAATTCTATTTCCACATCGTTTAAGAACACATCAAAATTGTCGTCATGCGTTCCTTGGAATATTGCAAAAGAATCACTGGTGGAAAAACTTTGAGATTTCGGCGAATTTATCACCAATTCCTCAAAAAGAGTTTCCTCATTAATTTGGTCGTCGAAAAACAATCGCATTGTTTCGGTGGAATTCAGCCTGTTTTCCATAAGGTCGGGGAATGAGTTGAAGACACTACCTTTATATGCGGGCGTTTTTTTTGCCGCCGAGAGTTGGCGCAACAGTTGGTCATCCCCGCGCCAACCGCGACTTTCTTCCCCAATGCGTTGATTATGGTGGATTATATACATCGGTATCTCGGAGGAAGCGCAGACCTCTCCCCAATAATCGGTAATCGCACCGAACGGAATTTCAACTTCGCCTTCTTCCGCACCGATATAGGCATCGGGGGCGTTAAGCATTACAAAATCGGCATAGTCGCTTTCGAGGAATGCGAGGGTATCGGCGAATCCCGCCGTCCCGCCGCTTTTTCCCCCGGATGGCGGGTTTGTACTACCTGAAAAGTCGTTCAGCATAATTCCGACGGGGATGCTGTTGTCGGTCAGCCTTATTGTGTCGGCGGCAGTCTTAAAAAAGTTTTCGGTGCTGTCATAAAGCCAGTTATCGTACCCCATTCCCGCGCCGAATTCCATGTAACGCGCAAAGCTTTCTTCGGTACGCGAAGAATAGTAATTATCGAGGATAATGCCGTCACAGTAGTATTTAAGCGCGAACTTATGTAATTCGGCAATAAGCGAATTGATGCTCCCCGAATTATGAGAACTGCGGGATCCGTTGCACAAAACTGTATTTATATCAAAAGTGAGGTATACATTAAGTCCGCGGGATGTAGCCGATTCTATAGCTTTCGACAACAAGTCCTGCTCATCGGATTTGTTCATGTCGGTGTTGTAAAATATTGAGTCGCGGTCGGTTGTGGCAATTATTACCGTGTTCATGCCAAGAGCCGCAATTTCATCAAACATATTGTCGGTAAGAGGTTTTTCAACAGCCGGACGCAGAATAACGCCGCGCATATTTCCGGGAAGGTAGAACCGTCTTTCATGTTCCGCCGTAGTTGTGAACGTCGACAACTCTTCCGAATCTCCGACAGCGTTTTCAACGTCGAAATCCGCTTGCTCGGCGAAAATCGAGGGAATTAGACATTGTGCGACAAATATTACAGTGAGTATAATTGAGAGAGTCTTATTCATTTTTATGACCATACCTTTCCGAGCCACAAAAGGCTCATCAAACTCGTCAAGCTGCCCTGCTTGACGGCGAAGCCGCCAACCCAGCAGCTCTTGTTTCAAACTTTCACCCACGCCCTTTCTGCACAAATGTGCCATAAAATTTCGCTTTCCCATTTACGTAGATTTATTTTCAAACTCATTTATATCCTTTCTATTTTCTATTTACAATATCGGTTTAAATGCGTCAATCTCATCTCGGATTGCATCTGTGACGTGGACCGGGCTGAACAACCAGTTGTAGCTGAAGAAGATTATTCCGCCGTAATTGTTAATCTCCCGCGCCGCTTGAATCTGCCGCAACAGGATTTGGTTTTCGGTAATCCACTCTTCCGCGCCATCGCCCGCCCAAATGTCCTCCGAGCCGATTTTGTAAACCGAAAGCCCGAACACAAGTTTAATCGGCGAACCGTTCAACATTTCCTGCCAACGGTTGATACACTCAATATACGGTTGCTCCGAGTTTTCAAACCCGTAATAAAACTGCGGGGCGATATAATCCGCATAACCTATATTTTTGCACCATGCCTCAACATCCGCATAAAGCTGTTCCGTGTTGTTTTCAACGCTTCCTTGCGGACTTATTCCGAAAAGGGCATTGGGATTGCCTTGTTTTACGGCAGTATATAAGGTTCTCACCATGTTACTGCAATTAAACAGCCTGAACCTGCTTAACTCGGTGAAAGTCGATTCCCTGAAAGCCTGCGCATCAAATGAGGCGGCGGTAGTCGGGTAAAAATAATCATCGATGTGTACCCCGTCCACGTTGTACTTTGCGGCTATTTCCCGCGCCCCGTTCCCGATTAACTCTGTTACTTCATCGTAGGCGGGATTAAGATACCAATTATCACCATGCTTTACTATATATTTGCCTCGCTTGGAATCATCGCCGTACCATTCACCGATTGGGTAATCCGCCGAAACGGTTGAAATATCGGAATCGTGCTGTATTCTCATGGGGTTAATCCATGCGTGAAAGGATATATCCCGCTTGTGTGTTTCCTCAATCATTACCTCCAGCGGGTCAAAGTCAGGCACTTTACCTATAGTCCCCGTTACGTATTTCGACCACGGGTAGTAATCGGAGTCGTACAATGCATCCCCGAAAGAACGCGAATGGACATATACGGTATTTATTCCCAATTCGAGACAGTTGTCCATCATTTCGGTATAGCTTTCCCTAAATTGCTTTTCGCTCTTTTTGGTAAGAATTCCCGAAATCTCAATATAAGAAATCCAAACCCCTATAATTTCATCATGATTAAGGGTGCTGTATAAGGAGTCAGCCGTTGGGGTAGATTTAGTTTCAAGTATCGGCGTTTGCTCGGCGTGAATAAGCCCGCCTGTGACAGACGAGTCACCATCGTCCCCCTTTGTACACGCGGTATACATGAGCGGAACAAGCGGGATAATAAGCAATAAAAAAAGTTTTTTCATAAGGTGGCCTCCATATGAATTTTTGTTGATTTATGTGATTCTAACACTTTTATTAAAATTTGTCAATAAAAATTTAGTAATTTTGTAAAAAAACACTTGACAATTGATGTTAAGTCATAGTATAATCTTAGTAAATAGGTTTTATAATCTTAGTAAACAGGGTTCACATTTAGGAGAAATTGGAGAAATTTTACATGGCACTAACGCTCACGGAGAAAATAATAAACGCACATATTGCGGAAGGCAAAGCCGTTAAAGGCGGCGATGTCGGGCTTAAAATAGACCAGACTCTTACACAGGATGCGACGGGGACAATGGCATATCTGCAATTTGAGGCAATGCAGGTTGACAGAGTAAGAACCGAACGCTCGGTCGCATATATTGACCACAACACTTTGCAATCGGGTTTTGAAAATGCCGATGACCACCGTTATATAGGCAGTGTTGCAAAAAAACACGGAATCTACTTTTCCCGCCCCGGCAACGGGATTTGTCACCAAGTTCACCTTGAACGGTTCGGAAAACCGGGGAAAACTCTCATAGGTTCGGACTCGCATACCCCTACCTGCGGGGGAATCGGAATGCTCGCATTCGGTGCAGGGGGGCTTGATGTCGCAGTTGCAATGGGCGGCGGCGCGTACCACATTACCTACCCGGAAATTGTGGGAATAAAACTTACGGGGAAGTTGAATGACTGGGTTTCCGCCAAGGATATAATTTTAAAGGTACTGCAAGAATTAAGCGTCAAGGGCGGCGTTGGGAAAGTTATGGAGTATTTCGGTGAGGGAGTTGAGTCTTTGTCCGTTCCCGAACGCGCTACCGTTACCAATATGGGGGCGGAATTAGGGGCGACCGCTTCTATATTCCCGTCTGATGAATTAACTCGGCAGTTCCTGAAAGCACAGGGACGTGAGCAAGACTACACCGCGCTGTCCGCAGATGACGGAGCAGTATATGATAAAATTCTTGAAATTGACTTATCGGAGCTTGAACCGTTAGCTGCCTGCCCACACAGCCCCGATAATATAAAGAGTGTTTCCGAATTGGCAAAACATGGGGGAGAGGTCAATCAAGTCTGCATAGGCTCCTGCACTAACGGCTCATTGCAGGATTTGCTGAAAGTCGCACACATTCTTAAAGGTAAGACTGTGCATGAAAACGTGGACTTGTCGATTGCGCCGGGGTCTAAGCAGGTGTTTAATATGCTTGCGGAATCGGGGGCGTTAAGCGACTTGATTGCAAGCGGGGCGAGAATCCTCGAATGTACTTGCGGTCCATGTATCGGAATGGGGCAATCCCCTATTTCGGGCGGAGTTTCGCTCAGGACTTTTAACCGCAACTTTTTGGGACGAAGCGGGACTAAAGATGCGCAGGTGTACCTTGTTTCACCCGAGACTGCCGCAGCTTCGGCGATTACCGGAGTTTTTACCGACCCGCGCAATACAGATATAACAGGGAAAATGCCGACATACGTGATGCCCGAACGATTTCTCTTAAACGATAATATGATTACACCTCCCGCCTATTCGGGGGATGTAGCCGAAATACAAATTCTGCGCGGCCCGAATATTAAGCCGTTTCCGTCTAATTCGCCGTTGTCGGATAAAATATCGGCGGAGATTGTACTCAAAGTCGGCGATAATATTACTACCGACCACATTATGCCGGCAGGTGCGAAAATTTTGCCTCTGCGTTCCAATATTCCCGCAATAAGCGAGTATTGCTTTACTGTGGTTGACGAGGACTTTCCGACACGCGCTAAGTCCGCAAAGGCTAAAAGCGGCTCGGACGGCGGAATTATAATAGGCGGCTCGAATTATGGGCAGGGTTCTTCAAGAGAACACGCCGCGCTTGCCCCCGTATTTTTGGGAATCAAGGCAGTTATTTGCAAATCTTTTGCAAGGATTCATCGGCAGAATCTTATTAATAACGGTATAATCCCGTTGACGTTCAAGGATGACAGTGATTATGAAAAGTTGAGCGGACTTGAATTGGGCGGCAAACTGACATTGCCTTTTGTCAAAGCGGAAGTGTCGGCGGGCGAGGATGTTACCGTGAAAAGCGAAAGCGGGATTGAGCTTAAACTTAAATGCGATTTTTCCGAGAGGGACAGGGATATGATAATCGCGGGCGGATTGCTGAATATGTTTAAGTAACGGAATTTAGTAAATTTAGTATAAAGAGTATGTATTTTGTAGTAGTGTGTAGAAAGGGCATGAATAAGTTTGAAAGTAAATCTGCGTAAATGCGGAAAACGAAACTTTAAAAGTATATTCGTGCAGAAAGGGAAGGGGTAAAAATGCAGAAGATTGAAATGAAGACTCCGTTGGTTGAGATGGACGGGGATGAAATGACAAGAATAATTTGGAAGTTAATCAAAGATGAGTTGATTACGCCTTATGTGAATTTAAAGAGCGAATATTACGACTTGGGGCTTGAACACCGTGATTCCACCAATGACCGAGTTACGGTTGATTCGGCGAATGCGACCAAAAAGTACGGAGTTGCTGTAAAATGCGCTACTATCACGCCCAATGCGCAGAGAATGACAGAGTATACCCTTAAAGAAATGTGGAAATCGCCCAACGGGACTATCAGGGCAATCTTAGACGGAACAGTTTTCCGTGCCCCGATAATTGTCAAAGGCGTTGAGCCGCTTGTGCCGGGGTGGACTAAGCCGATTACAATCGCACGTCACGCTTACGGCGATATGTACAGGAATGTCGAGGCAATTGTTCCGAAAGGTTCAAAGGCGGAATTGGTTTTTACCGATAAAGACGGCAATGTGTCGAAACAGCTTGTACATGATTTTAATGATACCAATGGCATAATCCAAGGTGTTCACAATACCGATAAAAGCATAGGGAGCTTTGCGCGTTCATGCTTTAACTTCGCACTTGACACCCGTCAGGATTTGTGGTTTGCCACAAAAGATACTATTTCCAAGACTTATGACCATAGGTTTAAGGACATTTATGCGGAAATTTATGAAAACGAATATAAATCAAGGTTTGAGAAAGCGGGAATTGAATACTTCTATACCTTGATTGACGATGCCGCGGCAAGAGTCGTGCGGAACAGCGGCGGATATATTTGGGCTTGCAAGAACTACGACGGCGATGTTATGTCGGACTTGGTTGCATCCGCATTCGGCAGTCTTGGAATGATGACATCAGTGTTGGTTTCACCCGATGGCGCATATGAGTATGAAGCGGCACACGGGACTGTTACTCAGCATTATTACAAGCACCAAAGAGGTGAGGAAACTTCAACCAACTCGGTTGCTACCATATTTGCGTGGACGGGTGCGCTTAAAAAACGCGGACAGCTTGACTCAATCGGGGAGCTTTCCGAGTTCGCGGAAAAGCTCGAAAAGGCTACAATTGATACAATTGAAAGCGGGGTTATGACGGGGGATTTATACGCCATTTCAAGCCTTGAAAACAAGCATAAAGTCAACACGCAGGGCTTTATCGGGGAAATTGCCAAACGATTATGAAGCTTAATAACAATGATGTTCCGCTCAATGTAATCAGGCGTTTGCCGCGCTATTACCGATATTTGGGGAGGTTTGCTCAAGAGGGCGTGCTTAGGATTTCGTCCGAGGAGTTTGCCGAAAGAATGCGGACTTCGGCAAGCCAGATTAGGCAGGATTTGAACTGCTTCGGCGGATTCGGGCGGCAGGGTTACGGCTATAATGTGAGGGACTTGCGTGAGGAAATCGCGCGAATTATCGGGATTGACGAAACCAATACCGTAATAATCATCGGGGCGGGGAACATCGGGCGGGCGCTCGCCGACAATATCAGCTTTGAAAAGCGCGGCTGTACTATTACCGGGATTTTTGACCGAAAGACAGACTTATGGGGGACTGTTATTGCAGGGCATAAAGTTAGGAGCGATGTTGAGCTTCCGCAGTTTTGCGAGGCGCAATGCCCCAAAATTGCCGCCTTGTGTATCCCGGAAGAAAGTGCGAGGAGCGTTTGCGAAACATTAATCGCACTTGGCGTGACTAACTTTTGGAATTTCAGCCATTTTGATATAAATGTTCATTTTGATAATGTAAATGTCGAAAATGTTCACTTAGGCGACAGTCTGCTTACCTTAGTATATAAGGTAAACAGACCGCAGGAGTAGGGGCAAGGGTAAAAATTTGGCACGTTTGTGCAGAAAGGGCAAGGGTAAAAATATGACAAATCCGGAATTGTACACTAATATTGCATTGCTCAGGGCTTTGGTGGCTACTAATGACTTTGAAAAGGTTAAGGAAGTGCTTGACGATGTATACCTCAAACTCGGCGGGAAGATTCCCGAAGAGGAGTAGCGTTGCGGGGTTATAATTAAGGTCAAAAGTTTGTTGTTCTTGTTTATAGTCGATTAACTTAAGAATCACTAAATCTTTGCGGAAAATCTTCAAGCACTTCTTAAGTTAAACGACTATAACAGCTCAACAGACTGAAACATAAAAAAAATTTTTTATTGTAGGAGGAAAACATGAAAAAGCGAGTTTTATCAGCGGTTATCCTGTTTTCAATGTTGGCGTCGATTTTTATCGGCGATACGGCATTGTTCGGGATAGGTAAGACAGAGGTGTCGGCATCGGGGACGGAGCCGTCGGAAGACGCAAGACGACTGAGGGTTCAAATCCTTCACACAACAGGCACGGTCACGGCAACTGATTTCGGCAACATCGTAGGTTGCAGCAGAATCGAATCGGACGGGCGGGAATACCCCATGCAGATTCCTGCGGGCGGTAACATCGTGTTGCGCGTTGTCAATAACCGCAACGAACCTGTACCGGGTGCAACGATTCACTTCACAACGAGCGACACGAACACCAACGGCGCGAGCGGCGCGGATGCCGGCCCGGATATGCCGACAAGCGGCCCGCTCAGATTTGTACCTTTGGGTGCTAAAGCAATCCCCGAATCTTATGCGAATGTTGCCTCTAATGAATGGGGAATCCCCAACCGGGTATTCGACCGTCATGCGGGCGGTGTTACTCCGCGTTCGTATCAATGGGCGGCTGCTGCAGGGCCGAGAGGCGCGAAATCAGTCCCTATCCCGGCGGAAGGACATATCGCAATCCCCGTTCCGGCACGTGCCACAGCATCGGCGATTGAGGCTTACACAGGCGGTTACCCAAACAGGAGCAACCCATCATCAGGAACAAACCTTTGGGAAGGCACCACTTGGGCGCAATACGCTACCCATGCGGGCAACCCGGCGGCAAACTTAATCCCGGAAGGTGACAGGGATATGTTTGTGGTCAGCGCGATTGCAACCCCTCCGGCGGGAAGCACCGATTACTTGGAATCCCACCCTATTACAAGAAGCTTTTTCTTGGGCGGATTCCCGGCGGCGCGTCTCACCAACTGGCGCACCAATGACTTTTTGATTTTCTCGATTTATGCCGACTCTCGCGACTTGTTTGACCATTATGTCGGCGTTACCGTTCCGGGGGTTGACCGTGAGGAATGGATTAGAAACTACCGCGCAAGAAATCCCGCAAACCTGCAGGGTGGTCGCCCATGGCAAAGCGGGGAAATGGTCGCGCGTACACGACCCGACTTTGTGGACTATACAATCAT
>Ga0099364_10005205_pt1 | contig 19415 bp, 18 predicted proteins | sample TergutTh196P3_FD_73070 | JGI IMG/M metagenome (GOLD analysis project Ga0099364, IMG submission 73070) | Microcerotermes parvus P3 segment gut microbial communities from Pointe-Noire, Republic of the Congo - Th196 P3 | ecosystem: Host-associated > Arthropoda: Insects > Digestive system > Gut ...
AATTGAAAGCTGGGCAAAGGAAACTAGGGAAAGCTGTATGGCAGCAGGAGTTCCGTATTTTAAGATAAGGCCAAAAAGCTCAGGATCAAAAATAAGCTTAGTGACTTTTAATAGAGGCATTTTTTTGTTTGCATATAAAAAGCAAAGCAGGGCGGAGATCATCTGAGAGATGATGGTACCTATGGCAACGCCCGCCACCCCCAATTCCATTACCAGTACAAAGAAGAGATTAAAGCCCACATTTAAAATTATGGAAACAATAAGGAAGTAAAGAGGGCGGCGGCTGTCACCCAAAGAGCGCATGTAAGCTGTGTACATATTGTACATAATGGGAAAGACCACCCCTGCCATGCATATCCTCATGTAGATGACTGCATCAGCAAAAATGTCCTCTGTAGTATTTAAAAGTGATAAAAGCTGGGGGGTAAATATAATCCCCAATATAGATAAAAAAAGTGAAATTAAAAGCAGGGTAAAAACACTTACAGAAACTGTCCTAGTTAGTTTTTCATATTGCTTGGCGCCAAAGAACTGTGAGATCACAACAGAGGCTCCCGTGGTTAAACCTATTATGGTAGCAAGGACAAACATCACTATGTTAAGGGTTACTCCGACTGCAGCCAAAGCCTCTCCGCTTATAAAACGCCCTACTATGATCATGTCTGTTAAGCTGTACAGCTGCTGAAAGACGCTGCCTATGAGCATGGGAGCTGAGAACTGCATAAGCTGTTTTGTGATTGAGCCCTTGGTGAAGTCTATCATTGGATGATCAAGCATAGCACATATAGCATAATAATCAAACCAGCGGGAACAAGCGGCCATAAAAAAGGTTTCGCACCTTACGTTAGCTAAACGGACTTGGGGCTCAACAAATTTTTTATGTCCACTGTTCCCGCTGTACTAATGATATACCACTGTAACCGCATCATCGCTACACTGTAGCCGCTAGCAGTGCTATCGTTTTTCGCTAGTAGTGCTATCGTTTATCGGGAACACTGTTCCCGTTAACAGGCTTTGCGTCTTTGCGCCTTAGCGTTAGTCTGATGTCCAAAAAGTTGAAAACTTGCAAGCTCAACAAAGTTGAGCAGGACATCTTCTTAATTATGGGCTTCTTTACCAACCCAGCCGATAATGTATAGATGAAGCTCAAAGCTCTAATCTCTTTTCTCTTCCTCTTTGCCTTTAGCTATACACAGGCAGAAGAAGCGAAAATTCATCTATACGGTGAGATGCATGGCTCTATAGCCCATATTAATGAGCAGTATGAGCTATGGAAGTTTTTTTACACAGAAGAAAACTACAGGCACCTCTTTCTGGAAATGCCCTACTATTCTGCTGAGTTTTTAAATGTCTGGATGCAGGAAGATGATGATGCTCTTCTTGATATGCTTTTTGAAGAAATGAATGGGACTGCTATATGCACTCCTGCCAATATAGAGTTTTTCCGGAAGATCAAAATAGAGCTGCCGGAGACTGTTTTCCATGGAACCGATATAGGGCACTTATACTCAAGCATAGGTTATAGGTTTTTGAACTACCTTTTGGAAAATGACATGGGAGAAAGTGAGCAGTACAATTTAACTTTACAGGCAATAGAGCAGGGCAGGCGCTTTTATTACGATGTGGATTTTAACCACAGCATGAGAAGTGAGCTTATGGTTTCCAACTTTATCCGTGAGTTTGATAATCTTAACGGTGAAAGTATTATGAGCGCTTTTTATGGTGCTGTCCATGTTGCCATGGGAAACTATCCCCTTGTTCTTGGAGGGGGACCTACAATGGCAAGCCAGCTTGCAAGGCGCTACGGAGACAGGCTAAGGATCACAGAGCTGCGTCAGAGGCTGCGCCAGAATCTAAACGGCACTCCGGCTCTCTTTACTATAGGCAATATTGAATACAGGGCTGTTTATTATGGCGAGCAGGATGTAAGCAGCTTCTCCGAATCTTACATAAGTAGACAGTTATGGCGTCTTGAGGATGCTTACGAAGACTTTAGATACGAAGCAGTTACAGGCATTTTACTTCCCTTTACTTACTTCCCCATGAGGGTGCAGATGAAAGAAGTCTATGTTATACGATATACAAAACATGACGGAAGCAGCATAACTATGTATTTTCGTACATCGGGAACTGTTCTTCAAAATATGGATGCAGCAGAGGAATTCATTATTCCCTAATTAAGCAAAATTAGATAAACTCTTAACTAATGAAGTTGCCGAACAAGCCCATTCTCTTTTCTATACGCCTTTTATTATACCTTAGTACAGCAGCTCTTGTTTTACTGCATCCTGGTATTACAGTCTCCTTTGATTTTTCAGGCTTTTTTTTGTGGTTTACTATTATTCCCTATTCATCCTTTATTGGCTTTCTAAAAGCTCCTGCGGGGAAGTTTAAATTCAAAATACTCCTGTTTTCTATACCTGTAATAGTGCTTTCCATTATGGCAGCAGGATTTTCCCCGGGAGCTATTTCAATATTTTTAATTGGTTTTTTAAGCTTTGTCTTAAGCTTCCTCCTTTTTCATCATCCTCGTTTTGCCAAGCTCTCCCTTGCCGAACCTTTCTTCTTGGCTTACGTTTGCTTTAGACTGCTTGCTTTTTCCCGTTCCACTGAAGAGATTGCAGAGCTTAGCGCTTCCCTTACACAATTTTTGATGGCATATACAGTCGTAGTTTTTTTGGTATCTAGCTGCATTGTTTACCTTTGCCTCTATCCATTAGGTGTAAAAAAACTTAAAAAAGAAGTTTTAATTTTTGGCTCTTCTGCACTTGCCCTGCTCTTTCTATTTCTCTTTTTGCTGCCCAATGACTTTATCAGCAATATGATGATAGATAACTTACTTGAAGGCAGGATAGACAGGAGAACGCGCGATGTGGACTCTGACTGGGACTACAACGAAAATAACTCTGATAGAAGGCAGGGCAGGCCCACTCTGCCGCGCGATGCCAATGGCAGGCGTCCTGCACTTAGAGGTCTATCTGAGTATGACTGGCCTCTTGAAGGCAGGAGGGGCGGCACAGGAGGCAGTGACAGCCAGCAGTACACTGTTATGGTCGTTGCTTCCAAAAACGAGCCTGTATATATGGGGAGCTCCATATTAGGCACCCTCCATCCTGTCGAAGGCTTTATCTACAGTCAGAACGAAGCTTTTAACCGCCTTTCTTCCCAGCGCTTCTTTGTCACCTGGTTTGATAACGAGCCATTATATGACATGGGAAGGCAGGCATGGGATGTCTTTGCACTTTCTACCCTTTCCCTAAAGTATATGCCCTATAGGCCCTATGCAATTGAACCTACTATACAAAGTGAAAATACAGGCCCCTTCCGTTTTATACATCACACTATATCCTATGTGCATCATGGAAACCCTATAGATCTTTTATTCAGAACGGGGAGAGAACTAAGCTCAAGGGAAAGGGAGGAGCTCTCTTACTATCTTGAAGTATCCTTAAACGATTCTGAGCTGGAAATTTTCAACGAGCATCTAGAGATTATAATGGCAAGCTGGGAAAGGGAGAGGCAAAACATTTCCGGCATAAGGTCCAGTCAAAGCATGGAAAGTGTAATTGCAATTCTTTTGGGATTTTCTGATTTTCAGTATCACATCAACATGAACAATACTGCTTCCATTTCTGATCTTGTTTACTTTATTCAAAATTCCAGGGAAGGGGACTGTGTTGAATTTTCCCATGCTGCGGCTTTATTGGGCCGCCTTGCGGGTGTGCCTTCCCGTGTTGTAACAGGTTACCTTGCGGCAGAGAGCCTTCAGACTGATGCTCATGTAAGAGGTCTTGTGAGTCTCCGAAACAGAATCCCTGTGCTGCAACAGTTTAACTTAAACGATCTTTTTTTGGTGACAGATGCCCATGGTCATGCCTGGCCGCAGTTTTACATAGCAGGTTATGGCTGGCTGGATTTTGAATCCACAACTTTCGCAATACCACCCATGGGAATAGGAGATGGAAACACAAGGGATGTAGTTATTCCCCTAATAGACGATAATCAACTTTTATCCAATGTCAGGTACTTCCCCTGGAGGGCCTTCCTTTTTATAGTGGGCAGCATAGTAGCGGCTCTCCTTTTATTGGCCTATGCGCTTCGTTACGGAATAGAATTCAGGTACAGGCTAAAATCAAAGGCAGGCGGGAGAGAAGGTGCACGTTATCTTTACCTCCATCTTTTACTAAAACTGGCTGCAGAAGGAAAGCCCATTAAGCCTCTTTCCAAAACTGCACCTGAGTATGCGGAATTGTTTAGCGATGCTTCTTCAATAAAAGATAATCATTTAATTAAGCACTTTGCTGATGTTTACACAGAGCTCCGTTACAGGACTTTTAATGACAGGGACGAAGAGCAAAAGCGTTTTTCCCTGCTCAAAAGCGCAGGAAATGAAATTCTTTTATTCTACAAAAGGAAGGGCCTTAAAGGATTTGTATTCAGGGTTTTTAGTTTAAGGGGATTAAAATACCTATGAGGAATTTTACTATAAGCTCAATTAAAATAAGCTTACTGCAACTTTGCATGTTAACTATTATTTTACTTTCTCTTGGCTCCTGTTCAGCCCGTGGAGATTGGGTTCAGTTTAGGGGGCAGGGCGGTCTTGGTTTTAGTCCTGCAAGGGTGTCGCCTCCCCTTGGCATAAGATGGAAGATACATCTTCAGAGCTCAGAAGAAAAAATCAGTGCCTTTAACCCACCCCTTGTTATAGGCAATACTATCTACTTTGGTTCAGATGACGGTAACTTTTATGCCCTTGATGTTGAGTCCGGCTATATGAGGTGGGTATTCAGGGCAGGAGGCCCTATAAATTCCATCCCCTATGCAGATGATGAAAAAGTTTACTTTGGCTGTCAGGATGGCAAGTTATACGCCCTGTCCAGAGAGAGCGGACAGGAAGTATGGAGCTTTCAGACTCCAAGCCAGATCAATTCCCAGGTGGAAAGATACAAGGATTACATAGTCTTTGTAGGGGATGCGGATGCTGTATACTTTCTTACTCCGGACGGGGAAGAAGTTTTTAGTATATATAATCCTGGCTGGTATAGCTTTCAGTTTTTAATGGCGGACGATGTCATGTATTTTGCAACAGGTCCGCGTCTTCCTGATATAGGCCCCTTTGATATTAACAGGCGTGAGTTTCTCTGGTTCCTTCCTCATGATCAAATGGAAGCGATTTGGTACTCCTTTCCTACTGTAAGAAGAAACTTAGTTTATATGGCCACTGCCGATATAAGGCGGGGAACTAGCTTTAGTTTTTATGCCCTTGATAGGCAAACAGGCAGTATAGTCTGGCAGCGACACGAAATGGGGTACTTTCCTATTCCAAATTGGAGCGATTACCTGGAAATAGATTTGTTTATACGCAACCTTGATATGCTTGACTGGATGGCTCCTTCTATCTGGAGGAATTTAGTTATCTACACAGGTGGCGATGTAAAGGTCAGAGCTTTCGATGCAGATAACGGAAACCCAAGGTGGGAAAGACTTTTTGATGCACCTGTATGCTCTGCTGCGACTATAGCCGGTGACAGAATATATTTTGGTTTGCTTGAACTTGATGACAGACCGGCTCGCATAGTCTGCCTTGATGTGAGAGACGGGCGCTTTTTATGGTCCATGGATATAGAAGGAAGCCTGCTTTCCGCCCCGGTAATAGCAGGAAAGCGTATAATTTTTGGTACAGACCGAAGTGTTTTCTATGTATTGGAGGAAGTATTTTGAAGAAAAACCCTGCTCAAAAGGCAATTATATTTGCCATCTGTGTTCTCTTGCTTGTTATTATAGGTATTTTGGTTTTTGACTCTATGGGAGGGAATGAGGTCTTGCTCTTTTCTACTCCTGTAGTAAACACCGTTTTGCAAGAGCGTATTGTAAACCGAATCAGCCAGGAAGGAATTAATGTAACTATAGATTCCAATGCCTATATAGTGATAGAAAACGAAGACCTTGCCCGCCGCGCACGCAGCCTCTTGATTATGGAGAATCTAATCCCGCCCGCTCTTGAACCATGGGAAATTTTCGCCCAGGAGCCATGGTCATACCTCGACTTCGACAGAAACCATAATTTACAGAGATCCTTAAGCCTTTTGGCAGAGGCTCATATAGCTGCATTGAACAGTGTAGAAAGTGTGTCTGTCACCTTAATTGTGCCGGAAGGCGGTGAGATAAGTGCCAATGTGCTTATAAGCCCCTCTCAGACTTCTGATATACTTTACGGGATAGAAAGAATCTTAATTCTGGCTATTAGAGGTCTAAAAGCTGAAAATATAGTAATACAATCACACTAAGGCGGCGAGTAAGTAAACTGAAAAGTTATATAAGGCATGAGCCATTGCTATACCGTGTAAAGAGCGGAAGCGAAGGAAAACAAGTGAAAGCAGTGTACCCGATAAAACTGCGTTTACTATACTGAATGCTCCTGCGTAGGAATGGCAGAAGGCAAAGAGCAGCACAGAAAAAAAGACACGCATTAATTTGCTTTTTAGATGCTCTTCCATTACTCCAAGTAGATAATATCGAAAGTAAGATTCTTCCAGGTAGCCGGTAAAGAGGCAGGAGATAAATACCACTATCCAATGCGGGAAGCTTTGAGGGAGGGCAATAGCAGGAGGCAAGTTAACATCTATGTTGTTCTGGTACTCCCGGCTTAATACTTCAACAAGAAAAGATAAAAGAAGTGCAATTAAAAGAAGACCGGCAAGTGAAAGGACTAGTGATACAAGATCCTTTTTGGCCACTTTTTCTTTTTTAAGGGCAGAAAATCCCCTTCTACCGGAAATTATATGCCAAAGGAGGGCAAGTGAAGGCAGGGAGTAAAGCAGTATGCGTTGTAAATCTCCATTAGCTGTACTAAATGCAGCCAAAGCCGGGGAAAAAAAGAGTATAATGTATAAAAGTAGAGCTTCCAGAAAAAATTTATGGTCAATTTGACTGTTTTTCACCGATATATTATGATAGACTATATAAGAGTAAGTGAATAGGGAAAAAAAGGATGTTTTTACCTGCTTTTATTTTAATTGGTGCAATCTCCGCAGTTCTCATAGTGGTTTTTAACAAGACCAATAAGGAGAGGACTACCTGGACACAATTTTACACCAGAGGCAAGGATGCCGGTTTTACTTTGCGAGAAAATGAAATACTTAGAAACCTAGTTGTGGAAGCGAATGTTACTGAACCTTCGTCAATTTTCTATTCTCAGGAACAGCTTGAATACTGTATAAAGTTTCTTGTACGTAAATTAAATATGATGGATACGGAAGCCAATAATGAGTCGCATATGCTGCTTTCCAAGCTTTACGATTTCCGCCAAAAAATAGAAATGGACAAACCCACAGGCAGGGCAGGTATCTTTAATTCAAGGCAAATAAGCGAAGGTCAAAATCTAAGGGTGCTTGTGGAAGGCTCCGGGGTTTTTAGATCCCAGGTTGTCAAAAATGATAACGATTACCTTACAATTTCGCTTCCCATCTCCAACAAGCCTTCGGGCTCTTTTTCCTGGCTGGGACAAAAAATATCCCTGTATTTTTGGAGGGAAGAAGATGCCGGCTATGTTTTTGACTCCGAGGTAGTGGATGAGCTCTTTGCCAAGGGGCTTGCGTCCCTTAGGATAGTTCACACCGACTCCCTCTTTAGAACGCAAAAACGAAAATCAATAAGAATAAAAATGAACAAACCCGCTTATCTTTACCTTCTTGATAATAATGAAAATGCTCATACCCTGGAAAAAGATCCTGGCTTAAACTGCTATCTGGAAGATATTTCCGATTCAGGCTGTGCTATAATGGTAGGGGGCCTTGGTGAAGCAGATATGAGGATCAAGGTTCAGTTTGCACTGGCCAATAGCCCAACAGTAATGAGCGGGACTGTGCGTGCTGTTATCTATAAAGAGGATCTAAACCGTTCTTTACTGCGTGTGGAAGCAGACCCTCTTCCTGTTGATGTCAGAAATAAAATTTTGGGAGAAGTCTTTGGCACTTCAATGGAAGATGATGATGACTCTCCTTTTAAAGTTCTTGAAGAAGGAGTAGTATCTTTACAGGCAGACCGCGGTCTTGATGCAGTTGCAAGGGGTAATGTCAACGATATTGGAGTATCATTTGGCTAGAAGAATAATTTTCGTATTACTTTTAACTTGCATTTTTTCTCTTAATGCCCAGGAATCCATACTGGAATCTTACGAAAGGAATTTTATAAGAGCTGCTTTGCCTTCCAAGAGCAGTGTTTTGCTTGATGCCTCCCGCGACCTAAGATTTAATGAGTTTGGCGCTTCTCTTTACGAATTCGCACTACAGTATGCACTCAATTATGGAGAGCTCCTAAAAGACGATCCTGACATGATCATTCTGGTATCGACTGCGGCAAGGGGTATTGCAGAGACACAGAGCAGTGCTTCAATTGACAGTCTTTTGCAATTGTTTAACCTCTTTACCGATTCCCATTCCAGGGTAGAGATAATAAGAACATTAGGTGTAATAGGGAGCGGGAATAGAAATTTAATAGGCTATATGAATAATTTTTTGGATACCCAGAATAGGGATTTTAATAGAGGCATAGATATTGATTTTCAGGTTCTTATTTCCCTGGTAAATGCCTTGGGCCTTTTATCTGATTCATCTTCCTTTCCGCTGCTTTTTAATACGCTTGTAAGTGCATATCCACAGGCTCTTATACAGGAGACATTAAGAGCTCTGAGCAATATACAGGGAAACCACAAAGATTTCTTAATTGGTATAATATTAAATAATCCTTTCCCTGAGAAAGCTGCTGCCTTTAGAATAGGAGCTTATGATGAACGCTTAAGTGTAAGGGACAGGGGAGAAATAGCTGTTGCGGCTCTGGAAGTGACGATTAACGCCAGCGACAACACGGCCAATTCCCTGCGTTATGACGCAATTACTCTTCTTACCCGCCTAAGATGGAGCCCTGCCTCTACTCTTGCCATACGTAACTTTTACAGGGTACAGAGTGATTTTGCAGAAGGGCTTGCATCAAGGGAAAGGCTGCTTGAGGCTATTGCATGCCTTGGTGTAATGAGCACTTCCGACGCTGCCGAAGCTTTGGCATTGCAGTTAGGCTATATCAACTCTTTAACAGAGCGGCATGGTTCTTATGATGAAGCAGTACTCCTTGCTCTTATAAATGCACTGGGAGAACTTGGAGATAAGGCAGCCTTTGACTATTTATTATATATAAGCTATTTAAACTATCCGGACAGAATTCAAAGTTCAGCCAGGGAGGCGCTTAACCGGCTTCAATGGTAGATATTTTTCTTTGGAAAAGGTTTAGGATTGTAAACCCTCCATCTTATGCTGCACTTGCCATGATTGCTTCTTATTATGCACATACTGCTTTTGTTTTGCTGCTTTGTGCTTTTTTTATTGTAATAGTACTTTCATTTTTAACATCCTTTCATATTTTTAAAGAATCAAAAATATTTTTGGTAATTTTATTCTCTTTACTTATTGGTTTTTCTCTTGGAATTTTGGCAAGACATGGAAAGGACAATAATGTACAAATGGGATTATTGCACGAAAATATAAATTCTGTATCGGGTACTCTGCTAGAAGATCCAAGGAGTCTTCAAACTGGAATAGGTTACGGAATTTTGTCATTGGATGCATGCGGTTCACATAACGGACTTAGAGCCGATGCAAGCGGTAATCTTGCAGTATTTTTCCCCGAAGACAGTATAAGGGATTTAAAGGAGTTCGGCAGAGGTTCCGGGCTATACCTTGAAGGAACATTTAGAAGCGATAGTAGAGGAGAGACTTTCTATGCAAATTCTGTGCATATAACAGCACCTGCATCTTTTATAGAATCGTTTAGAACATCCTTACGCTTAACAATTCTAGAACGCTTTTCATATATGCAGGGTAATAATTCTGATTGGGCGGCTTTTGCTTCTGCACTTTTACTTGGTGTCAGGGATAATTTAGAAACTAACTTTTCTGAAAATTTTAGATCTTCAGGTACTAGCCATATTCTTGCTTTATCCGGTATGCATTTAGCTGTAATATCACTATTATTAAGTTTGCTTTTAAAACCTCTTTTGGGTTTACGGCCTGCTGCCTTGGTAGGTGCTGTTTTTATTAGTCTTTATGTCTTTTTGGCAGGTGCTCAACCATCACTATTAAGAGCCCTAATTATGTATTTAATTGGAGTTTTTACTTTATGGACATCATTAAAAACAAAAGCACTTTCACTTTTAGCTTTGGCCTTTATTATACAGTTATTATTTCAAAATGACAGCGGTACTACCATTTCTTTTATGCTTTCTTACCTTGCACTTTTTGGAATGTTAACAATGGGAAAAAGCATAAATAATTTGTTGGAAGGAAAAATACCTATGCTTGTATCATCATCCTTATCTTATTCAATTGCAGCTTTTTTAATAACTTCTCCCCTTGTAGTTTATTTTTTTGGAACTTTAAGACCAGTAGGAATTATTGCAGGAATTATCATTGCACCCTTATGCACACTTTTTATGATTCTTTCCCTTGCAGCCTTAATATTTAGTTTTGTACCATTGCCTATATGGAACTTTTTTTCTCTCCTTCTGGATTTCTTGTACAGTCTAATTAACAGAATATTAAATGTAACTTCCATGCTACCGGGAATAAATGTAAGGGAACCTTTCTTTATTGTAATTTTATCCATAATAATTTTTGTTTTTATTCTTTTACTTTCGGCCTGGGATGAACAAAGGAGATCAAAAATTGCCATTTTCAATTAATTACAATTCCAAAAAAGAGTTAAAAATATTATTGGACGAACTAGGTATAGGCATGAGGAAAAAATTTGGACAGAATTTTTTGATTAATCCATCAAGCCGAAAAAACCTTATTGATGCTTTGGAACTTACAGGTAATGAAATTGTTTTTGAAGTAGGTCCTGGCCTTGGAGCGATGACACTTATGCTTTTGGAAAAAGCTTTGGCTGTTATAGCTTTTGAAATTGATCCTGCCTTTTGCAAATTACTTTTGGATATTTTTTCACAATATAAAAATTTTACTTTGGTACAGGGTGATGTATTAAAAACATGGAAGCAGAATATTGATACTAACCATACTAAGGATATTTTTTTATTCAGTAATCTTCCCTACAATATTGGGTCTATATTACTTGCTGATTTTATAGAAAATGGCTTTTTCTTTAAAAGAATTGTAGTTACTGTTCAAAAAGAGGTAGCTGAGCGCATGGCAGCAAAACCAAATACTAAATTATATTCGTCTTTTTCTGTACTTTGCTCATCTGTTTATAAAGTTACCCTTTTAAACAAGATGGACAGCTCTTCTTTTTATCCTGAACCCAATGTTAATTCTCAGGCAGTTAGAATGGATTTACTACAGCAAAGAGAATCTTACAATTCTCATTTTTACTCCCTTGTAAGAGCATTATTTAACCAAAGAAGAAAAACAATTAAAAATAGTTTAAGTGCTCATTTAACAGGATTTCCGGAAGAATTAAACGCAATAGATGTTTTGGCCATGGCAGGCATTAATGGAGAAAGAAGACCTGAAACGCTGGAAGTAAAAGAATTTTCCAAAATAGCGTTGGCTATAGAAGAAATTTCAAGGGAGCAAAATTGAGTATTTCTGAAAGAATAAATTTACTGGAGGAAAAAATATTAAATACCTGTATTCGTTCAGGGCGCAAAAGATGCGAAATAGAAGTAATGGGAGTTAGTAAAAATCACAGTATAGAAGAGGTAAAAGAAGCATATGATAAGGGAATTTATCTTTTTGGAGAAAACCGTTTTCAGGAGGCAATAAAAAAGTTTGAGAATAATGATATTAGAAAAAAAATAAAACTGCATTTTATAGGAAATTTACAGAGAAACAAGGCTAAAAAAGCAGCAGCCTTTTTTGACTGCATACAAAGCCTGGACAGGGATAATCTAATAGATGAACTTGCTATCTTGACTTATGGCAGGGAAGAGCCTTTAATGGTACTATTGGAGTATCATACTGGAGAAGAGAGCAAGGCAGGTTACAGAAGCAAGGATGATGTATTTAAGGCTGTGGAAAAGCTTTTATCCTGTCCTGGTCTAAAGATAGACGGTTTAATGACAATGGCACCATTTACGGATGAACAAAAACTTTTAAGAGCTGCTTTTAAAAGCTGTTTTAAGATGAGAGAGGAAGTAAGTAAAAGTTTTAATCTGCATATGCCATGCTTGTCCATGGGAATGACGCAGGATTTTGAAATTGCGATAGAAGAGGGTGCTACTCTTTTGCGCATAGGTTCAGGAATTTTTGGAGAGGCTTAATGAAAAAAATTTTTACGTTTTTCCTTATGACAATATTTTTATCAACTATGCTTTATTCTCAGGATCAGGGTGCATTGCATTTTGACATGACAAATTTTCCACAATGGACAAGAGATCTTAGACGTGCGGAAATTATCGCTTTTGGTTCATTCCCTTTTACTTACTTTTTTACAAATTTTTCCTACGATTTTTACAGAATGTCAAATAATAACTGGGACAGAAGATACGCTCCCTGGCCCATAACAGCACCCGGAGCATTTGAAAAATCCAACAGAGAAAAATTTACCATAATTGGCGTTGCAGCTGGAACTTCAATTTTGCTTGCACTTATAGATAATTTAATAGAGACTTCCAGAAGAAACCGCATTCAGCGTCATCTTGATACCTATCCTGAAAGTATTCCTGTAATTATAACAAGACCACTTGATGAAGAGAATGATTAATGGGTTCTTTTAGCTGTCATCTTGAACTCTCTCTTCCTCCGGGTATAAGACTTGATCGTTATATTGCAAAAAATTTAAAACTTTTAACGCGATCTCAAATAAAGGCAAGACAGCTTAAAGCTCACATTAATGGAGATGAAGTTAAGCTTTCCAGAATTTTAAAAGGCGGTGAATTTCTTGAATTAAACTGGAATGAACAGGTAAACTCTATTTTACTTCCAGAAGATCTCCCCTTGGATATAGTATACGAAGATGAAAATGTAATAGTAATAAATAAAGCACAAGGGATGGTAGTACATCCTGCTGCCGGAAATTGGCAAGGTACTCTTGCAAATGCACTCTATTACAGGAGACTGGAAAAAGGAAAAGTGTTGCAGCTAGGTGATCAAATTGATCCACAATCAGGGCTTAGACCTGGAATTGTTCATAGGCTGGATAAGGATACTTCCGGTCTATTAATAGCAGCCTGGGATGAAATGACGCATAATTTTTTATCTAATCAGTTTAAGGCCAGAAAAGTGCATAAGACTTATGCAGCTTTTGTTCATGGTAAACCAAAAAATAATACGGGAATTATAGATAATTACATAAAAAGATCCTATAAGAACCGTAAAATTTTTACCATTGCCGATAAAAACGCTGTTAAACAGGGTAGACGCAGCATTACCCATTACAGGCTTGTTAAATGCTTTGGCAATTACTCACTGCTTTGTTTAAAACCCAAGACAGGGAGAACACATCAGTTAAGAGTTCACATGAAGCATATGGGAATTCCAATATTGGGAGATTCCCTTTACGGACGGGGCGATAAAATGTTTAACAATATTTCGTTAATGCTGCATTCAAAAAATCTTAAGATAGTGCTGCCCGGTCAAAGAAAAATGTCCTATTTTAAGTCCCCATTGCCTCAACGTTTTAAAGAAATAATTAATACTTTAAGGTGAATGAAAATGGGAGAATGCATTTTTCCCCAAAGATTTTGCTTTAGAAATTAAAAGCTCTCCCTTTTCAATTTCTGCCCATTTATTTGTTTTAATATTGTTTAAGACAGGATCCAGGCATTTACCACCTTTAAATAACCTGAAAGACCAGGGAGAATCGTCTACAAGGGAGGAAAGCTCTTCAATGTCATTTTCGTTAATCATGTTATTGGGCAGTATTAAAGTTCTATATTCATGTAAAACAGGAGAGTTATAAAGTAAAGCAGCACTTTGCTTTAATTTTTCACAAGGATTAAAATTTGTTTTATCAGGATAGGGAAGCAGTTCCATATAGCGTGAGGGGGATAATTTCATATCAAGTGCTATATAATCCGGGCAGTTATCACTATTTTCCATTAAGCGCGAGATCATTTCCGGAAACATGCCGTTAGTGTCAAGTTTGACACTCATGCCCATTTTTTTAAGGACTGCGATCTGTAATGGTAGTTCTTCATTTAAACATGGTTCTCCGCCGCTTATAACAACTGCATCTATTACATTACGGCGTTTTTCCAGGTAAGATATGCAGTCCATAAAAGAAAGTGAGTCCTGGGATTCAGGAAAAGTGTTAAAATCAAGAAGTTCAGGGTTGTGACACCAGGGACAGCGTAAATTACAGCCATGGAAAAAAAGCACAGACGAAAGCCTGGCAGGGTAATCTGTGTAACTGGTTTTTTGTAAAAAAATTTTCCCTAACAAAAACTTAACTGTAAACCGGCAGTTTTCCTATGGCATCGGCATCTTTTGCCCGACACAGTTCACTACCATCTGATGAAAGAAGAATTGCCATTGGAGTGGAAAAAACATTCCACTTTTGGGCTTCCAAAAGTCCGTCTACAGTGTCTGCATTTACAAGGTTAACAGGAACACCCAGACGCCCCGCCGCATTTTTAGCAGGAGGACATGCAGGGCAGGAAGTACGTACAAAGAGGAGCAGTTTGTTGTCTCCGTTGTTGTAAATGTGTTCCTTCTCTTCTTCAGAAGATGGAGAATAGGCGGCGGGGCTTATAAATTGAACTTCTTCTTCAATCTGTGTTTGCGCCTCACTAATGCTGTAAAGCCGCCGCTCACCGTATTCTTCCCTCTTTCCCCTGTTCCAGTTTCGTACCGATCGATAATAACCGACTATACGACTGTAGACCTCCGCTGGCATCCCCTCTACTGAAACAAGGGCCTCCCTAGCCGCGCTTAATTCATTTTCAATGACCTCAAGGTTTCTCATAACTCAACTCCATATTTATGACTGTTCTTTGTTTTTAATAAGAAAGTGTAAGTAATTTTGACTTCTCGTTTTCCAGTTCCATAATTTTACTTTTTAACTCTATCTCTTTTTCTTCTTTACATTTGGGGCAGTTAAAATGTTCACCACGCAGATAACCGTGAATAGGGCATACAGAGAAAGTAGGGGAAATTGTAAAATAAGGTATGCGGTATTGCTCGGCTATTTTTCTGACAAGATCCCTGCATACGTGCCAGTCTTCTATGGACTCTCCCAAAAATGCATGGAAAACAGTCCCTCCTGTATATGCAGTCTGCAGTTCTTCCTGTAAATCAAGCGCTTCAAAAACATCCTCCGTTTCCATAACAGGAAGCTGAGTGGAATTTGTGTAGTAAGGTTCTTCATAACCGGATGATATAATTTTTGGAAATCTTTGTTTGTCATGCTTTGCAAGTCTGTAAGATGTAGATTCGGCAGGGGTTGCTTCCAGATTAAAAAGTTCACCAGTTTCTTCCTGAAAGTCTGCAAGTTTGTTTTTCATAAAATTAAGAACTTTTAAAGAAAAAATTCTTCCTTTCTCCGTTGCAATGGTGATATCTCTTCCAAGATAATTCATAAGACATTCATTCATACCCACTAGACCTATAGTGTTAAAGTGATTATCAAGTGTTCTTAGGTAACGGTAGGTATATGGAAAAAGACCACCTTCCAGGAGGCGCGAAACCAGTTTGCGTTTAATTCTAAGACTTTCTTTTGCAAGATGCATTAATTTTTCCAGGCGGCGGAAAAAATCTTCCTCATTCTTTGAAAGGTATCCAATGCGCGGAAGGTTAATTGTAACAACACCTATGGAGCCTGTTAATTCATCGGAACCAAAAAGACCGCCGCCCCTCTTTCTTAACTCCCTCTTGTCAAGTTGTAACCTGCAGCACATGGAGCGGACATCCTCGGGGTTAAGATCAGAATTGATAAAATTCTGAAAGTAGGGGGTTCCATATCGTGAACACATCTCAAAAAGGAGCTGTGAGTTGGGACTGTTCCAATTAAAATCTTTTGTGATGTTATATGTAGGAATGGGATATTGGAAACCTCTTCCTTCGGCATCACCTTCCAGCATCAATTCTATAAAAATTCTGTTGATGCGGTTCATCTCTTCCTGGCAATCTCCGTAGGTAAAATCCATTTCTTTGGATGCAACAATTGCCTTGGTATTTTTTAAGTCATCGGGGCAGTTCCAGTCTAAGGTAATATTAGTGAAGGGAGCCTGGCTGCCCCAGCGGCTGGGAGTGTTTACCCCAAAAATAAAACTCTGCAGACACTGCCTTATTTCCTTGTCAGATAGATTGTCGTTTTTTACAAAGGGGGCAATGTAAGTATCAAAGGAACTAAAGGCCTGTGCTCCTGCCCATTCATTTTGCAGACAACCCAAAAAATTTACCGCCTGTTGAATTAAGGTAGAAAGGTGCTTTGCGGGCTTGCTTGTGATTTTATCCTGTACCCCTCCCAGACCTTCTATGATTAATTGGCGCAGGGACCAGCCTGCACAGTAGCCTGAAAACATGGAAAGATCGTGTATATGGAAATCAGCGTTTCTGTGAGCGGCAGCAATTTCCTCCGGGTATATATTTTTAAGCCAATAGTTGGCGGTAATGCTGCCTGAGTTATGAAGTATTAACCCCCCCAGTGAATAATTTACATTTGCATTTTCGTTAACACGCCAGTCCGATTGTTTTAAATAACCGTCCATTGTACTGTCTATATCCAGCATCAGTTTTTTTGCATCTCTGATGGCTTCGTGGCGTGCCCTGTAAAGTATATAAGCTTTGGCAACGGAAGTTTCGTTTAGAGCAATAAGTGCATTTTCTACGAGGTCCTGTATTTCTTCTATGGCAGGTATGGAATTAGGATGACGCCTTGTCATCATTTCTTCAATTAAGGATTCTACTTTTGATGTAACTTCTTCTATTCTGGTTTTATTATCTCCCGAATTTACAGCATTGAATGCTTTACTAATTGCATTAAATATTTTATCGCGATCATAGTTTTCTATATCACCAGATCTTTTTACTACATGCTTTATCATCTTGAAAATTTTTAAGGTTCCTCCAGTGTTTTAATTTCATTAACAAATTCATCTAAATTCTCAAATTTTCTGTACACTGAAGCAAAACGAATATATGCAACTTTATCCAGGGCTGCCAGCTTTTCCAAAACCAAAGCGCCGATTTTTGCAGATTCAATTTCGTTATTTACCTTTCCTGTAATAGCCGCTTGATCTTCTATTTCGTTTACAAGGCTTTCTATACTCATTTGAGAAACAGGTCTTTTTTCCAATGCCCTGTTTATACCACGTTCTAATTTTGCCCTGTCAAAAGGTTCACGCCTGCCGCCTCGTTTAATGACCATAAACTGCTTGTCTTCGGTTCTTTCGTAACTTGTGAAGCGGTTCCCGCAGCTAATGCACTCCCTGCGCCGCCTTATGGCGTCACCGTTTGCTAAGGTTCGGGAATCTATAACTTTATCATCAAAACTACCACAGTGAGGACAACGCACTTTGTGCCACCCCAAACAATATTATCAATATATTGCGCCATATATATAGCGTGTTTTTTCAGTCTTTGCAGTATATCATGCAATATATTGTGTTTCAATAGGTTTTTTATAAAAAGTGTAAAAATACTTACTTTTTTGGCTATTTCTTTGCTATTATGTGTTTAAAATCTCTAATATCTATTCTTTATAAAAGTGCTTGTATTTTAAGTTAATCACTGATACTCTTTATTCATGAAAATTGGGATAGACACCTTTGCCAGTGACTCCGGTCAATCGGCTATAGGCGCCTATTTATTACATTTACTAAAACGTATTCCTCCTTCCGGAGCAAGGTATGAGCTGTTTGGCTGGGAATTCGATAGATTTGTTTACAGTGAAGCTGCCCCGGACCTGGAATTCATCCCCCGTTGCTCAATAAAGGGGCGCTACGCCAATTCTTTTTGGCATCTGGTAAGATATTCCAAATTGGCTCAGAGCAGGGCCTGGAAGGCCTGTTTTTTCCCTGCTGCTCATAAAAGGCTTCCTTCTAAATCTCCCTGTCCCACTATAGGAGCAGTTCATGATATGGCTCCCTGGTGGGATATTAAAAACAGGGAATACTTTAATACCCTGGTAAAATTTCTTTTGCCCAGTGCGCTTAGAAAATTGGATAGGGTAATCGCTGTGTCTCAATGGGTAAAACAGGAATTAATTGATATAACAGGCATAAAAGAAAATAAGATAGAAGTAGTTTACAATGGAATAGACCAAACGGCTTTTTATCCAAGACCCAGAGGAGAAGAAAGTGTATTGTTAATTCAGCCTTTCAGTTTCCGACGACCCTATGTACTTTATGCATCCCGTCTTGAGCATCCTATAAAAAACCATGTAAAGCTAATTGAAGCTTTTGAAATTTTTAAAGAGAGAACCAGATACCCCCACAGACTGGTATTGGCGGGCGGAGACAGCAAGGGGAGTGATAAGGTAAAAGATGCAGTAGATGCATCTGAGTATCGTAACGATATTTTTTTAACAGGGCATTTTCCGGGAACCAGCCTTCCTGAGTTATACTCAGGTGCAGATATTGTGGTAATTCCCTCACTTTACGAAGGTTTCGGTATGGGTGTTTTGGAGGCAATGGCTAGTGATGTACCTGTAGCCTGTGCAAGAGCCGCCTCACTGCCGGAAACTGCAGAGCATGCCGCCCTGTATTTTGATCCAAATGATGCGGAGGACATGGCAGATAGAATGGTCATGTTAACAAGTAACAGAGAGCTACACAGGGAATGCCGCCGCCTTGGTCTTGAAAGGGCTAAACATTTTTCCTGGGATAAATGTGCTATGCGGACCCTGGAAATAATCCAGGAGACCGCAACCTGAGATTTAATTAACTATCTTTGATTGTAATCTTTTGCTTTTTCAAGGCACTCTTTACATAGTACCTTGTTTGGAGCTTTTTGCCTTTTGTTACAGCGGGGACAACGTCCGTCCACCTTTCTGGAGGCATATCGATCACGTCTTTTTTCGTTTATTTCATCCCTATGTTTATCCAAAAAACGCTGCTGACGCACACGGTTTGCTTCCCTTTGATCCTGGAGTTTTTTTCCTGTTACAGGTTGGGCTGCTTTTTTAGAAGCTGTTTTTTTAGTTGCTGTTTTCGCAGGTTTTTTTACGGCTGCCTTAACAGGTTTTTTTACAGCTGCTTTTTTCACCGGTTTTGCTGCTTTTTTTAGGGCTGCTTTAGGAGGAGCTTTTTTAACTGGTTTTTTTGCGGCTGCCTTGACGGGTTTTTTTGCAGCTGTCTTTGCCGCTGCTTTTTTTGGGGCGTCTTTTTTTGCTGTCGCTTTTCCAGTAGTCTTTTTTATTGCTCCTTTTGCAGATGTTACTTTCTTTACTTTTGCCTTTGCTGCTGGTTTTTTAACTGCAACTTTTGTCTTAGCTTTTGTGGATGCTTTTTTTTCTGGCATAGTTTA
>Ga0099364_10005206_pt1 | contig 19414 bp, 15 predicted proteins | sample TergutTh196P3_FD_73070 | JGI IMG/M metagenome (GOLD analysis project Ga0099364, IMG submission 73070) | Microcerotermes parvus P3 segment gut microbial communities from Pointe-Noire, Republic of the Congo - Th196 P3 | ecosystem: Host-associated > Arthropoda: Insects > Digestive system > Gut ...
ACATTCCCTTAATTTGTAATATAGAGAAAGAAATAGCAATATAGATAAAAACTTGAACTAAAGAAAACATAGCAAGAACAATCATTTTAGAAGATAAAAAATTAGAGACTTTAATATTTAACATTTTCTCTCTAATAAAATTCTTTCTTTCTATCAATATTTCTTCCATGCTATTTGACATGCCCAAAAAAATGAAAATAATTACAGAAATAAAAATAAAAATTCCAATATTAATATTTTGATTGAAAGAATATGGTTCAGCAGATGGAGCCAATCTTAAAATAAACGAAATAACAATAGCTAGAATAATAACCTGTCCAAAAGTGATGAGCATGTTTGTTATATTTCTTAATTTCATTCTCATATTTCTTTTAATAAATATAAGAATTTGGGTGTATCTAGTGAAAAAATCTTTTTTTTCTCTTCTTTTAATAGGAGAAATGTTAATATTAGTGCTCATTCTATCAAATTGAATCATATCAAATAAGATTTTTCTTTTATATTTATCTCTCCAATAAGTCGGGGAAAATTTCCGTTTAACAATAATTTCTTTATTAATTTGTTCGTATATTATATCACCACTCTCATTATATTCCGGGTATTCAACAACGAGGTTTATATATTCTGGCAATCTCTCGGATTTTTTCTGTTGTATTATATTTTGTGAGTTATTATAAGAAAATCTTGCAGAATCAACAATTTGGTCGTACTCCATATCAAAGTAATCCCATATTTCGTTTGGTTTTCCGAAAAAAACTTGTTTTCCTCCTTTATCAAGCATTAATATTTTATCAAATTTATGAAAAACGGCTGTATTTGGTTGATGAATTGTTAAAATAACAAATTTATCTTGTTGAGAAAACTGTTTTAAGATGTCAATAATTTGTTCTGCATCTGTATAACTAAGTCCTGATGTTGGTTCATCACATATGATTATTGTTGGGTCAAAAAGCAATTCAAGAGCCAGATTAAGTCTTTTTCTTTCTCCACCGCTTAAAAATTTATTTTTAAAATCACCTACTTGTTTATTTTTTTTATGAATAAGGTTCGTGTTCATTAAAATCTTATCGATTTTTTGAATTAGGTAATCATCTGTAATTTTCGGAATTCTAAGTTTTCCTCTATAAAATAAATTCTCGAATACTGTAAGGTGAGTAAATAAAATATCATCTTGTGGAACATAACCAACGTATTGTGAGAAGAAACCAATATTTTGATAATAATTCTTTCCGTCATATAAAATGGAACCATATGTAGGAAATATTTCTCCACAAACAGTTTTAAGTAGTGTAGATTTTCCACATCCAGATTGTCCCAGCACACCGACAATCTCCCCCTTTTTCAAATCAAAAGAGATACTGTCAAGAGCTTGATTTCCGTTTGTGAAATAGTGTTTAATGTCAAGTATATTAATGCTATCCAGTTCAAAAGGAATTTCAACAAGATCAAGGAAATTGTTAATATGAAAATTTCTTTTATTAATAGTTATAATATCAGTATTTAAATAAAAAACAGTTGGTTCTGTAACTCTAATATTATTTAGAAATAATTCCCATCCTTTTTTAATTGGTGGGTATAAAACCATAGAATTTTTTGAGAAATTATTTTGATTTTCAATGTTAATAATACAATTAGCATTTTCAGTGGTAGAAATAGAATAAAAATCATTATTATAAGAAATAAATAATTCTTTTTGTGAAGTAATAATGCTTCCAATTTCAATTTTAGAAGCAAAAAACTCAAATATATTAAAATTCGCATAGCCTTTAATAGTAAAAATATCATCATACATAAGATTAATCGTTCTATTTCTAGGCACAACCTTCCTGTTTTTATAAACAGTTCCATTGTGTAGAAACATAGTAAATCTGTTATTATTTATAGTAATATTAAAATTGAAGGCATCTTTCTTAAAAGTAATTTCATCGACATTATCTTTATTTGCGTATAGTTTAAGAATAATATCATGTGTGAAATCAATACCATTAATAGTAATAGTGGCATTGTCTGGGACTAAATAAATTTCAAATGGCTGTAGTTTTTTTTCGTTAATTAAAGTAGCGACCTTATAGTTTGTGGCAATGAAAACAAATTTATCAATCATAAACAAAGTAAATTCTATTTTGCTTAATGTTTTATCCTTAAATTGAACATTGCATATCTCATCTTTCCCAAACAAAATGTAATCACTAAAAATAGAATCTTCTACAATTTTATAATAATCTTTAATGTATTCTTTTGACCTTAGTTTTTTTGTTGTAAAGGATATAGGCATCTGTGAATTATGTTCTAAAGCCGTAAAAATATTCATGAAACCTTCATTTTCAATCTCTAGTTTTTTAGCAAATTCCAATATTTTAGTAATTTGCTGTAAAGAAAAATCTTTATGTGAACTAGACATAATAATTAAACTTAACAAAATTCTTATTTTATCAATAATGCTTAAATGTTCATTAAGATAAGAAATAACATGTTTAACATTAATATTTTTGTTAAGTATGTCCCGAATATATACTTCCCATGAAATAGACTCGTTTCTGAAAATATTCATTAATAAGCTATACAGAATTGTAATTTCGTATTTATCAACAGTAAGTTCGGATTTTTCAGGTTTTAAAAAAGAAATATATAACTGCGTAACATTATCGATTATTCTACCTTTTTCAGCAGTTGTAATTTTGTGTTTTTTTGATTGATCTTTGAATAACATTTACTCACCTATTTGATTGATAAAACTTAAAATATTCTCTTTACACATTTTGCACAGATTATTGATACAGAATTTGTGATAAATATTTAAAATGCCTTGTTGGTTAATGGCTTTTTTTTCAGAGATAGCAAATTGTTCTTCTGACATGTATTTTTGCATAATAGTGCTAATATTATTTGTTTCTAAGCCTTGAAAATCGTTATATATAGTATAACAAAGCCTTGATAATTCTGAATCATTGTTTTTATTTGCATAGATTATTAAAATGGGGATAAAAATATTAATAACAATAGCATATATTCTATCTTGTCCTAATCTATGCTTGGTAAAAGAATTGGCTTTTGAGAGTTTATCAAGTAGTCGTTTTTTAAAATTTTTGATACTAAAATTATCTTGTGTAAAAGAAAATAACTTTACAATTTCAGTTGTCATTGATGTTTCAAAAGAGTCAAAAATAAAAGGCGCAATTTGATAAAGCCTTGTTCTTGGATGATTACACGGGCGAATGCGGAATAAATACCATCCATATTTATTTGTGTCAAACTCCGCTTTAAAAACTAAATCATCAACAAAATCATGTAATGATGCGGGATTATTACGATTTCCAAATTGCTGCTTAAATCCTAACCATTTATAATCTTTGGAAAATAAATAAAACTGAGTTTTGTTTTTTGAATATCCTAAAGCCTCTAATATACTTTGGTAGAACAACTGGTCGATAGACACAAAAGATAATTCTGCTTTGAATCTATTTATTTTCTTTTCTAACCTTTCCATCCCAGATTTTATTAGCAATTTCTCTAAAAATTCAGGTCTTAAGCTAGAAAATAATGTACAATACCTTTCTGTAAATTTATAGTCTGTCGCAGAATATCGTCTGAAAAGTTTCTCTATGTCTTCAGAAATAATATTTTTCAGTTCAAGAATTTCAATTTTACCGCCGTTTTCGTTAATAGTAATATTTCTGTGATTGTTATGATTGAGAACAACATGAAGAACAACAGTATTGTATGCGTAATTATTGTCATGTTGGTGATTGTACCAGTCGCTAGAATTAATATGAATTTCCACATCACCAGTATAATTCTTTTTATTTATCTCAATAATTGCGTTCTTAAAGTCCGCGCCAGACATTGTGTTGAAATGTCCTTGGAAATGAATTTTAATATCTTTACCCGAATTAGATTTTAAAATCTTTTTCTTATAATCTTTATATTTAATATGCTGTTCATCCCAGACATGATATAAAAACTTTTCAGGAAAAGAAGTTTCTGATTTATCGTTAATAACAGATTCGTATATTTTCATTTATTTATATTTAATTGGATCTTTAAGTCCTGCATCATTAAATGCCTTTAGTCTAAGATAACAGCTATCACAAACTCCGCAGGCTTCTTTGTTATTTGAATAACAACTCCAGCTAATTTCAATAGGTGCATTTAATTTATTTCCTAAAATAACAATGTCTTTTTTTGATAAATTCATAAGAGGTGTACATATAGCAATATTATTCTTAATACCTTCATTTATTGCTATTTCGAATTTTTTGAAGAACGATTCTTTACAGTCCGGATAATTTGATCCATCAACTTGAGTAGCACCAATATAGATTTTAACAGTTTCATCTTCAAATAAAAGCTCTGCCCATGCTGCTGCAATAGCTAAAAAATTTCCATTTCTAAATGGTACATATGTATTGGGAATAATGTTTAGATCATGTTCAATAGGAATCTGTAAGTTTGCGTCAGTTAATGAATTGCCTCCTAAATCCTTTATATATTCAATCGTTATTATTTTTGTTTGTTTGGGCTTATAGAAATTTGAAATATGTTTAAAAGATTCTAATTCCTTATCTTCTGTTCTTTGTCGATAATTAAAATGAAGAAAATATAATTCATCATTTTCTTGTGCTGCTATACTTGCTGTAACAAGACTGTCTAACCCACCACTGACTAAAACAATAGCTTTACTCATCTTTGTGATCTCCGTATAAGAGTCTCTAAAAAATCACAAAATGATTTTAACATTAACTTTGTTTGTTTCTATCGAATTTTCAATGTGAAACTTATGTTCAATGTTTTTTGCTATAAATTCGTCTAAATCGATTTTGTCGCTTAATTTATCTCCAACTTGTAAGGTGAGATAAATAATGTTCTTTTCATTGCGAACAGTGAGTTTTGATTCATCATCAATATAATCGAGCAAATAGTCAATAATGTCATGTAAACAATTAACTATTTCTGAAGGATTTGTGTTGATGGTGTGGCTTTCAAAATTCAGTTCCTTTTCTACTTGATGCTTGAAACGCATGTCTGTATATAAAAAACCGAAATAATTCTCGAGTAAAAAACTTATATCAACATCCATGACTGAATTGGTGTGATCTTTGTCTAATAAATATGCCGTGTGTTTTAACATAGTATTAATCTTTTCAAGCTGTGAATTAATCTGGTTAAAACTCTTTTCGTCTTGAACTTTCATTTGAAGAAGCTCTATTCTTCCTGAAAGTCCCATAAGGGGCGAGTTTAGATTGTGAATTAGCCCTTTAAGAAGCTTGCCGTACTTAATAAATTTTTTTTCGTTTTTCATTTTTTTTTCCTCATATGGGTTAAAATATGTATGGTATATATAAAATCATACCTAACACATGCCGTAGGTATGTGAAGCTAGGTAGAAACGGATACACACCCCAAATCTGCATCCCGAAGGGATGCGACCAACAATTACGCATTTTGTTGCATCCCTACGGGATGCGGTTGGTGTGTGTGCATTCGTTTCTACCGAGCCTCACATACCTACGGCATGTGTTAGGTATAAATATATATATTTAGAAAATGCGTTCCCTACAGAATTAATTGCATATTAAATTGTTACTCTTCAATGTCTAACATGCTAATATTTTCAAAGTTATAGCTTTTATATTTCAGGCTAGTTTGTTTTCTAAGGTTCTCTAATCTTGATTTGATAGTGTCCACTGCCTCATAAATTTGTTTATAAGATTTTTCTTGTTGTTCTGTTGGGTCTGGGTTCATGAACTCTAGCATCTCTGTATGTCCTCTAATCGCATTTAGTGGAGAATTAATTTGGTCATTTAAAGTAACCGTTAATCTAAAAACTGTGTCTAATTTTTCAGTTTCTAATTTTTTTTCTTCAAATTTAGCTTTTTCAGCCATTTCATGAATCACCCCTAATAGAACAGTAGAGTTTTCATGAATAACGGAAGTGAAATGAATCTCAACATTAATAACACCTCCGATATATTTTTTAAGTTTTGTATGTGCTATAAAATACCCAATATTTTGGTCAACATTATCTTCAATAAGTTTCGAAACTTGGTCAATTTCTTCAGTATCTAAAATATCAAAGAAAGTAAGTTTTTTATCAAACTGAATTTTAGTAAAACCAGTAAGTACGCATAAAGCATCATTAACTAAAGTGAACATATTATCTTGCACCATAAAAATACCATTATAAGATTTATCAATAACAAATTTAACCCGTTCAATAGTTTCTTCTAATTGTTTTGTTCTTTGTGCAAAAATCTCAGTAAATTGGCTTTCATAAGCTTGATATTTATTTTTTAGTTCGTTAATTTTTTGCATATCGTATAAAATGCAATTAATTTGTGTAGTATTTCTTTCTGATCTTGAAAAGTTAATTATGAAAATAAAATGTCTTTTCAAACCATCTTTACTGCTCATCTCAATTTCAGAATGTACAGAATTATCATGAATGTTTCTAATATTTGATTTATTAATTTGGCTATCGATATAAGACAGATTTAATAATTTTTGTTTATTTTCTTGTGAAACTAAAAAATCGATATTTCTACCAATTAACATGTCTGGGGTGTATCCTAATAAGGTTTTACTGTAATTATTAATGAACAAAATATTTCCTCTAGTATCCATAGAGAAAGCAAGAGTATTTAAATTGTGTAAAAAATGGGTATCTATTGATTTATAGTTATCAAACTGAGCCTCTAAAATATCGTTTTTATTCTTTAGTTCAGTATTTTCTTCTTTAACAGCAATTAAAAGTTTTTCCGATTTAAAACTAAAAACTTTAAATTTATAAATCGCTATTGTAATTAATAAAAGCATAGTTAGAAATATAATCATCACTCTTTTTAAGGAGTTATTGTTCATGTCTAACCATAAATTTTTTCTTTCCATGTTTTCGAATTTTTTAAAAATAGTTTGAAAAGCATTTCTTCTGTGTAAGGCAGTAATAGAATTATTGATAGTTTGTAAAAAAATTCTGTTATCATCTTGTAAAGTAAGATAAAAATCAATTGACAATCTATTCTGTTCTTCAATTACAAAAGTAGATCTGTCGCTTATATTGAATATTTTTTGCACATTTTGATATTGAAATCTATCAAAAACAAAAACACTATGTTTATCATGCTGGAAGATATTATAGAAGTCAATAATATCGTAAATAAGAACGAAATTCTTTTCAGGATAAAAACTTTTAACAATATTCAGTAAATACTCCTGATTTAGTATAAAAAACCTATTGATACTATCAAAATTAACACCGTTTTCATAAAGTAGAAACACACCAGAAGAAAACAGCTCTTGGCTATGAAGGTTATAATCTTGAAAACTCCCAACAAAAGAACTGATAATATCAGGTTTATTCTCTTCATCAAATGATGTGACGAAATTAATGTTAGAGTTATTATCCAGAATAGTTCTAATGTATTCTATATTTATACCGTCGAAATCACCTTTCCTATTAATAAATTCGTAAGGATGATTATTTGTAGTAACAAGAACGTTATAAGATCTTTCTTCTTGTACATTCTCACATGAGAACAAACAAAATAAAAGCAAAATTACGAAAATATTTACTATTTGCTTTATTTTATTCATCTCATCTACAACCTATTTAAGATTTTTTCTATTGTTTGTATTAAATCCTTTAGTTTAAAAGGCTTTAAGAGTAAAGCACTGACATCGGAATCTTTTATCTGGTCATCAACACTTTCAAAAAACACACCTGTCATCATAATAACAGGAAAATATGCGTCTTTTTCGCGTATTCTTTTAAGCAAATCAATTCCACCTAATAAAGGCATATTTATATCGGTTATTAGTAAGTCATATTGGTTTGAGTTCCATAATTTCCATGCGATTTCACCGTTTTCGGCTTCGTCAACTTCGTGGTTGAAGTGAGAAAGTGAATCATTAATCATAGTACGCAAGATTTTTTCATCTTCGGCTAATAAAATTTTACCCATTTTAATTTTCTCCTATAAATTTACTATCCTTGTAGGAGGCGTGAATGTTTTACCTACAAAGGAGGTAGAATAAGTTTCTTAATTTGGTCTTTCAAAATATCTATATTAATTCCTGTTTTAGCAGAAATATTAATAAAATTAGATGGAGGTAAAGTTGCGTTCTCAACAGAATTTAAGTCACATTTGTTCATTACCATAATAACAGGCTTATCAGCAGCATCCAGTTCTTTTAAAATTTTATTTACAGTCTCAATTTGTTGATTACATCTAGGGTTATTCATATCCACCACATGCAATAAAATATCAGCTTCTCTAACTTCATACAAAGTAGAATAGAAAGATTGAATGAGCATTGGTGGTAATTTTTCTATAAATCCAATCGTATCTGTAATAACTAGTTGAACTTTCGAGTCAAAACTTATAGCTCTTGTGGTAGAATCAAGGGTCGCAAATAATTTGTCAGCAGTGTATATGCTATCTTTTGTAAGAGTGTTAAAAAGTGTAGATTTTCCAGCGTTAGTGTATCCTACTAAGCATACCGAGACAATATTTCCCCTCTTTTTCCTTTTAATTTCAGTAGTTTTTTTAATAGTTAATAATTTGTCTTTCAGGATTTTAATCCTGTCACGAACCAGTCTTCTATCAATTTCAATTTGCGTTTCTCCCGGACCTCTAACGCCAACTGCGCCTCCAGCAATTCTAGAAAAGTGTTGCCATAAATGTCTAAGTTTAGAATAACTATAAACTAACTGTGCTAGTTCAACTTGTAATTTTGCCTCGTATGTTTTAGCATGTTTAGCAAAAATATCAAGAATAAGCTCTGTTCTGTCTACAATGTTAATCTTTGATTTTTCGGCAATATTTCTAGCTTGAGAAGGAGATAGATTGTCATTGAAAATTAAAGTATTAACGTTGTTTTCATTAATTTTAGAAACAATTTCATCTAATTTTCCTTTTCCTACTAAAGTGGCGTTGTCGTGCTTATCTAAAGACTGAATGAATGTATCAATAATGCTAATACCAGCAGTTTCAGCAAGTTGAACAAGTTCATGCATACTATATTCGTAATCGTCTTTATTGGTATTCTTCGTGTGAACACCAATTAAAAAAGCACGTTCTTCCTCTTTTTCGATAGTTATGGTCTTAGACATTATTACTCATCACCATCAAAAACTCTAACTTTCTTTTGTTTTTTTCTCCATTCCAAGTATTCGTTTTTAACTTGTAAAGAGAATAGAGTTTTTTCATCTTCAGTTTCAAACTGTATTATATCAAAACTTGCTGTTTTGCCATTTTTTGTAGTAAAAGTTTTTTTAGGTAACTCAACCTCTAACTCACCCTTACGATTTAAAATAGTAATCTCATTTAGTAACAAACCTTCTGAAAGTTTAATTACTACTCTGGCTTCAACAATTCCTGTATTTACATCTCGAAATCTCATTTCCATTTCATTCTCCTAAACAATCGGATTGTACCGTTGTCATTTTATTTAATTTCTTCTTGGTTCTTGCATAGCAATTTCATCATTTTCTTCTATACCGTCTAAAATTTCGACCCTTTGAAAGTCGTTAATTCCTGTTCTAATATGAACAGGTGGTCCTATAGAATCGTTTACAATCTTATATACTATGTCATTTCCCATCATATCGCTAAAAATAGCTCTTATTGGTATAACTAAAATATTCTCTCTTGTTTCACCAATAATTGTAACATTTGCAGAAAGTCCGGGACGGAGTCTATTATCACGCTGGTCAATTTCAATTTGAATAGGGAAAACTTTAACATTTGATTCAGTTCTAGCTTGTGCGTTAATTCTAGAAATAGCCCCTGTAAAAGTGTCATACGGAAAGGCATCAATTCTAATTGTCGCTCTTTGTTTTTCTGCGATTTTAGAAATATCAACTTCATTTATCGAAGCATTTACGACCATATTTGTTAAATCAGCAACTCTTAAAATAATAGTGCCATCTCCAAATGTAGTGGTGCTTGATTGCACCATCTCCCCCACTTCAATTCTTCTTTCAATTACAGTTCCAGTTGTAGTAGAATAAACTTTTGAAATATTATCACGGGTTTCAATATCTTCAATTAGTGCAAACTGTTGTTGAGCAATTTCGAGGTCAAGCTTAGCTGTCTCTAAATTATCATTAAGTCTTTGAAACTCAATTCTCGAAATAAACTGATTTTCAAACAAAGTAGTTCCTTCATCAAGATTAATTCTTGCATCCTGTAACCTAATTTCAGAAAGTCTTAGTTCGTTTCTAATATTGGCAATTGTTCTAGCTTGGTTGTAATCAGGCTCAATATCAGCAATTAACTGCCCAGTTCTAACAAAATCATTTTCGTCAACATAAAGTTTAACAACCCTTCCAGAAACTCTAGATTGAATTTCTACAATAGATTTTGGTTGTATTTCTCCAGTCTCTTCCATCCTAATGCTAATATTTCCTCTTGAAACTGTGGTTTTTGGAATAGGTTTCGCTTCTTCAACACTACCTTGTTTGTTGTATACAAAATAAGCAACAACAAGACCTATAATGATAAGAAAAATAATAATAAATTTCTTCACTCGTTATCTCCTTCTTTTAAAACTACCAAATATCTAAAATGTTACCAGAAATAGCATAGTTCAACTCTTCCTGTTTTTTAATAATGTTGTAAAATTGATTTATAAGTTGAAACTCTGCATTTAAATAACTGTTACGAATTTCAATTAAATCTAAATTACTTAACACTCCAAGTACATATCTTTCTTCAGCCATTCTTAAATTTATTCTTGTAAGTTCTAATCTTCTCTGGTGCAAATCATAAACTTGATTCAATCTTGTTAAATCATTAACAATTTGTATAATTTCTTTACTAAATCTTTCTTTTTCTTCTTTTAACATCACCTGTTCTAAGTTCAAACTTCTTTTTGAAATTCTGTAACCAATATTTGAACCGTGATTAAATATTGGATATGAAAAATTAATAGAAAAAACACCTACATCATATGAACCATAATAATTTGATGACCATCTGTTAATTGCATTTGTCGACCAACTATACCCAACAGATAAGCTAGGAAACTGACCTAAAAACTGTTGAGTAAGCGAAAATTTATTCATCTCTAAGCTTAATTCAGATATCTGTAGATTAATGTTAGTAGTTTCTTCAATTTCAGGAATCGGATTAATCTGAAAATCATAAATCTCGAAAGGGTAACCCTTATCTTCCAAATTTAATAATAAAAATAAGGTTTCTCTATTTGAATCTAAAGAATTGTGTAAATCTAAAAGTTGTATATGAATTTCAAGTGTATCTAATTGTATATTCTGTATATCAAAAACCGTTCTTTTTCCACTTTCAAATTGGATTTGTATCTGCTCAAATAAACGTCTTTGCTGTAACAGGTTTTCGTTAATAATTCTAATACTCTGAGTTTGTTGAATGATGTTTATGTAAGCGAATAGGATGTCTCGAGCAATTTCTTTTCTTCTATTCTCATGGTTTAATTCTACAATTTGCCTATCGATAAAACTTCTTCTTAAATTGAAATAAGTTGGCTCGTTTAAATACAAATATTTACTAATTGAAAAAGTAGAAGTATAGTCTCTATATCCATCAGGATCTATATATGAAGCCGATACATTTGCAGAAGGCAATAAATCTAAATATGCACTAAGTTGTGATTCTTTACTGTTTTGGATATTATTCTGCGTTCTAGTAACATATGTGGAGTTCTGCAATCCATAATTAATTAAATCTTTCAAATAATAAATCTCAGCGTTCAATTTAGTAATAACTATCAGTAGAATAAGCAAAATAATTTTCTTCATTAAAATCTCCTAATTTAACAAATACCATACCAAATAAGCAGTTACGTTAAAATCATTTAACGCATTGTTGCCAAAATGGGTATTTTGGTAAATATTATTTAACTCCAATTTTATGTCAAATAATTTTGTGATACCAATAGAAAAATATGTGTCAAGCACAGGATTGGATTTTACATTATTTCCGTTTTCGTTCAGAATGCTTGTCATTAGCGATAATCTAGCACCAATACTCATAAAATTGTTATTATTTAAGAACCAAGTTAATGAAGGGTCTAATACGTTATAAAACTTTGGTAATAAATAAACCTGATCTAAATCGGGTATCGCATCGTATTGCAAATAATTATGAATATTTAAGGTAAAGTCATAAAGTGACAAAGCAGCATTAAAAGTTAACTGCGAAGTTGTAAAATTATGTGTAGTTTTGTATGGAGAATCGTTATAATTAGGGTTAAAATATTGAGTTATTTTCTTATCACCGACTAATATGTCTATTTCTACATAGTTTTTTAAGTTAAATCCCACCCCGCCACTTAAAACTCTATCAATGTGATTTTTAACTAAAAAATAATTTTCATCTTGCAATCTATCTATATATCTTAAGTCTGTTAATAAAGAAAAATAATTAGATAACTTCCACTTTGTAAACTGTGTAGCATAAATTTTAGAATAATTATCAAATAAAATAAAGTTTGTTTGCTGCCATTGGTTCTCGCTTTGAAACTCAATATCAGGAGCACTTTTAAAATCTGAACTAGTGGAAGCTACGATTAAAAAATTATTAATATTATAACCTAAATTTATACCAGCCTCGTCCGAAGCCAATCTTTGATTGTTTGTAGAAGAAATAATTTCATCAGATTTATAATATGAAGCAAATAAATTCATCCAGCTAACTTCAAAATTCGTGTATTGCCAATATAAATTTACATCATTGCTTGAAATATAAGAATTATTTATTAACATATTCTTTGTTAGAGTTTTTTTATTTGTGTTAATATATGTGGTAGAAACTTTAAAACTATTGATTATATAATCAAGTTGTAAGTAAAAATCAGATGTTCTGTGATCAAAAAGTTCTATATTTTCGTTTTTACCCTTAAAATCACCCCGAAAATTTAAGCCGGGAATTGTAATAAAATGGTCTTTAAGCACAGTAACATGTGCAAAATTATTATCATAATCACCAGTACCTGCGTATATCCTAGTGGTAGTGACCTTATAAGGATAGTAAGAATTTTGGAAAATATTATCATTCACCTCTCCCCAATTGTTCAACCTGAACGTGTACTGTTGATATGGTAACATAGTTTTTTTTAGCCAGATATTGTTTATTTTAACTTGATTGTGATAAGGAGTAGTATATAATGGTTCTGAAGTTGTCATATTATTTCTATCTTGAACTAAATAATTAACAACGTCATCTTTATTTATCTGTGGCATTTGCCTTATTATTTCAGTTGAAGATTCTAACTCAACCTCATCTTCATAAAAATCTAAATCTTCTTCTGCCCATACACAGAACCAGATTAATAATAAAACTATAAATAATTGTTTTTTTTGTACCATGTATATGTTCTCATTAAGTTTTCGTAAAGATTGCTTTTTGAAATAAAGGTTTCTGTACTTTTTAAAAGCCAACTTTGTTGAGATAATTCTAGCGCTTTTTGTTCGTTAAGTAAACAGGTTTTATCACTATATCCATAAATAAACTCTTGAAACTTCGCAAACATTTTAAGATGCTCATCTTTAATTTTAATTAGTAAGCATTTTTTATTCATCACACTGCTTAATATTGTCACAAATTCTTCTATTGTGTATATTTCTGTATCAGAAGCATGAACTAAACTGTTTTTGAACTCTAAGTGATTCTCAATAATTTTAATTAAGTCGTTTATATATATTAGGCTAATGTATTTAGTGCTTGCAGGAATTAATGCTATATTATAATTTACAAGTCTGAAATATGATAAAAAATCTTTATCAGCTTCACCATACACAGAAGCGGGTCTAATGATGGTTGTGTCTTTATTGCACTTTAAAACTTGTTTTTCTGCTAAATACTTACTGATTCCGTACCAACTGATTGGATTTTGCTTGTCAGTTATGTTTTTAGGAGTATTATTTACTGATGGTCCAACAGCAGCTTGCGAAGAAATAAAAATAAATCTATCTACAAAAGTTGAATTATTAACGATGTCTACAATGTCTTCTGTTAATAAAACGTTGGTGTTGTATAAATGATTAAAACTATTAGCTTTTGTTAATCCCGCCATGTGAATTATTACGTTATGTTTTGAAATATGATCGTTTAACATATCTTTGTTATTATAATCACAAAAACAGATATCAAGATTTTTATTAAGTAAATCTATTTTAGCATTTTCTCTTACAATACAAGTGACTTTATAACCTTTGTTTAATAAATAATTGCTAAGATTTGAGCCAATAAAGCCATTTGCACCGGTTATTAATATTTTTTTTGATGTTATACCCATTCGCTCACCTCTCTGTTTGATTGCTGATATTTTATACCTAAAATTAATCCTTTTCTATTACAAAATCTACACATTGGTTTTGGTTTGCATAGAAAATCTAGTATTTCTTCTACACTATTTATATTATAAATATTTAAAGTATCATCTTGTTTAAGTTCTATTTTTTCGTTAAAATAATTACTAAAATGCTTAATACATGCAATTGTGTTGCATGGATATATAATTCCCTCGTTTAGGATCATACATAAATTAACTTGTGTACAAATATCAAAACTGTTTTTTAAAGGTTGTTTGCCATTTAAATCTAAAGGGTATTTCCACATTTGCTTTATTGGAGCGTTGTCTCCTCCAACATAAGAAATCTTAAGATTGAAATGTTTAGCCTTCTCATTAATTTTGTTTATATTTATATTTATTGGATATCTAGATATAAGAATTCTAATGCTTTTTGTTTTACAAATATTCCAGAAAGAATCTGGCATATCTAACAATTTCAATCCGTTAGTCATCATAGATATATCGGCATCAATAAAATATTTTCTTGAAATATTTAATATATCTTCAATTTCAGGATGCAATAAGGGCTCGCCACCGGATATATAAAGTGCACTAATCCGATTATTTGTTAATTCTGCCAGTCTGATTAAATCATTTGTGAATAATCTTACATCAAGAAATGAAGGTTCTGCTAAAGGACTAAAAGCAGTGCAGCCTTTACAATTTAAATTGCAATGAGAGGTGGCATGAACTCCTATTTTAAGTAATTTTAACCTTTTGTGCTGTTTTTTTACTTTGATCTTTATGCCCAACATTACTATATGTTTATAAAGTTTGCTGTTTTCTGGTAAAAATTTTGTTAAAATGTTTCTTGTGTTTAATAAGAGTTTGTGCATATTTTTTTTTATTGGGGCTGTACGGAACGCATTTATTCGTTCCTAATTCGGTATTGTTCCCAACCGAACTAGGAACGAATAAATGCGTTCCCTACAGAATTTGGGTGCATTTGGACACAAGTTTACCCAAAATAAAAAAAGAGTCTTAAAAAAAGACTCTTTTATTTGGTGCAGAAGGCGGGATTTGAACCCGCACACCATTGCTGGAACAAGATCCTTAGTCTTGCGTGTCTGCCAATTCCACCACTCCTGCGAATAATAGTATCACCAACAATATTTATATGAACCTCTCCCCTGCTTCCCATCAAATATGGGGTAAAGTAAAGAGGCTACATATTTTATTCATATTCTATATGAACACCGTCGGGTATTACCTCAAATACTTCTTCTGACTGAACTTCAAAAGGAATTTCTGTCTGAGCATCAAAAATACTTTCAGCATCAGGGGTAACATGTTGCATTTCTCTATGAGCTTCTTCTGACAATCTGCTTCGTCTTCTACTAGTTCCTGCTTGTTCATCTCCTCCACGAACATGAGTCGCTAAAAGTACGCAAGATAGTACAAAAGCTACAAGAATGATTTTTGTCCATTTTTTAATGAACTCATTTGCACCTTGAGTGCCTAAGGCATTCGATGCAATACCACCAAAATTACTGTCAAGTCCACCTTTTCCGGTTTGGATTAGCACGATAAAAATCAGTGCTATACAGATAATCACGTGTAAAAAGATTAAGAAAAATAACATTTATTTTCTCCTATATTAATTCCGCTGGGAATGCATACATGCGTTGACTATGGAAAACGGGACGCATGAATGCGTCCCGTAAAGGTTCTGTCTGGGACGCATCTAATCACTCCGAAATAGCATGTAAATCATTGTTTAATCACGCTATATAGATTTAGTAAAATAGCTAATATAAACTCCAAGCTTGCACAAATTAACTAATTTAGTACAAAAAAAACCACTGGCATTTTTCTGTCAACTATTTTTTTATTTTTTTTTCGTAAATAATACTTGCCAAAAAAACGCAAATAAAAACAATGTACCCATAATTACAAAAATTGGAGGAATCTATGGAACGTATCCATAATTTCAGTGCAGGTCCTGGTGTATTACCAGAAGAAGTTTTAAAAGAAATACAAGAAGACTTATTAAGTTACAAAGGTAAAGGATTATCAGTAATGGAAATGAGTCATCGCTCAAAAGAATATGAGGAAATATTTTTCGAGACCATTGCCACCATGAAACGTTTGCTAAAAATAAATAATGACTACGAAGTATTGTTTCTTGGTGGTGGTGCTCACACTCAGTTTTTAATGACCGCAATGAATCTGATACCTGAAGGCAAAGTAGGGAATTATGTATTAACAGGCGAATGGGCAACAAAAGCATACAAAGAAGCAAAAAAGATTGGCAAACTAACTCACGTTTCTGCAAGTTCAGAAGATAAAAACTTTTCTTATCTTCCTAAACAGTTTTCAATTTCTGAGAATCCAGCATATTTGCATTATTGTAGCAATAATACAATATTTGGAACAGAATATCGGGATGACAGCATTTTCCCAACAAATATACCTTTAATTTGTGATATGTCCTCTGATTTCATGTCACGTCCACTTGATACGCAAAAATATGCTTTGATATATGCTGGAGCACAAAAAAACATAGGTCCAGCGGGTGTAACAGCTATTATCATACGTAAAGATATAATTGAATCCTTTAATACAGGATTACCAACCATGCTTTCATACAAAACACACATAGAAAAAGAATCTATGTACAATACACCACCAACATTTCCTGTTTACATTGTGGGACTTGTGTTAAAATGGATTGAAAAACAAGGGCTCGAAGCTGTTGAAAAAAATAACATAGAAAAAGCAAAGCTAATCTATGATGTTATAGATAACAGCAATTTCTACAAAGGGACAACAGCTAAAGAAGACAGATCGTTGATGAATATAACTTTCAGACTGCCGACTGAGGAACTAGAAGATAAACTAGTTAAAGAAGCAAAGAACTTGAAAATTTCAGGAATAAAAGGACATAGAAGTGTAGGCGGATGCAGGGCTTCAACTTATAACGCCTTACCAATTTTAGCATGCAAGACGTTAGCGGATTTTATGATTGATTTTGAGAAGAAAAATTCTTAAATGACATTTATATAAAACCTGATTCTGTGGGGAACGGATGAATGCGTTCCTTGTTCGGTGGGGATCCAATTTATGCCTGTACGGAACGCATTTATTCGTTCCTAGTTCGGTTGGGATCAATGCGGAACAAGAACGAATAAATACGTTCCCTACAGAAACGGATGCACACACACCAAATCAGCATCCCCTAGGGATGCAACAAAATGCGTAGATAGTTGGTTGCATCCCTACGGGATGCGGTTGGTGTGTGGGGCATCGTTTTCTACATAGCGACCGACACCTTCGGTGTGAGGTGGAATTTATAGATAAATCCACACCATCCCGATGGGATCGATGTGACAGACACCTTCGGTGTGAGATGGTATATATATAAATCCACATCCCTACAAAATTAGGAACGAATGAATTCGTTCCGTACAAATTTTAAGACTTTTATGTCACGAATATCATATTTAATTAAAAATTTTATAAGTTTCGGATTTGCCGAATTTATAAGTAAGATAGTTCCATTTATCTGTTTACCTCTTATCACTCGTTTACTCCCAAATACAGAAGCATTTGCAGTATATAATATCTTCACAACCATTACTGGGGTTGGAGTAACGATAGTGCTCTTAAATCTTCATTCAGCAGTATTTCGTGAATATTTTGAATATAATTCCAAAAACGAACAATACAATGTCACAAGAACGGCTCTATCTATTGTGTTAATAAATGCTATTTTAGGTGCCGCGATTATTGTTTTATGTAGCCAATACATAAGTTTATTATTTTTTAATGACTTAAAATATCAAACTGTAGTAATTTTATCAGCTGTTTCTATTTTACTCGTTTCAATTAATTATATTATTGAGTTGCCTACGCGTCTTGAAAACAAGCGTACAACATTTATCGCCTCAAAACTCTTTAGCAGTATTGGTTATTATGGAATTTTTTTATTACTGATAGTATTAGGGTACACATATTATAGCATTATATTTGCTTCGATTTTTACAGCAATATTATTGTTTATATTTTTTAGTGTTTTAAACAAAAACTTTATTTTAAAAGGTCGGTATGATAAGCAAATAAAAAGAAATTTATTGAACATAGGATTGCCATTATTACCTTCAAGTATAATGTATTGGGCGTACTCTTTCATTTCTATTATTATGATTACACATTTTCTAAACCTAGCAGAATTGGGAATATACTCACTTACATTAAAGATTGCACGAATTGGATATGTTATCTGCGGTGTACTTTACTCATCCTTAACTCATTTTGTATATTCAAGAAGTAAAGATAATGATTATAAGGAAATAATTGGGAAAACATTCGATTGGCTTCTAGTTCTTATTTCTATTATATATATTTCAATATATTTTTGTAGAAATCTTATTTTCAAAATATTTGCAACTGATGATTATCTAGATGGATTACCATTATTTAAGTATTTAATATTAGTTCCATTTTTAACATTCTTAAAAAATTTCTTATTAATGCAATTCATAGTTATAAAACAACCTTTGCAACAGAGTTGGTTTTTATTATTGGATTGTATATTATTAATCACAATTTCATATTTATTATTACCCGTATATGGAATATTAGGAGTCGCTATAGCAAATGTTACAACCTGTTTCATTACATTAATTTTAATTATATTCTATGTACACTACAAAAAATCTATTGTTATCATCAGAAAAAGAACTTACATCTATATTGTATTTTTAATCAGTTTTCTTATTGTTAGTTATAAATATTTGTAAATTGAACTTTTTTTGAAAAAAATATTGACAAAAATCAATAAAATTTTACAGTGTACCAAAAATAACAAAATTTACATTATACAGACAAGTTGGATGTAAATTGTCAGAGGGCATTATGGAAAGAACAGATTTCTATATCACTATTTTGATGTTATTTGCTTTCTGTACAGAATGGAGAAATAGGAACGACCCTCGTCCTGTACGGAACGAATAAATGAGGGCACTCTAAAAAGTCCTACCTTACACATGCCGTAGGTATATGAGGCTCGGTAGAAACCCTCATAAATGCGTTCCGCACAGATTTGAAAAATAATATAAGGAAATATAATATGTATGTATAT